>ERZ1106932.8-NODE-8-length-87426-cov-34.933891_pt1 | contig 87426 bp, 80 predicted proteins | sample MGYA00403665_ERZ1106932 | MGnify/ENA primary metagenome ERZ1106932 (study PRJEB35170, sample SAMEA104062448) | human gut metagenome | biome: human gut; feature: human-associated habitat; material: faeces | place: Denmark | collected 2012-08-24 ... | reverse complement strand
TATATTACAACAACACACGCATCCAAACAAAATTAAACGGCCACTCACCGGTAGAATACCGACAACTGGCCGCTTGATTAGCTAAAATATTTTACTTTAACTTTTTGGGTACACCACATATTTAACGCTACGCTTTTTTATATCTATGCTTAATGGAATACCATACCACCGTCAACAACAATTGTTTGTCCAGTCACATAATTAGAATCGTCTCCAGCTAGGAAACTCACGACATTAGCAACATCTTCCGGTTCACTCAAACGACCAAGCGTAATTCCATCAGAAAATTGTGCCATTCCCCATTCATCATCTTGACCAGCATTTTGACCGACTTCATGCGCAATGTCCCACATCATTGGTGTCTTAACAATACCTGGCGCAAAAGCATTCACCGTGATACCAAATTCAGCTAATTCCTTAGCTGTCGTTTGCGTAATACCACGAATTGCAAATTTCGTTGAACCATACGCTGTCAAATTAGGATTACCTTGTACGCCAGCTTGAGATGTTGCGTTAATAATTTTACCGCCGTGTCCAAGTGACATAAAGGCATCTGCGGCTGCTTGTGTCCCCCAGACCACACCATTCACGTTAATCCCCCAAGTCCAGTTCATATCTTCTTCAGTAACCGACATAATTGGCGTTGTTGGTGCCACGCCTGCGTTATTGACGATAACATTGAATTCGCCAAATTTTTCTTTTGTTTCAGCAACTGCTGCAAAAACTTCCGCGCGTTTTGCTACGTCTGCCTGAATCGCAATGGCTTCGCCACCGTTGTCGTTAATCTTATCCGCTACTTTTTGTACTTTGTCTAAATGACGGCCAACTACGGCAACCTTAAAGCCATCTTTAACCAATCGTTCCGCAATCGCTTGGCCAATACCTTGTCCAGCGCCTGTTACTAATGCTACTTTCGTCATCTTTTAATACCCTCCTCTTGATAACTATTTCACAAACAATATACACCTTATATGTGAATTTGTAAACAATTACGCTTGTATGTTGTTACTGCTATAATAAATGCAAGACAATTAACGGGAGAAATGTATGTATTATCTGGACGGTCAATTTTACCAACTTGGGTTGAAGCAAAAAATCAGTTTCTTTGCCATTTCCCTGATGCTTAATTCGTTTGGTAATGGGTTAAGCGTCGCAACGGCCATGGGTTCTGCACCGTGGACGGCTGGTGCGGCTAATCTGGCGCATCTCACCGGCTGGCAAATCGGCATTTTTCTCGCCTTATTTGCCACATCGATTGCTTTTTTAAATATGTTTCTCGCCATGAATTTTAATTGGATCCGTTTTACAGGAAATGTCCTTTTTGGGCTATCTTTTAGTTTATTAGTCGGCATCTTTGCGGCTTTTTTCGTTAAATTAGGGGTTGATGCCATTGCTTGGTATTGGCGTTTATTGCTCGATATTTTTGCCATTTGGACGATTGGTGTTGCCATTTCCATTTATCAACGCGTAAATTGGGTTTTACATCCCCTAGACGACTTAACAAACATTTTGCGTTTTGACTATTTTCATGGTGATGCGTCAAAAGCCCAGATGAGCAATTTCATCGTCGCGATTGGTATTTCATGCGTGGCCTTTCTCATTAGCCATCAAATTGTAGCGCTTGGCTTAGTCACCCTTGTCTCGTTCTTTTTCCAAGGTCGTAACATCGCTTGGGCTGACCGCCATATCTTTAAACATCTTGTTCACGGCGATGTCCGTGGTGACTAAAAAAGCAACGACCAAAATGGTCGTTGCTTTTTGTATTAACGATAACGTTGACTGGTGCTAGTTTTTCCTAGCGACAGCCAAACCGTCAGTAATAAACTCACCATTACTGGTAACCACCACGTTTTCATCAAGATTGGTGATTGCAAATGACTGATTAACGATAGACTGATAAATAAAATATTCAGGCTCAACGGCCCAACTTGCCACCACCCGGAATAACCCATATCGTGTAACCTTCTCGTGTATAACGCCACGGTTGGTAAAACAACGATAACTGACATAAAACACGATACCATCATAACAAGCATCACCGTTGCTTCAACCGCACTCGTTTCCGTTTGTGCTGCAGCTTGTCGGCCAAAAAAAGCACCCAGCCGAGCGACTACCACGATGATGCTGGCCACAATAACAGACACACTCCCCCAAAACCACACAACCCAATTGAACGCACGACGTGAACTCGTCCCACGAAAATTGGTATACTGCTTAAAAAAGTCAGCTAAGGCCCCCCACGCTGTCATTACCTATTTCCCCCTTTGATAGCTTGCTATCAATCTTACCATATCTTAAAAAATTAAAAAAATTTTTCAATAGTTTATTCACCTTGTTCACAGGATCTCAACCGCAGCCCGTCATGATAAGCTGCGGTTAACCGAGATAAAATGTTAAAATATGAAGATAATCCCTATAAACAAAATCACACAACCAAAGGCAGCAACTATGACCACAACGCCAATTGAAAAACCACGTATTACCATCACAAATGTTATCTGGAGTCTCGACCCCGAGACGCTAGCGGTGAAACTCCTTTTAGTTAAACGCGCTGATACACCTTTCCAGAATTTTTGGGCTTTGCCTGAGACCTGGTTACGTGTCAACGAGAGTGCCCACGAGGCTACTTTACGCCTTGTCAAAGAAAAACTTGGTCTCGATTTGCCAAATGTGCACGCCGAACAACTCGCAACATTTACCGAGCCGAACCGCTCGCCTGGTGAGCGGGCCTTGTCACTCAGCTATATGACCTTTTTACCAAGTTATCCGACACTCCAGCCGGGGCCAGGTGCACTAGACGCCCAGTGGTTTACACTCAAAAAACACCCGTCAGGCTTATTTAGCTTCAAATATCAAGATTTAGCTTTCCAAACACTTGTTGCCGATGACTACATCACCCACCAAGATCCAACCAAGCGCCTCGCGTTTGATCATAACTGGATACTCACCGTCGCTACCCAGCGCATTATCAATAAATTAGACTATCAACCGACCATTTTGTTGATCCTAGGGCCGGCCTTTACACTCAAAATGGCGCGCCATGTTTTTGAAAGTTTTGGTAAAAAAGAGCCTGATAATTCTAACTTTTTACGGAATCATCAACACTTACTACGACCACTTGGTTCCAGCAGCCAAAATCGCCCCGGTCGTCCAGCTAAAAAATATCAGTTGCTTATTCAATAATGCTAGTGTACAATCGCCTTAATTAATAAAAGTTATTTTTACTTTTATTAGCAAAGAAGGAGATTTTGTCATGGTCAATTCAAAACGTCTGTTGTTCGTCGTCGGCACTGCCTGGATGATCGATGCGCTAGACGTCGCTTTATTGTCGTTTATGATGCCCCTATTGAAGGCAGAATGGACGCTAAACGAAACCCAGCTTGGGTTAGTCGGCGCCATTACGTCTGTGGGGATGATGCTTGGTGCGTTGTTGTGTGGTAAATTATCGGATCGTTTTGGGCGCAGACGCGTCCTGATGTGGACGCTCGTCCTCTTTTCTTTGAGTAATTTAGCGCTGGCCTTTGCGCCAAATCTTGCTTGGTTTATGGTGATTCGTTTTATTACCGGCGTTGGTTTGGGTGGTGAACTGCCCGTTGCAGCCGCCTTGATTGCCGATCACTATACCGGCACAAAACGCCATCAAATGCTGGTGTTGGTGGATAGTTTTTGGGCTTATGGTTGGATTATCGCTTCACTGATCGCGTTTTTAGTGATTCCCCACTTCGGTTGGCGCACGGCGGCACTCTTAACCGCTAGTTTGTCGCTTTATGCCTGGTATCTCAGGCATCATCTCCCAGAAGATGCCATCACGCCCAAGCAACAAGCAACGCCAGCTTTCCGGACATTATGGTCACCCGAACACCGCTGGCCTTTACTTAATATCAGTCTCGTCTGGTTTATCATCATGTTGACGTACTATGGAATTTTCCTCTGGTTGCCGAGTGTGTTGGTTTTACGCGGCTTTTCCGTGGTACGCTCACTGGGTTATACTTTAGGGATGAGCATTGCCCAACTGCCTGGTTACTATTTAGCTGCCTATCTCTTAACCAAAATGAACTTAAAAAAATTACTCAGTATTTATCTGCTGGGCACAATCGTTGCCAGTCTCGTTTTTGGTCTGGCACACAGCACACCAGTCATTTTGATTGCTGGTGCTTGGCTATCGTTCTTTGATCTTGGCGCTTGGGGCATTCTGATTGCCTTAACGCCTAGCCTCTTTCCCCAAGCCATTCGTGGTACTGCGATGGGGTCAGCTCAATCCGTTGGCCGTTTAGGGGCAACTATTGGACCATTCTTGGTCGGTTGGCTACTCGATGCCAATTTTGGCATCAGTGGCGTTTTCGGCCTCTTTGTCGGCCTACTATTGGTAGCCATGGCACTGATTATTTTTGGGGTTAAAAATTCAAACCCCCAGATAAATTAACAATGACACTAAAAAACACCAATTTTTTTGGTGTTTTTTAGTTTTGAGACGATACAACACCTACTCATAAGACAACCAAATAAAACGTATTTACTGTGGCATCACCAAGTTCTTAATCATACTTTTAGGCTTAAAAACTATGGTAAGATAGTAAACATGATCACCTCGCGCTTCCCCAAAAAGCACGACTACCGCAACGGTCAGTGGTTTCACTAGACACTGTGTCTTGACGTCATGTGTGCAGACGACTTGCCGATACCGTACGCCACCCAACCCCTCTAAAATAATGTAAAGCATGCCAAAATCTATGAACCACGCCAAGAAAAAAAGATTCCCCCTCGTACTTGTCCCCCTACTCCTCGTGTTTAGTCTGCTGATTATACACCGGTTGTTGGAAAAAAACGCCTTGACCACTGCCGATTCTCAAGTTGTTGCGTTATCCGAAAAATTACAGCATCAACCAGACACTGCCCTCAAACAACAATGGCAGACGATCTTGCATCACCAAGATTCAGATGTGAATATTGGTGTCTATAATGCGCTCACAAAACAAACCACCATCTATAATAGCAACACCTCAGCAACTTATCCCACTGCTAGTATTGTCAAAGTAAGTGTCTTGGCCAACTTATTACGTATGAGTCAGTCTGATGATGCGTCGCTCTCACCAGCCGAAAAAACACTAGCAGAGAGTATGATTGTCGACTCAGACAACGATGCCACCACTACCCTATTAAATACCTATCAAGATGGTTATACTGGCCCAGACGATTTATTTAGTGCTCTGCACATGACACAAAGTAAAATGAATCCGGATGCCTGGGGGATGACTACAACAACGGCACAAGACCAACTTAAATTGCTTAATGCGTTAGCCTATGGTCAAAAGTCACCACTAAATCGCTCAGACCGTCATTATGTGCTCCATTTAATGGCTAATGTGAATCCTGACCAGGATTGGGGCATCAGTAAAGGCATCCCTGATAATGCCACGATACAACTCAAAAACGGCTGGTTGGACTCGGACGACGATGACGGTTGGATTGTGAATTCAATCGGCCATATCCAAACAAAAGACAGCAATTATACGATTGCCGTCCTCACGACTGGTAACGCAACTGAAGCAGCAGGGATCGACTTAATTGAGCGCTTGTCTTCAGCAACGGCACGTCAATTAAAAGTTAACTAATGCTTCAAAATAACGCCTCACTAACAGTGTACGTCTTGTCGCCTACGTACGCTTTTTTTACACAAAAAAACGCTGCATCAAGGTTTTAAACCTGATACAGCGTTTTTAAATAGTAGTGGAGAAGAAGGGATTCGAACCCTCGCACGCTTTAACACGTCTACACCCTTAGCAAGGGCGCCTCTTCAGCCGCTTGAGTACTTCTCCATAACAGATACTATCATACCAGACATAGCTGATAGTATCAAGCGTTTTCATAGATTTGCGCACGATGATCACGTTACTCAAGTGACAATGACTGATACCGTAGGCTAATGAGCCCGTTCTTAGGCGTTTTTAAGTTGGCGTCGATAAGCCATAAGATCATGTGAAATAGTCTTTGTTGCCGCATAGACTTGTTGGTAAATCGCATAGACTTGCTCATAATTAGCTACCGCTTCAGGATTTGGTTCATAGGTTGCGCCAAATGAAATAATTTCACGCGCCGCATGCTGAACTGAGTCATACCAACCTAGTCCAGTTGCCGCAATCATGGCAGCCCCTAATCCTGGGCCTTGTTCGTTGGCCAGTGTGACCACCTTCTTGTTAAAGATATCGGCTTGGATTTGCAACCACAAAGGACTCTTGGCCCCACCGCCAATGGCGACGACCGTATCAAATTCAGCGCCTTCACGATCATAAATCGTCATAATGTCTTTAAAGCTGAAAATAATGCCTTCCAACACGGCGCGAATAAAGTCGGCGCGTTGATGGGTTCGATCAATGCCCGTAAAGCTACCACGAATATCAGCATCTGGATAAGGCGTCCGTTCACCAGAAATATAAGGCGTAAAGATCAACCCGTTCGCCCCAACTGATGACTCTGCTGCAGCATTTACCCATTCCGCAAATGGGATATCTTGTCCAAAGACAGACTTGAACCAAGCGTTAGCATCCCCGGCTGCTAAGGTCACACCCATTGAATAAAAAGTGTTGGGAATCGCATGATTAAAGAAGTGGATATCACCGCGATAATCAACATCTGGCTGGGCTTCAAATTTAGCCACCACGCCTGATGTCCCAATCGATGACATCACCATATTAGGTTGCAATAAACCAGCTCCTACAGCACCCGCTGCATTGTCGGCTGCCCCACCAAACACCTTTGTGGCGGTTGTTAGACCAGAGAATGAGGCGTATGAATCTGAAATATTACCCGCCAAATCTGTTGATTCAATTAATTCTGGGAAGAATGACGCTGGTAGATCAAATGCTTCTTGGACTTCTTGTGACCATGTCTTGCCGGCGACATCCAGCGCGACTGTTCCGGCTGCGTCTGAATAATCCATCGCCAACTTACCCGTCATCCGGTAACGTAGATAATCCTTTGGGAGCAAGAATGTTGTCGCTTGCTTGAAAATTTCTGGTTCATTTTCTTTAACCCAAAGAATCTTAGGTAATGTGAACCCTTCCAAAGCATGGTTACGCGTAATGGCGACAAACTTGTCTGCCATCTTATCCGCAATTTCTTGCGTTTGCTTGGTCGTGCGGGTATCGTTCCACAAAATTGCTGGCCGCAACACTTGATGATGTTCATCTAACAAGACCAGCCCGTGCATTTGACCAGAATAAGAGATCCCCGCAATGTCTTCTGGCTTAATGCCGTCCTTTAAAATTAAGTTCACAATGGCAACTGTTGTGCCATTCACCCAATCTTCAGGATTTTGTTCAGACCAGCCAGGATGTGGCTGTGACAGTGGGTAATCAAAACTTTGCTGCGCAACAATTTGACCCTCACGATCCACAGCAGAAACTTTAACAGATGATGTGCCAAGATCGACACCTAATACAACTTGTGTCATACTTTTTCTCCAATTGACTTTCATGACTAAAATTATTCGCATGCAGTATCACTGACGATGATCATCAATATTATCCTGCATGCTATGTACAAAGCATCGCAACGTCCGTTACGATGCCTTTTTCCACACAACCAGTTCAATGCGTTGGTGGTTAAATCGGTATATGTTAATTTTGGTTGGAAATTTAATTTAAGGAGAGGAGATTATTTTTTGGGAGGATATATAATCGGATTAATTTAAATGCTTACTTGCCCAACACTGAGAAAATGTAGTTGTTCAATGTGGCCTTAATTTGTTCTTGGCGACCTGACTTCAATGTTGCATTGATTTCGTCATCTGTCTTGTTTTCCGCATAGGCAGCCAAATCCTTCAATGTCACTTTACCAGCTTCAAAGTCTGCGCCGATACCTGAATCAAATGAGGCATAGCGTTCCTTCAAAATGTTTTCGATGACTTGATCTTCGATCAACTTAGCTGCCACCTTCAAACCAGCAGCATACGTATCCATACCAGCAATGTGTGCATAGAAGAGATCTTCAAATTCAAAGCTTTGACGACGTGGCTTTGAATCGAAGTTCAAACCACCCGTTGGCAAACCACCATTCTTCAAGAATTCATACATGACCAATGTGGCTTCGTAAATGTCATTTGGGAATTCATCGATATCCCAACCAGTGAGCTTGTCACCCATGTTAGCATCAAGTGATCCCAACAAACCAGCTTCGCGTGCAAAGCGCACTTCGTGTTCATAAGTATGACCAGCCAAGTAAGTGTGGTTCCCTTCCAAGTTTAACTTGAATGTGTCTTCCAAGCCATACGTCTTTAAGAACGCAATCGTTGTTTGCACATCAAAGTCATATTGGTGTTGTGTTGGTTCCTTTGGCTTTGGTTCAATCAAGAATTGACCTGTGTAGCCAATTTCATCGGCATAGTCCTTAGCCAACTTGAAGAAGGCAGCGATGTGGTCTAATTCACGCTTTGTATCCGTGTTCAAAAGGAAGTCATAACCTTCACGACCACCCCAGAAAACATAAGATTCTGAACCCAAACGCTTAGCGATATCAAGTGAGTGCTTAATTTGACCAGCAGCGTAAGCAAAGACTTCGGCAAATGGTGTGGTTGCGCCACCAGCCAAGAAACGCTTGTTAGTGAAGAGTGAGGCTGTGTTCCAAAGTACCTTCTTACCAGTTTCTTGCATCTTTTGTTCAATCTTGTCGATCACCTTGTCAAGGTTCGCATTTGTTTCGGCTAATGTCTTACCTTCTGGTGCCAAATCACGATCGTGGAAAGCAAAGTATTCGATACCTGTCTTGTCCAAAAATTCGAACATGTAGTCGACTTTTGCCAATGCTGCGGCCATTTCATCGCCGTCACCCGCATTATCCCATGGGCGTACTGCTGTGCCTTCACCAAACGGATCCGTCAAACGTTGATCCATTGTGTGCCAGTAAGCCACTGAAAACTTGAGCCATTCGCTCATCTTCTTGCCGGCAACAACTTCATCAGCGTTATAGTAATGGTAACCATCACCAGCTGTTAGTGACTGATTGCCAACATAAGTCACTTTTGGAAATGAAAACAATTCTGACATGTATTACTCCTTCTGGACATTAACGTCCTTAACCATTTAATCTTACGTTGGTTGGTTTAACCAACCAACTTACAACTATATTGTATACGCTTTCATTTCTAAGCGCAACCCTTTTTGTGTAAATTTATCCCATTAAATTTTACGAGATACCAAAAAAACCCATGACTGGGTTTTAATGTGTAAATATTAATGGCAGTTCCTCTAAATCAAGGATTCTCCGCGTCATCGCGGCCGCACCACCAAGTAGGGTGGCTTCATAGACCGAGCGATTGGCAAATAAAATTTCACTCTCATTGGTTGGGTTCATATGTTGATACGCTTCAATCACACGACCAAGTAAATCAGGCATTTCCGCAATAAACCGCGAATGAATAAACAAAGCTTGGGGCGCAGTCGTTTGAATAATATTATAGGCCACTTGGGCAATACCAATCACCCAATCCTCTAACAATCGCGTGCTCACCGCATTGTTCTGGTTAGCAAAAGTAACAAACGCATCACGATTGGCCACTGGTTCTTCCGTCAGAGCTGCGAGTCGGGCCAGCATCGCATCTTCGGAATATAAATCTTCGACACGAATCGGCGCATTGTGTGCCATGGCCACAATGCTGCGCCCGACTTCACCTGCATCCCCCTGCATCCCGCGATAAAGCTGGCCATCAATAATGATACCAGCACCGATACCATAATGGATATTCAAGGCGACTAAATTATCATACTGGGCTGTCCGGTAATAATCATGATAATCACGAATATACACAGCAGCTGAATTCGCCTCATTTTCTAACATCACCGGCACACCACCGACTTTTTCAAGCGTTGCCGCAATATCGACATTACGGTAATCAAAAAACGGCGAATACACAACCTGATTATCATTCACCACGCCATGAATGCCCACGGCAATCCCCATTAAACCTTCTTGGGTGCCATGCTTTTTATTTTTATGGGCCTTCACGTGTTGGCTCATCAGTGCGAGCACTTCATCAACGGCCCGCCCATCCACTAATTCTGCACTCTGAGAAATGACTTCACCACTAAGGCGGACTAAAGCCATGCGCAAATGATAACGCCCCATATCAAAGCTCATCACATAGCCATATTGCCGATTAAACCGAATCATTTTGGCTTTACGCCCACCAGTCTCAGTGGTGGTGCCTTCACCAAGGTCTTCAATAAATCCCAATTTATCCAAATCACGGTAAATTGAACTAATGGTTGATTTATGCAGGTTTAAATCGACGGCCAATTGCGCCCGTGACGTTTCCTTCGCATTAAATAACGCTTGCAGCACTAAGCGTTGATTGTGATCTCTCATGGTGAGTTGATCTGATTTATCCATGTTGGCTAACACTCCATTTCAAAGGACTGATGTTACAAATCACTATTTTTGCGACCAGCGTCGTCGGATAACCAAGTCACGACAACGCGTTATCAGCAGTCATTACACGACTTGTTCGATTATATATTGATTCTATTGTACGTGAACACAACCTATCCATCAAGCCGTACCTTGAACGTACGCCTGCACGTTTTGTGACCAATAAAAAATGGATCTTCTGCGAAGATCCATTTAACTGCCTTAATCAAAACGTTGTTCTGACTTTTCCCATGAGAACGAGCCATCAGCCAGCACACGATCTCCCAGCTCTTTGTAATCAAAGTACGCAAATTCTGCTGTTGAACCGTAGCCTGAGTAATCCACCGCGGCCAAACCAACATAGGCGCCCGTAAAGAAGCCGCCGTATTCGCGGACAACATAGTCATCTGATAGCACCGCAGCATCTAATTCAACGCCGGTTGCATGCCAAGTTTCCCCATCAAATGAGTAGTAGTACGTATACGTTTCCTTACGGTTTTCCGACTTAAAGTAGACGTATTCTGTCCCGTCAGGAATGACTGGGGCTTGATCACGCAAATATGACGTATAGCTGCCGTTACGAAGCCCACCCTTGTTTTCGGCCACTTCGATGACATTTTGGCCAGCATCATTTTTGGTAATGAAAATCCATGACCAGTGTGAATGGTTATAATAATTCGTTAAACCAGCCATTGCTTGATAAGAATACGGGTCAAACTTAACCTTTGTTTCCGCATCAAAGTAGAAGGCTTGCCAACGACGGGCAATCAAAGACAAATCAAACGTATTTGCCAGTGAGCCTTGTCCAATCAGGGTTAACTTACCATCACCCGTATGCCCCATCTTGTCAGTAAATGGTACACGTAGCGTGTTCCAGTTAATATCCAACGTTGGTGTGTCAAATTCATCATGTTGTGAATGATCTGCTGGTGCATCGGTCACAATCGCATCCTTTGGTGCGTCAACAAACGTTTGCCCACCATGACCACCGACAATTCGTGGCCAACCTGCATCGTCCCATTCAACTTTTTGAATCGCTGTTTCACGGCCCAATGTTGACCAACCACGTGGATCCGTGGCACTTTCGTTGGCATGATGCCATGGACGGGCTGTCAAAGAAGCATAGTACCATTCGCCACCTGGTGTTGAGACCAAGGCACCATGGCCTTGCTTTTGCAAATAAGAATTTGGCGTATCAAAGTTTGTGATAAATGGCCCATCTGGTTCCACGACAAATGACAGTTCATCTAACGTCTTTGAACGTGATACCACTTCTTGGTGTGTAAAGATTGTGCCACCTTCTGCCGTGAACAAGTAGTATTCACCATTAATCTTATACAAGTGTGGGCCTTCGACTAACTTCACATCGGTGCCGGCAAAAATCGTCCGTGCCGTTTCTGGCTTCAACTGCATCGTGTCAGTGTCAAATTCTGTCAACGTAATCCCATCAAACGGATGACGATATTCACGGTGATCCCATGTTTGTTGTACCAAATACTTGCGACCGTCATCATCATGGAATAGTGACGCATCAAAGCCAACACCGTTAATCAAAATTGGCTTTGTCCATGGGCCTTGAATCGTTTCAGCCGTTGTCAGATAGTTCTTCATATCCTTGAAGTTACCGTCTGTGATTTTCACATCCGTGAAAATCAACCAGAACTTACCATCCGCATACGACAGATCTGGTGCCCAAATACCGCCAGAAGATGGATTCCCCTTCATATCAAGCATGTCAGTCGTATCGAGGACATTCTTAACTAAGTTCCAATGAACCAAATCCTTTGATTCATGGATGCGTACTCCTGGGAACCATTCAAATGTTGACGTGGCGATGTAGTAAGTATCATCCACCCGAATAATTGAGGGATCCGGATTAAAACCAGGTAATACAGGATTCTGGATCTGCATAATTTTCTCCTATTAACTTAATCTTTCAATTTTTCAACAATTAACTATTCTTTTCTTTAAGTTCGTGATTCATTTTATCAACATAAGCGTCAGACAAAGGATAACGGCTAATCACAAACATTGCCAAGAGTGCCAAGATAGCTGGCAACCAGATCATTGACCATTCAATACCTGTCTGGGCAAGGGCTGATTGTGTCAAAGCACCTGACTTAAAGTCAGTCATTTGAAGCAAATAACCTGGGATAATACCACCCAAAGCCAAACCAATCTTGAAGAAAAGTCCCATGATGGCGTTGATGATGCCGACGACACGCTTACCAGAAATATATTCACCATGCGCAACCACTTCAGGTACCAAAGCCCACATGAAACCAGTTGCTGATGTCAATCCCCACTGTTGCAAGAAACGACCCGTGAAGCCAAGCCAGTCTGCTGATGGGTTCTTTGACCAAGCAAAGAGCAACAACTGACCAACAATGAAGATACTCAAGAATGTGTAGAAGAAACCTTTCTTACCTAATGTCGCACGTAGTCGTGGCCACATGACAACCAAGAAAATACCTGGAATTGAGCCAATCAAACCAATTGAGGCCATCAAAGCTGACTTTCCACCTTCAGCACCAAAGTTATATTGCATAAAGTATGGCCATACAGTGTTACCAAAGAACATCAAGGTAAAGCCAACCAGGAAGAACATGCCTAAGATTTGTAGGGCCTTGTTACGCTTAAATTCTGCAAAGAGATCCGTATACTTAACTTGATCACCTGCTGTTTCTGCAGGTAACACACGTTCTTTCGTATTGCGGTAAGCCACAAATAGGCTCGCTGCCCCAATCAACATATAGATGCCATATACTTTAAACCAGGCACCCGCTGCTTCTGGCGCAGCATAATTACCCAAATTCAACTTCAAACCGAACAAGCCTGTGTCTGTTAACTTCGCGTTTGGTGAAGCCAATTGCACAAACAGTGGGAACAGTGTGTACACCAACAAGTTACCAACGTTGGCTAACATCATACGCGTTGATGTTAACTTACCGATTTCTGCTTCATCACGTGTCAATGAGGCGTTCAAAGCACCATAAGGAATATTAACAAATGAATAAACTAAGGCCGTTGCCATATATGAAACCGTTGCATAGGCTGTTGTGGCCACTGTTCCAGCACCAAGCACCTTAGCGACTGGTAAGAAGAGCAACGCTGCCAAAATAACCAATGGCAATCCAAAGTTGAGCAGGAATGGGCGATACTTCCCGTTTTTTGTCACCCGAGCTTTATCGACAACCGTGCCGACCCAAGGATCCCAAACGACGTTAATCCAACGGACAACCAAAAAGATTGTTGCCCCAACACCAGCAGAAATACCGTTAATGTTCGTCAGGTAAAATAGTAAGAAACCACCGACTGTACCGAACACCAAGTTTTGAGCAAAATCGCCCAATCCATAACTCACACGATCCCACGTCGTGAGCTTAGCAAATTCATTATTCTTGTGAACACTTCCGTCCATCTTTCTTCTCCTTCTATTGCTAACAAATTATGCTATACTGTGTCACCATATTCCAAAATTCAACTTGCTTAACGTCGCTTGTAATTTTTTTGAAAGCGGTAACATTTCTTTTTTATAGTGTTACTATATCATGGTTGGTTTGTTCGCGCAACTAACTAACGTAAATTTTTTTTGTTATTTTTTAAATGACCCTAAAATACCTGCGTTGCCCATTGTGCCAACAGTTAACACTTTTAGGCCACAAAAAAAGATGGCAACTGCCATCTTTTAAACAATTGAGGTTATCTTACGCCTCGGCAAGTACCGCCGCAAAATCATCATGGTAAATTTCAAACTTCTTCTCACCAACACCAGAAATAGCTAAAAATTCAGCCGCTGTTTTTGGTCGGAGAACGGCCATATTCATCAGTGTTTTGTCTGAGAAAATCATAAATGGCGGCAAGCCTGCTTCACGCGCAAGCGCTAAGCGCTTCATCTTTAACTTAGCAAATAACTGGTTATCCTCATCCGATAACTTTAAGCCGTCGGTCGCCACGTTGGTTTGCCGTTGGGCAATGACTTGCTGGTTCACTCGCTTGGTCACTTTTAATTGCCCCTTGAGCACCTGCACGCCACGATCGGTCAGCTTTAAGACGGGAAATTCGCCACCTTCAATCCGCAGATAGCCGTCGGCCGTTAAATAATCAATAAAACGACTAATATCTTTAATCGTCCGCTCTTTCATCAAGCCAAATGTGGGTAACGTCAGCAAATGGGCATACTTTTGCACACTGGCATCCCGCGAGCCTTTGAGCACTTTAGCCACTAACGTTTTCCCAAAGCTTTGGTTCATCCGCACAACGTTGGCCAAGACCCGTTGCGCATCGGTGGTCACATCCACCCGCTCACGCGCATCCAGACAATTCGAACACTGACCACAATCTTCGGTCACCAATTCACCAAAATAACTCAAGAGATAACGCGGTAAACAGGTTTCCGTATTAGCAAAAGCATTCATTTCCCGAATTTTATTGTATTCATTTTGCTTATGCGCTTCGGTTCCTTCGGACTTCTGCACAAAAAATTCCTGCAAATGAATATCTTGCGGTGCATACAATAAAACTGCCTCTGACGGCAACCCGTCACGGCCCGCACGGCCAATTTCTTGATAATAAGCCTCAATGTTGCCTGGCACGGCGTAATGAATGACAAAACGTACATCCGGCTTGTTAATCCCCATGCCAAAAGCATTGGTGGCAATCATCACTTGGACATCATCATATAAAAAGGCTTCCTGCATCGCTTGGCGCTCTTTTTCTGGTAATCCAGCATGATAACGCCCAACTTTGACGCCTTTTTTAGCCAAAAAGTCGTACAATTCATCAACTTGTTTACGCGTTGCCGCATAAATAATGCCACTTTTCCCAACATTAGAACGCAAATAATCTTGGACATATTGACGTTTATCGACTTGGTGGGCAATTTTAAGGGCCAAGTTATCACGCGCAAAGCCAGTTAAAACAGTGTCTTCATCACTCACCGCCAGCAATTGCTGCAAATTTTGACGGACACGATCCGTGGCCGTCGCCGTCAAACCAAGTACTGCTGGCTGGCCTGGAATTTGTGCGAGTAACGGCAAAATATTCAGGTAACTGGGTCTGAAATCATGCCCCCATTGTGACATGACATGGGCTTCATCAATGGCAATTAATTCAATCGGCAGTTGCTGGACAAAATTAAAAAAACTCGGAATTTCCAAGCGTTCAGGTGACACATACAACATTTTATAAAAGCCTGCCCGAATGTCTGACATGCGTTGCGCCTGTTCTTGACCTGTCAACGTTGAGTTCAAAAAGGTCGCGTCAATCCCCATCGCATTCAGACCATCGACTTGGTCCTTCATCAGCGAAATTAACGGCGAGACCACCAAGGTAATCCCTTCAAACATCACAGCTGGTAGTTGATACGTGATGGATTTCCCACCACCAGTTGGCATAATCGCTAGCGCATGTTTATGTGCTAAGACTTTTTCAATAATATCTAATTGTCCGGTACGAAAATCATCGTAACCAAAGACTTCTTTTAAAATTTCACGCGGTTTTTGCATAATTCTATTATAAGCTATTGCGTCAACCGATGGGCAGTTAAAAGACCGTCGTCAAATCATTAACCGTTTGCACGTGCAAAGCACCGGTGGCACTTAGATCAAAAATAGCCACCGAACCGTTTTGTGGCCGTTGCGCTGTCATTAGCTGGCCGTAGTGTTGTGCCAAATTGCCAATGAGTTGGCCGTGCGTCACAAGCAAAATTGTCGCGTCAGCCGGATATTTTGCTAGTAAGTTGGCCAAGGCTTGATCAATGCGTTGCCAAAAGGCGGCCGCATCTTCTCCGAGATGTTGAGGATCCAGTTGATAAATCGTATCCATGATTGTTGTCATGTCCGCATGTTCAGCAATTTCGCTAGGATCATCTGTCACCAGCCCTAACGCGGCCGCTACAGCAGACCACATGTCATGATTACCCCCACCTTCAAAACTACCAAAAAAATATTCCCGCCATTCGGGTGTGCTGACTAACGCTGGTGGTGTTTGCAAGTTTTCAGCCAACACAAACTCCGCCGTATGAATTGCCCGCGACGTGTCTGATGACAAAGCGGCATCAAAATGCACATTTTTCAAGCGTTGACCGGCCGCACGGCCATCTGCTTCGCCTTTTGGTGTTAAGGGCGTATCGGCCCAACCTTGAACTTTGTCTAACCAATTAAAAATTGTTTGACCATGTCGTACTGCATATATCCTCATGCTAACGCCTCCTCATTGTTGTCACATATCACAAAACCATTGTTTAAATTCTATTTTACGCGTCTCTGTATTTTTTAACAAAAAAAGACACTGTTTACGCAACGTGTCTTATGAATCATCAGGATTCAAAACGGATTCAATTGAAATGACCACGGAATATATTGCCGGAAAATGTAATGCAAACCAGCCAGCAGACCAGCTACCACCGCCAATACCAAAAGGTCATCACTTTGGAAAGCTTGCGTCTGCTGCAATGACAAAATTATCCCTTGGACGCCAATATAGAGAACACTAAACCATCCAAAGTAGGCCGCTAAAATATTTCCGCCAATGCGGGTCGTCTTATCAAACCAGTTCTCTGGTTGCCCAGCAAAAAACTTCACATGTAACCAATCCAAAAACAACATGATAAACACAAAACTGATCATATCCATGCTGACTAATTTCAAAATAGTCCAATAGTCTTGCGGCGCACTAAACGGTTGTTGGTGCCAAAGGTTAAGCAAATAAGCGGTCAAAATATCGGACCCCAAAATAAATAATAACCAACTCAACGGTTTTGCACGTACCATATCACGAATCATAGCTTGCTCCCTTATCACCAACGCACCACCCGATCTCAGTCATATCGGCCATGCCCTATTTACTCGATTATACCACGTCCCCTTGACCAAGCACCCCACAATAAAACGCGTGACCCACTCAGTGGTGTCACGCGTTTTTTAATTAGTTATCGGCTTGTTTTAAGCCAATCCCCGTCACGGCTGACAAAATCGACATCACCGGTGAGAGTAAGGCAAACAAGGTAAATGGTGCAAAAGCCAGTACGGGAACGCCCAGTGTTTGTGCCGCAAAACCACCGGCAACCCCCCAAGGGACCAAATAATTCATGACCGTCCCCGAGTCTTCAATCGTCCGCCCCAGCGCCAATGGCGAGAGCTTAACCGTCTCAAAGCTTTTCTTAAACAACTGACCAGGCAAAATTGTGGCAAGGTACTGTTCGCCGACCAAAAAGTTTGCCCCAATCCCCGTAAACAAGGTTGCCAAAATAATGGCACGTTGGGTCTTGAGATGCGACACAATCGGTTGCATGACCGCATTTAAAATCCCTAACCCACTCAACAGGCCACCAAGTCCCAAGGCCAACATAATCATCATAATCGTTGACATCATCGCAGCCATGCCACCACGATTGAGCAAGGCCATCAATGTTGGGTTGGTGCTGGTCGTTTTAAAGCCATTGACAACCAAATCTGCCAGCGCCGGCACATTATGTTGCCATAAAAAGGCAGCGCTCGTGACTAAAATATTGAGCATCAACGCCGGAATGGCGGGTACTTTATACCAAGCCGTCACCACCAGCAAACCTAATGGCACAAGTGCCCACCATGTCGGTTGTAGCAAGGGTAATAAGGCGGCAATCTTTTGGGTCGCCTGTGCGTCTGCTCGGTACCCCGCGCTCAAGACCACACTCACGATAAACGTCACGCCCCAAGCCGGCAAAGTCGTCCACATCAAATTTTTAATGTGGGCAAAAAGATCCGTCCCTGAAATGGCACTGGCCAAATTCGTTGATTCTGACAAAGGTGAACTCTTATCACCAAAAATAGCGCCTGATAAGACAATTCCCGCCACAATCGCTGGATTCATCCCCATCAACGTGCCAACACCCATCAACGAGACACCCACTGTCGATAAGGTTGTAAAGGCACTACCAATCAACGCGCCCACCAACGAGGTGGTCATAAACGCTGTTGGTAAGAAAAATGCTGGGGTTAAAATTTTAAAGCCCGCCCAAATCATTGTGGGAATCACGCCAGTCGCCAGCCACAGCGCAATTAAAGCGCCAATCAGTAAGAAAAGGAATAATGGTGTCAGTCCTGATTCAATCCCTTTCACCAGTTCACGTTGACTCGTTGCCCATGACACGCCGCGCAAGCGTGCCACAACCATGATTAAACCAATCACGGCTAAAATTGGGGCAATCGGCATGAGGCCAAAGCCAATCACACCCACCGCCAAAATAATCACCGTTCCTAATAACAAAAAAGCTGACAACTTGGTACTGAGTTGTTTTGCCATATTTTTTCTCCTGTCGTCATCAGTTACCTGATGTTTTTTTACAATAAAAAAGTCCCTGCTGTCACTTTGACAGAAGGGACGAATCGACAATTAAAAATCCGTGGTACCACCCAGCTTACGCGTTAAAAAACGCATCACTTTGGCATTTGATAACATGGTGCTGCCACGCTTAAATCGATAGCTGTATTTCGGATAGTAACACCTGTGCAGTTTTCACCAACCACTGCTTCTCTTCACGCCGAATGTTTATCCTACTCAAATAAGTGCTAATTTCAAGTAGTCTTAGTTTACTATGTCTCAAGTGGCCTGTCAACATGATGATACTTTATCAAACTGCACGCTAACATATGCATTCAGAGATAACTGCCATTTTTTATCAAAACATGCATATTTATACTATTTTTCGCGATTTATACCATGACGGATCATTTTCTTCTTGATACAATTTTATTATCACGTAACCGTGGTAACATTCTTTTTTATATCTCCTTCCTAAAACGCCCGTCTCTTCATTATCGGGCGTTTTTCTCCCCCATATCCCCCAAATTTTATTTTCATTTTACCCAGGTTATATTTTTATTTAAATTTTTAACTGTAATATTTAAGACATAGCCAACCTAACCAACTGGCTATATCTCCTCTTCTCTTTATTAATAAGCGTAACGCTAACATAAAAAGGCTTTTGACTTCCTCCCGAGACATTAGCCTTTTTATTTTGCATAGTGTTAACCCTACTTTAAATCTGAACACAAAAAAGACAATCTTGATTAAATTAATCAAGATTGTCTTTTTTACTATACTATTTCGTTGTCGTCCCGCGATGAAAAGTAACTGGGAACATATATTGTCGTTCTTGTGAGCGTTCTGGTTGTTCAATTTTAGCAATCAACACATCAACTAACGTCTTGGCCAAATCGGCAATCGGTTGCACCACCGTCGACAACTCTGGAAAACTTTGTAAAACAAACGCACTCCCATCATACCCGATGACTTGGACATCTTGTGGCACACGTAAGGCCATCGTGCGCAATACTTCAAGCACTAACAGTGCTGTCGCGTCATCGGTGGCCATAATGCCATCTGGCTGCTGTTCGGTAATGGCTTGATGCATTAACATCTTCCGGAAATTCACCGTGGCATCACTCGGTAGCACTTGGACGACTGGCGTCAGCCCCTGTTTTTGACTTGCGACCATGAACCCATTAGTACGGTCAACCGTTGGGTTAATGTCGTGCATTTCACCCGAAAAGACAAGTAACCGTTTAGCGCCACCAGCAATCAGGTTTTGGGCGGCCATTTGACCGCCAGAGAAGTTATCCGAACTGACGGTCGGAATTTGCGGTCCAAAGTAACGGTCAAGGGACACCACTGGCAAATTCAAGTCGTGATAGGCCTCAATAATCATATTATGTGACGCCGTAATCAAGCCATCAACCTGATTTGATTGGAGCATACCGATATAGGCACGCTCTTTTTCAGGATTATCGGAACTGTTAGCAATAATCACTTTATAAGACCGTTCAAATAACTCGGCCTCGATTTTTTCCAGTAATTCGGCATTAAATGGGTTTTGTGTATTCGTTAAAATGACCCCAATAAGCTTCGTTTTTTTCCCTGACAGCGACCGCGCGACTGAATTTGGCTGATAATTTAATGCCTGCATCGCCGCATAAATGCGCGCTTCTGTTTGTTCGGAAAAATAACCACGCTTGTTAATCACACGTGACACTGTTGTCAGAGAAACGCCCGCGCGTTCTGCCACATCTTTTAACGTATAACCCAATTTATCTACCCTCGGTTCAAATGACTCTTTTCTATTTATTATATAGTTTATCAAAGAATGCCAAGGTTGCGTTAAATAATGATTCCCGAGTTGGCACATCCCCCCAACTATGATCAGCTCCTGGCACCACTGTTAAGTCAACGGGTTGTTGGTAAGTGTCAACGTACTTTTGCGCATAGCTCACTGGGGCAATCGTGTCGTCGGCACCATGGATGATCTTAACCGGCCCAAGATATTGTTTGGCAGTTGGATATATGTCAACCGTCTTCACATCCTCAAAGAACTGTGGCCCTAACTTCATCGAGTTAAAATCAAAATACCCTTTTTCAGCAACCGTTGCAATCGGCTTGCCCTGCAAGGTTTGATTTTCCAAAATCTCATCTTGGAAAACAGCGGCCGGTGACCAAAGGCACAAGCCCATCACAGCATCACCGACCAGTCCAGCAACCATACTTGCCGCCACACTCCCTAGACTCATCCCCAGCAACGCAACCCGTTTCTCATCCACAAAATCGAGAGTCTTCACGAAGGCCACTAATTGCGTGCCTTCATAGACTTCATTGCTAAACGTAAAGTCGATGAAATCACCATCACTTTCACCATGACCCGAAAAATCAAACGCAATCGCAGCAATCCCACGTTTGGCGAGTTGACGACTGATTTGGACAAACGAACAGAAATATTCATCCCGTACTGCCCCAAAGCCGTGAAATAACAGCACTGTGGGCACTGGACCGATAACGTCTTCTGGCACATGAGCTGTTCCGCGCAAAGTTAACCCATTAATGGTAGTGTTGACATACTTAATCATGAATTTATGACTCCTTCATTCAATTCATCTTGGCGTTTCGCCTGCAAATCGGCGTGCATCTTGGCACTGAGTTTATCCAAACCATAGAACATAATACTGATGATACAAATGGCATCAATCAAGGCTGGGCCATACACAAAGCAGACGTTAATCCCCATAATCCCTGAGGCTGTCTGGGTCATATTGGGGACAAAATGGAAATGTGCCAAAATGTCACTATTGATCACGCCAGCCAGTCCGGCCCCAATACTAGCCCCAATGGCCGAAACAGACGTTAGCAAACCTTGGGCGCGAACGCCAAAGCGCCATTCGCCATAATCCACCGTTTCAGCAGTCATCACAAACATCAAACTCTGGGCAGCACCGAGACCAAAGGCCGAAACGGCAACCCCTAATAGGGCCACGCCCATGGTTGCTTGTTGGGCCGCAACATATAAGACACCCTGCCCAATAATGGCAATACCTAGATTACCAACCACAACGGTGCGCATTTGGAAATGGCGAATCAAAAACGGAATCGTAATAGCGCCAATGATCATGGCAAACGCACTCAGCAAATTAGCAATCGCTGACATCCCTTCATTGTGCAACACATACTTAAAGAAGTAAACCGTTGAAGAATTTTTGACCACCACACCAATGAAGATAATGATATTGGTGATAATAATAGTCCACCAAGGACCGTTAGGGAGTAGCGCCTTAATACTATCATGCAATGGCACTGGCTTTTCTTGTGCGGGCGTCACGTTCTCACGCACATTGGTAAACGTGAACACTTCAGCCATGACGAGAATCACCGCAAAGATTCCCATTGCAATCGTAAACCCTTTTGGACTATTAAGACCACCAAACAGCGATACCAGCGGCAAAATGGCTAACCCCGAAATCAAGCCACCAAATTGCCCCAGTACGTTACGGAACATATTGGCTGAGGCACGTTCATTGGCATCCCCCGATAGACTGGGCAAAATGGCGTTAATCGCCGTGCCTAAGCCAGCAAAGCAGATGGTGAAAATAGCATACGTAGCATACGCTAACGGCAACCGCGCAGTTGCTGGGAAAAAGGCAATAGAGAACAGCAACACGGCTGACACAGCGTATGGCACGGCCATCCATAAGAACCACGGCCGAACTTTACCAAAACGAGTTTGCGTTTTATCCACTAAGATACCAAAGATGGGACCGGCAAAGGCGTCAAAAATCCGAACCACCAAAAATAAAATACCGGTTGCCGCTAAGCTAATACTGGCGACATCCGTATAGTAAAACATCAGGTAGTTTGTCGCGGCGACAAACACCAAGTTATTACCAAAGTCACTCATACCATAAGCAACTTTGTTTGCAACGGTTAATTTCTGTTCCATTTGAGTATCCTCCTCAATCAAGGCCAGCGAAAACGCTTACATTTTTAACCGCCCTTATTATAATCGCGATATTTTGTTATGTCAAGCGCACGCCATAAATATGTCATGAACTATTTATTTTTCCATTATAAGAACCATAAAACAAATATGGTTTGCGCTTGACATATTATCACAACGCGTTTACTATGAAGTCGTATTATAATTGCGATAAACTTAACGATGATTTGGAGGTCAGTCAATTGTCTACCCAACCACAGTATCTTGCCCCATTTTCAGTGCATGATTTCCCTGAAGATCAGACGCTGGTCCCTGGCGCCACAATCTTAATCGGTGATGACACACCAAAAATGCCCATGTGTTTCACGAATATCGTCTATGACGATCGCCAACCTGGCTTGGTGTTAGATATTCTTGTCCCACCGGTCTATATCCCCGAAACTGGCGTCAATGATCAGCGGCAATTCCCTTTAATTATTTGGATTCAAGGCTCAGCCTTTGCTACCCAAGAAATTGGCTTACACTTACCCCACTTGGTCGACATTGCCCAACAAGGCTATGTTGTCGCCGCGGTGGCCTATCAGGGTAGTGATAAAGGTGGGGCTTTCCCGTCCACGATTCAGGATATCAATGCCGCCATTGATTTTCTTGTGGCCCACGCCAAAGACTACCATATTGATCCTGACCAACTGGTACTTTGGGGTGAATCCTCTGGGGCTTACACCGCCATTATGACGGCCGCGACTCAAAATGATGCCGCTTTTTTTAAAACAACGCCAAAAAACCGCACATTCCAGGCGGTGATTGACTTTTACGGCCCAACCCGCTTACAAGACTTGGATTTAGCACCATCTATTCAGGAACATCGTTCCGCTGACAGCTGGGTGGGCGCCTATTTTGGCCATCACGCCATCGATCCAACCGCTGATATCATGCAACAAGCTGATCCCGTCACACATCTGCACGCCGGCCTGCCACCATTCTTAATTTTCCATGGCACGTTAGATATGATTGTGCCCTTCCAACAAAGTGTCCTCCTCAAAAAGGCACTTGATGCCGTGAACGTGCCCAATCAATTTGTCACGATGCAAGGCAGCAACCATGGCACGGATGCCTTTTGGTCGCCGGCAGCTAAAGCGATTGTGTTGGCATTTCTAGCTGATCACACCACAAAAGCACCCACGTTACCCGTCACCGTTTAAGTTTAATCACACCATTTGGAGAAAATTATGGCTTTTATGACCCTGCATTACTTCTCAAATACGCTCAATAAAATGACTGAAGTCAACATCATCGTACCGGAAAGACGCGAGGCTGATGGCACGGTCGCTTATGACCAACTACATGCCCAACCGCTAAAAACGGTCTGGTTACTGCATGGTCTGTCTGGCGACGCAACCGATTGGTATCGCATGACCGGCTTAGAGCGTTATGCTACAGCCACTGGTTACGCGGTGGTCATGCCAAATGCCGATCGCAGTTTTTACAATAACATGGCCCACGGCCAACGCTACTGGGACTTTATCACGGCAGAATTACCCCAGCGCCTACGCGCCCTACTTCCACTGAGTAGCGCCCGCGAGGACAATGTCGTGATGGGGAATTCGATGGGTGGTTATGGCGCCTTAAAATGGGGACTGAATCAACCACAACATTTTAGCCGAATTGTGGCCTTATCTGCGGTGGTCGATTTAGCCGATTTCTACGAAAAACGTGCTATCTTTGCCATGCCTGATTTTAATTTAGTGTTTGACGGGCAAGATATCCACGCCAAGCCACTAGCTTTAGACGCCACACTGGCGCAATATGATAGCGCGCAATGGCCCCTAGATATCTACACAGCTTGTGGTGAAGAAGATCCTCTTTATGCGCCTAATCTTGCTTTCAGTCACCAACTACAAGCGACATTTGGCGATCACTACACTTGGACAAGTTTACCTGGTGATCATGATTGGGATTTCTGGGATCAACAACTCGCAGCCGCCTTTACTTGGCTCACCACGACGGAAGGATGATACGATGACACAAGATGATTTGCTCGCCCAAGCCCAAGTTTTACGCAAACGTAGTGAGGCTTATGATGTGCCTTTGCCCGAATCACGCCAGACCGGCCTACATCAATCAACACTCACCATTGACGTCGCTGATCAAGCGCCTGTTAAACTGTATATTTATGCACCGAGTTACTTACCCAGTCAAGGCGTCATTTTAAACTTCCGCGGCTCTGGCTTTATGTATCCTTGGACGCAAGGGGACTTTGCCTTTGCCAAATCGTTAGTCTTTGCCACCAATTACACGGTGGTGGATGTCGACTATCCGGTTGCACCTGAACACCCCTTTCCAGCAGCGGTTGATGCAGCATTTGGTGCCTACGTCTATGTGTTAGAGCATTTCAGTAGTTTTGCCCCACTGGGCCACCCTTTGATTGTGATGGGCCATAGCGCCGGCGGTAATTTAGCCGTGACAACGCAGCTGCAAGCCAAAGCTCACGGCTTGAAATTAGCCGATAAGCTGATGCTTGACTTTCCGGTGCTTGATTTAGATACCGATCCCGAAGATAAAAATTATCCCGACGGCCAAGGGATTGCCATTGACGAATCCCGTCTGATGAATCAGTTTTATCTCCAAGATGATACCGGCAAAACGCGACACAATCCACTCGTGTCGCCTATTGTCGCAACCAAAGCAGAACTGCTGGGCTTTCCGCCAACCATTATCCACACAGCTGAATTTGATAGCCTCCGCGATGAAGCAGAAACCTTTGCCCAACACCTCGTAGCGGCTTATGTGCGCGTCACCGTTGCGCGTTATCCAGCCGCTTATCACGGGTTTACTGTGGTGAAAACGCCGATTGGCGAAAAATCCTTTGCCGATTTTGTGCATGATTTACTCGCCTAACCCACGATCAAAAGCTTCTGGCAATGCCAGAAGCTTTTTTAATGCTGCGACTGAACACGAACCAATTTGGCATATCGTGGTGTGTTGATTAACCTTTTCAATGCCACATATCAACTCGTGACAACGCCTGACATGACGCATACCGTGATGAATCTGTTTGTGAAATAGGTACTTTTCACCCCGTTTTGCGTTATAATGGTAGATGAATTTAATTATAATATTAAGGGGAACATCATGGTTTCAGAACTCAAGACGTTAGTCACATTTTTCGGTGCTACTGGTGATTTGGCAAAGCGTAAGCTTTACCCATCAGTTTTTAACCTCTTCAAGAAAGGTTATTTGCAAGAACATTTCGCCATTGTTGGAACAGCCCGTCAAGACTTGACTGAAGATGAATTCCAGCAACTGGTGCGCGACTCAATCGCTGGCGCGGCAGAAGACAAGGCACAAGCCGAAGCCTTCATCGAACACTTCTCATATCGTGCCCATGACGTCACGGATGCGGCGTCATACGACGTTTTGAAGTCAGCAATCGAAGAAGCTTCTGACAAGTTTGGTATTGAAGGTAACCGTATCTTCTATATGTCTGTTGCCCCACGTTTCTTTGGGACAATTGCCAAGTATTTGAAGTCAGAAGGTTTGTTGGCCACAACTGGTTATAACCGTTTGATGATTGAAAAGCCATTTGGAACATCATACGAAACAGCTGAAAAGTTGCAAAGCGAATTAGAAAACGCCTTTGATGATGACCAATTGTTCCGTATTGACCACTACCTTGGTAAGGAAATGGTCCAAAATATTGCGGCTTTGCGCTTTGGTAACCCAATCTTTGATGCAGCCTGGAATAAGGACTACATCAAGAACGTACAAGTGACATTGTCAGAAGTCTTGGGTGTTGAAGAACGTGCCGGTTACTACGACACAGCCGGTGCTTTGCTCGACATGATCCAAAACCACACGATGCAAATCGTCGGTTGGTTGGCCATGGAAAAGCCTGATTCATTCACTGACAAGGACATCCGTGCCGCTAAGAATGCTGCCTTCAACGCTTTGAAGATTTACAACGAAGAAGAAGTAAACAAGTACTTCGTGCGTGGTCAATATGTAGGTGGTGATTCTGCCGAATTCAAGCCATATCTTGAAGAAATGGACGTACCTGCCGACTCAAAGAACAACACGTACATCGCTGGTGAATTGCAATTTGATTTGCCACGTTGGGAAGGTGTGCCATTCTACGTGCGTTCAGGTAAGCGTCTAGCTGCTAAGCAAACACGTATTGATATCGTCTTCAAGGCTGGTACTTTCCAATTTGGTGCTGCGCAAGAAGCCCAAGAAGCTATCTTGTCAATTTTAGTTGATCCAACAGGTGGTATCGAATTCAAGATCAACTCAAAGTCAGTTGAAGACGACTTTAACACACGTCTCATCGGTCTTGATTGGCAAGTGTCAGAAGAAGACAAGCTTAACACACCTGAACCATACGAACGTATGATTCATGACACGATGAACGGTGATGGTTCAAACTTCGCCGATTGGAACGGTGTTGCGATTGCTTGGAAGTTCGTTGATGCGATTTCAGCTGTTTACGCTGCTGATAAGGCACCACTTGAAACTTACAAGTCTGGTTCAATGGGACCAGCCGCTGCTGACAAGTTATTAGCAAATAACGGTGATGCTTGGGTCTTTAAGGGCTAAAAGTTAATTCACATCTAAAAAGGTTGACGCAAATGCGTCAACCTTTTTTGTTTACTATGATACTGTGGTCTAAAGTCAAAACCCGATGTGATCAGTGGTCAACTGATCACATCGGGTTTTATAGTGCAACGAACTATTGAGACATGGTATTGGGAGGATACTGCTACTCAGACTTCCGTTGCACGAGCACAAAGTTATTTTCTTGGGTTACCAGATGTCACTGGCTTATCTTGAGAAACACCAAGTTGGGCATACAAATCATTCGTTGGTGCTGTTGTCCAACCCGTCACACGACCGTTCACGAATTGTGCAGTGATACTAACAGTTGTTGGAATGGTATAAGCTTGATCTTCAACCACCAACTTTTGGAAAGCCTTGATGTTCTTAGCCAATTCCGTAGCTGACTTTGAGTCTTGCGTCTCTGTCAAGTTCTTAGTCAAAGCATCTGACACAACGTGACCGAAGTTATATTGTGCTGACTTAGCCCAAAGTTGGTCAAATGTTGGCACTGTCCCTTCTGACCAGCCACCATCTGTCAAATCCCAATCATTGTTGGTACCAGCTAGGATAATTGATTGCCAAGTAGCATTGTCAACTAGCTTGTCCTGGTACAACTTCACATCAATACCGGCGGCCTTCCAAGCGGCAATATAAGCCTTTGTTTCTGCTTCAGAAGTTACTCTACCAGAACGCGCCAAGTAAGTTAGCGTCAAATGCTTACCATCCTTCGCGTAGTAGCCGTCAGCCCCCTTCTTATAACCGGCCTTTTCCAGGTACTCGCCAGCCTTCTTTGGATCACCACCAGACTTGTCGTGATAGCTCTTGATTGAATTGTTGTAGAATTCTTCCTTCGCTGGATCTTTAGACATAATTGTTTTAGCTGGTTGGTCAAAGCCATTGCTATACTTCTTTGTCACATCCCCGACGTTCATTGCATAACCAACCGCTTTACGCACATTAGCATCTTGCAATGGTGTTTGGCGATCCTGGACATTGGTACTGTCTTTCTTGTCAAAATGGCCTAAGTTAAAGTAAAGTTCCCAATATCCTGATTTGTAATTACCAGTGGCAGCATAACCTTTAGCATTGTCGTATTTAGACAATTGTGGTTGATCCCCATTTTTCCAAAGTGATGTTGGGACACTCGTCACAATATCAAATTTCTGCTTCGCAAGATCATTTTCTAACTTAGACTTATCTTGGTTAACGTAAAAATTAATTGAATCAAGTCGCGCTGGCTTACCCCAATATTCGCTGTTACGGACGTACTTAACCGTTGAATCCGTTGACACTGAGGCAACTTTAAATGGTCCAAATGACAGTGGGTTCTTCGTTACTTTTTCTGAAGTAGCTAAGTCTTTTGACGCCACGTTTTTCAAATCATGATAAGGCATCGCGTAGGATGGGACACCATCACCCCAGTCAGCCGCAGCTGGCAAGGTTGAATAACTCACCGTCAGCTTTTTACCATCTGCACCATCATTGAGTTTAACCCCTGAAATGTCTTTTGCCTTACCATTCTGATAATCAGCCAATCCTTTAATGCTCAAATAAGAATTGGTAAAGTTACCCGCCGCCACATCATTAGTGGCTAGAGTTTCAAGGGAGAACAATACATCTTGGGCAGTTACTGGCTTGCCATCTGACCACTTCAAGTTATCACGCAGTGTGATTGTGACGGTCTTATTGTCCTTATCAACCTTATACTCAGCTGGGCCACCGTTGATGATTTTACCATGCTTGTCAGTATAGAAAAGTGAGTTACCACCAGTAGGACCAAGTTCTTGTTGTACTGACGCCCACTGTGCAAATTCTGAATAGCCTGCAAAGCTGACTGGGTCTGCCGCAGTCCCTGGTATCGTTACTGAGATATTGCCACCCTTCATTGGTGACTTCGGGTTCTTATAATCCCCTTTAAACGACCCAACGCTAACGGCTTTACTCGTCGTAGCACTTTGATTGGACTGGCTGGCTAGAATAGCAAAGCCGGCTCCCGCAACAACAACAAGACCACCGACACCAAAGGCGACTTTTTTTCCTGTACTTACCATATCTCTCTCCTCATTCATTTTTAGACCGTTAACAAGATGTTTCGTGTCACAATTATTATAAATATATCACTGTTTTTCATATTGTCAACACTTTATTTTAATTATATTTTAATTCAATGCTTGTCTTTGATCCATTGCACGACGCGCAACTTGTCCCAAAACCACAAAACCAAATGTGAGTATGATGAGGATAAGTGTGACCGGCACCCATAACCACCAACGCACATAAATCGTTGAAGCAGACCCATTCAATACCATCAACATCGATCCTAGCGAACTGGTCCCTTGCTTCAAACCAAAGCCCAAGAATGTCAATCCCGTTTCAATCCCGATTGACCCCGCCAGTGTTAAAGCATAATCTGAAATAATGGTTGATGAAATATTGGGCAAAATACCCGAAAACAAAATTTTATACCAGGGTGTTCCTGAAATTTTGGCTGCTTCAACGTAATCACGATTGACTTCCGACAATGTTAACGTCCGTACCAAGCGAACGTTGGCCGGCCAACTAATGACGGACAAAATCATAATCAGGCTCCAAATCGACACCCCTTTAGCCGTGGCAAAGATAATCGCCAACACCATGATTAACGGCATAATCAGCCAAAAATCAATCACACGCATTGCAATCCAATCGACCCAACCGCCAAAATAACCAATCATCATCCCAAAAACAATTGAAATCAGGGAAATCAACGTCGCTACCCCGAACCCAATGATAATAGAATTCTTCGCTGAGGCAATTAATGTCAAAATAAAGTCAGCTCCAGAGTCCGTGGTACCGAGAATATGCCCGTTGGTTAACGGTGGTAAGTTCGCATTTAAAATGCTACTCATCGTCCCAATATCACTCGGCACAAAAAACTGCCCGATAAAAATAAATAAGAATAACACAATGAGTAAAACCAGAGCGGTCAAACCCAACCCATCACGTTCTAGTTCACGCCAAAAATTTTTGAAAAATTTTTCGCCAAAACGACTCTTTTTCGTTGTCATAGCTCCTCCTTATTTCACACGAATACGCGGATCAACCCACGCAGAAATGATGTCAGATAGCAACCCACCTAAGAGCGCTAAGAAGCCTTGTAACAGCATCAATGCGGTAATCACCGTGTAGTCACGACCACTCAATGCTTGCACGAATAAGGCCCCAATTCCAGGATAGCCAAAGACGGTTTCCGCAAACATCGCCCCAGCCAACACGCCCGTAATGGCATAACCAATACCGGAAGCAATTGGCAAAAAGGCATTTCTTAAAATGTGCTTACGGAAAACATCTTTAATCTGCACCCCTTTGGCACGTGCTGTCCGCACATAGTCTTGGGCTTGCTGATCTAACAAATTAGACCGTAGGTATTGAAATACCCCGTTCGTACTAAAAAGGGCAATCGTAAAGCCAGGCAAAAAGGCATAACGTAAGTTACTGAAAAAATTCACCGCAAAATTCTTAGTGTCATCAATACCTGTCCCTGAACTTGGGAAAATCGGAATAATATACACAAATAAAATCATCATGATGAAGTAGAACACAAAGGACGGCACCGCTGACGTCAATGTATTCCAAACAATTAACGCCCGATCAATCAATTTGTTTTCGTGACGAGCAGCGAGCAACGCTTGCGTAATCGCTAATAAATACGTGAGAATTGTTGCTAAGATACCCATCGATAGGGTTGGCCAAAGGCGTTGCTCAATCAAGCGCGTGACTGACCAGCCCTTATTAACCGTATAAGAGGTGCCTAAATCACCATGCAAAACATGGTCGACCCAACGGATATATTGCTCATACCAAGGTAAATCAAGCCCGGCTGCGTGTCGCATCCGTTCAATTGTCGCTGGATCAGAATTTGGGTTCAGGTTCCCGTAAAACGGATCTCCCGGCATCAATTGTGCCAACATAAAAATCAAAATCGACACCAAAATCATCTGCGGAATCATAATCAAGACACGGCGTAGTATTGTTTGTAGCATAATTATCGTGCCTCCTTTTTCACAGCAGCAAAGTGGGTATCTGTAATAGCCTGCAAATCAAAGGCGCGCAATAATTGCCCTTGTTCGCGGTAATAATCCAACTTGCTTTCCTCAAACTCCGCTTCAAGCGCCTTACGACGTGCACGGTTGGCATCGCGTTGACTGACATCCAAACTTGGAATAGCTGAGAGTAAGCGTTTTGTATAAATATGCTGCGGATGCTCGAAAATATCGGCCGTTGTGCCCATTTCGACAAAGCGCCCTTGGTGCATAATGGCAATATAGTCCGTCATGTATTTCACCACGCCTAAATCATGGGAAATAAACAAAAAGCTAATCCCAAATTCACGCTGAATTTTCTTCATGAAATTCAACACTTGCGCTTGTACAGACAAATCCAACGCCGATACCGGTTCATCAGCCACAATCAAGCGTGGATTGGTTGCCAAGGCCCGCGCAACGCCAATTCGTTGCCGTTGACCACCAGAAAACTGGAACGGATATTGTGTCACTGTCCGTTCTGGTAGGCCAACAATGGCCAATAATTCTAAAACACGCGCATCAATCGCTTCTTGCGTAAAGAGTCGTTCACCCTTCGCCCCCGCACCAATCGTCTGCGGCACACCAAAGTTTTTTAACGGCTCCGCAATAATTTCACCGATTGTTTTACGCGGATTCAGACTAGATTGACTGTCTTGAAACACCATTTGTACATCTTTGTTGTAATGCAGATGCTTTTTTTGCTTAATCGTTGTCACATCTTGGCCATCAAATAAAATTTTGCCACTGGTTGGATTTTCTAGCCCAACAATCGCCTTGCCAATCGTCGTCTTCCCCGAACCAGATTCACCAACTAAGCCATACGTTTTCCCTGCTTCAATGGTAAAAGAAACGTCATCTACCGCCTTAATGTTACCTGTTACCCGATTAAAAAAGCCTGAGCGAATCGGATAGTAAACTTTCAAATGCTCAATTTTAACCAGCTCACTCATACCTCACCTACCTTGTTAAAATCATCCGTAAATTCAAATGTTTGCCAAGCCGTCCCCCGTACAAAATGATTGGGGCCAACTTCATGCAACGTGTCAGCCACAGGTGCATTGACGACGTCGTCATCAAGCCATGGCAAACGTTGTAGGAACAAGTCTTTACTATGATCCATGTCCTTCAAAGCTGGTACAGTACCTGGAATTGCATACAACGCCTGCCCAGGGGCAACATCTGACGGATCCGCCCGCAACAACGACCGCGTGTACGGGTGTGTTGGCTGGGTAAATAGGTCATTAACCGGCGCTTCTTCAACAATTTGCCCGGCATACATCACGGCCACTTTATCGGCCATCGCCGCCACGACACCTAAGTCATGCGTAATGAGTAAAATACCGGCATTCTTTTTGAGTTGAATTTCTTTAATTAAGTCTAGAATTTGTGCTTGTATGGTGGCATCTAACGCCGTTGTTGGCTCATCCGCAATAATCAAATCCGGTTCATTGGCCAGGGCAATCGCAATCATCACTCGTTGTCGCATCCCACCAGACAGTTCATGCGGATATTGTTGCGCGACGCGCTTCGTATCCGTAATCCCAACATCCGTTAATAACTTTTGGACGCGTGTTGTGACAGCCTTGGCGTGTTTATCATGCACGGTAATGGCTTCAGCAATTTGATCGCCAATTTTCATCAGTGGATTTAAGCTCGATAACGGATCTTGAAAGATCATCCCCACCGATACCCCACGGTACGTATCAAACTGCCGTTCAGATAACCCAATCAATTCATCACCGAGTAAGCGAATCGACCCCGTGACCTGTGTTTGATCTGGGTTATGCAACCCCATGACACTCATCGCAAAGGTTGACTTCCCTGAACCAGACTCACCGACAAGCGCCAACACTTCACCACGTGCAATCGATAAATTAACGCGGTGTAGGGCTGTTTGATAATCGCCAGCAATTTTAAATTGGACAGATACATCTTTTGCATCTAACAACAAATTCCCCATAAAGACAGTTTCTCCTCAAACATCAATTAAATTATAATCATCATATTTTAATGATCGATTGTCGCGTTGATAATAATCATACACCTTTTTATTATAAATTGCTAATGATTTGTGAGGTTTTAATGATATAAATTATTATAAATCGGTTAATATCACCACGTTACATCAGGTTGCCGCCTTCGATAAAAATTCTACATTTTTAGATAAATGAGAATTTTATAACTAAGAATGTTGTTTGGTCGACCCCCTCAGATATCTTGACAGGCTATTGTTTTCTTGATATAGTTTACTGGTTAATTAACCAGTAAACTATCGAGGTGACAGATGTCTGAATCCAATACAATTATTCATGAACTCAATACTTTTGTGCAAACTTACGCCGCGCGTTCTGAATTTATCAAAACGACGACGGCTCAAAAAATCAACGCCACGCAAGCCCATCTGCTGATGCTGTTGCAAGAAGAAAATGCAACCAATGCCAATCTGGCGAATAAGATGAACTTATCTAAGCCAGCCATCACAAAGGCCGTTAAAAATTTAATTGCCCACGGCTACGTGATTTCATCACAAGATGCCAGTGATAAGCGCAGTGTGAATTACGCTTTAACCCCTGCTGGTATCAAGTTGGCGCGCCAACATGAACAGTCGCATCAAGCCTTACACGAAGACATTGATGCCACGATTGCGACTTTTACACCCGAACAACAAGCCACCATTATTCACTTTCTCAAACAAATTAATCAACTAGAGGATAACCGATCATGAAAAAACTCATTGCCGTGTTGGCAGTTATTGTCATTGCCATTGTTGGTTTTGCTGCCTTTAAAGGTAGCGAAACCCCTCAAAAGGCCACGAATAAAATTAGCATTATCACGTCAACTGATTTTTACGCCGAGCTTGCGCAAACCGTTGTTGGTGATCACGGCACAGCAACGGCCATTATCAAGCACGATAACATTTCCCCCGAAGACTATGAACCCACAACAGCCGTTGCCAAAAAAGTCAACGGGACTGACATTGTGATTGCTAACGGCTTAGGGTATGATGCTTGGTTGACAAAATTAGCCAAATCATCGCCAAAGTCGCAACTCGTTGAGGTTGGTGAAGATGTTTTACACGACAAAATGGGGCAAAATCCCCATTTGTGGAATGATCCCAACACGATGATTCAATCAGCTCACTATTTAGCAGATCTTTTATCTAAAAAAGATCCCGCCCACAAGGCAGACTATCAAGCCAACGCTAAGAAATATATCGCCAGCTTGCAACCCATCACTGATTTAGTGACCCAGCTGAAAGCCAAGTCTAACCAACAAGACGTGGCCCAGACGGAACCAGTCTTTGAATACATGTTAGATGCCCTCGGTTATCACGTCATGGATAATGATTTTTCTGAAGCGATTGAAGAAGGTAACGACCCTTCACCGGCAACCTTATCTGCTTTGAAAACAGCGATTACGTCACACAAAATTGCCTTCATTGTCAATAACAAACAAACAACTAGCGCAACGGTAAACAACATTATCGATCTCGCTAAGGCTAACCATATTCCAGTTGTCAACGTCACAGAAACTATTCCAAATGGTGAACACTACGTCAGTTGGAAATTAGCAGAACTCAAACAAATTGAAGCCATCATGAAATAACATCACAACCGTGATACGAACAGTTGTTCAAAAAGTGTTATACTACCATTGAGTGCAAAAGCTTTGCTAACTTTTGCAAAAATAGTCCCGTCATTTGATACGAATTTGACGTGGTTTGGTAGCAGCTATGCATGGAGGTAATGTTTATGGCACTGACAGAGACTTATACATTGGCCAATGGGGTTCAAATCCCAGTTATTGGTTTTGGTACCTGGCAATCAGCGGACGGCGATGTCGCCTACGACGCAGTCAAATGGGCACTAGAAGCTGGTTATCGACACATTGATACAGCCGCAATTTACGGCAACGAAGCTTCCGTTGGCCGTGCGATCAAGGATTCTGGGATTGCCCGTGACGAACTGTTTGTCACGACAAAACTTTGGAACGATGCCCATAGTTACACGGCAGCCAAGACCGCTTTGGCCACATCATTAGAAACGCTTGGTTTGGATTATGTTGATTTGTATCTGATTCACTGGCCTAATCCAGCCGCGGTGCAAGAACAAGGGCCGCAAGCTTGGGAACAAGCCAATGCGGATACTTGGCGCGCAATGGAAGAAGCCTACGCTGACGGAAAAGTTCGCGCAATTGGCGTATCCAACTTCCAAATTCATCATTTGGAAGCACTAGCGAAAACGCAAAAGATCGCGCCAATGGTGAACCAGAGCTTCTTGAACCCTTCTGATGAACAAGCTGAATTGGTCGCTTATGATAAAGCGCATAATATCTTAGACGAAGCTTACTCACCATTAGGTACTGGTAAGCTGGTACATTTGCCACAAGTTGCTGATTTGGCCGTTAAGTACGGCAAATCTGTGCCACAAATCTTGATTCGTTGGTCATTGGAAAAAGGCTTCTTGCCCTTACCAAAATCAACACACCAAGCCTATATTCAAGCTAACTTAGATGTGTTTGACTTTAGTCTCACCCCAGAAGACATGGCAACACTAGATGCCTTACAGGGTGTTGGTGGTGCACACACAGAGCCTGATACAGCAGATTTCTGACCGATTAACCTACAGTTGTTTCACGTGAAACAACACCACACAAAAAGGCAGACGACCCAATAGGTCGTCTGCCTTTTTTAGTAATTCGCTGTTAGACAGAACGCTTTTTAAAAATCCAGTACGCCACACCATACATCAGCACAATATCAAGAAAATAAACCCAAAGTACTGTCGTTTGTGACAAATGCACGAGAGCTTTGAATGCCGTCTTTGGCAATTCAAGCATCGCAATACCGAGATAAATATTAAACGGATTCCACTTCATGATTGGCGCCATTTCAATCAACAACGCCGATAAACTCGTCAAAATCGGTGTCCCAACAATCATCACCACACCCAAGCCAATCGCTGCGCCAGAGCTCTTGACGAGGTTTGTAATGAGCAACACTAAGGCCGCAATAAATATGATTTGTAGCATCGTGATGACAAATGTCTGCCCCATCACTTGCCAACCGGTTCCCATGTCGTTTAACTTGGCCTGCAAGTTCACTTTAGGAACGAAAATAACTTTCGCCAGCATCGTCCCTAAAAACGCTGTGACAAACAACGCTAAATAAACACTGAGATTTAACAATAGTTTGCTGGCAAAGATTTGCCCGCGGCTAAAACGCCGTGAGAGCAATGGTCGAATTGTCCCAAAGCCAAACTCTTGTGACACGCTTAAAGCGGTAATAATAATCCCAGCAAAGACAATATACACTGTTGCCTGCCCAAAATTTGCCACGACCTCACCTGTACGTTGTGTTTTAAAAATACCCATGACTGCCAATGGGAAAAGAAAACTCAAGACTAACCAAATGTACAGACGGTTCTGTTTAAATGCCTTATAATACTCCTGTTTCATCAATGTTAACATTTCTTATTCCCCCTTCTCGTCATGCGCCAATTTGTCCAACAAGGTGCGTTCCAAATTACCCGTAACGGTTTGAATCGCCGTAATACTAATGCCGGATTGATTGATAGCCGTAATGACTTGCTGCAATGTCTCCGCCCCCGCAATTTCAATTTGCCCATCAACAGCTGTTGCCGTCCAACCTTTTGCCGTAATTAACGCAACCACAGCTTGGTTATCTGAGGTATCAAACAACCAACGTGTCTGGTCTTGGTCGAAAAATGCCGTGATTGTGGCCGTTTCAATGATCTTACCGTTGTTGATGATGACCACATCATCCACCAGTTTTTGTAGTTCATCTAACAAATGACTGGAAATTAAGAAGGCAACCCCTTCGTCTGCTAATGCGCGAATCAAAAGCCGCAAATCATGAACTGATTGCGGATCCAAACCGTTCATTGGTTCATCTAAAATAACCAACTTTGGATGACGAATGAGCGCAATCGCGATGCCCAAGCGCTGCTTCATCCCCAAAGAGAATTGCTTGGCTTTTCTTTTACCAAAATTAGGCCCGTCAATTTGTGTTTTCCGCATCAATGTCTGGAAATCTGCCGGTGTTTTGGTATCCATGGCATAGAGCTTTAAGTGCTCTAATGCGGTTAAATTAGGATAAATAGCGGGATATTCAATTAAGTTCCCCATTTTATCCAAGGCTTGATGATGACTAAACGTAATGGGTTGCCCATCAAACATAACACTGCCTGAATCATAACGCATCAAGCCAGTAATCGCGCGCATGGTCGTTGATTTACCGGCACCGTTTGGGCCAATCAAACCGACAATCCGGCCAGCTTCTACCTGAAAGCTGACGTCCGTCATCGCCATTTTCTTACCATAACGCTTATTAACATTTTTAACTTCTAATAATGCCATTTTTCCCCCTCAATACTGCAATTAATTAGCGATCCCAAGTCATTTTAAATCTTGGCTTAAAGACAAATGCAAACGTGATACCTGCCAAAATGACCGGTATAATCATGGTGCTGATGACCACCTTCACATCAATAGCCCCAACATGGCTCATCAAGGTTGTCAATTCCGTTGCCGCAAAAACAAAAATAACGATTGGCCAACGCAAATGACGGAGCCGAACAGCTTCTTCAGTTGTTTCACCACTAATTTTTTTCGCCAACAGATACCCAATACCAAACAATACCAAGCTAGCCAGTAACCTGATGGTCAAATCCAACAACATATTCTTCTGCCAATAAGTTTCAATGGTACTGAGTGGTTGCCCCATCACAGCCACCGTAAATAACAGCCCCACAACCTTCATCCAATTAGGCCCAATCACGGTATAGATAATGGCGGCAATACTAGCAAAAAAGAAATAACCCAGGGCAAAATTCAAACTTGTCGTCATCAAGCCTGTCATATTAACCGGTTGTATCACGAACAACATCCCAATCGTCACTAAAAAGCCGACGACAATTGGCAAAACAACTAATAAGAGTACCCGCGAGAGAAACAATTCACCACGGGAAACGCGTTGCGTATAGAGCCACACATCCAACCGGCGTGACTGGTCTAACAATAACGAGAGGAATCCCACAATCAACCAACCACCAGTGAGCAAGATGCCGCTTTCAGCAATAGCTGACAATTGATGTTGCCAAAGGAATGAGCCGACTTGTAGTCCCATCAGCCCCAATCCCAAAATGAACGCTAACAGCATTTGATCCTTTTTAATGTGCGCATACAGTTGTAATGCTTGCTTCATTCTGCCACCTCCAATTCTTGCTGCCAAGCATAGGCTTCTTCTGCAAAGCTCGCTCGAAAAACATCTTCACTCCCAACGGGTAGTTCTTCCACAAATTTGAAATCTTGTCCTGCTAATCGAATCCCAATGTCTTCCGTGAAATCATTGAAAACAATCGTCACAATATGGCCCGTTTGCGCAATAATTGTCCCGCTCTCCCGTAAGAAACTTGGCAGTTCATCACCAGCAAAGGCTAATTGATATTTTCTAATATTTTTATTTTCTTCAATGGCAAACGTCCGATCAATCGTATGATCTTTGAGGAGCAAAACACGATCCACTAGGGTATCTAAATCGACTAAATTATGGGAGGCAATCAACACCGTTGTTTGGTGCGCCGTGACTTGATCGACAATAAGTTGTTTCACTTGATCGCGAATTAACACATCGAGTCCGTCTAATGGTTCATCCAATAAGACATAACGTGCCCGACTCGCAAAGCTTGCGATAATCACAAATAACGCGCGCATACCTTTTGAATAAGTCCGGATACGCTTGTTATTATTTAGCCCAAAGCGTTTAATTTCGGCATCATACCAAGTCTCATCAAAGTGACGATACGCCACTTTTAGAATCGCTTTCACTTTTTTGGGAGAATAGTAACTCAACCAATTTTCCGGCATATCCACGTAAAATAATTGATCATGTAAATCAATGGTTTTCACATAATCCAAGCCGTCTAAGCCAATCCGCCCAAAATCCGGCAATAATTCACCTGAAATCGTATCAAACAACGTGGTTTTCCCAGAACCATTTCGGCCAACTAACCCCACAATTTCGCCCTGATGTAACTCAAAGCTCACATTTTTTAAAACATCCTGTTTTTGAATTTTCTTCGAGATGTTTTCAACCACTAACGTCATACTTCCTCCTCGTGTTCTTCCCCTTGTACGCCATAGCCCAAATCAATCCAGTGCTGCAGCTGCGACCGCGGAATCGCAGCCCGCTTCGCCTCAATGATAACTTCATCCAGTCGCTGTTGAATACTTGCCAGCAAGCGCTCATCCGTGGCCGTTGCTTCATGTCCCAAAACAAATGCCCCCTTACCAGCAACCGTTTCAATCACTTGCTGCTGTTCTAAGGCCTTATACGCTTTGGCCACTGTATTAGGATTGAGCCCTTCAATGAGGGCCATTTCTCTCACAGATGGTAACTTATCACCTTGGCGCAACGCCCCAGATGCGACTTGTGATTTAATCCGCCACATGAGCTGTTCGTACAATGGCTGATGCCTCTGAATTTGTCCCATTCACGCCACCTCTTTTTATTTAATTTGCGATAACCGCACTTTTCGTCATGCCAAACCCAACCAACTGTACTACGTGTACTATTGTACATAGTACAGTTGAACGTGTCAACACGTGACAAGCTTACTGCTGGACACTTTTGCCTCATAAACAACGCAAAAAAGCACCGCAACATGATTGTTGCAGTGCTTTTTTGACAAACGAAACCCCGTATCTGCTTACAATACGGGGGATTTTATATCTTTAAGAGTGAGAAGAGAAGAGATTTTTTAGGAGAGAGAATAAATTGAAAATCCACCAGTATTTACAGGGTTTCGTTCTTAATTAATAAGTTTCTTGTTGCTTATCAATAACTTTATTATAAAGACCTAAGATTAAATTTAGTTTAAAATAACTGACTTAAATCCTTTAAAATGTCATAACCCAGCCCTTAATAACAAAGGAAACGTCACAAGCTAGACTGACTAGTTTGTGACGTTTCCTTTGTTATTTGACTTCACTTAACTTTGTCGGCACGGTAATTTTACCATCTAAAATTTCTTGTTTAGCTGCTTGTGTTGCTGCCCAAGCATTTTCTGGCATTGAATCACGGGCAATATCAACACCCTTTTGCTTCAAGCCATACGTTACAGTTTGGCCACCAGGGAACTTACCCTTTTTACCGTCTTCGGCAACCAGTTCGATGGCGTTGTCAACCCGCTTAATGGCAGATGCCAACGTGAAGTTAGCCTTTTTGCCATCCTTAGTTGTATAGTTACCATCTTGCTTTTGATCCATGTCAACACCGATGACCCAGACTTTATTGTCTGCTGTGGTGTTTTCATTGATAGCCTTTGCTTCAGCAAAGACACCGTTACCAGTTGCCCCAGCAGCTTGGAAAATCACATCAACGCCACTGGCATACATTGCTGCGGCAATTGTCTTACCCTTAGCTGCATCAGTAAAGGTATTCGCATATTGTGATACGAATGTTGCCTTTGGATTTGTTGCTAACACACCAGCCTTAAAGCCAGCTTCGAATTGTTCAACAACTTCGCCCTTCACACCACCAACGAAACCAATCTTACCTGTCTTTGACACGGTCGCTGCGGCGACACCCGCAAGATAAGATGATTGTTCTGAATGGAACATAATTGAAACGGCATTCTTAGTTGGAACTTTGGCTTCAACCATCGCAAAGTTAGTCTTCGGATTAGCCTTAGCGACTTGATTCATCGCAGGACCACCCATGAATGAAATACCGACAACCAACTTATAGTTTGCTTTCACGGCTTGTTGCAAGTTTGACTTGATTTCCGAATTGTCATTTGAGACAAAATAAGTATAACCATTCGCCCCTTGCTTTAAGCCGTTCTTTTCACCATAACGCTTGATACCAGTCCAGGCTGATTGATTAAACGACTTATCGTCGACACCGCCAGTACTTGTCACTAAGGCAACCGAATAAACATCCTTCTTCTTTGCCCCTGAATTCATGGCAACAGATGTGCCAATACCAATAACTGCAACAGCGGCGACCAGGCCACCAATCAATGTTGAACGCTTCATTTAATTTTCCTCCGACTATATATCTCTCTGTATATATAGAAATTATTTGTGTTTTGCCAAGCTTGGCTTAAATACACCGTCAACTATCATACCAGTAATTTTTTCTCAACGCAATAAGTAATTTTCGCTTTATACCCAATGATCAACTACGCTTCACAGATTTTTTATACGTTACGTCATATTTTGACAAAGCGATCTATTTGTTTGACTTTTCACAAACAAGCGTATATACTTACTTATTGTAATAAACATCACGAACAATCGTGACACAATAAAGGAGAGAAGATTATGATTTTTTGGTTACGTCACTCAAAAGTGGCAATGTGGGGATTAACGATACTACGTATCTACCTCGGTTTTGGTTGGGCAAAAGATGGGTTTGAAAAACTTACTGGCCCTAAGCCTTTCGATGCATCAGGCTTGATTATGAGCGCCATTAAGCACCCTGTCACTGATCCAAGCGGCGCAAAGGCCTTCCCTTGGTATGACTGGTTCTTGTCAACATTCACCAATAACGGTCACAACACAGCGTTCTTTTCATTTTTAGTTGCTTGGGGTGAACTATTGGTTGGCCTTGGTCTCATTTTCGGGACATTGACGATCGCTGCTAGCTTCTTTGCACTTGTTATGAATTTCTCATATCTTGGTGCTGGTGTCGTTTCAGTTAACCCAACTTATATTTTAATCGGCAGCTTGCTTTTGGTTTCTGGTTACAATGCAGGTAAGATTGGCTTGGATCACTGGGTAACACCATTCCTCCGTTCAAAGTTTCCATTCCTCAATAACGATATTAAAGTCAACTAGGACTTTAAGCCATTTTAAAGAGACCCCATGGGGTCTTTTTTGTTTGCCAATGCGTTTGCCTTGTCGCACAGTAGACGCTTTCGGTATAATGAGCGTAACAACTAAACGTTAGAGGTGTATGATGCAATTCAAAGACAAACCTTATCACTTCATCCCCGCCACGGTACCTGAGTCAGCGCATACTGTTATTCGCGACGTGGCTTATGGCCCCGATTCGCGACAACAGTTAGACATCTACTTGCCTGCTGGTCAGCAAGCTTTCCCAGTTATTCTTGATTTATATGGTGGTGGCTTACTTCGCGGCCAAAAATCCTCTTTTAAACTCAACCCCAGTTTACGCTTTTTAGCTGCTGGTTTTGCGGTGGTTAGTATGGATTATCGCCTCAACACCGCTACACATAATCAGTTCCCTGAACAAATTGCCGACATTAGTACTGCCATTCATTTTTTGACCCAACAGGCAACAGATTATCAATTAGATATGACACACCTCACACTCATTGGCGAATCCAGTGGCGCCCAATTAGCCGTGCTTGCTGCTGCCAGTTTTTCAGCCGGTGTGCCATTAGGCACCCTATCATCAGCAGATATTGCGACTTTACCGGAAATCAAGCGTGTCATTGGTCTATATGGCCCTTATCAAGTCGACCAAATGACGCAACAGTTCCAACAGCTCGGCATAACACCCCAGTTTCCAGAAACCGGTACAGCTGATGCCTTTGAAGGCATCATGTTAGACCACTACGCACCAGCAACTGTGCCGGATCGTGTGAAACAGGCCAACCCTGCCACGTATTTCACCCCAAAAATGCCGCCGCTTTTCTTAATTGCCGGCACGAAAGATCCCGTCGTCCCTTATTTACAGAGTGTCGATCTCGCGCAACGTTACCAAACCGCCACATTACGCCCAGCCACAACCCTTTGGGTACCAGGTGGTGTCCACGGCCCAGCTGATTATGATACCGATGCCATCTATCAACAAAAGTACGCCTTTATCACAGCAACACCAAAAAACGACGCCTCATACTAGGCGTCGTTTTTTGCTAATAATTGTAAAATTCTGCGTGAGACACCGTCATGGTTATTATCAGCCACAACCGGTAAAAAGTCCCCCACTAAAGTCGTTTTGGGCATGATGAAAGGATAACCCACATGCGTTAACATCTCAACATCATTACCTCCGTCACCAAACGCAGCAACATGGGCCATCTCAATCCCTAAGTGATCCGCTAAGACTTGCAACCCGACCGCCTTATTCACACCAGCAGGCACAATATCAATCGCCCCTGTGCCAGTTTCGGTCACATGGACAGCATGTCCCAATGCTTGCTTAGCAGCAGTATAAAACTGTAATTCATCAAAGTCACGCCAATTCATCGTGACTTTAAAGATTGGCTCCGCAATGTCGGCAACATCGTCAAAAATGACAATATGTTGAAAATACTTCAGGTGCTTATCCATGACAACATTGGCAAATGCACGTGGGATATAAGCCGTATCATCCGTGGAGTAAACCACCCCTTGGTCCGGTTTTGGTTCAAAGTTAGCAATTAAGGTCGCAATTTGCGCTAACGTTGCGCGCGGGATCGCCCGTTCATATAACACTTGACCATCACCAGTCACAACCCGCGCACCATTATTTGATACAAAATTAATGCCGTCATTTAAAAAGCCTGCCATAATGCGATTAATGCGTGTCTGATGGACACCGGTAGCAATCGCAAAAGCAATATGCTGGGCTTTAAGTTGGGTGAGGACAGTCCGAAATAACGCATGATCAAACGTCTTATCATCCGCTAAGAATGTCCCGTCTAAATCTGTTGCAATCAGCTGAATATTTGCCATGAGTCGTGTATTCCGCTTCTATTTTTTCGCTCTCTAGCAGTCGTCTATGTCTATTTTTAGTTTACCACATTTATACCATGACAAATGTGACTAAGTACTTACGCATACGCTAGAATACGTTGGGCAATCCAAGCAGCCTCACGTAAAATGACCGTATTGACGCCAGGACGTGGAATCACCGTCCCAAACCACTTGAGGCCTTCAAGCGTAATACCATAAATATACAAATGTGGCACTTTATTGCCATTTTGGTCAATCACTTCAAAAGTTTGGCGATCAAATGTCGCAGCACCTAACTGATAAGTTGACCCGTCTGCGCGTGTCCGAGTTGGTTGCACGAGCAGTCCTTGTTGGCGCAAGTTTTCAATAACTGGATTTCTTGAGATCCCAATATCTGTTGCCCCTAAGCGTGCTTCAATCAAGGCATTCCCACGGAATTCTTGTTGGCGGGCGTCGCGGGCAACAAATTGTTGGCCCTCAGTGTCAACATGAATTTGTGGCGCTGTCACTTCAAAGACCCCTGCTTCTATCAAAGCCAGTAGTTGTTCAATTCGTTCAAGCGGTGGTCCAACTGACACTGACACATCGAATGGTTTAAATTGGCGCAAGAATTTTTCATATGCGTCTGCGTCAAAATAATCATGTTCAATCACATAACGAATCCGATCGCGCACATCGCGCATAATATCAAATGTTCCGGCAAAAGGCGCGTGCTTATTCCCCAGTTTGGCATCGGCAATATCTGCTCGCAAATACGTTTTAAACCACGTTGCGTAGTCAACTGCAGCATCTAAATCACGGGCTGGATTACGAATGAGATCAATATCAAATGCTGGTATATCATCCAAGCCAAATGCTTTTGCTGTCGCCATTAAATCATCACTAGTTAACAAAGCTTGGCGTAGGGCTTCGGCTTGATCATAAGGCAAGCGATTAGGCATAATTGCCAGTTGGTTTAAAATGTATTTGTAAGTAAGCTCTTTTACTATTAATTTTTCAAAATCGTCATACTGTAAATGACCGCCACCCGCTGCCCGCAAAGCGTCTAAAGCTGGTAACGTGAAAAACTTTGGTACGTATAATTCACTCGTGTCCTTTTCATTGACACCGCGTGCATGTAGTGGGAACCCACCACGCGAACCCGCAATCACATGTGGCTCATGACCCGAAGGGATATAGTCTAGTTCACCGGCAGCATTCCGGACAAATTGGCCGCCCTTACCCACAGTCAAAGCGGACAAGTAATCAAAAAAGCTCAAGCCAAGACCACGGACAATAATGGTATCATTTTCATCAAATGCTGATAAATCAGCTTCTGCTGGATGCGTTGGCGCAACGTATTTAAGGTGATTTTCCGCAGCAAATGTTTTAAAACCAGCCTCTTCTTCTGATAAATAATCATCGGAATGCCCTAACGCCATCACCACTTGATCTGATAAAATTTGCATGCCGTCAGCTAACGTCAATTGGAATTTCTGACCAATTGGCGTGACCTGGGTGACGGCTTGTTGTGTAAAGGTCAGCGTTTGGTTTTGACGTACACGTTGCGTTAACCATTCAAAGAACCAAGCCGCATAGACGCCCATCATACCCCGCGAGGCAAAGTCACCTGGTTGCTTTAATCGGGCAACTTCTTGCTGGTAAAATGGCGCAAATTCGGGGTGAGCTGCTAAAAATGTTGCCGCTTGTCCTACCAGCCATTGTCGTAAATTTGGTCCTGGTAAGGGCTTCCCACCATTTTCGATTGAGTCATCATTAAATAATGTAATTTGATCAATCACGGTGTTCATTAAAAACTGCTGATTTTGTGGTATGAATGGATCCCAGACACGACCACCAATTGCATAGGGATCAAAAATTTGAATATCGAGCTTGGTATCATCCTCAGCGAGATTGATAAGTCGCTCTGCGACAGCCAGACCACGAGGGCCAGCACCAATAATTGCAACTTGCATGTATCTATATTCTCCAAAGCGTTAATCAAAACGTCTTATCCATTATTTTGTAAACTAGTTTCCATTATAGTCGGTTTTAACCGCGTTTTCAAAAACTTAACTTACATTTTGTCAATAGACGACTTTAACAGCGCTTGAAGCTGCTTAAAATGCCGCTTTGAATAGGGTAACGCTACACAAGTATCTAATATCACGGTATGATTGCGGCGATCTAAATGACAAATTTTATCACGATTAATCACATACGCCGCATGTATTTGAATTAACTTATCACTCAAATCAGCCAACGTTTTCATTGTCGCGCGCAAGTCGATTTGGCGCTGTTCACAATAAATCGTTGCCCGATGACTGGCCATAACATTACTGGCAATATAAATCATGTCATTCACATCCACAATTTCCCGCTGATGACTACTGGGCAAAGTGACAATTTCGGGTGTTTGTTGCGTTTGCAGCGCCAAATGGCGATTGGCAACACGGATAGCTGAGCGAATGCGTTGCTTAAATTTCGTTTCACACAATGATTTGTCCACAAAATCTAACGCACCGATTTGATATTGATAACTCATCGCTAGTAATTCAGTATGCGTACTAACAATAATAATCGGCGATAAACTGTCAAAGCTACGAATGGCCTGGGCAACATTAAGGCCGGCATGCACGACATGATGCAACGCTAAATCAATTAAAATGACTTTCGGTTGGCGATCTGCTTGTAACGCGGCTAATAATAGTGCCGGTTGATCAAATAACTGACACGCACCAATAATTTGCTGTAGCCGCTGTTGTTGCTGTGGGTGGTCTTCTAAAACATAATAATGGGTCAATTTGCACCCCCAAACGTTAATGCTTGCCTGACACGACGGCTTTCAGTCACCGTCACTAATTCAATATCACGTCGTTGGGCCAAAAATTGATGGACAAAATATAAACCAAGTCCCGCATGCCCTCGTTTTGATGAATAACCAAGCTGCTTAGCCACTGGTAAATCAATTTGATGTAAACAACTATTGATGATTGCTACTTGTTCGGAAGCCACGAAAACAACCGTCACCAACTTTTCTGGTGTATCAACAGCCGCTTCAATCGCATTATCGAGCAAAATACCAAAAACGCGATAAAATGCATCATCCACTTTAAACCCAACCGGTTGAAAAACTTGGTGAATATCGATGGTACACTGCACCCCTTGCTGCGATGCTTGTTGATATTTTACTAACAACATACTACGCAAATTCACATTAGCAATTAAATGGAGTGCCAAGGCCTGCGTCTCTGGCAAGGCGTGCTGGCTCGTTGCAATCACAGATTCATAAGCGTATTGCACATCCGCCATATTGCCATTTTGGATACCGTAAGCCAAACTCGCTAAAATATTTTTATAGTCATGTCGAAATGTACGATACGCCAAATATTGCTTTTCCAGCTGATTCGTATACTGCTGCGTTGCAGCTAACATGTGATCACGTTGCTGTAATTTACACGTTAATAGGTCATATTGATGCCGCAATGCGGGCAGCCCGATAATCAGCAGCACCCCCATCAGCGATAATATTTCCCACATCACTGATCCTTGGTACGCTGTATAATGCCACAAATAAGCTAAATAATCGTTTAAACCACGCATGCCAAACCCAATCATTAAAAAAAAGCCGAGTTGCCGGGGATGACGTTGAAAAAAGCTGGTGGTTAACCATTTGAAACGATATAAATACGGTACCATCGCGACCACAATCGTCACAACCCCAGCCATTAAATAACCGAGTAACTGAATAACTAATGGAAGCGTCAGGAGTGACAATATGGCCAATGCGACATTGTACACCCAAGCAGCCAGTAATGAACTCACAATGGCATCCAGTAACAACACACCAAGCGGTGTTGCTTGCTGTATTCGTCGCCCAACATAAACTAAACTCACAATGAGTAGTGTTGAGGTCACGCTAACCTGATAAGCTGTTGGCACCAGCCAACGGCTGATCGCTGTCACGATGACTAACCAGCCTAAAAGTTGCCCTATCGTCCGACGTGCTACCTGATGTTGCCCCAATAATAGGCCAAACCAAACAACCGCCGCAATCGTCGACGCCAGTGGTTGCATCAGCAAATTAATATATGACAAAATTGTTAGCATGGCACTCCTCCGTGCGTCACCTTGATGCGCGTCATGATCAGTGGTGACTTGTCACGCTTAAATTCATCATTCGCCAATCGCTGGCCAATTATCATTTTTCTCACGTTGATGTCATCTTCATCATTTTATAATAACTATAATAAAACAAAACAGATGTTAACGCAAATCAGCCCTAATCGCTACGCCAATTATCAAAAAAATACGCGACCGCAATTGGTCGCGTATTTTTGATGTGTCTGCCTTAAAAGTGGACAAGATGATTAAAATAGCACCTTAATCAAAGCCACGGCTAAGACAACCTGTGCTACACCAGTCAGTAAGCCATAAGACAAGAACTTACCACCAGAATTTTTAATGGTTTCAAACTTAAGGTTCAAACCAATACCAGCCAAGTTAACAACACCGAAGAAACTAGCCGTTTCATGGGCTGAGTGTGTCACAACGTCCGGCAACTTCACAAAACTAGCCAAGAGCAAGAATGCCAAGAAGGCGATGACAAACCAAGGGACAGAAACGCCTTTAGCCGCCGCTTCGATGCTCTTATCACTGCGTTGTGCCATTTTGGCAAAGATCACGACCACAACGGTTAACAGAATGACACGTAGCATCTTGAACAACGTAGCGTACGTGACAACTGATTGGTTAATCAAAGTGGCCGTTCCAACTACTTGACCAACTGACTGCAAAGTACCACCGACTAAGGCACCCAACAAAAGATTGTTATTACCAACCAAGTCAGGGCCAATCACTGGTAGCAAAAGCAAGAGGACAACACCAGTCAAACTAACTGTGGCCACGGCAGTACGGCGTTGGTCATCATTGGCCCCAATAGCTGGCGCCACAGAAGCAATCGCACTTGAACCACAGACGGCATTTCCAGCGCCCATCAACATCGCTGACTTATCAGAAACTTTAAACAAGCGACCACCCATCCAAAGGACAACAACAATTGTCAAAGCCATTTGAATTAAGATGAACACAATACCGTTTAAACCAAGATTCTCAATGGTTCTCAATGTAACCGTTAATCCCATCAACGCAATCCCGATTTCAATCGGATACTTTTCCGCCCACTTCATACCTGGGGCAAATTTTTCGTGACGCAAGATGGTATTACCGAGCACAATACCAATCAGCATTGCAATCGCCTCGCCCCCTAGAAAAGGTAGCCAGACAGATAAATATTTTGCAATAACTGACACAATGAATGTGGCCACGATCCCTAAAATCATGTTCCTTTTAATTGCCATATATTATCTCCCTTACAATCAAAATTGAATTCTGAGTTGCTCTCCAAACGACGTTTCACGTGAAACATGCTGTTACGCTGACGCAAATGCTGCCCATAATTTGACAATGGCTTGTACACCCTCATCGCCATGGGTTTTATTGAGTTTGGCAAACAATTGCTCTGCCAGTGCTGTACCTGGTAGGTCAATAGCCATCTCAGCGGCTGCATCTAAGGCGATGCGCAAATCTTTTAATAGATGTTTCACATAAAAACCAGCCGCAAAATCATCTGCCATAATCCGTGGCATATAATTGGTGACCGACCATGAGCCTGCTGCACCGTTCCGCCAGATATTGTAAGCAGCGTCAAGATTTAAGCCTGCCGCCTCAGCATAGGCCATAGACTCTGCCATTCCAATAACTGTTGCAGCAACCCCAATATTGTTGCTCATTTTCATGTGCTGACCCTTACCGGCATCACCAGCAAGCACAATGTTTTGCCCCATCACTTGGAAAATCGGCAATACTTGGTTATACGTGGCCAATGCCCCACCAACCATAATGGATAGTGTCCCATTTTTAGCCCCAATATCACCACCTGAAACCGGCGCATCAAGCACGCCAATGCCAAGTTCTTGCCCCATTCTGGCAAGCTTTTCAGCTAATTTAGGTGTAGAGGTCGTCATATCAACCAAAATATCGCCAGACTTGGCGCCAGAAAATAGCCCGTCTTGACCAGTCCACACCGCTTCCACGTCTTTTGGATAGCCAACCATGGTAAATGTTATGTCAGCAGCCTGAGCAACTGCAGCTGGCGAATCTGCCCAACGTGCGCCATTGGCAATCACATCGTCCGCCTTCTCACGTGTTCGGTTATACACGATCACGTCGTGCTTGGCGGCTAATAAATTATTAATCATGCCAGTGCCCATGACGCCCGTTCCAACAAAGCCAATCTTCATATTGCTTCTCCCTCAACAATTGCCATACGATTGCCAACATAGTTATTACATAACCTTTATTATCAATCAGACCATAAAAAAAAACAACCGTCATTTGGTTGTTTTTTCAGAAAATTTACCTGATTTTTTTCTAATATTTTTCTTTGTAACGCCCACCAGATAAATGACCCACTCTACCGTAGAATTTCATTATCCGTATACCCACCATTAGCAAGGGTCACCGCATCGTCTAACGCCATTTCAACCATGTTTTTAATGGCTGTATTCGTATAAAAAGCAATGTGTGGTGATAAATAAAAATTATCCAATTGCGTTAGTCGTTGAATATTTTCTGGTAAATCTGTCACTGCCTGCTTTTGGTTCATAAACGCATTTTCATTGGGCGTCACATCAACCGCTGCACCGTATAATTGACCGGTATTCAAACTAGTTTCTAAAGCTGTCATATCCACAATCTCCCCACGGGCCATGTTTAATAGGATGGTACCTGGTTGGATTTTGTCAAAAAAGGCTTGATCCGCTAAGTTGCGCGTTTCCTCATTTAAAGGGGTATGAAAGCTAATCACATTGGAACGTGCTAAAGCATCATCTAATGTTGTGTATTCAACAAATACTTCGTTCTGCGCGCGATAAACTGGATCAACACCTAACACTTCGGCTCCCAAAGCATGCAACATTTGCGCAAAAGCCGAGCCAATGCGACCAACACCAATAATAGCAACTGTTAACTGATAAATTTCCCGTGCTTGGCCACCAGCTGCCCATGTGTAATCGCCAGTGGCCATGGCCCGCTCAAACTGCTTGTTATGCCGTAAAATATTAAATAACTGGGTTAAGGTATATTCGGCAATTGCCCGTGGTGAATAGGCCGCAACATTAGAAAGTCGGATTTTTTGACTAAAGGCCGCGGGCACATCAAAAACATCATAGCCAACTTGGCGCAAGGCAATTTGTTTAATCCCGTTTTCAGCAAGTATCTGATAGACTGGTGCTGGCATTGCCGTCGTCTGTTGCGTACTGACCGCATCAAATCCTGCGGCTTGTCCCGCATTGTCAACCGTTAATGGTTCTGATAATGTGACCACCTCGTGCCCTGTTTTGGCCATCCAGGCAGTCACAAAAGGTTGTTCTTCGGGAACTGTATTGTACATGAGTATTTTCATATTTTGCTCACCTTTCTCTTATGATACTCATATTTATTGTAAACGAAAAGCACGCTAAAAGCGTGCTTTTTGATTATTTTACTTTGCCGAGGAAATACTTCTTCTTCCCACGACGGACCAATACAAATTGCCCATCGTAGTGTGTTGAAGGATCCACTTCAGCTGCGACATCGGTCACTTTTTCACCATTGATTGTAATAGCGCCGTTCGTCACGTCTTCGCGTGCTTGACGCTTTGAGGGTTCCACACCGCCATCAACCAGGAAGTCCACCACATTCTTGATTTCATTAGGTGTGTCAAAACTTGGCACACCACCAAAGGCATCCCCGATTTGCGCAGCCGAAAGCGTTGCCACATCCCCACTAAAGAGGGCAGCTGATAACTTTTCTGCGTCTTCGACGGCTGCTTGACCATGAACAAACTTCGTTACTTCTTGTGCCAAACGACGTTGTGCCAAACGCTCACCTGGGTTGGTTTCAACGGCCTTCGCCAACGTCTCAATTTCATCTACACTTAGGAAAGTGAAATACTTCAAGTACTTCACCACATCAGCATCACTTTGATTCAACCAGAATTGGTAGAAAGTATAAGGTGAGGTCTTCTTTGGATCCAACCAGATCGCGTTCCCTTCAGATTTACCAAACTTCTTACCTGTTGAATCTGTCATCAAAGGAATGGTGAGTCCAAAGGCCTTCGCATCATTGCCTTCAAGTGAATGAATCAAATCAATCCCAGACGTGATGTTACCCCATTGATCAGAACCACCAATTTGCAACTTAACGTCTTCACGACGCCACAATTCATGGAAATCAATCCCTTGTAGCACTTGGTAAGTAAATTCAGTAAATGAAATCCCTGTTTCCAAACGTGACGCCACGACATCCTTTTTCAACATCACGTTAATTGAGAACAACTTCCCATAATCACGTAAAAAGTCTGTCAATGTCAACTTGCCTAGCCAATCATTGTTATTCACAATACGGGTGTCATCATCACCAAAGAGTTTTGTTACTTGCGCTGTGATGCCCTTTTCGTTTTCAGCCAACTGTTCAGGCGTCAAAAGTTGACGTTCTGTTGTAGGCCGTGGGTCACCAATGGCGCCTGTCGCCCCACCAACAATAATCACAGCCTTACCACCAGCGTTTTGGAAACGCTTTAACACCATAAATGGAATGAGGTGTCCAAGATGCAAAGAATCAGCTGTTGGGTCTGTCCCAACGTAAGCACCAATCTTGCCATCGGCCATTGCTTCTAGTAACCCTGCTTCATCTGTGACCTGGTTTAACGCGCCACGCCATTTTAAATCTTCAATAAAATTCATCTGTCTCTCCTTTGTTGTCGTTAAAATAGCAAAAACCGTCCTATAGCAACTATAGGACGGTTTTAACCGTGGTACCACCTAAATTGTAAGTCATCGGACCTACCACTTATTACGCCTTATCGCGGCAGACGTCATACTACTTAATGTTGTGTAACTCGAGCACAGGGGCGGGTTAGTTCACAGCACCCACTAACTTTCTTTGACGCGCCAATCTGTGTCTTTATCAACTGATGATGTTTTTATTATATCAGATAATCTGATCAATATGTGATTTTTATCAGAATTACGGCATGAATGCTTCGTCCATGACAGCAACACTCACATCATTTCCAGTTATCCCCATTTTCTCTGGTAGAATGGCCTTATATCGCCTAAATTACTTTTTGGAGGTTGCGATGTCAAACCGTTTAAAAGCCATTAGTATCGGTATTGTGGCCGCTTTTTTCTTTTCGATCACATTTATCGTTAACGAAGTCATGGCCAATGCCAAAGGCTACTGGGGCTATACGGCTGCCCTACGTTATCTTTGGATGCTGCCCTTAATGCTGATTGTGAACCGTTATTTGGGTTCCAATTTGGCACGCGTCCTGGCCTTCATCAAACAAAACTTAATGGCGTGGCTCATCTGGTCACAAGTGTGCTTTGTGTTGTTTTATGTGCCCCTGAGTTGGGCGGTTGATTATCTCCCTGGTTGGCTGATTTCAGCAACTTGGCAACTCACGATTATCTTTGGGGTATTAACCACCCCATTGGTTAAAGTCACACGACCAAATGGGCAAAAACAAGCACTAAAAATCCCACTGGCATCGCTGCCGTGGATGTTGGTCATTTTACTAGGTGTTTTGCTAACCGTCGCCGCTTTTCTTTATCACTTACAGCATATCACACCCATGCTACTGGCAATTGGGGCTATCATGTTTGGCGCTGTCGCTTATCCGCTGGGGAACCGTAAAATTATGGCAGTGGTTGAGCCAAGCATGACGGCAACTGAAAAAGTGCTGGCGATGTTGATTTGTTCTTATCCTGTGTGGCTGCTAATTGCCGGACTTTCCTATCATCAGGTTGGTTTACCCCATATGGGTCAAGTCATCAATACCTTTGTCGTCGCCTTATCTTCTGGTGTTATTGCAACCGTGCTCTTTTTTAAAGCTACCCAACTCGCGGCGCATAATATGCGAGAATTAGCTGCCGTTGAAGCGACCCAATCCATGGAAGTGGTGTTTTCCGTGCTCCTCAGCCTCATGTTTCTTGGCCATGCGCTCCCCACGCCAAGCCAACTATTAGGGTTGACGCTGATGGTAGGTGGCATTATTATGCTGGCGATTCGTGAATAAGCCCATCCGAAAACAAGCTGCCTGTTTTTTGGCAGTTTTTTTGTGCCCTTAGGTGCTTGCCGACGGTGGTGTGATGAACAAAGCAACCCCAGTCCACATACGACTAAATGCTGATAGCGACAGCTTAATTTTCCCCACTGCAGGATCTGGATCTGCCATACATAAGTCCTGCCCAGCTCGCCCGTAAACCACGACATAATGATAGTCGCCAGTGGGTTGTCGGACATGGGCAATAAATGGCAACAGTAAATCAGGTTGGGTTAATAACGTCTGATCTGCTTGCAGAGCCAACGTGTCAAAATGAAGCGTTTGCGCTGCTGACAATAACCCATAGGCTGTTGTGCCTAACGCATTAGTCTGCGTCAATTGGCGTAGCCGTGACAGCGCTGGAGATGTCCCATAGTGGGCAATCACCATGGCTAGGGCTGCCAGTCCACAAGCCATTTCATCTTCTTGTGCGATATATTGGAAGTTTGGTTGTGTCATCTTATGTTTTAGCCAATACCATATCGGCACGCTGCTTATCATGTTATCCGTTTATAATAGGTTTTAGATTAGTCATGGTCATTATTTCAACATACGGTCACAAGTTGTGTTAAACAGCTCCGCCATTTGAATAATGAGATCAACATCGGGTACCCGCTTACCTTCTTCATAACGCGCAATGGTTGAGGTACAAACATTTAACTTGTCCGCCAAATCCCGACGGCTAAGTCGCGCCCCGGTTCTAAGTGCTGTTAAATTTTGAGGTAATTGATGGCCACCAGTAATTTGCTTTAACTGTGCAATGGTCATTTGCTGATAACGTGTCTGATTCAACATCATTTTCTCCTTATTTTCGTCTGCCTACCACGACATGTACTATTGGATTTCTGCCAATACTATCATTGTACGAAGATCGCATCAAAACGCTTGGAGAAAATTATGACAATTGGTCACCAGATTAAATTGCTAAGACAGTCAAAAGGGCTCACCCAACGCGATTTGGCAGATACGCTTTATATTTCCTATCAAGCTGTCTCCAATTGGGAGCGCCATCAAAGTCAGCCCACCGCTGATATGTTGCTTGCTATCCTTGAAAAATATCACTTACCACATGACTTTTTCATCACCCAATCAAGTCAACAACACTGCACGCAAGAAAAAGAACAAATCTTACGTGGTTTTTTGGAGAGTCTCATGTATTGTGCCAGTAAACCGCCAAGTTATGCCACAATTGCCCAGTTTGCGAATCTCTCAATCACGCAAATTTGCCAACACTTTCCCGATTATGATGCACTCGTTAATCAGTTTATGGTCACCGTTGACGACCAGATTAAACCCACAGTTGAAATGCATCTTATCGCACACGAAGATTTGATCACAATTTTTTCAACCCATATGGCGCCACGCTTATATGCCGAACGGCAGAAATTGCACCTGTTATACACCCGTCCCTACTTGAAAGACACTTGGTTACGCTTTATTAAAGGACGCTACAAACAACTTATCCGACAATGGCAACCAAAAGCCATCGACGCCACCTACATGCTTGACGTGCTTATTACGTTCATTTCTGTGTGGTTGAGTGCCGTACACCCCGAACCATTGGCAACTTTTCAAAGGCGTATTCAGCATCTTACCCGCATCCCTATGCAATCTTGGCCACAGTAAAAGCCCAGGCACCGCGTGTAGCGGTGCCTGGGCTTTTTTAATTTTAGACAATAAAAAACCTACACCACTCATCACTACCTTGACCTAATGTCTGTCTTAAGTTAGATGTTTAGCATAGGTACCCCTAGTTTGAGAACTCTGTTTCAATATGTAACAGCCTCACCTAGTATTCTATCAAATTGTCGGCTTAAAAAATTCAATTTATAACGCTATTTTTTTGCGTAAAATATATGCGTGACTTTTTATAACAATTGTGTTATATAAAATCATTTATTCGCAATTAACTGAATAAATTTTTCATGAAAACGTGTATCAGCTGTCAATTCTGGATGAAAAGCGGTCACTAAAATATGTGCATATTGCGCCGCGATCACCTTTTCGTCATCAATTGTGGCCAACACCGTTACCGATTCATCAACAGCTGTCAGATACGGCGCCCGAATGAAAACACCATGAAACGGTTCATCAAATCCAACCACCGAAATGGCTTGCTCAAAACTATCTTTTTGCCGGCCAAAGCCATTACGCACCACCGTTGCTGGTAACGCGCCAAATGCCTTTGCTTGGGTTAAAAGCACCATTCCAGCACAGGTGCCAAAAACTGGTAAGCCAGCCTGAATCAACTGTCTTAACGGCTCAAGTAGTTGTTCTTGTACGAGCAATTTGTAAATCACTGTACTCTCCCCACCGGGCATAATAAGCCCATCAATGCCCGATAAGTCGGCAGCTTTTTTGATTAATTTTGCATCAACTTGGCACTTAGTCAACATGTCAACATGTTCACTGACTGCCCCTTGTAAATCTAATACGCCAACAATCATTCCCATTCTCCCTTAGATGCCACGACTGGCCATTTTTTGGTCTTCTGAAAGCGTGGCTATTTCAATCCCCTTCATAGGCTTACCAATATTTTTTGACACTTCGGCAATCAAAGCGTAATCAGTGGGATGCGCCGTTGCGGCCACGATGGCTTTGGCAAATTTTTCTGGATTTTCGGAGTGAAAAATGCCTGAACCCACAAACACCCCATCAGCGCCAAGGTTCATCATCAAGGCAGCATCTGCTGGCGTAGACACACCGCCCGCAGCAAAATTAATGACAGGTAGCTTGCCATGTTCATGAACGTAGGTCACCAAATCATACGGTGCCCGCAAATCACGCGCAATCGTCATTAATTGATTCGGATTGGCTGCTTGCACTTGCGCAATTTGTTCATTAACTTTTTCCATGTGGCGGACTGCTTCAATGATATTGCCCGTCCCTGGTTCGCCTTTGGTCCGTAACATTGAAGCCCCTTCACCAATTCGGCGTAAGGCTTCGCCAAGATCACGGCAACCACACACAAACGGCACTTCAAAGGCCGTTTTATCAATGTGGTAGGTGTCATCTGCTGGGGTTAGCACTTCACTTTCATCAATGTAATCCACGCCAACCGCTTCTAACACACGTGCTTCAACAAAGTGTCCAATGCGTGCTTTTGCCATCACCGGAATTGTTACGGCGGCCATAATTTGTTCGACCATGGCTGGATCAGACATGCGTGCGACACCGCCAGCAGCGCGAATATCAGATGGGACACGTTCTAGGGCCATGACAGCTACAGCACCAGCTGCTTCAGCAATTTTTGCTTGTTCGACGTTGGCAACGTCCATAATCACGCCGCCTTTTTGCATTTGTGCCATCCCGCGCTTAACCAATGTGGTGCCTTTTTCCATGATTCATACTCCTCTAATGTTTGTGATTTGAATTTCATTCTATTTTAAGTTATGCTGAATTGACTGAGAACAACCAATTGGTTTAATTTTTGACCAACCAATTTAAAAGGAGCACCGATCTTGCGCTGGCAACTACCATCACACAACAAAAAGGCCGTCTACTTGCAGCTGATTAATGTCATTTTACAAGGGATTGAACAAGGCGCCTTACTACCAGGTGAACAACTGCCACCAGAACGCCAACTTGCACATGACTTAGGCGTCAACCGTTCAACCGTCCAACACGCCCTCAATGAATTAGTCAGCCAAGGGATTTTACTGCGACAACAAGGGAGTGGCACTTGGGTTAACTCGGGCAAATGGGCTGTTTTATCGGCACATGTCAACTGGCGAAACTATTTTACAACGGATCGTTTAAGTGATCCGGAAAGCTTTATGGTACAACTCAAACAATTACGACAACAGCCGGAAGTTTTAAATTTAGCCGACAGTCAGACCGAAAATGCGCCTTTACGTCAGCTAGCACTCCCAAGTATCGCCATGGCCACGCTACTGCAACAAAACACCGCCAACGCAATGAGTGGTAGTCCCGCATTAAAAGCACAAATCAGGCGACACTTGCACCCCTATCTCAACCAACCCCTGCCAGATGAGCAACTCCTGATTACTGCTGGTGCCCAGCAAGCCTTTTTCTTAATTGCCCAAGGATTGTTATCCTATGGTGATGCCATCGCCATTGAATCGCCGTCTTATTTGTACCAACTCGCCTTATTTCAAGTCGCCGGTATTCGGGTTTTTGGCGTGCCACGCACAAAAAATGGCGGGCTATCCCTCGACGATTTGCAACATTTATATTACCAACACCATTTAAAATTCGTCTTCGTCAATCCAACCAATCAAAATCCAACGACTCAAACCATGCCATTAGCTGAACGGCACGCCCTGATTGCGCGGTGCCGGCAACTCAATTTACCCATTGTTGAAGACGATCCTTTTGGCTTCACACTCGCGCTTAGTCAGCAAAGTATCCCCACGCTTAAGCAATTGGATCCCAATAATGTGATCTATATCGGTTCCCTTTCTGAATTTAGTGGTGCCGACACCCGAATTGGTTGGTTGATTGCCCCACCGGCCATCGTTACGCGCTTATCAGAAATTCGCCAAGAAATGGAATCCGGCATCAGTATTTTTTCCCAGTATCTGGCAACCCAACTCTTGAGCCAACCCAACTTAGCCGACTTGGTCGCCCAGCAGCAACATCAATTAGCGCATGCGCGTCAACGGCTGTTACGCCTGCTCGCACCCTTTGTGGCACAAGGTCAATTGGCTTATCAAATCCCGACTTTAGGCAATACACTGTGGCTTCATATTTTAACCAAATCGACAATGACCCGCGCTGATTATCAAGTGTTTCTCGATCAGCAACTGCTGGTTTTACCAGATTTCTTATTTGGTCGTCACAGTAACCATGTCCGTTTAAGCTATTCGCAACTTCCCGCGGATGATACCCTATTAAAGCAACGTCTACAGGCCGTAATGGCACAATTAATCGATTGACGACTAGGTTTTTTAAACCAGTTAGTGTATGATGAACGTGTTTAGTACATGCCCTGCATCATTTAAAAGATAAAATTTGAGGAAAAATAATGGCGATCGGTAACCAAATTAAAGCGCTACGAAAATCACTTGGCTTGACCCAACAAACATTTGCTGACAAACTGTTTATTTCCTATCAATCCGTTTCCAACTGGGAACGGGCTAAAAGCCATCCTACCGCTGAAATGATGCTCACCATCATTGAAACGTTTCATTTACCGCTGAATTTTTTTATGCCCAGTGACCAAAATAGTCAAGATCTCGATGACGAACAACTCATTCTAGCCGCTTTCATTAAAAGTATGCGCGCGAGTGCTGATAAAATCCCGACAATGGCAACCATTGCCCAATTGGCTGGCCTATCCATTGAACGCGTCATGGCTTATTTCCCAACGTTCGATGATTTAGCTTATGCCACGATTAATGCTGTCGATGATAATATTAAAACTAAAATCGAGTCGCGGTTAGCCGTTGAACCTGATATTTTAACGGTTTTTATCAATGATATGACGCCCTTACTTTATCAAGAACACAAAGTTCTCCATATCTTATATACGCGGCCCTATATTCGTGGGGTGTGGGTACAATTCTTGAAAGCCAAATATAAGTCCCTTTTGATTAAATATCAACCACGGGCGGCGCAAGATGTCCTGGGTACGGAATACTACATCGAAACCTTAACTGGCTTTATCTCGGTTTGGATGAGCCAAAAAAAGCCGGAATCCTTAACTGATTATCAAAAACGTTTACGTGCTTTGACAAGCCAGCCACTCGCCTTGTGGCATACCTTAAGTTAAAAAAGACAACCATTGCGTGGTTGTCTTTTTTTACTCTGCTTGACAAATTACTTTGACAAACACAGTAATTTTTCCTATAATGAACTCAAGATTAAGTGGAGGACAATAAGATGTCAATTTCTAAAGACCTTATTCGTGGTCACATTGATACCATGATTCTCAATATTCTCCAACAGCAGGATTCTTATGGTTATCAAGTCGCCAAATCAGTTCGCTTACTCAGCCAGCAACAATATGAACTGAACGAAGCAACTTTATACACGGCTTTTCGGCGTTTAGAAAAAAGTGGTGATATCACCAGTTATTGGGGCGATGAAACCCAAGGGGCTCGCCGGAAATACTATAAAATTACTGCTACTGGCCAACAACACCTCCAACAAGCGATTGTTGACTGGCAATTTGCAAAAGATGTGATTAGCCAGCTCATCACTGGCACGATTGCAGAAGGAGACAAATAATGACTTCAATTGAACTTGCGATACGTACTCGCTTAGACGTTATTTTTTCAAAATATACGCCTAATCCGCAACTTACTGAATTTAAAGAAGAACTCGTGGCTGATTTGCTGGATGCCTATCAAGATTTTGCCCAACAAGACAAATCACATGAAGAAGCACTCGATGACACCTTTGCGCAGTTAGGGGATATTGACGCTATTTTACAAGACATGAGTGATTCACATACCCAACAAACTGCGTCTGATGATGAGACAACCCAAGATACGACAGCCCGCTTCTTTGATTTGTCAGATGATGGCTTGCGCCTTGGTAATCTACACATTAATGGTCAAGGTGTCCGTTTAGGTGACGATATTATCCTTGATGGTAAAAATAATAAAGTACAATTTGGTGATTGGCTGCGTGTCGACCGCGCTGGTGCACGGGTTGGTCGTAAATTCTACGCCTTTGATACCACTGACGACGATACCACAACCTTTACCGAACAGGCATCAACAAACTCGCCACATTGGACTGCGGCACATCACAGTATTCAGCTGCCCGTTACCGATCAAGCACTCGTTTTGAATTATAAAAACGCTACCTTAAATTTTTATCGTAACGATAAGACGGATCTCGTAACCATTGATGAATTTTTCAGTCGCGATAATCAACGCTATTTTGCATCAGTATCCGAAACGCAGGATCAAGTGGTGGTTACCCAAGGTGATACACCACGACTTTTTCAAGTAAAAGTCCATGTGAATATCGGTTTACCACAAAACTTTTCCGATGGTCATCTGACGGTTACAAATCACGCCGGTCAAGTGACCGCAAAAAACCTCACCCTGAAAACCTTTAATTTGACTCTGACGACAGGTAGCTTTCACATCAAGCACCTTCAAGCCCATGAAGCCAATTGGGATTTCAAAGCCAGTGATGTCAGCGGCCGAGATATCACAATTGCGCACGCTAAGATGACCAATCAAGCTGGTCGCATCCAACTTGACCATGTCACGTTACCACACAGTCAAATCAACGCAACGTCTGGCACAATTAAAGTTGATCATTTTATCGGTGGTGGGCAATTTAACACGACATCTGGTACTTTGCGCCTCAAAGTTCAGACACTCACGCACGACTTGCAATTACAAGCCCTCAGCAGCGATATTCGTCTAACGATGCCTGACACGCAAGATTACTATTTCGATCTCTCATCACAATCAGGCAATGTGACCATGCCTAACCGACCTGATATGCATTTTAACCACAATACGCCGCAGGCAAAGCGTGGCTTTACTGGTCAAATGCCAGAATTTACCATTGCGGCCTCAGTAGATTTGGGTACTATCAAAGTCTACTAATGCTGCACATTATCACTGTCATCGTACAATTTTTCATTCAATAAAAGGAGACCTATCATGTCAAAAAAGAAGCATTTAACACGTTCTCGTTCAAACCGTATTCTCGGCGGCGTTCTAGGTGGGATTGCCGAATATTTCGGTTGGGATGTGACCCTTACCCGTATTATTTACGTGATCATCTCTTTGATGGCCTTTCCAGGCATTATTTTCTATCTTTTGGCTTGGATTATCATCCCCGATGGACCACGGCAAACCACTTATCATACTTATGAAACAGGGGCACGGCGTGACGTTACCCCAGATGATGACTAATTGGTGTGTGTAAACGGTCATTATCTCGTATCATTTAGTATCCCGTTAACAAGCGCATAAACACTGTTTATAGCGCACAAAAAGCCCGCTGATGATCATCAGCGGGCTTTTTGTATATCTGGATAATACCTGATTAATCTTCTAAATCATCCGTTAATTGTTCAATAATTTGCGTCGTTTGTTCAATCACTTCTTCTGTTTCACGTGAAACATCTTCCGTTGTTTCGTGTTCAACCTTTGCTAAGGTTGCCACTTTGGCACCATCTTCTAAGCGAATCAAACGCACACCTAGGGTTGCACGACCAGTTTGGCTCACGGATGCCACGGCAAAGCGAATCATCACGCCTTGTGTCGTTGTCACCATAATATCCTCATCGCCGCGGACGATCGTCATTCCAGCTAACACACCGTTTTTATCCGTAATATTTGCTGTTTTGATCCCTTTACCGCCACGACCCTTAATTGGATACTCAGTGGCCGGTGTTTGCTTGCCGTAACCTTTTTCCGTGATGACCAACACGTTCTCGGTATCGTCCACGACGTCTGCGCCAATGACTAAGTCATTTTCGCGCAAACGAATGCCACGCACACCGGCAGCAGCACGGCCCATGATTCGGACATCTGCTTCAACAAAGCGCACAGAATAACCGTCCTTTGTGGCAATTAACACACTTTGTGTCCCATCCGTAATTTGAACAGACAAAACTTCATCATCGTCATGCAACGTTAAGGCTTTCAAACCGTTCGTCCGAATATTGGCAAATTCACTGACCGCTGTTCGCTTCACGACACCTAGCCGTGTTACAAAGAACAAATAATCATGACTGTCAGTTGCTTCCCCATGCACATTGATGAGGGTTTGAATCTTTTCATCGCCTTCAAAGTGCAATAAGTTCACAACCGGAATCCCTTTGGCTTGACGGCCATACTCTGGCACTTCATACCCCTTCATCCGGTAAACTTTACCCTTATTGGTGAAGAATAGTAGCGTATCATGCGTTGATGTGGCAACCATTTGATCAACAAAGTCTTCATCATTGACATTCATGCCTTGCACACCACGACCACCACGGTTTTGTGCCTTAAATTCAGCTTGTGGGACACGCTTAATGTAGCCATTACGCGTCAACGTGATAATTACGTCTTCTTCTTCAATCAGATCTTCATCTTCTAGGGTCGTCACATCCCCAACTTGAAGTTCTGTGCGACGTTCATCACCAAACTTCGTTTGAATGTCGAGCAATTCATCATAAATCAGTTGATCAACACGTTCTTGATGCGCCAAAATATCCTTCAAATCAGTAATTAATTCGACTAATTTCTGATACTCATCTTCAATTTTGTCACGTTCCAAGCCAGTTAAACGGACCAAACGCATATCCAAAATCGCTTGCGCTTGCTTATCTGTCAGCGCATACCCATCAATCAAACGGGTCTTGGCTTCTTCAGAAGTCGCTGATGAGCGAATGATTGTAATAATCGCGTCGATATGATCTAAAGCAATACGCAACCCTTCCAAAATGTGGGCGCGTGCTTGGGCCTTTTGTAAGTCAAAGGCTGTTCGACGGCGAATGACTTCACGTTGGTGCGTGAGGTAAGCCTCCAAAATAGCCTTCAAACTCATCGTTTGTGGCTTACCACCATTAATCGCCAACATATTGAAGCTAAAGTTCGTTTGCAGCAACGTTTCCTTGTACAAGTTATTCAAAATAACACTGGCTGACGCATCACGACGCACGTCAATTGAAATCCGTAGCCCGTCACGATCTGATTCATCACGGATACCCGTAATGCCCTCAATGCGCTTATCACGTGCCAATTCGGAAATTCGTTCAATTAAACGGGCTTTATTGACGGCATAAGGTAATTCCGTCACGATAATCTGTTCTTTACCAGTCTTGGTCTGCTCAATATCCACTTTGGCACGAACGGTTACTCGACCGCGACCAGTTTCATAGGCCCGACGAATACCAGACTTGCCCATCACAATCCCACCAGTAGGGAAATCAGGCCCTGGTAAAGCTTCCATCAAATCTGAGGTCGTGGCCGCAGCATTATTCATTAAGACGTGAATAGCTGAGATCACTTCCCCTAAATTGTGCGTTGGAATATTGGTCGCCATCCCAACCGCAATACCGGTTGCCCCATTGACCAACAGGTTTGGGAAACGAGCTGGCAAGACTTCTGGTTCACGTTCTTCACCATCATAGTTGGGAACGAAGTTAACCGTGTCTTTATTTAAATCACGGACCATTTCCATCGCCACTTTTGACAGACGGGCTTCGGTATAACGCATCGCCGCAGCACCATCACCATCGACAGAACCAAAGTTACCGTGGCCGTCGACTAGCATGTGTCGGTATGAAAATGGTTGTGCCATGCGCACCATTGATTCATAAATCGCTGAATCACCGTGCGGATGATATTTACCCATGACATCCCCGACAATACGCGCTGATTTTTTATGCGGCTTATCGGGCGTGTTACCTTGTTCAATCATTGAATACAAAATACGACGATGAACTGGCTTCATACCATCACGGACATCAGGCAAGGCACGCGCCACAATTACTGACATAGCGTATGACAGGAATGATGTTTTCATTTGTTCTGACAAATTCGCATTACGAATACGCGCGTCATTTTGTTCAGACATTGTTTACTCCTTGTAAAGTTCTTCTGCGATAGCATGATGCTGCAAAAAAGCAGCCATAGCGTTTTAAGCTATTATGACCGCCAAATACGCATTAATTAAATGTCTAAGTTTTCAACGAAGACAGCATTTTCTTCAATAAATTCACGACGTGGTGCGACATCGTCACCCATCAACATATCAAAGATACTATCGGCTGCTTCGGCATCGGCAGGATCAACCCGCAACAATCGCCGGTGCAAGGGATCCATGGTTGTATCAGCTAACTGATCAAAATCCATTTCCCCAAGTCCCTTATAACGTTGAACCTTTGGCTTAATATTTGCAGGTAATTGTGCCAAAAATTCCTCTAACTCTTCATCTGAGTCAAGATATTCTCGGGTCTTTGAGTTTCCCAAAGCCACGCCATACAAAGGTGGCTGGGCAATATAAATATAGCCGGCATCAATCAATGGCCGCATATAACGGTAGAACAACGTTAATAGCAACGTTCGAATATGGGCGCCATCGACATCGGCATCCGTCATGATAATGACTTTGTGGTAATTCGCTTTTTCGACGTTAAACTCATCCCCAAAACCAGTACCCATTGCAGTGAAAATGGTACGAATTTCTTCGTTAGCCAACACCTTATCTAAGGTTGCTTTTTCAACGTTCAGGATTTTACCACGAATTGGCAAAATCGCTTGCGTCAAACGATTACGTCCTTGCTTGGCTGAACCACCGGCCGAGTCACCCTCGACAATAAATAATTCAGAAATCGCTGGGTCATTTGACGTATTATCGGCCAATTTACCTGGTAGATTACCAATTTCTAAGCCGGATTGCTTCCGCGTCATTTCACGCGCACGCTTAGCCGCAAGGCGAGCTTTTTGCGCTAAAATACCCTTTTCAACAATTTGCTTAGCCACTGATGGGTTTTCCATCATGAAGCGGCTAAAGGTTTCAGAAAACATACGATCAGTAGCCTGACGCGCATCAGAATTACCAAGCTTTGTCTTAGTTTGCCCTTCAAATTGTGGATCGGGATGCTTGATTGAGACAATGGCCGTCATCCCTTCACGGACATCTTCACCTGTCAAACTTTCAGCGTTTTCCTTTAACTGCCCATTCTTACGCGCATAATCGTTAATCACACGCGTTAGCGCTGTTTTAAAGCCGGTTTCATGAGTCCCACCTTCATAGGTGTTAATATTGTTGGTAAACGTCCGTAGGCTATCCTTAACGTCAGTCGTGTATTGTAAGGCGACTTCGACAACAATGCCATTTTCTTCCCCTTCAACATAGACTGGTTCAGGGAAAACAACCGTTTTCTCGGCATTTAAATAGTCGACATACTCTTTAATACCACCTTCAAAATAGAAACTTTCTGTGACTGGCTCTTCCGGGCGCTTATCCGTAATCGAGATGCGCAACCCCTTGTTCAAGAAAGCCAATTCGCGCACACGCGTTAACAATGTGTTGTAATTATAGACCGTTGTTTCACGGAAAATATCGGCATCTGGCTTAAAGTGCACAATCGTCCCACGTTCAATGGTTGGCACTTCATCTAGTTTCACCATGTTGGTATTCACACGGCCAACTTGAAAGTCCATGTAATAGACTTGCCCATCACGCACAACTCGAACGTCTAAGTTCGTCGATAAGGCATTCACAACCGAAGCCCCAACACCGTGTAGCCCACCAGAAACCTTATAGCCGCCACCGCCGAATTTCCCACCGGCGTGCAAAACGGTAAAGACCGTTTCTAGCGCCGGCTTCCCAGTTTTAGTCTGAATGTCAACTGGAATCCCACGACCGTCATCCGTGACGGTAATTGAATTATCTTTTTCAATCGTGACGGTAATATGGGATGCAAAGCCTGCCAAGGCTTCATCAATCCCGTTGTCCACAATTTCCCAGACCAAATGATGCAAGCCTTGGGCCGTTGTTGTCCCGATGTACATCCCCGGACGCTTACGAACGGCTTCAAGGCCTTCTAAGACTTGAATTTGGTCTGCATTATAATCACCAGCATTCGCATCAACCGTGCTTGCACTGCGAATTTCTTCGTCATCTGTGACAATTCCGTCAATATTTTCTACATCATGCTTGTTTTCTTCAGACATAATAAATCCTTTATGTACCTGCTGATTACTCAGCGTGCTTTTCTAACGTAATTTCACCATGTTGCACGTGAAACACTTTCGGGGTATGAATCAATTGTCGCGCCACATCACTCAATGTCGGTGCCGTAATAAACGTCTGCACCTTATCTTGAATAGCTAGTAAGAGATGCGTTTGTCGATTAGCGTCTAGTTCACTTAACACGTCATCCAAGAGCAAGACGGGATATTCACCCGTCTCCTCTTGCATTAAGTCAATTTCGGCCAATTTAACCGCTAATGCTGTTGTGCGTTGCTGCCCCTGTGAGCCAAAAACGGCAACATCGTTCTCGTTAACAATAAACTTAATGTCATCGCGATGTGGCCCCACTAAGGTGGTCCCCTGCATAATCTCACGGGCTTCCTGACGCGCTAATGCCGCTTCAAACGCTGCCTTAACCGTTTCGAGATCATCATCGCGTTCAAAGGCAACCCCAGTTTGGTAAGCTAGCGTCAACGTTTCCTGTTGATTAGAAATTTCTGCATGAATCGGCTGAGCCGCTGCTTGCAAACGTTCTAAAAATCCGCGACGCGCGAGCAAAACTTGCGCCCCAACATCGACTAATTGCGCTGTCAAAACCGACAAAAATACCTTATCGGTCGTTTGTTTCATTTGCAAACGTTTAAGATACGCATTCCGATCCTTTAAGATACGCCGGTACTGCGTCGTGTTATAGAGATACAGCGGGTTCATTTGCCCAAACTCCATATCAATAAAACGCCGCCGCACACTGGGCGCACCTTTAACGAGATCTAAATCTTCCGGTGCAAACAAAATGACATTTAATTGGCCGATGTATTGTGATAGCTTTGATTGCTCTAAATGATTCACCCGTGCTTTTTTGCCTTTAGTCGAAAAATGCAAAGCTAACAGTATGTCGCTGACATTTTTCTTGACGCGACCACTAATCGTGGCCGAATTGGCTTGCCAACGAATTAAATCTTTATCACTACTCGTACGATGAGAACGCGCTAAAGCCAAGACGTAGATGCTTTCCAACAAATTCGTCTTGCCTTGCGCGTTCTCACCTAAAAACACATTCACACCCGCACTAAAATCAAGCGTCAAATCAGCATAATTCCGGTAATTCGCGAGCGTTAACGATGTGAGTTCCAAGAACCCGGTCCTTTTGGCCCGTTACTGCGACGTCCTGGTTTTGGTCGCCCAAAACCACCGGCACGTGAGCTGTTTTGTTTACGCAACTCAGCAAAACGTGCCTCTTTACGCGCCTTTGCCACCGCTGCTTTTTGTGCTTTAATGCGATCATCGCGGACTGTTTTCTTAGCGGCCAGGGCACGTTCATCCTTTTCTTGTTGTGCCTGGGCAATTAATTCATCCGCATTTTCAGCCAACGAAATAATATAGGTTTCGCCATCAACGATGATTTCATCATGGTCGTATAGCTTTTTTCCCCGACGATTTTCCGGTTCACCATTGAGTAAGACGGGAAAATCCATCAGATAATATTTTGCTTGACCACCTGAAGAAATAATATTTTCTTCTTTTAGCAGTTGTGTGAGTGTGATGTATTCAGTTGTAATTTCTATCGTTTTCGTCATATCGGTTACCTTTGTATTATACCATTTTTTCACCGCTAATTCTTAAAAAAACGGCCTAAAATCGGCTTTAAGCGATTTTAGGTCGTTTTAAGGGTAATGGTTTACTTTGACTTAATTTTATTTAAAACGCATATCACGAATTAAAACGTTCGCACTGGTGTAATAAGTTGCAACTGCTTATTATCCACTTCTCCAGCTGGCGTGACCGTGAATGGTCGCAAATTCGTGGTAAATTTCAAATCAACTAACTTACCGTTAAAGACACGGAGCGCATCACGGACATAGTCGGGGTTAAATGAGATTTCTAAATTCTCACCCTCAACTGACGTTGTCTGTAATTCTTCTTGCACCTGCCCCACTTCTTGTGACGTTCCAGTCAGCGTAACGACACCATCGGTCATGGTCAATTGGACCACGTTATTACGGCTTTCGTGACTCAACAGACTCGCACGGTTAATGGCCCCAAGTAAGGTGCCCGCATCAATGGTTAATTGCGTCGTACTTTCAGTTGGAATCAACCGATCCGTTTCTGGATAGTTGCCTTCCAACAAGCGCGAATAAAACGTTGTATGCCCAAGATCAAAGACTGCTTGGTTTTTGGCCAACTTAATGTCGACGCGGTCTTGCCCTTCTAAGAGACTTTGCAACTCATTGAAAGACTTCGCTGGCATAATCACATCTGCGTTCACTTGTGCATCAGTCCCCGTCAACGTCACAATGCGTTGTGACAAACGATGCGAATCTGTTGTCACGGCCTTCACATCATTGCCATTTAAGGCCAAATGAATCCCTGTTAAGATCGGCCGACTTTCTTGTGTTGAGGCAGAGATTTTAGTTTGTGAAATGATATCTACCAATTGTGCTGCGGAAACACTCAAACTCTGCACATCATCTAATTCTGGCAATTGTGGGTAGTTACGGACATCTTGCCCATTAATCGTAAAGGCTGAAGCCCCAGACGTAATACTTGCCCGTAACCCATCAACGGCCAACGTTAAATCATCAGCTGGGAGATTTTTAACAATATTGGCAAAAAAAGTTGCTGGTAAGGTAATCCCACCCGTTGAGCCAATAACTAATTGTGCAGACGTATCAGATTGTTCAATTCGCGTTTCAATTGAAATATCACTGTTTGATCCCGTCAAAATCAATTCATCTTGCGACAAGACAATTTTGATGTTGGTCAAAATAGGAATCGTTGTGCGTGATGAAATCGCACGTGAAACATCATTAAGTGACTTAATAAACACTTGGCGATTAATTGAAAATTGCATAATTATGCTCCTCTATTTTTGGCCCTTAGCTGGGTAGCTTTTTAAATAAGTTAAATAAAGATATCTAGTAGTAATAATAAGGGGTGTTTAAGTTGTGGAAAACACCATGTGGGTAACTGCTAGCGCGTCATGAGTTGTTCACAATACTGTGGGAAAAACAGCCGAGTTATGCTATGTTATCCACACACATTATTTGCCGTTTTTGATCTCATCCGTTAAGGCATCCAGCATTTCTTTTGTACGTGCGTCAGATTCAGCCTTCTCGGTAATCTTGTTAGTCGCATGCAAGACCGATGAGTGATCCCGTCCGCCAAAAGCACGGCCAATATCAGGCAAACTTTCGTTGGTGAGTGTCCGAGTTAGATACATCGCAACGTGCCGGGCAGTCACTAAATCTTTTTTCCGGCTAGTACTCTTCAGGTCATCAATGGTTTGCATGTAATAATCGGCCACCACTTGTTGAATGCGTTCGACAGTGATTTTAAACCCTTGATTAATATTTAAATCGCCTAAAATTTGTTGGGCGGTTTCTTTTGTTGCGGGCTTATTACGGAAACGCAACATCGCTTCAAAACGATGGAATGTTCCCTCTAGTGTTCGAATATTAGAATCAATTTTGTCAGCGATTAACTCCAACACGTCATTTGGAATGGTTAAATGATCGGTTTCGGCAAGGTTCTTGAGAATGGCCACTCGCGTTGGTAAATCAGGCTTTTGAATATCCATTGAGATCCCCGCTTCAAAGCGTGACGTCAAACGTGATTGCAAATCCACGATTTCTGTTGGTAGCTTATCGGAGGTCATGATGATTTGCTTGCCAGTTTTGGTTAAGACATTAAAGGTGTTAAAGAATTCTTCCTGCACCTTTTCTTTGCCTGACCAAAACTGAATATCATCAATTAATAAGAGATCAACAGTCCGGTATTCTTTTTTGAAGGCTGCCGTTGCCCCTTCACCTGCCCGCAATGATTCAGTGAAATCATTCAAAAAGTCTTCCGCCGTGGCGTACTTAATCCGGGCTGATGGCGTTGTTTTGGAATAGGCATTCCCGATGGCTTGCATTAAATGGGTTTTGCCCAAACCAACCCCACCGTAAATCAAGTACGGATTATAAACACGACCGGGATCTTCAGCGACAGCGCGCGCAATCGCGTAAGCATTCTCATTACCAGCGCCGACAACAAATTTATCAAACGTGAAGTTTTCATTGAGATCGGATTCGCGGGTAAATGTGAGGTTTTCCGTTTGAATTGGCGTTGACTTTGGTAGACTTTCAGCCACGCGGAGTTCTGGTTTAATAAAGCCTTCGGCAATTTCCATGGCATATTGCACAAAACTCATGGCATAAGATTTATTCCAGTTGTCAATAATGTCGGCACTTTCTTCTGCCGGCACTTCCAAAACAATCCGTGATTCAGTTAAGGTAATGGGTGTTAAGGGTTCGATATAGGTATCAAATGAAACAGGACCAATTTCTTGATAGAACTTAGCTTTGACCTGATTCCATAATTCCTCTTTTGTAATGGGTTTTGTCACGAAAATCTCTCCTATATATTCGACACAATGCCAAAATAACGACAAATAGTCCATTTGCCGTGATGTGCCGATCAACTTTTCTATATTTAAAGAAGAAGTAGCAAAACTAATTATAACAGTAAGAAATTGAGTTTTCCACAAGCAAAAGACAATTTTACGACCTTTCAACAGGTGTGGACAAAAGAAATAAGGTGATGTGGATACAATAACGAACAAATGTACGAGTTATCCACAAACAAACAATGTTGTACACATGTAAAAGTGTGTAAGGACAATATTTGAGGTTTGTTATAAACATTATCCACAATTTTGCAACCACAACCTGTGGATATGTGGATAACTTGTGAACACCCCTGTGATTAATGTTTTCAGAAACGTTGATCCTGCACAGGCTGGTAACTTGTTTTGGACAACTTTGTGAATTCTAAAGAAAAGTTTAAGGCCTTCAAAAAAACGCCTGTTTTTACCTAGGATGTTTGCTATAATTAAGCGTATGATCGTACTTTTTAACAAACCCTATAATGTGTTGACGAAGTTCACAGATGCTGATGGTCGGCCAACGCTGGCAGATTATATTGACATTCCACGTGTTTATGCGGCTGGTCGCTTGGATATGGATAGTGAAGGCTTGTTGCTGTTAACCGACAGTGGCAAGTTGAACCATGCTTTGACTGATCCAGAGAATAAGGCGTATAAAACATATGTGGTGCAAGTTGAGGGCGTGCCAACCAAGGCGCAATTAAAACAACTCGAAAGTGGGGTTGAATTAAAGGATGGTTGGACACTACCGGCAAAAGTCAAGCGCATCCCGTATCCAAAATGGCTATGGCCACGAGAGAATCCGATTCGGGTACGCAAAAACCAACCCACAAGTTTTATTCAACTTAAGATTAAGGAAGGCCGTAATCGGCAAGTGCGTCGGATGACTGCTGCGGTAGGGCTGCCAACTTTGCGTTTGATCCGGACGCACATTGGGGACTATCATTTGGCGGATTTAAAGCCAGGTGAATATCGCGTGATTAAATGAAGCAGCGCGTATTTTATCGTACAAAATGCGGTGTAACCGTGATAATATTGAAGAGATAAACAAAAACAGATGAGGTGAGACCATGGGACGTAAGTGGGAAAACATTAAGATGAAAAAGGCGCAGACCGATGGGGCTGCCGCCAAAGTCAACAGTAAGTATGGGATCGAAATCTACGCGGCTGCCAAGCAAGGCAACAGTGTTGATCCAGAAGCAAACTCAACGTTAAAGTTCGTCATTGAACGTGCCAAGCAAGCACAAGTGCCAAAGCATGTGATCGAACGTGCGTTAGAAAAGGCCAAGGGTTCAGGGGATGAAACCTTTATTGAAGGGCGCTATGAAGGCTTTGGGCCAAATGGGTCATTATTGATTGTTGATACGTTGACATCTAACGTTAACCGCACAGCCACGAATGTTCGCACAGCCTTTAACAAGAACGGTGGGACTTATGGTGCCGCTGGTTCTGTCAGCTACTTATTTGATGAAACTGGCGTTGTTGTCTTTGAAGGTGATGATGCGGATGCCGTATTGGAAACGTTGTTAGAAGCCGAAGTTGATGTCCGTGATGCGGAACAACAAGACGATCAAGTGGTTGTTTATACCGAACCAGCTGATTTGCATAAGGCAATTGAGGCCCTTCGTCAAAACGGTGTGTCAGAATTTTCAACGACAGAAATTACGATGCTACCACAAGCCGAAGTCACGCTTGAAGGCGAAGACTTGGCAACATTTGAAAAGCTCGTGGATGCCCTTGAAGCTGATGATGATGTCCAAAAGGTACATCATAACGTTGCGCTTTAAGCAGGGGATGAAAAAGCCATCAGTCGATGGCTTTTTTTGTTGTTCAAAATGCTGAGATAGCGTACAATGGTCATATTGGATTGAGTCACACATGAGTCAGCGATTGATTTACACGGATACGCTTGCTTATAGATGTGATCCATGATATGATTAAAATCGAATTGCAAAGTTTTTGCAGGTAAAAATCGCGAATGGAGGTGAACACACATGAAGCGTACATACCAACCAAAGAAGCGCCATCGTGAACGCGTACACGGATTCCGTAAGCGTATGAGCACGAGCAACGGTCGTAAAGTTTTGGCTCGCCGTCGTGCAAAGGGCCGCAAGGTTCTATCAGCCTAACAAGGTCGCTGCTATGCAGTGGCTTTTTTATTTTTTTAAAAGCGTGAGGACTGCTAGGGTAGGCCGGCATCGCGATGCGGCCAAAACCGCGTACATATCCCTCAAGAGAGACTAAATCTAATGAGAAAAACTTTCCGAATAAAAAAACCGGCTGAATTTCAAATCGTTTTTAATAAGCATCAGTCTGTCGCAAATAAATATTTTATTCTTTACCAGCTCCAAAAGCCTGAGCAAAAGCATTTTCGTTTGGGTTTGTCAGTGAGTAAGAAGGTTGGGAAGGCGCATGATCGTGTTTGGGTCAAGCGGCGCATTAGACAAAGTATTTTAGAACTGAAACCACAATTACCGCAAGAGTTGGACTTATTAATTATTGCGCGCCCAGCTGTTGCCAAAAAAAGCCAAAAATTCATCAAAGAACAAATCACACATGTGCTAAAATTAGCTAATATTTTGAAAGTAGAAGACCGATGAAACGTTTTGAAAATATTCTAAAAAAGATTGGCCCGTTACCCCTTATCCTAGCAGCCGTGGCGTTAGTGATTATTGTCATTGCCAGTGCCTCTTTTCACGGGCATGTTGCTTCTAATGGGCTGTGGGGCGCAATTGTTGCGGCCTTTACATCAGCTATTTTGGGATCAGCCGCTTGGTTTGGCAACAACTACGGCATGGGGATCATTATTTTCACCATTTTGATTCGTTTCTTGATTTTGCCATTGATGGTTTATCAAGTCCATTCAATGATGAAAATGCAAGGGGTACAACCAGCATTGAAAGCGTTGCAAGCAAAGTATCCAGGTAAGGATACTGAAAGCCGTCAATTAATGATGGCAGAGCAACAAGCTTTATATAAAGAAGCTGGGGTTAACCCATTTGCGTCATTGTTACCATTAATTGTACAAATGCCAGTTTTGATTGCTTTGTACCAAGCCATTTACACATCACCTGTGTTGAAGTCAGGTAAGTTCTTGTGGTTGCAATTGGGTAGTCATGATCCTTACTATGTTTTGCCAATCTTAGCGGCAGTCTTTACGTTTGCCTCATCATGGTTGTCAATGCAGTCAACACCAGAACAAAACGGGATGACAAAGGCGATGCCTTATATTTTCCCCGTGGTGATCTTTTTTTCAGCCATTGCGGTACCAAGTGCTTTGTCACTTTACTGGGTTGTTGGTAACGTCTTCCAGACAATTCAAACATTCTTCTTGCAAAATCCGTTTAAGATTCGTCGTGAACGTGAATTGCTCAAGCAAAAAGAACGTGAATTGCAACGTAAAATTAAAAAAGCAAAGCGCGGTACGCGCCGATAAACAATGCTTACAGCAGAACGACTTTCTACTAGAAAGTCGTTCTTTTTTGTGTCATTAGAGACGGTTACAGTCGCACAGAAAAACTGTTATAATAAATGCTGTTATGCGCTAACGATTATTATCGTAATGGTTAGTCGTTGAATTTTAATGAAAGTAGTCAAACATTGAATGGCACAAGATGCAACAACTTTTCCAGATCACACGGTACACTTACGGCCAATGCGACCACAAGATGTGCCTAGTGTGGCCAAGATTTATCTCGCTAGCCGGCAGGCCTATTTTCCATGGGTAAAAAAGCCACAGTATGCGGATTTTGAGCGGGTGAGTGTGGGTGAATTGGTGCAAGTCGCTGTTGTGGCTGATGAAATTGTCGGCTTTGCAGCCTTATCTGAATGGGATAGTTTTTTGCATTTACTTTTTGTGAAAATTGGTTGGCAGCAACAAGGCGTGGGCAAAGCCTTACTGGATTGGGCGCGGCAGCAAGTGCAACGGTCACTCGAACTGAAAGTTGTGCAGGCTAATGTAGCAGCACAACGCTTTTATGAACGTGAAGGTTTTCGTATCATCGCCCGCGATAATCTTGCGCAACCAAGCAATGTGACGTATAGAGATGATCGAAACAGTTAAAAAATTTAGCCGCTTTACGTGGCATCATATATCGAATTTAACCCCTGAAGATACCAAGACCCTAGTCGCAGATCACGACTTAACCCATGAAATGATTGGGTATGCTGTGGATCATAATGAAGCTGTTCGGATGGAATATGACGCAGCGGCTGAAGAAGCATTAATGGTGATTGACGTGATTTCGTATCATGATGATGTGGTGGAAACGCGGCCCATTGGGATCTTATTTGCCCATGGTGATTTATATACCTTTTCGCACACGGTGACTGACTATGTGCAAGCGGTCCTGTTAGCGCCGGAAAATCGGCAAGGCCGAGTTGCTGACACGGATATTACGGCCATTGATTTTGTGATGACGGGTTTATATACACTGATGATGCGCTATGTCGAACAAATTACTGAAATTAATCGCAAGCGGCGGGTAATTCAATCACAATTTGGTCATCAAAAACGCACAACAAAGCAAATGAATGACTTGTTGCGTTTGCAGACTCAGATGATTTATATCCAAAACTCACTGGCTAATAATCATGTGATGTTAGATACCTTTAAGCTCGACTTTGAAGATAGGTTGTCTAATTTTGAAATTGAGCATATTGACGATGTCCGCGTCGAAATTAGTCAAGCGGAGCACATGGCTGATTTGGCGGTAGCAGTGATTGCATCGGTTGTTGACGCCTATGGTAACTTGAGTAGTCGTGATTTGGATTGGACCATGAAGCTCCTCACGGTCTATTCAATTGTCTTGACGGTACCAACGATTGTGAGTGGTTTTTATGGTGAAAATGTCAAATGGTTACCGTTTGCCGATATGCAAAATAGTTGGTGGATTTCCATTTTGATTACACTGGTGTTAATGGGACTTGTGAGTCTGTTGTTAGCACTGAACGGCTTTTTCAGAAAATAAGGATAACGCATGAAACAGTTAGAAGAACGGATTAAACAAGAAGGTCGTGTACTTGGCGAGGATATTTTGAAGGTCGATGCTTTTTTGAACCATCAAATTGACCCTGAATTGATGCAGGCGATTGGGGCAGCCTTTGCGCAACATTTTCAAAATGACCAGATCGATAAAATTTTGACGGTGGAGTCATCAGGTATCGCACCAGCGGTTTTTACCGGTTTGGCCTTACACGTGCCGGTGGTTTTTGCCCGCAAAAATAAGTCGTTGACATTACCCGATGGGGTTTGGACAGCTGACGTTTATTCGTATACGAAGCAGACAACTAATCACGTGATGATTGATCAGCGTTTTCTTGGAGCCGGAGAACGTGTGTTGATTATTGATGATTTCTTGGCGAATGGGCAAGCCGTGGCTGGGTTACTTGATATTGTTGATCAAGCACAAGCAATTGCAGTAGGTGCTGGAATTGTGATTGAAAAGTCATTCCAAAAGGGTCGGCAATTGTTAGATGACCGTGGTTTACCGGTAGTCAGTTTAGCGCGGATCAAAGCCTTTCGAGATGGGCAGGTTGAATTCGACTCATAAACATGTTTCACGTGAAACACAAAAAGCGCAGCGGTTAACCGCTGCGCTTTTTGTGAATAAAGAAGAGGGGATGTGTCTGTGCGGCCGCATGATTAAAATTTACGGAGTAAGACATAGATATTTTGGTCAAGTGTTGCGGCTGAAATAGCTAGGTCTTGTGTTACAAAGTCCATCACCAAGCCCATGATGCCGGATACAATAAAATTGATTTCAATCGTATCGGGGCTATTGTTGGGTAAAGTGGCTTCGAGCGCACAAGCTTTTTGAATAAAGGCAACTTTTATTTGCTGGAAAACAGCGGCGCCAATGGTTGGCTGACGTAACAAAACAGCCACTGTGTCTTGGTGACTGCCAATGTAGGCCACAAGCTGATGACTTAATGCTTTGAGGATCGCATGGTTTTCTGTTGTTGTCGGGTAATTTTGACTGAAAATTTGGGTGATATCGCTGATTAAACTCGCCACAAGGTGATCATGGAGATCATACATATCGCGGTAATAGCGATAAAAAGTACCGCGATTAATATTGGCAGTATCGGCTAATTGCGCCACGGTGATTTTATCAAGGGGTTGTTGGGCTAATAGCTGAATAAAGACCTGTTTAATTTGCGCTTGCGTTTTGATTTGTCTGTGATCCATGACCTGTTGTTCCTCAATTGGCTGAGATGTGTTTATTGTAACATGCCATTCAGCGCGATAGACTGGGGATAAGCTAAGTTTTCAAACCACGGTTAAAGGAGCAAGCCATGCATTTTAGATTAGCAGTTGTGCCAGAAATTAATTATTTATCGACGTTAGTTGCCGACGCCTTTAAGCATTATGCGTTATACCAACAAACGATTGGACAAACTTTTACAAAAAAGGCAGACTATCAGCGCTTTATTCAGCAATTACACGTGGTACATGTTGCCGTCAACGTTCACCTTAAAAAAGCGTTTGTTGTTGAAGAGCAGCAACAAATTGTGTCGGTGGTCATTTTAGATTCACCGCAATTACCCACCGCCAGTATTTGGCAGTATTTGAAATATGGCGGTTTAAAATTATTGCCGTATATCTTGACCCATCAATTGGGCCGATTTTTACAGATGTTAGATGATGCCGAAAAAGTCCCACAACAAGATCAGCAGGCCAATTGGCATGTTAATTTATTAGCGGTCAATCCAGCACACCAAGGTCAACAAATTGGATCAAAAACATTAACTCAATTTGTTTTACCATATGTTAAAAAGCACGGTGGTCAACAGGTATCATTAATTACCAATACGGCACGTAACGTGGCTTTTTACCAGAAAAATGCTTTTCAAGTGATTGATGAGCGCGTGCTCGCCTTTCAAACAACCCAAGTTAAGTCTTGGGCGTTGGTCCGACAAGTTTAAACGACTTCACAAAACAGACACGTCGCTATTTTGCAACGTGTCTGTTTTGTTAATGTCTCGGGTTAATTGGTATAATAGGAACAATGATAATTTTCTTATGACGGCCGACAGGTTGATGAGACACGTCGTACTGGCCATGAGAAAGGAGAGCCCCGTGACAATACATATTATTCCGGATTGGCAAGATTACGCCAGACGTTTACCTGAATTCAATGATAGTGTACATCAAGCACAACTTTTTCTGTCGCAAGGTCAAGCAGTCGAGTTGATTGTGATTGATTTTTTACCACATTTAAACCAGATTTTATTGCACACGGCATTGACTGAAACCAAAGTTTGGGCGGTGCATGATGTGTTGCAGCGGGTAAAACTTACTGCTGATCGCCCAGTGGCGGTCACTGATTTTACCTGGCCAGCGCAGGCACAATTTATTTATTTGCCGGATCGCATTTTAGTGCAAGTTGATGATCAACTTTATGCAACGGTGTGGTTAGATCAAGCATGGCGTACGCGCATTGTGGCGATTGATTTGTGGACCGACGATAAACGCACCCAACAATTGCTGATTGATTACCGTGGTTTTGTCTCACGGGTAACGACATTTAATGCGCAAGGTGACAAAATACGCCAAGATTACTTAACGCCTAGTGGTGCAGTTGCCGTACAAGAGGATTGTGTCTCTGGGGCGGTGACCACGCAGCAGGACTGGACTGCGCAAACACAATTTAAAAATATGGCGGAACTCGTGGTGGCAGCATTGGCACATCATTTAGATAACGTCCCCGCGGAAGAGAATTTGATCATCGCCCAGAGTCAACGGTCAATGTTTTTAATTAGTCAGATCTCACCCAAGCAGCCGGTGATATTGAGTTATCAAGCACAACGAACGAACCCACAGTTAGCGCAAGCTTTGTTATTACAAATCACTGGTATCGTGTCACACGCCGTGACGGATACCCAAGCCCAATATGATAAGATTGTGGCCCAATTAGCGAATCCAGAGCAATTGGCAATTATTCCACCATTTCCTGTGCAAACAGCGGAACTGCCCAACTTACAATTACCAATTGCAATTATCTATTGGGTGGCCGAAGATTTGAATCAGGCCGATTTTGAAGCAGTTCGTATCGCCATGACGCGGCAACCAGAAGCCATTGTTTTCATTGAAACGGCGCAATCGCATACCGAATTTGATGCGCTAATTAAAATTGCGAGTCAAACCGCAACGAATGCGCATGGCTTAGTCGATGAAGCCAGTCAAGCGGCTTATCAAGGCCGTTTCCAGTTTATACCACCACAAGATGAAACCCAGCGTTTGCAATATATGTCTAATGCACGAGTTTTGCTTGATCTTGGTGAAACGCCCGACCAATTTATGCAAACGGCCGCCCTCGCTTATGCCGTACCGCAAATTAACCGCACGGTTACCGAGTATGTTTTACCAGAAAAAAATGGCCAAATTGTGACAGATCAGGCGGAATTAGTAGCGGCATTACAAGGCTACTTAACAGCGTCACAACGCGATCAGGTCGTGAAAGAAACGGCTCGAGAATTAGGGCAAACAATGAGTGATGAGTATCTATGGATTAAGTGGCAACAAGTCTTTAATAAAATCAAGCAGCAGCGTCAGTCATCATGATGACACTGTGGCATCGTGCAAGGTAGGATAAATGGCAGAAATTTCAGTACTTCAAATTGGTGTCGAGGATTGGACACCACAAATTAAAACAGCCAAAATTGATTGGCAATATACCACAATTTTAGATTTACCCACCCGACTGGCCTTGCAAAAGGATCCGTATGTTTTAGAACAAACCTATGTTGTGCTAACCGATGAGACGCTTGACAGTACGTTGTTATCAAGTCAGATCAGTGACTGGCCAGCGCGACGCGTTTTATATTTTGCACAACAGATCACCCCAGAATTTCAAGCAATCTTAGACGAACGTCAGGCTTTTCGTATTGCCGAAAAAACACCTCAGGCAGTCGCTGAACGGATTTTAAGCGATTTTCAATTTGAACAAATTGGGTTTTCTACCCGTTTTAGTGAAACACAATTTATCCCAATGCCACCAGAAACAACGCACTTTGAACGGCAAGGCCGGTTTTCAGCGCATTTTAGTGGTGATTTTGGGGATGCGTGGCAACAAATTGGGGCGTTAAAAACATTTGCCGCCGATTTTGCAGCGACGACAGAGAACGTGGTGTGGTTAGATTATGAACAAAGTGGCACGGCGGAAGTTCAGTTGCAGTTTGTTTTCTTTCGTGATGGGCATATTCAATTACGCCAGACCGTTACTGGGGACCAATTACGTCAATTAACGACGGTTGGTGGTTTGCAGGACTACGATAATTATCAAATTATTGTTTTAGCACGGGGACACGGTGTTTTGGATTTGCATGTGCTACACCAACGGCGATCACGCCACGGCGTAGGGGTGTTGATGCCAGGGGATGATTGGCAATTAACGGCTGAAAACGAGGAAATTTTAAGTTATTTCGATCCAGGTGACCGTCAGGCACCATTAATTGTGAATTTTTCTGGTATTCGCTTGCATGTGGATGGCTTTGAAATGCGCGGGCCACTGCGTGAACTTGGGACGCCGTATTTGCTCTTTACGGATACGCGGATGCAAGGTGGTGCGTTTGATATTGGGACCGAGTTATATGAAAAAACCGTGATTGAAACGATTAAACGGGCAATGGCGACGCTGAATTTAAAACCAGAAGACGTTATTTTAACGGGTTATTCAATGGGGAGCTTCCCAGCGATGTATTACGCGGCTGATATTAAGCCGCGTGCCGTCGTGATTGCCAAACCCATTATTAATCTGGGGACATTTACGGCTAATCCTGATTTCCCTCACGGCTATAATCAAGATTGGACGTTGGATGTCCGGCGTTATTTAGCTGGTCGCATGGCACCGGAAGATACAGAACCGTTGAATCAGATTTTTTGGGAACATATTCAAAATGTCGATTGGTCAAAAATTGCGGTGGAGCTGTTAACCATGACAGATGATGAATATGACGGACAGAGTTTGCCGGAATTGTTGGCTTTCTTTCAGTCACGCGATACACCATTGACACACGAACAAGAGATTGGGACACATACGGCTAAAATCCCCGAAATGGTTCAATTTATGACGGCAGCGCTAGCCAAGTGGCGTGATATCATCCGACAGGAGGCACAATAAGACTTATGCAATATCAAATTTATTGGACGCCACAAACGCACTTGTTAGAATTACAAGGGGCAACTGTTGATTTTCGCGCTTTGGACACTGTGTTTTATGAACACTACTTCTTGCCAAGTGGGCAGGCCGTTGTGACCTGGCATTCAAAACAAACCTATGATAAGCAGCAACAATTAGCTGACTTGCCACAACTGGTGCCTGGTGAAACGTATACGATCACACGCCACATTGAAAATAGTGAGCGAATGTTTGCCTATTTAGTCGTCACTTTTTATGATCAGCAACACCAAGTGTTATTGCACAATAGCCAAAACCAAGATGAAATCACTGTGACGGTGCCAGAGAACTATGATTTTTACACGATTGGGTTGCATGCTGCTGGAGCTGGGCATTTCACTTTTCATGATATTTTGATTCGCCCAAAGACAAATGGCATCTTACGTGACAGTGATACGGAGATTGCCCCACGTTTTTATAGCGATGTGCAAATCCCAAAAGTTGTCACGTCTAAAACGCTACGGGTTGTTTTTTCAGAGCCTGAACGTGGTGTGACGGATTACATGTCGCGTTGGATTAAAACAACGCAGCAAGCAGTTCAATACATTGCCAGCAGTTTGCCGCAAGCAGCGTTTTATCGGCAACATGAAGCAGCGATAATTGCGAATGTGAAAGCGACCCGTCGCAAAGTCCGCGCTCGTCACATTGAGTTTGTCGGCTATGGACCAATTTCAAGTTATGCAGCACTCTACTATCAAAGTCAGATTAAAGGCAGTGCGGCAGTTATTAGTGACGATGTCAATTTGGCACCGACGCCAGCACTTAAGATTGCGCGGATGGTCACGCGGGTAAGTTATTTAGGACATCCCATTGCGCCCAATTTGGATACGCCGGTGTTATTACCGCATCCAGCATATGAACGGTTAGATGCGTTGCACTATGACACGCCAACCCCAGAAGAGGTGCGCCGTCAAGCAGCATATGATGCGGCACATCCTAAGAAACGTGGTTTGACGCAATTTTTTACCAAAAATAAAAAATAACACACCAAATTGCTTGGCGTGTTAAATCGTGCGTGTTTTGGTTGTCAGGGTAACGGTGCTCGTACTTGTGAGCGTGTTCGTCTGGGCTTCATGAATGGTAACCTGCCAAACTTGTAAGCGGTGCCCAACGCTAATCGGCGTAGCGGTGGCCACCAGGGTGCCTTGAGAGACAGGGGCGAGGTGATGGGTATTGAGGGCCACACCAACAGCGACTTGCCCTTCAGGGAGCGTGGCATTGGCCCCTAGTGAAGCGGCGGTTTCAGCCAAAAGGGCATTCACGCCACCGTGCACAAGGCCGTAAGGTTGCATCAGTTGTTTTGTCACGTCGACGGTGACGATTGTTTTTTCTGCCGATAATAATGTGGTTTTTAAACCTAAAAGTTCTATAATGTTCATAGGACTAAAATCCCCTTTCTGAATGGAGTATAACATATGACAACTTGGCACGCCGTAAAAGCGTACAACGAAATTTTATTTGAAACGAATGCTGACGGGAAAAATCCTGGGCAGGTTGCAAAAATCACGATGAACGATGTTAGCACACATAATGCCTTTACCCCTGGCATGGTGGCTGAAATGATCGATGCTTTCACGATTGCGCGTGACGATGCCCGCATCGGGGTGATTATCCTGACTGGTGCAGGGGATGAAGCCTTTTCTTCTGGTGGGAACCAGAAGGTACGTGGTAATGGTGGTTACGTTGGTGGCGACGGCATTCCACGTTTGAATGTCTTAGATTTGCAACGTTTAATGCGGATTATTCCAAAGCCAATCATTGCCATGGTTAAAGGCTGGTCAGTTGGTGGCGGGAACGTTTTGCAACTAGTGGCCGATTTAACCGTGGCGGCTGACAACGCTAAGTTTGGCCAAACTGGCCCAATGGTTGGGTCTTTTGATGCGGGTTATGGCTCAGGCTATCTTGCCCGTGTCATTGGTCACAAGCGCGCCAAGGAAGTCTGGTTCTTAAATCATTTCTATACAGCGCAAGAAGCTTATGACATGAATTGGATTAATAAAGTGGTGCCACTTGCTGAAGTCGAAGATGCCACAATGGCCTGGGCTGACGAACTGCTCACTAAATCGCCAACTGCTTTGCGCTTTATTAAAGCGGCCATGAACGCGGATACTGACGGTTTGGCTGGCTTACAACAATTTGCTGGTGATGCCACACTGCTGTATTATACGTCTGACGAAGCCAAAGAAGGCCGTGATGCTTTTAAAGAAAAGCGGACACCAAACTTTGATCAATATCCAAAGTTTCCATAAATCATAATGGCGAACCCAGCTGGTTTGCCTGTTACGAAAAAACACCACATGAAGTTGTGGTGTTTTTTTGTGCGTTAAGGTTGTTAAAAAGCTGTCAACAGTGTATTTTGATTGTTAAATATGAGTTTTAGATGAAAATTATTTGACAAAAAATCTCATATAATGCACAATAACAGATAAGAGGATCAATCATGACGTTAAAAGTTGCTATTGCCCAAATGGACATTGCTTTAGGACAACCGGAGATAAATCAAGTGACGGTGGCGCAGTATGCCCAACGGGCCGCTGCTGCTGGCGTTGATGTCCTTGTTTACCCAGAAATGTGGCAGACAGGGTATGCATTAGATCAGTTGCCAACGTTAGCAGATCGTGGCGGTGCGAGTACGCAGCAATTATTAGCACAGCTCGCTAAAAAATATCACTTAAATATTGTGGGCGGCTCGGTTGCCACACAACAAGGGGAACAATTTTATAACACGATGTATGTGGTGGACCAAATGGGCCAGCTTGTCAGTACCTATCATAAGGCGCATCTTTTTGGGTTAATGGCTGAGGAACAATATATTGCTGCGGGTGATCACAAAAATACCTTTGAATTAGCGGGTGTGTCCGCTGCTGGGGTAATTTGTTATGATATTCGGTTTCCGGAATGGCTACGGGCCATGATGGCCGAGGGACCACAACAAATTCTCTATGTCGCAGCCGAGTGGCCAATTCAACGCATTGACCAGTGGCAGATTTTATTGCAAGCGCGTGCTATTGAAAATCAAGCCTTTGTGGTTGCTGCTAATCGGGTTGGGCGTGACGCAGACAATCAATTTGGTGGTCGATCGTTGGTGATTGATCCACTGGGTCAAATTGTGGCACAAGCGCGTGATACGGATGAAGCCCTACTTGTTGTGACAATTGATATAGCCGACGAAAAGACAGTACGTGGCCAAATTCCGGTGTTTCATGATCGGCGCCCTGAATTGTATTATTAGGAGAGATTATGCATTTTCAACAATCAGATTTACTTAAAACACTGCCAAAACAGTTTTTCGCCTCATTAGTGAGTCGAGTTAACGCTAAAATTGCAGCTGGTGCTGACGTGATTAATCTCGGGCAAGGAAACCCAGATTTACCTACGCCAGATTACATCGTCCAGGCGATGCAACAGGCAACAGCCGTGGCAGCTGACCATCAATATTCTGCGTTTCGTGGTGAGATGCGGTTTAAAACAGCTATTGCGCAATTTTATTTTGATACTTATGGCGTGGTTTTGGATCCCGCAACAGAAGTTGCCGTGTTAGCAGGGAGCAAAATTGGTTTAGTTGAATTGCCATTGGCCCTAATGAATCCAGGCGAAACCTTGTTGTTACCAAATCCTGGTTATCCTGATTATTGGTCGGGGGCAGCGTTAGGTCGTGTCGCGGTTGAACAAGTTGAATTAAAAAGAGAGAATGATTTCTTAATTGACTACGATGACATTCCGACTGATGTCGCACAACGCGCAAAGTTTCTTTATATGAACTATCCGAATAATCCAACAGGGGCTGTAGCAACGGCAGACTTTTATGAGCAAACAGTCGCCTTTGCAAAGCAAAACCAGGTTGGGATTATATCGGACTTTGCTTATGGGGCTATTGGATTTGATGGGCATCAACCACGATCCTTTATGCAAACACCGGGCGCAAAGACTGTTGGTATTGAAACCTATACCTTTTCAAAAACATTTAATATGGCTGGGTGGCGTGTCGGTTTTGCGGTTGGGAATGCTGACATGATTGACGCTATTAATGTCATTCAAGATCATTTGTTTGTCTCACTATTTCCAGCTGTTCAAGATGCAGCGATTGCGGCATTAGCACACTATCATGATCAAAATAGTGCGGTTGCCAATTTGGTACAAGTTTATCAACAACGGCGTGATGCTTTTATCCAAGCTGTTCGCACTTATAATTGGGAACCGTATGTTCCTAAGGGGGCGTTTTATGTCCTAATGCCAGTACCAGCGGGTTATACATCCGCAAGCTTTGCTGAGCTACTTTTAGAAGAAGCAAATGTGGCAGTGGCTGATGCGTCGGGGTTCGGGGAAGCAGGAGCGGGATACGTGAGAGTCAGCCTGACGACTGATACAACACGGTTAGTTGAAGCCGCACGTCGCATTGGCGAATTATCAGTATTTAAAACGCACTAAACGGTAGTATTACAGGCCAATCCGGACACGGATTGGCCTGTAATTTTAAAATCGTGAAAAAAGGGGTTGACGCAGGGGGATAAAGGCGGTATATTAGTATATGTTCTAACGGCGGCGGACAAGCAAGCGGTTACAGTGAGAGATTTCTGAAAGGGAATTTCAAAAGAAGTAGTTGACAAGTGAGACGCAACGTAGTAGAATAATAAAGTTGTCTTAGCGGTGCGAAAGCGCAGCGGGGATGATTACGAAAAAACATTTTGAAAAAAGGTGTTGACAAGTAATCAACCACGTGATAAGATAATATAGTTGTCTCAGCGACAACAAGTAGCACATTGAAAACTGAACAAAACTTTGAACAAACGAATCTGTTACTAGTTATTAGCAGTAATAACTAAAACAAATTTGCGAAGTCAATTCGTAACAAACAATAAACGGATAGTCGTTATAGAGATATAGCAATTAGTCAGTTTAATCGAAGAGTACATCTTCAAACGATGAATTTAATTCATTTAAATTGAGAGTTTGATCCTGGCTCAGGATGAACGCTGGCGGCGTGCCTAATACATGCAAGTCGAACGCGCAGCGAAAGGTGCTTGCACCTTTCAAGCGAGTGGCGAACGGGTGAGTAACACGTGGATAACCTGCCTCAAGGCTGGGGATAACATTTGGAAACAGATGCTAATACCGAATAAAACTTAGTATCGCATGATACAAAGTTGAAAGGCGCTACGGCGTCACCTAGAGATGGGTCCGCGGTGCATTAGTTAGTTGGTGGGGTAAAGGCCTACCAAGACAATGATGCATAGCCGAGTTGAGAGACTGATCGGCCACATTGGGACTGAGACACGGCCCAAACTCCTACGGGAGGCTGCAGTAGGGAATCTTCCACAATGGGCGAAAGCCTGATGGAGCAACGCCGCGTGTGTGATGAAGGCTTTAGGGTCGTAAAGCACTGTTGTATGGGAAGAAATGCTAGAATAGGGAATGATTCTAGTTCGACGGTACCATACCAGAAAGGGACGGCTAAATACGTGCCAGCAGCCGCGGTAATACGTATGTCCCGAGCGTTATCCGGATTTATTGGGCGTAAAGCGAGCGCAGACGGTTGATTAAGTCTGATGTGAAAGCCCGGAGCTCAACTCCGGAATGGCATTGGAAACTGGTTAACTTGAGTGTTGTAGAGGTAAGTGGAACTCCATGTGTAGCGGTGGAATGCGTAGATATATGGAAGAACACCAGTGGCGAAGGCGGCTTACTGGACAACAACTGACGTTGAGGCTCGAAAGTGTGGGTAGCAAACAGGATTAGATACCCTGGTAGTCCACACCGTAAACGATGAATACTAGGTGTTAGGAGGTTTCCGCCTCTTAGTGCCGAAGCTAACGCATTAAGTATTCCGCCTGGGGAGTACGACCGCAAGGTTGAAACTCAAAGGAATTGACGGGGACCCGCACAAGCGGTGGAGCATGTGGTTTAATTCGAAGCAACGCGAAGAACCTTACCAGGTCTTGACATCCTTTGAAGCTTCTAGAGATAGAAGTGTTCTCTTCGGAGACAAAGTGACAGGTGGTGCATGGTCGTCGTCAGCTCGTGTCGTGAGATGTTGGGTTAAGTCCCGCAACGAGCGCAACCCT
>ERZ1106932.6-NODE-6-length-110142-cov-18.743948_pt1 | contig 110142 bp, 109 predicted proteins | sample MGYA00403665_ERZ1106932 | MGnify/ENA primary metagenome ERZ1106932 (study PRJEB35170, sample SAMEA104062448) | human gut metagenome | biome: human gut; feature: human-associated habitat; material: faeces | place: Denmark | collected 2012-08-24 ... | reverse complement strand
CAGAATGCCTTATACGCTGGACGGTCAGGAGTATTACGACGACGCCGGCGAACACACCGACCAGAAAGAATTTTTCGCCAAACTGCGGGAGGGCAAGGTCAGCAAGACGTCGGCGCTCAACACCCAGATTTATCTGGATATTTTCGAGCCGCATTTCGCGAGCGGCGAAGAGATGTTTTATCTGACGTTCGGCCATCAGATGAGCGCCACCTTCCAGTTTATGGACGCCGCCGTCAAAGAACTGTCGGAAAAGTATCCGCGGGCGTCTTTCCGCTCTTTCGATTCCAGAAGCATTTCGCTGGGCTGCGGCATACAGTGCTATTACGCCGGCAAGATGTTTAAAGAGGGCAGGTCGTTTGACGAAATAATAGCGTTTTTGGAAAAATTCAGCGACGAAGTCGCCACATATTTCGCCGTGGACGACCTCGACCACCTGTGCAGGGGCGGAAGGCTGTCGGGCGTGGCGGCGTTTGCCGGCAAACTTATAGGCATAAAACCTATTTTGCAGGTCAACGACGAAGGCAAAATCGTCAAGTACGCAACCGTCAAGGGTTCGAAAAAAGTCATAGGCTATTTTATCGACCTGATGAAGGAAATCGCCTGCGACCTTGACAAATACGACGTATTTATTCTGCACGGCGACGTTCCCGAACAGGGCGAAGCGCTTAAAGCGGCGGTGGAAAGAGAGTTTCCGGAAGCCAGGATACATCTCATTATGGTGGGGCCGGTCATCGGCAGCCACTGCGGGCCGGGCACGCTGGGCATTGTTTTCCACGCGAAACACAGATAAATATTTTCGGCGGCGGCGTTTGCCGCCGTTTTTTTATATTTTGTCTTTCATTACTTTTGCTTATTGATATCGCCGAAACGCTGTGCTATAATATATTCGGTATGGAATTCATGAGCGTAGGGCAGATATTATTGTGCGTGTGGCTCATCGCTATTAACGCTTTGGGCATTAAACTCACCGTGCAGGATAAACTTAACGCCATAAAACGCGAGTGGCGCGTGAGAGAATCCACGTTGTTCTGGGTGGCTTTTCTCATGGGCGCGCCGGGAATATATCTCGCGATGCTGGCGGTGCGTCACAAGACGAAAAAGTTTTTCTTTTACATGGGCGTCCCTATGCTCTGCTGGTGGACTTTGCTGATTTTCAGCGCTTTGTTTTTTCTTTTGGCATGATTTACACCTTTGTTTGCGAAAATTTTACTGGCACGCTGGCAGACTTTCTGCGGCACAGCGGCGTGTCCGGCAGGCAGATAACGAGACTCCGCGAAAAGGAGGGGCTCATCAGGCTCAACGGGCGGGCGGCGTTTACCGACTGCCGCGTCGGGCACGGCGACGTTGTGGAAATAGACGTTCGGGAGAGCGGCGTGGATGTGCCGCCTTTGGCGCTGCCGCTCGACATGATTTATGAAGACGACCACCTGTGCGTGGTGAACAAGCCGGCGGGGCTGGCGGTCATAGCGACGAGAGCCCACTACGGCAAAAGTCTGCAAAACGCCCTTGCCGCCGAATGGGGGAGCGGGTTTGTGTTTCACCCCGTCACGCGGCTGGACAAAGACACTTCGGGCGTTATGATTGTTGCGAAAAATTCTTTTATCCACGAAAAACTCGACAGGCAGCTGAGAAGCGGCGGAATAGACAAAAGGTATCTCGCCGTCATAAGCGGCGGCAATGGCGGCGGCGGAACAATCGACGCGCCGGTCTTCCGCCCGGACGGCGCGATGAGGCGAATTGTCTCCCCGATGGGGAAAAAAGCGGTAACTGTGTACAATATCGTTAAAACGTTTGACGAATCGGCGGTCGCCGACGTACAATTATTGACGGGGAGAACACATCAGATAAGACTGCATATGAGCCACATCGGCAGACCTTTGCTGGGCGACGCCCTTTACGGCGGCGATACATCGCTCATCGGCAGACAGGCTCTTCACGCGCGGGAGATATCGTTTGTGCACCCCGTGTCGGGCAGGCGCGTGACGTTTGAGGCGCCGCCGCCCGAAGATATTTTACGGCTGCTGAGGCAACTGGGAGGCGAAACATGGACGAAGAAATGAAAGAAGCGAGGCAAAGGAAAAAACCCGCCGTTCAATGCAACAAAAAGGACATAGACAACAGGCTCGCCACCATTGAGGGACACATCAGGGGAGTCAGACAGATGCTTGCCGAAGGCAAAAGCTGCGAGGAAATTCTGCTGCAACTGTACGCGATAAGCGGTTCGCTGCGCAAACTTTCCAAAAAGGTGCTTTACGACCATCTGAACAACTGCGTTAAAGACAGTATTCAGAAAGGCGAAACCGACGTGCTGGAATCTTTCGCCGATATTCTGGAAAAATATATCTGAGCGTCATTCTTAACGGACGTTTTCTTTGACACGCTTGAAAAGCGCGGCTTTGTGCCGCGCAAAGCGCGGCTTTGTGCCGCGCTTTTTTTATGTAGCAGCGAAAAAGAAAGGGGCGGAAATTTCCGCCCCGCGCTTTATTTGTCTTTTATTCTTCTGCCGTTTTCGTCGTATTTTTCGTTGTGCCGTTTCACCGCTTTTTTGATTGATATGAAAACGCATATCACCGTGAGCAGGACGAAACCGATGTGGTAAATGACGAAACCCGTCGTGCCGGCGACCATGACGTCGCTGCCGGCCGCCATGAAGCCAAGCCCCGCCGCGGCATAGAGCAGCGGAAACAGCAGACCGAGTTTCACAAGCAGCGTCACGACGAATATCACCACTTTCGCCACGGTTTTGACGACAAGTTTCAATATTTTGAATATGAAAGAAAATACCGAAAATATGCAGCCCATTATTTTATAACGTCAACGTACATATATTTACGCAGAGCCTCAGGCACCGTTACGCTGCCGTCCTCGTTCTGGTAGTTTTCGATGATGGCGGCAACCGTTCTGCCGACGGCGAGACCGCTGCCGTTGAGGGTGTGCACGAAGCGAGGTTTGGAGCCTTTGTCTTCTTTGAAACGGATATTGGCTCTTCTTGCCTGATAGTCCTCGAAGTTGGAGCAGGAAGAAATCTCGACGTATTTGTTGTAACTAGGCATCCAGACTTCGATGTCGTATGTCTTTGCGGAGCTGAACCCGACGTCGCCCGTGGACAGCATGTCAACCTGATAAGGCAGGCCGAGTTTTTGCAGAATCTTTTCGGCGTCGTTGGTCAGCGATTCGAGTTCTTCATAGCTGTGGTCAGGATGCGCGAATTTGACCAGTTCCACCTTGTTGAACTGGTGCTGTCTGATAAGACCTCTGGTGTCTCTGCCGGCGCTGCCCGCTTCCGCGCGGAAGCAAGCCGTGTAAGAACAGTATTTTATAGGCAGGTCTTTGCCGTCGAGGATTTCGTCTCTGTGCAGGTTTGTTACGGGAACTTCCGCGGTAGGGACGAGGAAGTAATCGGTGTTTTTGACGGCGAAAGCGTCTTCTTCGAATTTAGGCAGTTGCCCCGTGCCCGTCATGCTGGCTCTGTTGACCATGTAAGGCGGATAAATTTCGAAATAATTGTTTTCGAAAATGTGGGTGTCCAGCATAAAGGAGATGACGGCCCTTTCCAGTCTGGCGCCGAGACCGCGGTAAACGGTAAAGCGCGTGCCCGTTATTTTGCCGGCTCTCGGCCAGTCGAAAATCTGCAGTTTTTCTCCAAGTTCCCAGTGCGCTTTCGGCTCAAAATCGAATTTGCGCGGCTCGCCGTGTTTTCTCACGACCTGGTTCGCCGATTCGTCAGGGCCGACAGGCAACGATTTGTGCGGTATATTAGGTATGGAGAGCATGGTGGCTCTCAGTTCGGTTTCTATTTCGCTGAGGCGGACATCGTACGCCTTGATTTGTTCGCCGAGTTTCTGCATTTCGGCTATGAGCGACGAAGCGTCTTCTTTGGCTTTTTTGAGTTTGGCGATTTTTTCGCTGTCGGAGTTTCTCCTCGCTTTGAGCGTTTCGACTTCGCCGAGGATGGCTCTTCTTTTGAGTTCGAGGTCTACCGCCTTGTCGACGGGATATTCTCCGCCGCGGTGACTTAACTGTTCTTTGACAAATTCTTTGTTGTCCACAACAAATTTAATGTCCAGCATGATATATACACCTCTTTGTTTGTAGTATATAAATATTAGCACATTTCCACCGTCATAACAACATCTCACGGCCTTTTTCTTTACAAAACTTTGCGTTATTGATAAAATAACAACCGTATAAAGCGAGGTATCCGATGGACTTGAAAATTTACAACACGCTGTCCAGAAGCAAAGAAGTGTTTGTGCCCGTCAGGCCGGGGCGCGTCGGTATATACACCTGCGGACCCACGGTGTACAATTATGCCCATATAGGCAATCTGCGCACATACATTTTCATGGACATACTGCGCAGGGTTTTCGCCTTTAACGGCTACAAGGTTAAAAGCGTAATGAATATCACCGACGTGGGACATCTGCTGTCGGACGCCGACGACGGCGACGACAAAATGAGCATGGCTGCCGCCGAACAGAAGAAGACGCCGGAAGAAATAGCGGAGTTTTACTCTGCGGCGTTTTTCAGGGACATCGCCCGGCTCAACGTGCGGCGCCCCGACGTTACGCCGAAGGCGACGGAGCATATCGGCGACATGATAAAAATAGTGCAGGCGCTGCTTGACAAGGGCTACGCTTACGAAACGGACGACGGAATTTATTTTGACATTTCCAAATTTCCGGATTACGGCAAACTGTCGGGCGCCAATCTCGAAGAACAGCTGGCAGGCGCCCGCGTCGACATAAACACGGGCAAACGGCACCCGGCCGACTTCGCTCTGTGGAAAAAAGCGGCGCCAAACCACATTATGAAGTGGCCTAGCCCTTGGGGCATGGGCTATCCCGGCTGGCACATAGAATGCACCGCCATGAGCAATAAATATCTCGGCGATGTGTTCGATATCCATACGGGCGGCATCGACCATGTGCCGATTCATCACGAAAACGAAATAGCCCAGGCCGAAGCGTGGCTGGGCAAAAAAGCCGTCAATTACTGGATGCACAGCGAGTTTATGCTGGTGGACGGCGGCAAGATGTCAAAGAGCCTCGGCAACACATACACCGTGGACGACCTGGCGGCGAAAGGATACACGCCGATGGAATTCAGGTATATGTGCCTCAATGTGCAGTACAGACAGAAACTTAATTTCACGTGGGAGGCGATGGCTGCCGCCAAGACCGCTTACGAAAGGCTCTCGGCGCTGCTGTACAGGCACAAGACCGCGCCGGCGCCTGAAAACAGGCCGGAGATTGAAAAATATCTCGGTGAGTTCCACGAGGCGATAAACGACGACCTCAACGTGCCTATGGCGATGGGTGTGCTGTGGAAAATGCTGCGCCTGCCCGCCGGGAAAGACGTGTATGACGCCGCTCTCGTCATGGACAAAGTTTTCGCGCTGGATTTCGACAAAGTGGCCAGTCCCGACCACACCGCGGAAGCGCCGCCTGAAATAAGGGAAATGGCGGAGAAAAGGCGTGAGGTCCGCCGGAACAAAAACTGGGCGGAGTCGGACAGACTGCGCGACGAAATCGCGGCGAAAGGCTATAAGGTGCTGGACACCGCCGACGGATACAGGCTGGAAAAAATCTGAGAGAGAGTTTTCTCTCTCTTTTTTTGTCAATAAGCGTATCGGGCGCATATAATGTACCGAGGTTTTTATGGAAAAACATACGCTTTCTCTGGACGACAGAAAAAAACTGACCGTCACCGGCGTCACGGGCGTGGACGGCATGGACGGCAAAGAAGTGGAAATTTCGCTGGAAAGCGGCAAACTTGTTGTCAGGGGCGAGGGGCTTACGGTCAGCAAACTTGACACCGACACCGGCAACCTGACCGTTACGGCGCAGAACATTTCGTCGCTTGTCTACGGCGACAAGAACAAGGCGGGCAAAGGGCTGGCGAGGCTGTTCAGGTGATATGGACGAACTGAGGATTTTTTTTGCCTGCGCCGCGCTGGGCGGCTGCGTCTGTATCGTGTATTCACTGACGCATTTCGCCGCGAAACGGGCGGTTTACGTCGCGTTGTGCGACGCCGTGTTTTGCGCCGCCGCCTTTCTGATTGTGTGGGGCGGGCTGCTTTTCATTTGTTACGGGCAACTGCGGTGGTACTGCGCCGCCGGAATCGCGGCGGGTTTTGCCGTGTGCCGCCGCACCGTCGGTTTTTACGTTGACATTACGCTCGCGCGGCTGTATAATCTACTTGTAAGAAAATTATTTTCAAAGGGCGGAAAATGTACAGACAACAAAGAACCGGTTCCGGGGCGGACAGAAAAATAAAATATCTCACCGTGCTGGCGGTAACGGTGCTTTTCGTGCTGATACTTGTGCTTGTTACGGTGCTGATACAAAAATCGCAGCTGGAAAGCAGGCGAGAGGCGCTGCTGGAACAGATAGAGTATTACAGACAGTTGCAGGAAACGCAGCGCGACGAACTTGCCAAAAGAGAAACGTATGAATGGCTGGAACAGCAGGCAAGGGAACTCGGACTGATTGACGGGGACGAAACGCTGTTTTCGCCGAGGGCGTGACATGATAGACAGTTACAGGCTTATGCGTATGGCGGAAGAGATGGAAGAGGACGCCGTCAAGGACGATGAGGCGGAAGAGATTCTTCCGTACGAAAACCCCGACTCCGCCGACGAATTCAAGCGCAAATACAAAGAGTTTTACACCGACGTCAAGATTTCGATAAAAGAAGACTGGTGAGCCCGCTTCCCGCGGGCTTTTTTCACGGTAAAAATTAACGCCGTTATTTTTTTGGCGACCGTGCCCAAAACCGTTGACACGCCGCCCGCGTTGTGATATTTTTTGTGCATTAAAAAAATAAACCCGCAAACACAAAGAAGAGGAACAGTAGTTTTTCCGCCCGCGCGAAGAGAGTCGTCGGTTGGTGCAAGACGACGGCGGACGTAATTATGAACTCGCCTCGGAGTGCCCGTGCCGAAAACAAAGTAAGTCCGGGCGGAAGTCGACCGTTACAGCGACAGGATATAAGGCGTATGCCCGTATCCGTAAAGAGGGCGCCTTTACCGGCGAACAAGAGTGGTACCGCGGAAGCATGGGCTTTCGTCTCTTTTGAGACGAAAGCCCTTTTTTATTTTCTTCCTTTGCGTCGTGTGGGGTTTATGAAAAAAGGAGAAAACATTATGGAAAATCAACACGGTGAGGCGGTGGAAACCCCGTCTCAGAACAAAGCGTCGATGGGCAAAATCGGCTTTATGGGCATTTTCGCCGTGGCGTGCGTGCTGTTCGGCTCTCACGCCGGCGGCGGATTCGCCACAGGCAACCAGGCCACGCAGAACTATGTCACGCACGGCTGGGTGGGCGTGTTTACGTCGGTTCTCGCCATGCTGCTGCTGGTGCTGACCATCAGGGAATGCATGATTATGTACAACACCAGGGGGCTTAAAAGTTACAAAGAACTTTTCGAAACGCTGTACCACCCGCTGGACAAACTCGAAATCGTTTTTGAGATTTATTTTTACATCATGGTCATTTGCGCCGTCGGCGCCGTTATTTCGGGCGCGGCCACGCTGTTCACCGAACTCGGCATTATGCCTTATCTGGTCGCCGTAGTCGTGGTGGGCGTGATTCTGCTCTTTCTGACCATTTTTGGCTATAAACTGGTGTCGCAGGTGTCCACCGTAATGTCCGTCATCATTCTTATCTGCTGCGCCGTTATATTCATTATGGGCATCAACGCTAAAGCCGGCGAAATAGGCGCCATATTCAGCGCGGCGGAACTGCCGAACGGTATTTTGCTTCCGATACTCGACGCTTTCAAATACGCGGGTTTTCAGGCGGTGGTTATCCCTACCATGATAAAATGCGGACAGCCGCTCAAAACGCAGCGCAACGCCACGAAAGCCATGTCCATTTCATTTGTGCTTAACGCCGCCGCGCTGGCGCTGTCATGCATAATGCTGCTGGGCTGGTACGCCGATTTTACCGCCGCCGGCGCCACGGAAATCCCTACGCTGTATATCTGCCAGCAACTGGGCGTCGATTCGCTTTACTGGTTTTACAACATCGCGCTGTTTTTGTGCTTTGTTTCCACAGGCGTCACAACTGTCTTCGGCGTGGTCGCGCGGTTTGAAAACGTCAGACCGCTCATGAAAATAAACAAGCCGATTGTAAGGCGCGTAATCGTGTCGGCGTGCGTCATGATACTGTCAATGGCGGTGTCGATGGTGGGGCTCAGCAACATTATCCAGTACGGCTACGGCTATTGCGGCTATGTCGGCATAGCGATTATAATCATTCCGTTCCTGACGGTAGGGGTGTACAAAAACAGAAAGTTTATCAAGGCGCACCCTGAATTCAGAAAATAAGGCTTGTACCAAATATTTCTTTCCGCCGCGTCGGCGCGGTAAAGTGTAATTTTTGACAACTTCCGACAATATAATGCTTTTGTCGGAGGCTGACAATGAAAGATTATATTTATCAGCGGGTTATGGACTCGGCGGAGTATATTTTGGCTAACGGGGCGACAATCAGGGGCGCGGCGAAAGTTTTTTGCGTTTCGAAATCAACGGTGCACAAGGACGTTTCGGAGCGTCTGGCCGAGGCGGACCCGATTCTTTACGCCAAAGTCAAAAAGGTGCTTGACACAAATCTCGCCGAACGTCACATAAGAGGCGGTATGGCGACCAGAAAAAAATTTATGAAGAGGGCGGACTGACCGCCCGCTTTTTTTTGCCCCGGAACATTTCCGCCGCTTGACAAGCCCGCCGCCTTTTGCTAGAATATCCCCAGGTACAGGGGGTATAGTTTTGTTCGCCGCGGCAAACAATTGACCTGAGGGCAGCGCGGGGCTATACTTTAATCAAACGTCGGCGCCGTGGCGCGCCGTGTGTTGTTTCGGCTTTACGCCGTGACAGACAGTTTAAGGAGCGAAAGCATGAAAAAATTTACCGTTACGGGCATGAGTTGCGCCGCTTGCAGCGGCAACGTGGAGCGCGCCGTGTCCAAAGTGGAGGGCGTGACGTCGTGCAGCGTGAGTCTTTTGACCAACACGATGACTGTGGACGGAACAGCGTCGGACGCCGACATCATAAAGGCGGTTGAGCGCGCGGGTTACGGCGCGAGCGTTCAGGGCGGCAAAAAGCCCGCCGACAAAGAGGACGCCGACGACAATAAAGAACTTAAAACGCTGGTGCGCAGGCTTGTGTGGTCGGTGGCGTTTCTGGTTGTGCTCATGTATTTTTCCATGGGACACCACATGTGGGGCTGGCCTTTGCCTTCTTTTTTTGACGGCAATCATGTCGCGGTGGGCATGGTTCAGATGCTGCTCACCATTGTCATAATGTTTATAAACAGAAAGTTTTTCATAAGCGGTTTTAAAGGCGTTTTCCGCGGCTCGGTCAATATGGATACCCTGGTGGGCATGGGGTCCGGCGTGGCGTTTTTATGGAGCGTGTATGTGCTGTTTGCCATGACGGGGGCTCAGGCGGCGGGCGATATGCATGCCGTCATGAATTACGCCGACGAATTTTATTTCGAGTCGGCTGCAATGATACTTACCCTCATCACGGTGGGCAAAACGCTGGAAACATATTCCAAAGGCAAAACGACCAATGCCCTTAAAAGTCTGATGAAACTGGCGCCGCAAACCGCCACGGTTATCCGAGGCGGCGAAGAAGTCGTCGTGCCGGTGGAGCAGGTCGTCACGGGCGACGTTTTTGTCGTGCGTCCGGGGGAAAACATCCCCGTCGACGGAGTGGTAACCGAAGGCGAAACATCGGTGAACGAATCGGCTCTGACGGGTGAAAGCATACCGTCGGACAAGACTGTCGGCAGCAATGTTTCCGCCGGCACGGTCAATCTCACCGGCTTTATCAAGTGCCGTTCCACCAGGGTGGGCGAGGACACGACCCTGTCGCAGATTATCCGTATGGTCAGCGACGCCGCCTCCACAAAGGCGCCCGTCGCCAGGGTGGCGGACAAGGTGTCGGCGGTGTTTGTGCCTGCGGTTATAGGTTTGGCTCTCATCACGCTCATTATATGGCTGGCGGTGGGCGAAACCGCGGGCTTCGCACTGGCAAGGGCGATATCCGTGCTGGTTATAAGCTGTCCGTGCGCGCTGGGGCTGGCTACTCCTGTGGCAATCATGGTGGGCAACGGCGTTGGCGCGAGGCACGGAATTTTGTTCAAGACTTCCGCCGCGCTGGAAAACACCGGCAGGACGGAGATAGTCGTGCTGGACAAGACGGGTACCGTAACCAACGGCAAGCCCGTGGTGACTGACATGGTACCGTGCGGCGCCGACGCCGATACGCTGCTGACTTACGCTTACGCGCTCGAACGCAAGAGCGAGCACCCGCTTTCAAAGGCTATAATACAAAAAGCGGAAGAGATGAAAATAACCGCAGCCGCGGCGGAAGATTTCAGGGCTCTTCCCGGCAACGGACTTGTAGGCAGCATTGACGGAAAAGAAATCGCCGCGGGCAACCTGACGTTTATAAGCGGCAAGGCGGCGGTTTCCGCCGAAATGAAAAACGCCGCCGACGCATTCGCCGCGGACGGGAAAACGCCGCTGTTTTTCTCATATGACGGCAGTCTTCTGGGCATAATCGCCGTCGCGGACACCGTCAGGGCGGACAGCGCGCAGGCGATTAAGGAACTTAAAGAAATGGGTATGCACGTCGTGATGCTCACGGGAGACAACGCCCGCACCGCGGCGGCGATAGGCAGACAGGCGGGCGTGGACGAAGTTATTGCCGACGTGCTGCCCGGCGATAAAGAAAACGTCATAAGGCGTCTGCAGAAATTCGGCAAAGTGGCTATGGTGGGCGACGGCATAAACGACGCTCCCGCGCTGACAAGGGCGGATGTCGGCATAGCCATAGGCGCCGGCACCGACGTGGCGATAGACGCCGCCGACGTGGTTCTGGTAAAGAGCAACCTGAGCGACGTTCCCGCCGCGATAAAACTCAGCAGGGCGACGCTGCGCAACATTCACGAAAACCTGTTCTGGGCGTTTATATATAACGTCATAGGCATACCGCTGGCGGCGGGCGCTTGGATTCCGCTGTTCGGCTGGGAAATGAACCCGATGTTCGGCGCCGCAGCCATGAGCCTGTCAAGCGTTTGCGTGGTGGCAAACGCGCTCAGACTCAATCTGTTTAACATAAGGAAACACCGCAAATACCGCCGTAAACCGCTGCCCGTCAAAGACGGCAAACTTCTCGCGTGGAACGGCGGTGAAAAAGCGGCGGAAAGCGGAAAAACCGTTACGCTGAATATAGACGGCATGATGTGCGCCCACTGCGAAAAGGTGGTAAAAACGGCGCTGGAAGCGGTGGAGGGCGTAACCGAAGCGACGGTAAGCCATGAAAAGGGCACCGCCGTGGTCATACTTGACCGAAACGTTCCGGCCGAAAGGCTCGCCGCGGCGGTCGAAGCGAAAGGATATAAAGTAATTTCAGGAGGTGGCAAAATGGAAATAACCCTTAAAGTCGAAGGAATGATGTGCGGTCACTGCGAGAAGCACGTCAAAGACGCTCTCGAAGCGATTGACGGCGTTGCCGAAGCGACGGCGAATCACCGGACAGGAGAAGTAAAAGTGACGCTCACTAAAGACGTGCCTGTCGAAACGCTTAAAAAGGCAATCGAAGACCAGGACTACAAAGTTCTGTAACGCAAGAAAAAACCGCGGGCGGATGCCCGCGGTTTTTATTTGTTTTTTTCGGCGGTGTATTTTTCCAGGACTTTGTCCCAAAGATTATAGCGGTCGGGGTGGGAAATTGCGCCCAGCATTCTGTCTTTCACGAATGGTATGTCTTTTTGAATGGTTTTGATGAGTTCTTTCATATATTCGCGCTTGGTGTGTTTATCGGCCGGGCAGGGGTTGAACACCACCGGCAGATTTTTGGCGTAAGCCGCAATGTCGTTTTCGCTGATGTAAATCATTGGGCGGATCATTGACACGCCCGTGCGGTCCATATACGAAATCGGCGCGAAGGTGGACAGTCTGCCTTCGTAAAAAAGGCTGAGCAGAAAGGTTTCGATGGTGTCTTCGGCGTGGTGTCCCAGCGCCAATTTATTGCAGCCCAGCGCCAGCAGTTTGGTGTTGAGCGCCCCGCGGCGCATTTTTGAGCACAGACTGCAAGGACTCGTTTCCTTGCGGACGTCGAAGAGAATTTCGCCTATGTCGGTGCGTTCGACGTAGTAGGGCACGCCGATGCCGTCGCAGTATTGCCTCACCTTGTCGAACTGCGCGCCGCTTTTGTCAAAGCCCAGGTCTATCGTTATGGCGGTCAGCTCGAATTTATTCGGTGAAAAGCGCTGAAAGGCTTTCAGCAGCGTGAGCAGCGTGAGGCTGTCTTTGCCGCCGGACACGCCCACGGCGATTTTGTCGCCGTCCTCAATCATTTTATAGTCTTCTATCGCCCGTCTGAAAGGGGCGAGCATTTCCTGCGTCGTCATACGCCATATTGTAAACGCAAACAAAAAATTTTTCAACTTTTTAGCGCGAAACGCTTTACAAAAATCCCAAAGTGATATATTATAATGATAATCATTATCAATAAGGAATGAGTTATGTTTCAAAGATATTCCAAACAGAGAGAAGCGGTGTACAACCTTCTTTCGGCAACCGATACTCATCCCACGGCGGATTGGATTTACGCGGAGGCGAAAAAAGTCATACCCGACATAAGCATAGCGACGGTTTACCGCAACCTGCGCGAACTTGTCAGAAACGGCATGGCGAAAGTGGTCATGACGGGGGATGACAAAGAGCATTTCGACGCCGACGTGCGTTCGCACCCGCACTTTGTGTGCCGCCGCTGCGGCAAGGTGATTGACGTCGAAACGGTGGGCGAAACAAAACTCGCCGCCGCCGGACACGAGGTCACGGGCTGCGACACGACGTTTTTCGGCATATGCGCCGAATGTATTAAAAAAGGAGGAAACCACCATGGCTAAATGGATTTGTAAAGTTTGCGGTTACGTTCATGAAGGCGACGAGGCTCCGGACATTTGTCCTATATGCTTTGCCCCGAAAGAAGAGTTTGAAAAAGTGGAGGAATAATCTCCACTAAAAGTGGAGGAATAATCTCCACTAAAAGTGGAGGACTGACCCTTCCGAAACAGCGGGCATGCCCCGCGCGAAATATTGTCAACCATAAAATACATAGAAAACAAGGAGAAAAAATCATGAAAAAATTTGTATGTTCTGTATGCGGTTATGTTCACGAAGGAGACAACCCACCTGAATTTTGCCCTCAGTGCAAAGCGCCTGCTTCCAAATTCAAAGAACAGGCCGGCTCCATGTCCTGGGCTGCTGAGCACGTTGTCGGCGTGGCGCAGGGCGCTTCGCAGGAAATCATCGACGGTCTCAGAATGAACTTCAACGGCGAATGCACCGAAGTAGGCATGTACCTCGCCATGGCGAGAGTGGCTCACAGGGAAGGTTATCCTGAAATCGGTCTTTACTGGGAAAAAGCCGCTTACGAAGAAGCGGAACACGCGGCGAAGTTCGCCGAACTCTTGGGCGAAGTTGTGACCGACTCCACCAAGAAGAACCTCGAAATGAGAATCGCCGCCGAAAACGGCGCCACCCAGGGCAAAGTAGACCTCGCTAAACTCGCGAAAGAACAGAATCACGACGCTATTCATGACACTGTTCACGAAATGGCGCGCGACGAGGCGAGACACGGCAAAGCCTTTGAGGGGTTGTACAACAGATACTTCAAAAAATAAGTTTCTTTTTCTTGAATATAAAGAGCGCTCCGGCGCTCTTTTTTTCTGCGCGCGGCGCATATTATATGGCGGCGGCTGTTGAAAAAAACGCCGCGTTGTGCTATACTTACGCCGTGGAAATTTAATTCGGGAGATAATGCGATGGCTGAAAAAAAGAGAAAAAGCAAAGCCGAACAGCGCAAAGATATGGCGAAACTCGCCGCCGTCGCCGCCGCCGGCGGCTATGCCGCGGGCAAACTCGCGAAACGTGGCAGGCGAGGCAAAAAGGGCAGAAAAATCGGAGCGGTCGTTGGCGTGCTCGCGGCTCTCATTATAGTCGCTGTCGGGGCTATGTATTATTACGACGTCAAACCGTTTGACGCCGACTGGTTCAACGGTCAGTTCAAATCGTGGTATATGTCGGCGGATTCTTTCGTGCAGAGCGACGGCAACCTGCAAATCAGGTTTTTGGACATAGGGCAGGGCGACTGCGCGCTTATTCAGCTGCCTGACGGCAAAAACATGCTGATTGACGGCGGCAAGAACAACGGCAAAACGGAAGAAAAAATAATTAAAACGCTTACCGGTCTTGGCATCGACACGATAGACTACGGCGTGCTGACGCATACGGACAGCGACCACGTCGGCGGTTTGGACGCCGTTATCGCCAGCGACGAAATAACCTTCAAGGCGATGTATATGCCGCTTATCAAGTCCAAATCGCCTGACGACAAGGTGGAAGAGTGGTTTGAAGAGGCAAAGGAGACGTATCTCAAAGACCTGGAAGCCGTTCCTGCCGATTTTGAAATTCCCATGATAAGAACTGATAGATATGCTGACTTTATGGAGGCGGTGCTTGCCGAGGAAGGCTGTCAGCCGTACTTTTCGTTGGAGGGAATGACCATCGGCGGCGAGGAAGCGGGATATATCTTTGATTTTTATAACCCTACTTACAAGGAATATCAGTCTTTGGTAGGCGAAGAAGAAGAACAAACTGCGAAAGAGAAAAACAACGTGTCGCCTGTCATGATTTTGCGTTTCAACGACAAGAAAATTATGTTTACGGGTGACTGTGACGACGCCGAAAGCAATTTTATAGAAACGGCGGTCAAGGGTAATATCGCCGACTATGACGTCGACGTGCTTAAAGTGGCGCACCACGGCGGCAAGCAGTCCACAAGCGAAGACTTTTTGAAAATCGTAAAGCCGGAGTTTTCGGTGATTTCGGTGGGCAATAACAATTACGGACACCCGACCGAAGAAGTTATTGACAGATTGAACGCCGTGGGCAGCAAAATATTCACCACGCAGGACAAAGGCGACATTATCCTTACTATGAGCGGCGACAGAATGGGCTGGAGTTTCGCGAAAGACGGCAGCAGTTACGGCGACGCTTCGGAATATGACGGCGAAGATGCTCCTTCCGCCGCGGTAAGCGCGATTATACCGATGTATAACGCTAAAAATCTCACGGGGAGGGCGGCGTGATGAAAATACTTATTGTCAACGGCCCTAACCTGCATATGCTCGGCAAACGCAAGGCAGAACACTACGGCAGTCTGACGCTCGCCCAGCTTGAAAAACAGGTGGCGGATTACGCCGCCAAAAACGACGTGGAAACGGAATTTTTCCAGTCCAACTGCGAGGGCAGGCTTATAGACGTCATTACAGACAACGACGCCGACGCCATAGTGCTTAACGCCGGAGCCTATACCCATTATTCTTACGCCATAGCCGACGCCGTGGAGTGCTGCGGCAAGCCAGTGGTGGAAGTGCACCTGTCCGACGTTGAAAACAGGGAGGACTTCCGCAAAAAAAGCGTGCTTACTCCTGTGTGCGCCGCGCGGTTTTACGGCAAGAAACAGGGCAGTTATTTTGACGCCATAGACTGGCTGACGGAGAACAAATGAAAAAGAACGTCGCCGTGATAGGCATGGCGGGCAACATGAAAGACGGCGTGGCGCGCGCGCTGGCGGCGCGCCGCGGCATGATGCTGATGGATTGCCGCGATTACATCACATTTGAAAAATCCATGCCGCCGGAGGAAATAGTGCGGAAAACAAACATCACCTATTTCAAAAGACTTGTTTCCGCTGCGGTTGCGGAAACCGCCGACCTGGAAAACGTGGTGTTTGTTTCATGCGACGAAACTGTTTTGTCGGTCGCCGACCTGAAAAAACTCAAAGAAAACTGCGTTGTGATTCTGCTCATCGCTTCCACAAAGGCGATACTGTCGAAATACTCGAAGATAAAACCGATGAGCCCGCTGATTGACGCGGAAAAACTCGGCAAAACAAACGAAACCTGCCAGAAACGGTATTCCGCCGTGTGCGATTTCAAAATCGACGTCGGAAAAAAATCGCTGGCGAAAGCGGTGGGCGAAATTAACGATTATCTTGAAACTCTCCCGTGAAAGGAGAGTTTTTGTTTTTCGTGTTTTGACTTTTGCCGTCATGTCTGTTAAAATTCAGTGGTGGACAAACCGGAAAAACTTTCGCCCGGCCGCAAAGCGGCGTTCGCCTGCGGCGACGTGTTCGGCGGCGGAGCGTTTAACATTCTCAATTTTCTCTACCCGGCTTACGCCGCCCTGACGCTCGGTCTGGGCGCTTCTCTCACGGGAATAATAGTGATGCTGTCAAAAATATGGGACGCCGTTACAGACCCGTTTATGGGGCTGATAAGCGACGGTACGCGCAGCCGCATGGGCAAGAGACGCGTTTACATTCTAGCGGGCGCGCCGCTGGTGCTGGTCAGCATGGTGCTGCTGTTTTTCCCGTGGAATATTTCTTCCACGGCGCTGAGATTTATTGCCGCTCTACTGTCTTATATGTTTTTCGCCACGGTGGAAACAATGGTGATGATTCCGTATTACTCTCTGTCGAGCGAAATTTCATCCGACTATACCGAAAGGGCGAAAGCCAACACGCTGCGCATAGGGTTTTCGGTGGCGTCGTCCATCGTGTGCGTGGCCGTGCCTAATCTCATAGTAAACGCCGTTGGGCAGCCGTCGGGATACATAGTCATGTCGGTTGCTTTCGGGCTGCTGTTCGCCCTGACGCTCACAGTGACGGCGCTGTGGGCAAAGGAAGAAGTCGTTTCGCCTCCTGTCAGGGCGAAATTTTCCTTCAAGGAATTTGTAAAACCGCTCAGATGCAAATCTTTCAGGGGATACATGGGCATGCAGGTGTGCGCGGGCACGACCATGGCGGTCATGAGCGGCGTGTTTTTCTTTTATATTATGTACGTCGTCAAATCGGGCAACACCCTTGCCGCCGGCGGCGTGGGCGACGGACTTGGCACCATGGCCGCCGGCGTCATGTTTGCCATGCAGATTGTGGCTTTGCCGCTCTACCTGAAAATAATCAGGGCAAAGAGCAAGGCGTCGGCTTACAGGGTCGGCGCGGCGGGCTGGATAGCGGTGGCTTTTTTGCTGCTGTTTGTTCCGCCTGATTTGCCCGACTCTCTGAACTGGATTATATTCGTCATGGCGGCTCTTATAGGTCTCGGCGTGTCAGGAGCCGTGCTCGCCCCTCACACCATGATAGGCGACGTGAACGACGCTTTTGAGTTGCAGTTCGGCGCGCGGAGCGAAGGCGCCGTGTCGGGGCTGCTTAATCTGCTCAACAAGACGGGGCAGGCGCTGGGCGTGGGCATAGCGCTCAACCTGCTGGAACTTGTCGGCGGGTTTGTGAACCCCGATCCCGGTCAATACATAGCCGCCCAGCCGCAGTCGGCGCAGACAATGCTGACGCTGTTTATGGCTCTGACGCCGCTGGTGATAATGACAATCGGCATTTTGATATCACGCCGGTATAAAATCACCGAACAAAAACAACGGGAGATAGCCGATTTCAACGCCCGTTTCGCCGCGGCGGAAAACAAGGCGGCGCTCGAAGAAGAAAGGCAAAGGCTTTTGGATACTCTGTAAATGAAACTCAAACGAATAAGCGGCGTCTTGTACGGAATCGGTCAGTTTGTCAACAGGTTTTACCTGCGCAGGCTCAACCTCGAAATCAAAGACGAAAACGCGCCGCGCCTTGACAAACCTTATATTATTTTCGCCAACCACAGCAGCGTGATGGATTATCGCCTGACGTCTTTTCTGCTTCGCAAAAGCAAACCGTATCATGTGGCGGCGAAAAATCAGTTTGCCGGAAGGCGGCGTCTGATGTATAAAATCGGCGCTCTGCCGAAAGTGCAGTTTTTGCCCGACGTCGCGCTCGTCAGAGATATTGAGCGGGCGGTGAAACTCGGCAAAAGCGTGGTTATTTTTCCGGAAGGCGTTGTGTCTTTCGACGGAACAAACAGGGAACTGCCTTTCAGCGCCGCTAAACTGGTCAGGCATCTGGGCGTGGGCGTCGCCGTGATAAAAATCAAGGGGTCGTATCTCGTGAAACCGAGATTCAACGAGGTTTTCCATAAGAGCGGAAAAACCGAAGTTGAGTTTTTCGGATGCCTTTCCGCCGAACAGGTCAAAACAATGTCGGTTGACGAAATCCACGGCGCGCTTAAAGAGGCTCTGCGTTTCGACGTGTGGGAGTGGAACAAAAAAAACAACGTCGCGACCAAGGGGGATTTGTCCGTCGGCATGGACAACCTGCTTTATGAGTGCGCCGTCTGCGGCGGAAAAACCGCCGTCAAAGACGGGCGTCTGGTTTGCGGAAAATGCGGCTCGGCGTGGAATGTGGACAAATATTACCGCCTTGCGGGTTGCGGAGAGTTTAACATTCATGAGTGGTTTGAAATACAGCGCAGAAGGGCGGCGGAAGCCGCCATCTCGGGCGAGTTCCGCATGGAAGAAGAAGTTTCCGTCATGATACTCGACGGATTCAGGGGCTTCAAAAAGGCGGGGAACGGCAGGTACATCCACGGCGCCGACGGCGTGAGATTTACCGGTGAAATCCGCGGGCAAAAGACCGAGTTGTTTTTTGACGGCGCAAAATATCCGTCGGCGCCGGCTGGCAACGATTTCATCGAGTTTACGCTGCGCGGCGTTACTTACAGGTTTTATTTCAAGACAATGGGGGCGGCGATTAAATCGGCCCTGCACGCGGAGGAAATTTTCAAAATAAAAAACAAAAAACGGAGCCGATGAAAACGGCTCCGTTTTTTTGTTGTACGGCGTTTTTACGCGATAAAAAAAGCGGTGTTTTCACACCGCTTTTTTGTGTTTGACGATTAGTCTCTGTTCGCCAGTTCTTTGTAGCCCGCGAGACGTTCTTTGGCGTCTTCTTCGTTCTTGGCGTACAGTTCTTCGGCGATTTCAGGTTTAACTTTCATCAGCGAAGCGTAACGGGTTTCTTTGCGGATGAATTCCTGATAGTTGCCCGTAGGGTCTTTGCTGTCGAGTATGAACGGATTCTTGCCCTGTTCTTTGAGTTCAGGGTTGAATCTGTAAAGCTGCCAGTAACCGCACTCAACCGCTTTTTTGATTTCTTCCTGCGATTTGGACATGTTGATGCCGTGGTTGATGCAAGGAGCGTAAGCGATGATGAGGGACGGACCGTGATAAGCTTCGGCTTCGGACACGGCTTTGAGCAGCTGGTTAGGGTTGGCGCCCATACCTACCTGAGCCACGTAAACGTAGCCGTAACTCATTGCCATCATGCCGAGGTCTTTCTTCTTGACGCGTTTGCCGCCCGCGGCGAATTTAGCCACAGCCGCGGTAGGGCTGGATTTGGACGCCTGGCCGCCGGTGTTGGAGTAAACTTCGGTGTCGAGCACCAGAACGTTTACGTCTTCGCCGGAAGCGAGAACGTGGTCAAGACCGCCGTAACCGATATCGTAAGCCCAGCCGTCGCCGCCGAAGATCCAGATGGATTTCTTGACGAGCTGGTCTTTCTGGGATTTGATTTCTTCGAGAGCCGATTTGTCTGCCGCTTTGGCGATTGCTTCGTCGAGAGCGTCGACAACTTTGGCGGAAGCCGCTTTGGATTTTTCACCGTCGTTGAAGTATTCGATCCATTCTTTGGCCGCCGCTTCGAAAGCAGGGGTGGTGCCCGCCGCGATTACTTCTTCCATAAGGGCTTTGAGTTTGTTGCGTTTCTGACCCACCGCCAGGTTGAAGCCGTAACCGAATTCGGCGTTGTCTTCAAACAAGCTGTTTGCCCAGGCAGGACCGTGACCTTTGTCGTTGGTGGTGTAAGGGCAGGTAGGAGCCGAGCCGCCGTAGATGGAACTGCAACCCGTGGCGTTGGCGATCATCATTCTGTCGCCGAACAGCTGGGTGATGAGTTTGACGTAAGGAGTTTCGCCGCAGCCCGCGCAAGCGCCCGAGAACTCGAACAGAGGCTGTTCGAACTGGCTGCCTTTGACGGTGTTCTTGTTGAGCGGATTGGCGACTTTCTTGGCCGCTCTGCTGATTTCGTAATCGGCTTCTTCCTTCTTGATGATTTCAGCCGCAGGTTTCATGACCAGAGCTTTTTCTTTAGCCGGGCAGACGCCAGCGCACACGCCGCAGCCGCTGCAATCCAGAGGGCTGATTTCCATGTGGTATTTAGCGCCTTTCACGCCGATTGCAGGTTTAGCGGCGAAATCGGCAGGGAGTTCGGCGTTTTCGTCGATGAGCTGAGGTCTGATAACGGCGTGAGGGCAAGCCAGAGCGCACTGGTTGCACTGTATGCAGTTTTCAGGAATCCATTCAGGCAGGTTGACGGCCACGCCGCGTTTTTCATACTGGGTGGTGCCGACAGGCACTTTGCCGGTAGGGTCGAACGCCGACACAGGGAGCGAGTCGCCTTCCTGTTCCGCGATAGGGCGGATGAAGTTCTCGTAGTATTCGTTGTCGGATACATCCTGTATAGGAGCGCCGGTGGTGGCGTTTGCCCAGGATTCAGGATATTTGATTTCTTCAAGGCCGGCGATTGCGTTGTCGATTGCCGCGTAGTTGGCGTTGACGACGGCTTCACCTTTCTTGCCGTAAGATTTTACGACGGCTTTCTTCATGTAAACTTCGGCGTCGGCATAAGGAATGATGTCGGCGAGTTTGAAGAAGGCAGCCTGCATAACCATGTTGGTGGATTTGGCGGCGCCGGCTTTCTTGGCGATCGCGAGACCGTCGATATTGTAGAATTTAATGTGTTTTTTGGCGATTTGCTGTTTTACCGAAGCAGGAAGTTCTTCTTCCATCTGTTCGGCGGTCCAGCTGCTGTTGAGCAGGAAAGTGCCGCCTTCTTTGAGGTGAGACAGCATATCGTAACGGGTCACGTAACTCTGGTTGTGGCAAGCCAGGAAGTCGGCCTGTTCAATCAGATAGCAGGACTGGATAGGGGTAGGACCGAATCTCAGGTGGGAAACGGTCAGGCCGCCCGACTTTTTGGAGTCGTAGGAGAAATAGCCCTGCGCGTAAAGATCGGTGTTGTCGCCGATGATTTTGATGCTGTTCTTGTTGGCGCCGACGGTGCCGTCGCTGCCGAGACCGTAGAACATGCAGCTGGTGGTGCCTTCCGGAGCCACGTTGATTTTTTCGTCGATGACGAGGGAAGTACCGGTAACGTCGTCGTCGATACCCACGGTGAAGTGGTTTTTGCTGTCTTTGGCCGCGAGGTTTTTGTAGCATGCCAAGACCATGCTAGGAGTAAACTCTTTGGAACCGAGACCGTATCTGCCGCCGATGACTTTCTTGCTGACGCCCGCTTCCGCGAGAGCCGCCACAACGTCGAGGTAGAGCGGTTCGCCGAGGGAACCGGCTTCTTTGGTTCTGTCCAGAACGCAGATGTTCTTGACCGAAGCAGGAATGGCGCCCACAAAGTGTTTGACGGAGAAAGGACGGTAAAGGTGAACTTTGACAAGACCCACCTTTTTGCCCTGTTTGAGCAGGTAGTTGATGGTTTCTTCGGCAACTTCGGCGCCGCTGCCCATCATGACGAGGATATCCGTAGCGTCAGGCGCGCCTACATAGTCGAAGATGTGGTGAGGTCTGCCGGTGACTTCGGCGACTTTCGCCATGTATTTTTCCACGATTTCAGGAACGGCGTTGTAGTATTTGTTTGCCGCTTCCCTGTTCTGGAAGTAGATGTCAGGGTTCTGGGCGGTGCCGTACTGAACAGGGTGTTCAGGATTCAGGGCGCGGGCTCTGAATTCTTCGACATATTTTCTGTCCAGAAGTTTGTCCATCTCTTCATAAGGGATTTCTTCTATTTTGTTGATTTCATGGCTGGTGCGGAAACCGTCGAAGAAGTGCAGGAAAGGCACTTTGGCTTCGAGAGTGGCGAGGTGGGCGACCAGAGCCAGATCCATAACTTCCTGAACGGAGTTGCTGGCCAGCATGGCGAAGCCCGTCTGTCTGCACGCCATGACGTCCTGATGGTCGCCGAAAATGCTGAGGGCGTGAGCCGCGAGAGCCCTTGCCGAAACGTGGAACACGCAAGGCAGCAGTTCGCCGGCGATTTTGTACATGTTAGGTATCATCAGCAGCAAGCCCTGGCTGGCTGTGAAGGTGGTGGTCAGAGCGCCCGCCGCGAGAGAGCCGTGCACGGCGCCCGCCGCGCCCGCTTCCGATTGCAGTTCGGCCATTCTGATAGGCTGGCCGAAAAGGTTTTTCTTGCCGGCAGCCGCCCATTCGTCCGCCGTTTCGCCCATAGGGGTGGAAGGCGTGATAGGGTAGACGGCGGATACGTCGCTGAACGCGTATGCTACGTAGCTCGCGGCGGTGTTGCCGTCTATGGTCTTTTTGATTGCCATATAAAAGTTCCTCCTAAAAAATTATACAAGATGCAATGTGTGCGTACACACAATTTTCTTTGTATATTATAAAGTCTTTGGACGTTAAAGTCAACCACTTCAAAATAAAAGAGACCTGTTTTTAGGCTCCGCTGACGGGCGCCGCGCGGCGAGAATTTGCGTTATTTTGTTTGTTAAAAACGTGAGATTGCGGTATAATATCAACTATGCTTGAAAACGTCAAAGAAATCATAAAAGTTGACGACGTCACTTATATATACCGCAACTCTTCCGACGAAGAGGAAAACGCTTCCGCCAAACAGGTCAACGGCGTGAAAGGCGTCTCTTTGTCTATATACGAAGGGGAGTTTCTGGCGATTGTGGGGCACAACGGCAGCGGCAAAAGCACGTTGGCGAAACTGCTCAACGGTCTTCTCGCCCCGCAGCAGGGCAAAGTGGAAGCCTTCGGGTTCGATACTTCCGGCAAGGACGTTTACGAGGTTCTGCGCAGGGTGGGCATGGTGTTTCAGAACCCGGACAACCAGATGGTCGCCAGCATCGTGGAGGACGACGTGGCTTTCGGGCCGGAAAACCTCGGCGTGCCGCAGCCTGAAATAGTGGAAAGGGTAAAATGGGCGCTTTCCGCCGTCAAGATGAGCGACTATGCCGACAAAACGCCGACGAGAATGTCGGGCGGGCAGAAACAGCGCGTGGCGATTGCCGGCGTGCTGGCGCTTAAACCGCGCGTGATTGTGCTGGACGAATCCACCGCCATGCTCGACCCGCAGGGCAGAAAGGAAGTTATAGACACCGTCATGCGCCTCAACAAGGAAGAAAACATGACGATAGTGCTTATCACCCATTTTATGGACGAAGTGATAATGGCGGACAGGGTCATCGCCATGGACGGCGGGCGGATAGTAATGAGCGGCACGCCGAAAGAGATTTTTTCACAGGAAGACAGGATTAAGGAAATCGGGCTGGATTTGCCGGTTATTTCAACGCTGGCGCACGCTCTCAACAAAAGAGGATTCGCTCTCGACACCGATATTTTCGACGTGGAAGAGCTGGGGGAGGAGATATGTCAATCGTTATCAAAGACCTGAACTTTGTCTACAACCCCAAATCGGCTTTTGAAAAACACGCCCTCATCGACGTCAGCCTGACGGTGGAAGAAGGCGAGTTTCTCGCCGTAATCGGACACACGGGCAGCGGCAAAAGCACTTTCGTGCAGCATCTCAACGGGCTGGTTAAACTGCAAAGCGGCACGCTGATTGTCGACGGCATAGACCTGTCGCAAAAAAAGATTGATTACAAAAAACTGCGGGGCACCGTGGGCATGGTGTTCCAGTATCCGGAATATCAGCTGTTTGCCGACACGGTGTACAACGACGTGGCTTTCGGCCCTAAAAACCTCAAACTGCCGCAGGAAGAAATTGACGAACGGGTGAGGGAAGCGCTTGCGCTTGTGGGCATGGATTTCGAATACGTATCGCAAAAATCGCCATTTGAACTGTCGGGCGGCGAAAAACGTCGCGTCGCGATAGCGGGGGTCATCGCCATGCGCCCGAAAATCCTGGTGCTGGACGAACCGACCGCCGGACTTGACCCGCAGGGTAAAAAGGAAATTCTCGACTTAGTCACAAAACTGTGGAAGACATCCACACCGACAATAGTCATGATAAGCCACGATATGAACGAGGTGGCGAAATACGCCACGCGTGTGGCTGTGTTTGACATGGGGAGGGTGGTTTACGCCGAGCCGCCGCAAAAACTGTTTGAGCGTCAGGACGAACTTATCAAAATGGGTCTGGACGTGCCGACGCTGGCTAAACTGCGCAACTATCTGGTGTCGCGCGGGGTGGACGTGCCGTCTGACTGCCTTACGGTGGATAAGATGGCGGAAATCCTGGCGAAACTCAAAAACGGAGGCGAAGTATGTTCAGAGACGTAGCCTTCGGACAGTATTATCCCGGCAATTCATTCCTGCACAAAATGGACGCGCGCGTAAAAATGGTGCTGTCGCTCGTCTATCTCATCTGCATATTTTTTATACAGAGTTTTTTCGGCTTCGGCGTTATATTCGTGCTGCTCGCGCTCATCGTGGCAGTGTCGAAAGTGCCCGTCAGAAGCGTGCTGAAATCGATAAAACCGATACTCATTCTGCTGATATTCACCACGCTGCTCAACCTGTTTTTCAACCTTGAAGGAGAAACGCTGGTGCAGTGGTGGATTTTCCGAATAACGACGGGCGGTCTTATATTTTCCGCCAAAATGATTTTGCGTCTGGTGCTGCTCGTCATGGGCATGTCGATGCTGACGCTTACCACCACGCCGGTGGATTTGACGGCGGCGATAGAGTCGCTGCTCAAACCGCTTAACGTCGTGCATTTTCCGGTGCACGAACTTGCCTTTATAATGAGCATAGCGCTGCGGCTTATTCCGTCCATTATGGAAGAGACCGACAGAATAATCAGGGCGCAGAAAGCGCGCGGAGCCGATTTCGAGTCGGGCAACATTTTCAAGCGGGCAAAGGCCTTTATACCGATACTCATCCCGATGTTCATCGGGGCGTTCAAGCGCGCGGAAGAACTTGCCGTGGCCATGGACGCCAGATGTTACAAAGGGGCGAAAGGCCGCACGAAAATGAAGATTCTGAAATGCGGCTGGCGCGACGCCGTCGGCGCGGTTGTGCTGGTGCTGTTTTTCGCCGCCGTAATCACGCTCAATTATCTTGAGCCGGCGCTTTCGGCTTCGCTGCCGTGGATGTTTTTCGGGGCGTAGGAGGCTTTATGCGCAAACTGGCGATAGTTGTGGAGTATCTCGGCGCGGGGTACAGCGGCTGGCAGTCGCAGGAACATAAAAACACCGTGTGCGACGTGCTGACCGCGGCGCTGGAAAAAATCGTGTGCCACAAGGTTACGCTGTTCGCCAGCGGAAGAACAGACATGGGCGTCAACGCCATGCGGCAGTACGCCAACTTTCTCACCGACAGCGGCATAAGCCCGTCCAAACTGTGCCTTGGCGTCAACACAAAACTGCCGCCCGCCATAGCGGTGAAAGAGTGCTATGAAGTGCCTTTGGATTTCGACGCCAGAAAAAGCGCCGTTTCAAAGACATATCTCTATAAAATATATATTTCGCCGACGCCCAGCCCTTTGAGATATCACACCCACGCGCAGTTGTATTTTCCGCTGGACGTCGAAAAAATGCGCCGCGCCGCCTCGTACATAGTGGGCGAGCACGATTTTACGGCGTTTATGGCGACGGGCGGTCAGGCAAAGACCACCGTGCGCACGGTTTACAGTCTGGATATACTCAGTTTCGGCGACGAAATACATTTCGAGATTACCGGCAACGGCTTTTTATATAATATGGTGCGCATAATAGTGGGCACGCTGGTCAAGGTGGGTCAGGGGAAAATCCCGCCGGAACAGGTCGGCGAGATGATCGAAAAGAAAGAGCGCGCGCTTGGCGGCAAAACCATGCCGCCGCAGGGGCTGTATCTCAAAAGCGTGAGATATCCAGAAAAATACGGCAAAATCTGACCATGGATAAATACGAAAAAATAAAAGGGCTGTTCGAGGCCGCCGCCGACCCTGCCGCTTCGTCGGCGATGTCCGACTATATGCGGGGCAAATTTATTTTTTACGGAATCGCCGCCCCGAAACGCAGGGCGCTGTGCAGGGATTTTCTTAAAGCGGAAAAGAAAAACGGCGCCGTCGATTACGCTTTTCTGGACAGGTGCTGGGCGGACGAACACAGAGAGTTTCAGTATGTCGTTTTCGACTATCTCACCGCGCTGGAAAACTTTTTGACTTACGACGATATTTTTGTTATGGAAAAATACGTCAGGACAAAACAGTGGTGGGACACGATAGATTTTTTCGACGAAATAATCGGCGGCATAGGCCTGCGCGACGGCCGAGTAAACGGTCTTATGCTGGACTGGTCGCTGGACGGCGACTTCTGGATCAGGAGAATCGCCATAGACCACCAGCTGGGCAGAAAGGAAAAGACCGACGCCGCCCTGCTGGAAAAAATAATAGTAAACAACCTGGGCTCAAACGAGTTTTTCATCAACAAGGCCATCGGCTGGGCACTGAGGGATTACTCGAAAACCAACCCCGCATGGGTGAAAGATTTTTTGTCGAGGCACGGCGGCGAAATGAGCGGACTCAGTTTGAGAGAGGCGGGCAAATATATCAGATAAAAGGGCGGCTTTGCCGCTTTTTTGCTTAAAAAAGGTCGTTTTTTGCCGTAAAAACGCCTTTTTCGGCGTGTTTGAAGAAAAAATCGCTTGACAGAAACAACGCCTTGATGTAATATATTTCAGCTGTGGAAATTTGCGGCATTAGCCCTGCCGCCATAGGCGCTTCCCCACAGGCGCGTATTTCCGTCCGTGAAACAGCATTTTTCTTTATATTATATGGAGGACGAAAAATGAAAACGTTTATGGCAAAGCCTTCCGAGGTTGAAAGAAAGTGGTACGTCGTAGACGCCACCGATATGCCTCTCGGCCGTCTGGCAAGCCAGGTCGCCGCTATTCTCAGGGGCAAAAACAAGGCTATCTTCACACCTCACGTTGATACGGGAGACCATGTCATTGTTATAAACAGCGACAAAGTCGTGCTGACGGGCAAAAAACTCACACAAAAAGTTTACCGCACCCACACGCACTATGTCGGCCTTAAAGAAACCAGTTATAAAGATATCATGGCGAAAAAATCCGACTTCGCGGTTTATCGCGCCGTGAAGGGTATGCTCCCTAAAAACAGTCTGGGCAGCAAAATGCTTAAAAAACTCAGGGTTTACAAGGGCAGCGAACATCCGCACCAGGCTCAAAACCCTGAAACGCTCAAATTGCTGTGATTGAGGTGGAATTATGGTAAAAATCGCTAAGAGTAAAAAAATTCAGTTCTGGGGCACCGGCCGCAGGAAAAAATCCATTGCCAGGGTGAGACTTCTCCCTGCCGGCAGCGGAAATATCACCATCAACAAAAGGGATATCGACAACTATTTCGGTCTCGACACGCTGAAATACATCGTGAGACAGCCTCTTGCCCTTACCAACACCCTTGACAAATACGACGTGCTTGTCAACGTGTACGGCGGCGGCTTCACCGGTCAGGCGGGCGCCATCAGACACGGCATCGCGAGAGCGCTTGTCGTGGCGGGCGAAAGCAAAGAGGTGCTCAAAAAAGCGGGATTCCTCACCCGTGACCCACGCATGAAGGAAAGGAAAAAGTACGGTCTCAAAAAGGCCCGTCGCGCTCCTCAGTTCAGCAAACGTTAACGACATACAAAAAGCAGCCGAAGGGCTGCTTTTTTTGTTGCCCCGCGCATTGTTGCAATTTTTTCGCGTTTTGGTTATAATAACCTAAACTCTTGTAAAATACGCATGGGTAAGAGGTGACAATGGAAGACAAAGACCTGAAACAAGAGCCTGACAACCGTCCCGAAGAAGCGATAGACCCCGAGGCCGCTTCCGACGCCGTGCCGGCGGAAAACGCCGCGCAGAGTGCGGAGACCGAATCCGCGCCGTCATGCGGCGAAGCCGTAGAAACGGAGAAAGCGCCGTCTGACATGAACGGCGACGAACCGCCCGTTGAAGAACTTTCCGCCGAAGAACAGGCGAAAATCACGGCGGCACAGCAAAAGGCGGACACCAAATATCACGAAGTTCTGGGCGACAGGCGCATTAAAAAACCCGGCAAATTCGCCGCGCGCATCATCGCGGTGATTGTCGTTATACTTCTTGTGTTTTTTATAGTGGCAAAACTGCCGATGTTTTATAACTGCATGACGCCGGGCAGTACCGACACTATAACCAATCTGCTGGAACTGACAGGCAGCGACGATTTCGGCGACGCGGCAGTGGGCGACAGGGTATGGCAGCTGTGGTATGAATATAACGAAAACAGGGGCGAAAACGAGTTTAACGAAAGGTCGCCGCTGGGCGACGCCGTTTCGAAAGATATTTTCGCCACGGCGGAAGAAAACATCGCCGACGAATACGCCCAGGTAAACCTGCTTTGCGGCACAAAATACGACGTCAACAATTTCGAAAACGGCAGCGTGGAATATCTCACCGTGATTATGTATAAGTTCGGCAGCGTGGAAGAAAGCACCGCTTACGGCGAGAGAAAAGCCGACGAACTCGGCGGCAACCATGAATTCAAGGATCTGCTGTTCTTCAAACTCGGAATGGCGCAGGCGACGATAACCGACAATTTTGTTTATGACGCCTGGTACAACGGAGGCACATATATAGAAATTTACTGCACAGACGCCGACATTGCCTCCCAGATAAGGACGCTTATAAACCACAACAGCTGAAAATTCAGTAAAAACAAAAAAAGGACGGTTATCCGTCCTTTTTTGTTATATTTCTCTTCTACCGATGAGATAGTCAGCCGATACGTCGAAAATATCCGCCAGCGCCGACAAACTTTCCAGACTCGGCTGCGCGGTGCCGTTTTCATAGCGTATGTAAGACGGCTGGCTTATGCCCAGCATTTGCGCCACCTGCCGCTGCGTGTAGCCGTATTCTTTGCGCAGCGCCAAAAGCCTTTCACAAAAAATCTTCATATTGACAATTATAGCGATTTGCTATAAAATAACTAAAAAATAGCAATACGCTATCAAAAAGGAGGGAAGTATGGCAAAAAAACTGAAAATTTTTGTGCTGGTTTTTGCCGTCGCATTGTCGCTGGGTCTGCTTGCCGCCTGCGCGCCCAATGAATACACGCTGAAATACGCCGCGGGTGAGGGCGGCGGCGTGACGGGCGAAACGGAACAGGTAGTGAAAGAAGATGAAGATGGCTCAACGGTGACGGCGGTTGCCGATTTCGGCTATAAGTTTGTGAAATGGAGCGACGGCGTTACCACCGCCGAGCGCACTGACAGAGAAGTGAGCGGAGATATAACCGTCACGGCGGAGTTTATTATTGAACATCAAATAGTTATGAGTCATTTAGTTCAGCAAGGCGTAGACAAAAGTATCGGTTTGTCGCCTGCTTCCGAAAATGAAACGGAAGATATATTTATCGGTTTTACCGGATATGATACTGCGCTAAGCAATCGCAACCGTGAGACATTTCTTATGGCGTCACAACTCGCGCAGATTGTATTTTCGATGAATTTTCTGGAGTTTGATACTGCGTATGATTTGCGCTCCGGTTATGCTAATGCTTGTAAGTTACAAGCAAAGTTTAATGAACAAGAAAGGACTTATCGCTTTTTTATTTCGCCAAGTCACGGAGGATTTTTAGCGATTGTTGACGCAAAATATTCTGTCGGATTTGAATTGAAAGAAGTTGATTTTTTACTGTTTGAAAATATCGAGATTACGGATAACAAAACAAACTCATTTGAACTGGAAAATATAAGATTAAATTCGACGTTTAGACTCGATTTTCAAGAAATGCGATATTACCAGATAAATGCCGGATGTGGCGATTCGGCGTTTCGAAATTACATGTTAAAATACTCTGATGATATTAAAGACTTTTTTGATGCCGATTATACTATTTTTCAGCTACCGTTATGGACAAGTACTCCAATGTTTGGTTCATGCAATATACAAATTAATGACGGCTACAGAGTGTCGGTTAAATTTAAGGGCGATGCCTATTTAATATCCGATGATATTCATATCAGTGTTACGCTTGACATTCCTACAATAACCTGCGTGCCTGACGAGGGATATCGTTTTGTGATGTGGAGCGACGGGGTGACGTCGCCTACGAGAACCGACGTGAAACCGACAGACGGAAACACGCTGACGCTGTACGCCATAGTGGAAAAGATAAACTGAAACAAGCCCCGGCGGGAGCCGGGGTTTTTCATGCTCTCTTGCCTGCGGATTTGGCTATTGACCGACGGGTTGACCTTGTTATAAAATAATCATACAAACAAAAGACGGCGGAATCGCGCGGGAGAAAGGGATATGAAGAAAGTTTTGACGTTAATTTGCGTGTTTGTTTTGGCGTTGTCGGTAATTACGCTGGCGGCGTGCGGAAACGATACGTACACGCTGACGTATTCGGCGGGCGACGGCGGATATATTTCGGGGCGGAGCGCGCAGACGGTGCGTGAAGGCGACGACGGCAGCCAGGTTGCCGCCGTGGCGGATGACGGTTACGTTTTTGAGCGTTGGAGCGACGGGTTTGACGTGTCGGTCAGAACAGACAGGGCGGTTAACGCCAATATGCACTTCAAAGCGTATTTCCGTCCGCTGGGTAAATTCTCCGCGCGATATGTTTCCGCGGGCGGCGGCGTTATAGAAGGCAAAACGGAGCAGACTGTTGAAGAAGGCGGCGATTGCTCGGCGGTGAAAGCGGTGGCGGACGACGGATATCGTTTTGTTATATGGAGTGACGGCGTGCTGACCGCCGAGAGAACTGATTACGGCGTGAAAGAAAATTTTGCCGTAACGGCGTATTTCGCGGGGCTTGAAACGCATATGGTGACATATTTCGCCGGCAGCGGCGGATATATCGACGGCAGCGCCGTGCAGCGGGTGGCTGCCGGCGGAAACGCCGAAACGGTGACCGCCGTGCCGTTTGAGGGGTTCAGGTTTGTCAAATGGAGCGACGGCGTTTTGTCGGCGGAGCGAAGCGAAAAAAATGTGACGGACGACAAAAGCGTGACAGCGATGTTTGCCGCAGTTACATATAATGTGAGATATATCGCCCTTAACGGCGGCAGAATAAGCGGCAATGCAAACCAGACGGTCGGGCATGGCGAAAACGCTTCGGCGGTATTGGCGGTGCCTTATGACGGTTATGAGTTTGTGCGGTGGGACGACGGCGTTACCACGCCTTTCCGCTGTGACGCCAACATAAAGACGGGCTTCACAAGAATGGCGTATTTCGCCTTGAAAACATACCAACTGCGCTATGACGCTTTATACGGCGGGTATATCGCGGGGCAGAGCGCGCAGACTGTTGCCCACGGTGAAGACGGCGCCGCCGTGACGGCTGTCGCGAACCCGGGCTTTGAGTTTATAGGGTGGAGCGACGGAGTAACGGAAGAAACGAGGACAGACCTCGGTGTGACCGGTGATTTGTCCGTAACGGCGCGTTTCAAAGAGACAGACCGTTTTATTCTGCTGTACGACGCAACTGAAGGCGGATTTGTGTCAGGGGATACGATTCAAACCGTGTATAAAGGCGGAAACGGCAATGCGGTGGAAGCCGTCGCCTCGGAAGGATATAGATTCGTGAAATGGAGCGACGGAATGACTTCCGCTGTGAGAACAGACGCCGATGTTGTGGGCAACGTTTTTGTAACCGCCGTGTTTGAAAAGACTACTTATGAGTTATTGTATCAGGCTGAACAGGGAGGATATATAGACGGAAACGCCAGACAGGAGGTGCAGTTTGGGGAATACGGCTCGCTAGTGACGGCGGTGGCGAATGAAGGGTATGAATTTGCCGGGTGGAGCGACGGAATTGAAAGTGCAACAAGAACCGACCCAAAGCCGCAAAACGGGGAAGACATCAATATTTATCCTGTTGTTGAAAAAGTAAATTAATCGTGTTTTGAGCGCCGCAAAGATTATTTCTTATCAAAAAAAACAGAGCCGTTGGCTCTGTTTTTGCTGATTATGCGCCGCTTTCCTTTGACGGAAGTTTTGTAAAGATAACCGGCTTGTGCCGTCAACGGTCAACGGTTGTCCTGACGTCGGTTTTTGCGTTCGGCGGCGGGGAGAGCGACGTGCGGCATTACATATTTTTTCATTATGTAATACAGCGGCATGCCTATGCCGTAAATAACCGCCGCCTGCGTCAGCAGCATGCTGCCGGCGTTGACCCAGTAAGCGATGTCGTTGGATGAAATCATCCAAATAAGCGGCATAAACGCCGCGTTGAGCAGCACGGGCGGAAGGGCGGCAAGCCACGGCTTTTTGATTTTGCTTGTGAGATACGCCGCGGCGAGAGTGGTGAGCGAGCCGAGAATGATGTCTGGCAGGCCGAAAGCCGAAACAAAGTTGCTGAGCCCGCAGCCCACCGCCAGCCCCCAGATTGTGTAGGGCATGAGAGCGGGCAGAATGGTGAGAGCCTCCGCCGGGCGGAACTGCATTCCGCTTGAAGTGGTTATAACCCCGAAAGGCATCGTCAGCACGACGTAAAGCGCCGCGACGAGAGCGTTTATCGCCAGAATTTTGGTTGTGTTTTTCATGAAAAAAGCGAAACGCAAGAAGGCGCTCCGCATACCTCCTAGTTTTTTTACCGATGGGTGTTCTAGCACCATCATTAAGTTGACGGTATTATCGCACATATGCCGTGTTTTGGCAAATAAAAAAACGGTCGTCTGACCGTTTTTTTACGCTTTTTTGGTTTTGTCGCTTTTCATGGCGCTGACAACAGCCGAACCTATGAGCCATATGCCCGCCAGCCCCACAAGCCCGTAAACGACCCGCGACACGACGGACATCGTACCGAACAGGAAACTCACGAGGTCAAACGAAAAAACGCCTATAAGCAGCCAGTTGAGCGCCCCGATGATTACGAGAATAAGCGCTATGACCGAAGTTATGTTTCTCATGATTACCTCCGTTTACGTCAGTTTGTGCCAAAACGGCGGTTTTATGCGGAGGGTTTACGCTCTTTCGATGAAAAGGGAGTCGAAATCGACGGGTTCGACGAAATCGGCCGGTTTGAAACGTACGCTGTTGAAGTCGAAAAAAAACTGCGCCGAAGTGCGCGTGATGACGGGCGTGGGGATTTTAAGCGCTTCCGCCGCGTCCATAAATGCCCTGGTTATGCCTGAAAAGGTGTTGAGATTGTCGGCTTCCACAACGGCGTGCCGAATGATTTTTTCGCCTTTTGTTATCTTTGCCCAGACTCGCATACTGTCTCCGTTTTTGTCAATAATCTGTCAAAATTGACACTTTACAAGCGGTTTTATTTGTGATATATTTTAAGTAATATTTCGGGAAAGGTCAAACATATGGAAAAACAAAAAATTTCTTCGGCGGTAATCAACAGACTGCCGGCATATCTCAGATTGTTTACGGAACTGGAAGAAAAGGGCGTGGCGCACGTTTCTTCGAGCGAAATTTCCGAACTCATGGGGACAACCGCTTCGCAGGTCAGGCAGGACTTTTCCAACTTCGGCGGCTTCGGCAGGCAGGGGTACGGCTATGACGTGCGTTATCTGTGCGAGCAGATGCAGCAAATTATGGGGCTTGACAAAACCTACAACGTGATTATCGTGGGCGGCGGCAAAATCGGCCAGGCGCTGGCGAATTATCAGGGGTTTGACAGGCTGGGGTTTTTCATCAAAGCCGTGTTTGACAAAGAGGTCTGGCACATCAGGGTGCCGAGTCATATCGACGTGTTCGACACCGACAAACTGCCTGAATTCTGCCGTGAAAACAAAATCGACATCGCCATTATTTCGGTGCCGAAAGAGGCCGCGATGGACGTGGCGAGAATGGTCAGGGACGCCGGGGTGAAGGGCATATGGAACTTCGCTTCGCAGGAAATCAAACTCGACGGCGTGCATGTCGAAAACGTGCATCTCAACGAGAGCCTGTTCCTTTTGACTTACAAGATGAACAACGAAGAACTCTGATTTTTTATGGATGTAACAATTGCAAATTGCGACAATTACGACTCGTCGTCGGTGGATAAAGCCGTCGGCGAGTTGTTTGATAATCTGGGCGGAACGGCAAAAATACTCGGCGGGGCGAAAAGGGTGTTTATAAAGGCCAACCTGGTGCGGCAGATGCCGCCGGACAAAGCCGCGACTACGCACCCGTCGGTTATAGCCGCCGTGGCAAAAAAAATCATTGCCGAAACGGGCGCCGAAGTCATCGTGGGCGACAGTCCGGGCGGACTGTACACGGCGGCGCACATGGCGGCGGTGTACAAAACGTGCGGCATGACAGACGCCTGCGAGGCGTCCGGCGCGAAACTCAACGACGATTTCGGCTACTCTTCCGTCGCGGTGGACGGAGCCGTCATCAAGCGCATGGACTGTATCGACGCCTTTCTGAAAGCCGACGCCGTGATAAACGTGTGCAAGTTCAAGACCCATTCGCTGACGGGGTACAGCGGCTGCGTGAAAAACCTGTTCGGGCTGATTCCGGGGCTGATGAAAGTGGAAATGCACACCAGGTTTTCCGACCTGGGACCGTTTTGCGACGCGCTGATAGACATAGAGCGGTTTGCCGCCGCGAAAATAAACCTGCACATCATCGACGCCGTGACGGGTATGCACAAAAACGGCCCGACGGCGGGCGAACCGATATTTATCGGCAAACTCATCGCCTCGCGCGACGCTTATTTCGCCGACATCATAGCCGAAAAAATGTTTTGCGACGACGTCATGAAAATGCCCGTCATCATGAAAGCGGCGGAAAGGGGAGTGCTTGCCAAACCCGTGGGCGAGATAGTATGCGGGGCGCCCGTTGAAAAAATCGACGGTTTCGAGGGCGTGGACGTGGGCAGCATGGCGCTGTACAGATATCCCAAATTCATACGCAAATTCATCAAGAATATTTCGTCGAGAAAGGTTAAAATAAAAAAGGACACCTGCCGCGGCTGCGGAAAGTGCGCCGTGCACTGCCCGAACAAGGCGATAACAATAAGGGACAAAAAAGCGCGCATAAAGCAGAGCCAGTGCATAAGATGTTATTGCTGCCAGGAGTTGTGTCCGTTTTTGTCGGTAAAACTCACGAAGCCGCTGGGATACAGGGTGTTCAGGGCGTTTTCCGGCGGAAGGCGGAGCAAATAATTTGACTTATTTTTCCCGTTGGTGTATTATATCGGAAACGCATCCGGTGCTGATACGGCAACGGGTGGTTTTTTGTTTGTAAAAACGGAGGTTATGATGGCTGAAGAAGTGATTTTGACCCAACAAGGCTACAATGAGTTGGAAGAGAAACTTCGGATTCTCAAAACAGAGAAAAGACAGGAAATATCCCGCATTATAGGCGAAGCGAGAGCGCAGGGCGACCTTTCCGAAAACGCCGAATATGACGCCGCGAAAGACGAACAGGCGCGCATCGAAGGCGAAATCGTGGAAATCGAAGCCAAACTGCGCAACGCTAAAATCATCGACACGGTGGCTGACACCAGCGTTGTTTCGCTGGGCAGCGAAGTTAAAATACTCAACTGCAAAACAAATAAAGAATTGGTTTACCGTATTGTCGGCACTACCGAAAGCGACCCGTTCCACAACAAAATCAGCAACGAGTCGCCTGTCGGTAAAACCCTGCTCGGCAAAAAACTCGGCGAGACGGTGAATGTGGTAAATCCCGCCGGCGTGACGCAATTCAAAATTCTGGAAATACATTCCTGACAGACAAGGAGAATACCATGAGCGATAAGGTTATCGGCGCCGAACAGGAACAGGATTTTACCGAAGTAGTCAGAGTGCGCCGCGAGAAATTGCAGCACCTGATTGAAAGCGGCAAGAATCCTTATGAAATCACCAAATACGATATCGACAGCGACTCAAAAGACATAGCGGAAAAATTCGACGAAAACGCCGCGCGCCGCGTAAGCATCGCGGGGCGCGTTGTGTCGCGCCGCATTATGGGCAAGGCGAGTTTCTGCCATATCCTCGACAACGAGGGGACGGTTCAGATTTACGTCCGCAAAGACGTTGTGGGCGACGAGGCTTACGCCGAGTTCAAAAGCTGGGATATAGGCGATATAATAGGGCTGAAAGGCGAAGTTTTCCGCACCCATATGGGGGAAATTTCCGTAAAAGCGGACAGCCTCACGCTGCTGTCCAAGTCGCTGCTGCCCCTGCCTGAAAAATTTCACGGGCTTAAAGACAACGATTTGAGATACCGCCAGAGATACGTCGACCTCATCGCCAACCCGGAAGTCAAACGCACTTTCGTGCTGCGTTCTAAAATAATCGGGTGCGTGAGAGAGTTTCTGGACAACCGCGGCTTTATCGAGGTGGACACGCCTATTCTCAACACCATCGCCGGCGGCGCTTCGGCGAGACCTTTCATAACCCACCACAACACGCTTGACATTGACATGTACATGCGCATAGCGCCGGAACTGTATCTTAAACGCCTTATTGTCGGCGGTTTCGAAAAAGTTTACGAAATGGGCAGACTGTTCCGCAACGAGGGTATGGACGTAAGGCACAACCCCGAGTTCACCACGGTGGAACTCTACCAGGCGTATGTCGATTTTGAGGAAATGATGAACATCGCGCAGGAGATGTTCTGCTATATCGCCGACAAGGTGCTGGGCACGCGGCAGATTGTTTACGGCGACGTTACCGTCGACCTCGACCACTGGGAGAGGCTCACCATGCTGGAAGCCGTCAAAAAATACACAGGCGTCGACTTTGCTGGCATGAGCGGAGAAGAGGCGGTCGCCGCCGCGGAAAAACTCGGCGCCCCGTGCGAAGACAACAAAAAAACATGGGGATATGCCCTGTACGAAGTGTTTGACAGGCTTGTGGAAGACCACCTTACGCAGCCGACGTTTATATACGATTATCCGGTCGAGGTGTCGCCTCTCGCCAAGAAGAGCGTGAAAGACCCGCGGCTGACTGAGCGTTTCGAGTTTTTCATCACCAACAGGGAAATGGGCAACGCTTTCAGCGAACTTAACGACCCGATTGACCAGCGTGAAAGGTTTATGGCGCAGGTGAGGCAGCGCGAAGGCGGCGACGACGAAGCCCAGATGATGGACGAGGATTTCGTAACCGCGCTGGAATACGGCATGCCTCCTACAGGCGGGCTGGGTATCGGCATTGACAGAATGGTCATGCTGTTCACCAACCAGGCATCCATAAGAGACGTGCTGCTCTTCCCGACGATGAAACCTATCGGCAAGGCCGCCAAAAAAGCCGAAGCCCCGAAAGCGGCGGAAGAAAAAGCCGCCGATGAAAAACCGGTTTACGATTTTTCGAAAGTACAGATCGAACCGCTTTTTGAGGATTATGTGGATTTCGAGACTTTCTCCAAGTCGGATTTCAGGGCGGTTAAAATTCTGAAATGTGAGGCGGTGCCGAAGTCCAAAAAACTTTTGAAATTTACCCTGGACGACGGCAGCGGCAAGGAGAGAATTATTCTCAGCGGCATACACGCTTATTATGAGCCGGAAGAACTCGTCGGCAAAACCTGCGTGGCTATAACCAACCTGCCGCCGAGAAACATGATGGGCATAGACTCCTGCGGAATGCTTATTTCCGCCGTGCACCATGAGGAAGGCGAAGAAAGACTGCATCTTTTGATGATAGACGACGCAATTCCCGCCGGCGCAAAGATGTATTGATTGCCGGTACAATCGGTATCCGAAATAAAAACTCCGTGAAAACGGAGTTTTTTGTTTGCGCAAAAGGCTTTGTCGTGTTGTTATTTGGCGCGTAAAATGGTAAAATCATATTGTTATGATGCCTATTGTGGAAATGCTGGAAAAATACGCCGCGCAAAAAAACGCTCGGTTTCATATGCCGGGGCATAAAGGCGACGGAAGCGGCGCGCCGAAGTTTTTGGCGGAGTGTTTTCCGTATGACATAACCGAACTTGATTTTTCCGACAACCTGGCGGACCCGAGCGGCGCGATAGCCTCGGCGCAAAGGCTTTACGCCGAGGCGTACGGCGCTGAAAAATGTCTGTTTTCCACAAACGGGTCGACTTGCGGCGTGCTCGCGATGCTGGCTTCCGCGCGTGGGAAGATAATGGCGGAAAGAGCGTCGCACGTCAGCGTGTTCAACGCGCTGAAACTGCGGCGTGAAGAGGCGGTGCTTGTCAACAACAGATATTCCGACGGTAAATTCATGCCGCTTGTGCCCGATGACGTCAGATACGCCCTTGAACGCAACCCCGACGTCGGCACGCTGGTCATCACGGCGCCTAATTATTACGGCGAAACGGGCGACGTCGCCGCGATAAGCGGAATATGCCGCGAAAAGGGCGTCAGACTGATTGCCGACATGGCGCACGGGGCGCATTTTGCCTTTACTCCGCTGCTGAAAAACATTTACCGCTTTTGCGACGCTTTCGTGGTTTCGGCGCACAAGACGCTGCCGGCCATGACGCAGGCGGCCGCCGTCCTTGTCAACGACGGGGCTTTGTTTGACGGCATAAACGGGGCGATGAGAGTTTTTCACACCAGCAGCCCGAGTTATGTGCTCATGGCGTCGCTTGATTACGCAAGGGAAAGAGCGTCGCTTGCGGCGGCGACGGGAGAGGACAGGCGGGTTTTTGACGCCGTGAAAGAAATCACGGCCGTGCCGGGCGTGAAGTTTATGCCCAACGACGACTTTACCCGCCTGGTTATAGAAGACACAGACGGCGCGGCGGCCGAAAGATATTTCGTTTCGCAGGGCGTGCGCCCCGAGTTCAGCGACGTTTCGCGAGTTGTGTTTATACTTTCGCTTGCCGAAAGCCGTGAAAATTTATTAAAATTGAAAAGAGCCGTTGAAACGATGCCGCATTTCGTCAAGCCGGCGGACGGATTTTCTTTCGAAAAACCTGTTTTTACACCGCTTAAACCGTGTTCCGGCGATACGGAATATGTGCCGCTCGGCGAGGCGGAAGGGCGCGTATGCGCCGGTTCCGTCGGGCGGTATCCGCCGGGAGTGCCGCTGTTTGTCAGCGGCGAAACCGTTTCTTACGCGGCGGAGGCGGCGCGAGGGGAGATGTTCGGGCTCAAAAACGGAAAAATAAAGGTGTATAAATGAAAAACTTCATCACGCTGGAAGGCAGCGAAGGCGTCGGAAAATCCACGCAACTGCGTTTTCTTAAAGAGTATTGCCAAAAAAACGGCATAGACGCCGTGTTTACAAGGGAACCCGGCGGCAGTGAAATCGCCGAAAAGATAAGAAACATCATTCTTGACCCGTCAAACGGCGGAATGACCGACGTGTGCGAAGCGTTTTTGTACGCCGCCGCGCGCAATCAGCATCTGCGCGACGTCGTCGCGCCGGCGCTGGCGGACGGCAAAATCGTGTTTTGCGACAGATACGTCGATTCGTCTTACGCCTATCAGGGGTTCGGCAGAAAACTCGGATATGATTTTGTGAAAAATCTCAACGATTTGGCGATAGGGCAATATATTCCGCAATACACGATATTTCTCGATTTAAGCCCCGAAGAGGCTTTCGCCAGAAAGGGCGGCGCCGACAAAGCCGACAGGCTGGAACAGTCGGGCGACGAGTTTTTCGGGCGGGTTTACGACGGCTATAAATACGCCGCCGAAAAAAACGCCGACAGGTTTATCGTCATCAGACCGCTGGGCACAAAATACGAAACGCACGAAAAAATCGTGGAGGCGCTGAAACAAAAAGGCGTATTTTGAAATATGGAACAATTGACCAGACTCGTAACGGGCACAAAAGCGTTTGAAAGTCTGTGGAAACAGTTTTCCGCCGACAGGTTCGCGCACGCCTATCTCATAACGGGCAACGACCCTGAATATCTCAAAGAATTTCTGCTGTACGCCGGCGCGATGGCTCTGTGCCCCAAAGGCGGCTGCTTTTCATGCGTGGTGTGCAACAAGGTTTTCGCCGGCGAACACGTCGACGTGCACGTTTACCCGAAAACCAAAGACAAAATTCTGCTTGCCGACATATCGGAAATTCTTGACGACTGCTATGTAAAACCGTTCGAAGGGGACAGAAAGATTTATGTGCTCAACAACTGCGACACCCTTTCGCCGCTGCTTCAGAACAAACTGCTCAAAACGCTGGAAGAACCGCCCGAAAACACCATTTTCTTTTTGGGGGCTACAAACGAAAGCACGATTCTCGCCACGGTCAAATCGCGCTGTCAGCAGGTGCGGCTGGACGACACCTCTTTCGAGGAAGTGATGAAATATCTCACTTCGTCCGGCATAAGCGAAGCCGACGCCGAAATAGCGGCGTGTTTCGCCGACGGCAGACCGCTTACGGCGGAAAAATACGCCACCGACAGGAGTTTTTATAAAATTTTCGACGAAGTCACCGAAACGGTGAAAAGTCTTTCGTCGTCAAAAGACGCGCTGAAAGCGTCGGCAAAACTTTCTTCTTACGGCGCCGGCACGCAGACCGTTTTGCGCATGCTCCTGCTGCTTTACAGGCAGACGCTTGCCGCCTACGCCGACGAAGAGATGTTGTTGCTCAAACATAAAAAAAATGATATACTTTTTATCAAAGGAATGTATTCGCCCGAGGCGCTTTACAGAGTCGTGGACCTGCTGACGCAGGCGAAAATACGGCTGGACGGCAATTGCAATCTCTCCGCCGTGATTGACGGGCTGGTGCTTTCCATTCTGGAGGTTAAATATTCATGCCGAAGATAGTTGGCGTAAGGTTTAAGGATATAGGCAAAATCTATTATTTTTCGCCGGGCGATATAGAGTTTGACGTGGGCGACGGCGTCATCGTCGAGACAGTCAGGGGCGTGGAATTCGGCAAAGTGGTGCTGGCGCCGCGCGAAGTGGACGAAAGCGAAATCGTCAGTCCGCTTAAACCCGTGATACGCAAAGCCACAGAAAAAGACTTGCAGACCGCCGAAAAAAACGCCGCCAGGAAAGACGACGCGATGAAAGTCGCCAGGGAAAAGATAGCCAGGCATAAACTCAAAATGAAACTCATCGACTGTGAGTTTACATTTGACAGCAGCAAGGTCATTTTTTATTTCACCGCGGAAACAAGGGTGGACTTCCGCGAACTGGTAAAGGATTTGGCGAGTTATTTCCGCATAAGAATCGAACTCAGGCAGGTGGGCATACGCGACGAGGCTAAACTGCTCGGCGGGCTGGGGCCTTGCGGCAGGGCGTGCTGCTGTTCAAGTTGCCTGGGAGACTTTGCCAGGGTGTCAATCAAAATGGCAAAAACACAGGGGTTGTCGCTCAACCCCGGCAAGATAAGCGGGCTGTGCGGCAGGCTGATGTGCTGCCTGCAATATGAAAACGATTATTACAGCGAAGTTTACAAACTTATGCCAAGGGTGCACTCCGAAGTAAGCACTCCCGACGGCAAAGGCATCGTTCAGTCAAACGACATGCTGAAAAAACTCGTTGTGGTCAAAATAACCGACAAGGACGGCAACGCGGAAATAAAACCGTATCCGCTGGCGCAAATAAAAGCCAAACACACGCTTACCGATGCGGATTTGCCCGACGCGGAAGAAGATATCGGCGAAATTCTCGACTGAAAAAATCACCGCAAATATCAATAAAAATATATACATCACGGCAAGTTTGTGCTATAATGTCAATAACTTAAAAAAGGAGGCAACGACCTATGCCACATAAGATTTCAGATGAATGCATCAAATGCGGTGCCTGCGAATCTATCTGCCCTGTTTCGGCTATAAGCGAAGGCGAAAATCAATATCAGATTGACGCCGATACTTGTATCGATTGCGGAGCATGCGCGGCACAATGCCCTGTTAGCGCTATTTCCGAAGCCTAACAAAAACTTGTTTCGGGAGGGTTTTTTACCTTCCCTTTTTTTTTCGCTTTTTTGGCGCGGCCTTTACGCCGCGCATTTTATATGACGTTATTGTAAATGGCGCAGCGGTTATCCGGCGGTTTGCGCAGGCGTTTTTTGTTTGGTTTTGTACAAGTTGTCATTTTTTTATGTCAGGCGGCGTATATATTACAAAAAACAGCGGAGATAAAAATATGAGCAAAAAATCGAAAGTATTTCTCAGTTGCTGTCTGGCGCTCATGATTGCCTGCGGTTTTGTGGGCTGTCAGAACATGAACAAAGCACTGGAAGACAGCGTGAGCGAAATTCACGAAACGGTTTTATACGGCAGGGCGGAGGGCTTTTTCGTGGAAGTCATCGGCGGCAGGATTGAAAACGATTACGCTTTGGACGGCGTTAAAAACGGCATGAAAAACTTTGTCGCCGTTAAAGTCAGAACCGACGGCGAATACTCTGATATGTCGGCGGCGTTTACCGTAAACGGCAAGACGTATAACGAAACGTTGACAGTGTCGCCTTTCGACGCTGGCAGATGGACCGCCGTTGCCGACGGGGAACTGCCCGTCGAAACGCTGGACGTAACCCTGACCGCCGACGGCGAGTCGTTCGGCGTGGCGCTGGCGAAAGTGCCAAGCGGCGACGTGCATCCTTTGGACATACTCAAAGAAAATTTCGAGAGCCAACTTATGGAGTGTTACAAAGACGGCAAATTCGACTGTGAAATTTCCGTGCGCCTGGTGAAAAGCCCCGACGAAAACAGCGACGTATATTATTGGTATGTCGTGGCGTACAAACCGGACAAAACCTTTTTCGGCCTTATGATAGACAGCGCGACGGGCGAAGTTCTGGCGAAAAAATCCTGACCTTTCGCTTGTCAAAAAAAAGGTTGACCGCTATAATGTAATATAATTATGAGCGAAGAAAGAAACGGTGCTTCATCGACAACACTTATTTTGAAAACGGCAGGCAAAACGGCGGCTCTACTGTGCGTTTTGCTTGTTTTGATATGCGCTTTATTTCTGTTGCTTGCCCCGATGCGGGCAAGCGACTTTTTATATTCACTCGGGTGGAAAAGTTTTTCCGCCGACATGGCGTATACGGCGGCGAGCCGCAGCGACGGTTTTGACGATTGGTGGTCCGTGCTTGTCAAGTCGGTAAGCGCCGAAAACCACGCCAAAGCCTATGAGGCGGCGGACAGGCTGGAAAGGCACGGCGACTTTCGGGAGAAAATCGCCGATAAAGAAATTCTGGTGGGCGGCGTTTCGTACGGCGGCGAGTATTACGTCGCTTACAACAAGGCGAGAAGCGGGCTTGTCTATTCCGCTTCGGCGTCGGCGGGAATCTGGAACTACTGCGTCGATTGGGTGGAAGACAACGGATGGGGAGAATATCTCGGCGTGAATTTCTATTCCGTCAACCCGGTTAAAGGATATGTCGACGCCCTGAAAGACTACCCTGAAACGGAAGTTTCGCTGAGCGCCGCTCTGGAAACCTTCGACGCCCTGTATCTCGGCGAGGGGGATTACGCCGGCATACTCGGCAGTTCGTCAAAGCGCAACGATTTCGCTTACACCGTTTATTCTCTGGTAAAGGCGCGGCAGGGAGAAATTTCCGCCGAAACGGCGCTGCTTTGGGCGGAAAGGGCAAACTGATAAAAAAACGCCCGTAATTATTTTTCGTTTTTGAAAAGTTCCTTGTCGGGGGACGTATTTTCATTTATAATATAATAGGTAACATATAACAACAAGAATCGGATTTTTACGGAGGGAGAAACATGGAAAAAATTATCAAGGAAGGACTTACTTTCGACGACGTGCTGGTTATACCGAGCGAATCGCACGTGACGCCTGACAAAGTGGACCTCAAAACGTCGCTTTGCAAAAACATCAATCTCAACATACCGCTCATCAGCGCGGCTATGGACACGGTAACCGAAAGCAAACTCGCGATAGCCATAGCGAGAGAAGGCGGCATCGGCATAATTCACAAAAACATGTCGATAGAAGAGCAGGCTGTTCATGTGGATAAAGTCAAAAGAAGCGAGCACGGCGTAATTACCGACCCGTTCTTTCTCCATCCCGAAAACCTGGTGACCGAGGCGCTGGAACTCATGAGCAGATATAAGATTTCCGGCGTGCCGATTGTGGACAAGCGCGGCAAACTCGTGGGCATACTCACCAACAGGGATTTGCGCTTTGAAACCAATTTCGACCAGCCTATCGACAACGTGATGACCAAGGAAAACCTCGTCACGGCGCCGCAGGGCACCACGCTGGAAGAAGCGCAGAAGATTCTCGGAAGGCACCGCATTGAAAAACTGCCTATCGTAGACAAAGACGGGCTGCTTAAAGGGCTCATCACCATTAAAGACATAGAAAAGGCGACGCAGTATCCTCGTTCGGCGAAAGACGCCAAAGGGCGCCTGCTTGTGGGCGCGGCAGTGGGCACATCCGCCAACACCATTGACAGGGTCAAGGCGCTTGTGGACGCCAAAGTCGATCTCATCGGTCTCGACACGGCTCACGGACACAACAGCGGCGTCATCGACACCGTCAAAAAAATACGCAAACTTTTCCCTGACATTACGCTTATGGCGGGCAACGTCGCCACGGCGGCGGCTACCAGGGCGCTTATCGAAGCCGGCGCGGATATCGTAAAAGTGGGTATCGGCCCCGGCTCCATCTGTACCACGCGCGTGGTGGCGGGCATAGGCATGCCGCAGCTCACCGCCGTTATGGACTGCGCCGAAGAGGCCGACAAACTGGGCAAGGCAGTTGTCGCCGACGGCGGCATTAAATACTCGGGCGACATAGTCAAGGCCATCGCGGCGGGCGCTTCCGCCGTTATGATAGGCAGCCTGTTCGCCGGCACCACTGAAAGCCCCGGAGAAATGGAAATTTATCAGGGCAGAAACTTCAAGGTGTACAGGGGTATGGGCTCGTTGCCGGCAATGGCGCAGGGTTCAAAGGACAGATATTTCCAGGAGAACAGCAGAAAATTCGTGCCGGAAGGCGTCGAAGGCCGTGTGCCTTACAGGGGAAACCTTTCGGACACTGTATATCAGCTTGTGGGCGGCCTGAGAGCGGGCATGGGTTACGCCGGCGCGAAAGACATCGAGGCGCTTAAAAAAGACGCCAGGTTTGTGCGCATAACCAACGCCGGCCTTTTGGAAAGCCATCCGCACGACATATCCATCACCAAAGAAGCGCCTAACTACACGACGGCGGTCAAATAACAAGGGGACGACATGACTAGACAAACTGTTTTGGTAATAGACTTCGGCGGGCAGTACAACCAGCTGATTACCAGGCGTGTCAGGGAGCATAACGTGTATTGCGAAATGCTTCCTTACACCGTAAGCCTGGAAAGAATAAAATCGTATAATCCGGTGGGGCTCATCTTCACCGGCGGTCCGAACAGCGTGTATCTCGAAACGTCGCCGTCGGTGGACAAGGGCGTGTTCGACCTGGGCGTGCCGATTCTCGGCATTTGTTACGGCGTGCAGTTCATCGCCCACGCGCTTGGAGGCAAGGTTTCCTCGGCTGAAAAGAGGGAATACGGCAAGCAGGAAATGACTGTGGAAGACTCCACGCTGTTCAAGGGCGTGCCGTCGAAAAGCGTCTGCTGGATGAGTCACACCGATTATATTTCCGAAGTGCCGGCCGGTTTCACCGCCACGGCTTATACCGAAACCTGCCCCGTCGCCGCCATGGAAAATGACGGGCGTAAAATATACGGCGTGCAGTTTCACCCGGAAGTCATGCATACGCAGTACGGCTCGGCAATACTCCGCAACTTTTTGTATAACGTGTGCGAATGCGACGGCAGTTGGACGCCTGAAAACGTGGCGCAGGAAACAATCCGCGCCATTAAAGAAAAAGTCGGCGGCAAAAAGGTGCTTTGCGCCCTGTCGGGCGGCGTTGACAGCGCCGTCGCCGCGCAGTTGGTATATAAAGCGGTGGGGCAGCAGCTCACATGCATTTATGTCGACCACGGCATGATGCGCAAAAACGAGTCGGAAGAGATTATGCGCGTGTTCAAGGAAGAACAGGGCATGAATCTCATCATGGCGGACGCCAAAGACAGGTTCCTGGGCAAACTCAAAGGCGTTGCAGACCCGGAAACCAAACGCAAAATCATAGGCGCCGAGTTTATCAAGGTATTTGAGGCGGAAGCCAAAAAAATCGGGGCGGTGGACTTCCTGGTGCAAGGGACGATATATCCGGACGTCATCGAAAGCGGCAGTCCGACTTCAGCCGTCATCAAAAGCCATCATAACGTAGGCGGCTTGCCTGACGTTGTGGATTTCAAAGAAATAATCGAGCCGCTGCGCAGCCTGTTTAAGGACGAAGTGCGCAGAGTGGGCACGGAAATAGGTCTGCCTGATTCCATCGTGCAAAGGCAGCCGTTCCCGGGACCGGGGCTGGCGATAAGAATCATCGGCGAAATCACCGAGGAAAAACTGGAAATTCTGCGCGACGCCGATTTCATCTTCCGCGACGAACTCGCCAAAGCGGGGCAGGCTCCGCTTATCTGGCAGTATTTCGCCGTGCTGACGGGCAACCGCTCCGTCGGCGTGATGGGCGACGCGAGGACTTACGACTATACGCTGGCACTCAGGGCGGTGACCAGCGTGGACGGAATGACCGCCGACTGGGCGCGCATACCGTACGATGTGCTGGAAAAGGTTTCCACCAGAATCGTCAACGAAGTGAAACACATCAACCGCATCGTTTACGACATCACCAGCAAACCGCCGGCAACAATAGAGTGGGAATAATAACCGCGGCGAAGGCAACTTCGCCGTTTTTTATTTAAGTTTGTAAACAGAAATTTAAGTTTGTAAGTGGACGATATGAAAAATATCATTGAAATCAAAAACCTGAGCAAGTCTTTCGGCGAGGTAAAAGCCGTGGACGATTTGAGTTTCAGGGTGAAAGAAGGCGAGTTGTTTGCTTTTCTGGGCGTAAACGGCGCCGGCAAATCCACCACGATAAACATCATCTGCGGATGCCTTGCGGCGGATGGCGGAATCGTCACGGTGGACGGGCATGACGCCAGCCGCGCCGAAGCCGTCAAAAACGCCATAGGCGTTGTGTTTCAAAACTCTCTGCTTGACAAAAGCCTCACCGTGGCGGACAATCTCGCCAGCCGCGCCGCGCTTTACGGCATAAGCGGCCAGGGGCTTAAACGCCGCGTCGCCGAACTGGCGGAAATGCTGGACTTTGGCGGGCTGCTTGGCAGAACCGTGGGCAAACTGTCGGGCGGACAGCGGCGCAGGGTGGATATCGCCCGCGCGCTGATACATAAGCCTAAAATACTTATTCTGGACGAGCCGACCACGGGGCTTGACCCGCAGACGAGAAAAACACTGTGGGCAGTCATCGGCAATCTCCGCGAAAAGGAAAAAATGACGGCGCTGCTCACTACGCATTATATGGAAGAGGCCGCCGGGGCGGACTATGTTGTGATTATAGACGGCGGCAGAGTGGCGGCGGAAGGCACGCCGCTGGAACTCAAAAACGCCTATACCGGCGATTTTATCACGCTATACGGCGTGAGCCGCGCCGAGGCGGAAAGTCTGGGCATGCCGTTTGCCTCCGCCGGCGACGCCTTTGTGGTGGAAGTGCCGAATACGGCGGCAGCCACGAAACTCATCACGGAGCACCCGGGAATTTTCAGGGATTATGAAATAACAAAAGGCGGCATGGACGACGTGTTTCTCAACGTTACCGGCAAAAAGGCGGAGGAGCGTCATTGATGAAAATATTGACTTTAACAAAACGCAACATCAAATTGTTTTTCAAGGACAAGGGCATGTTTTTCACGTCGCTTACAACGCCCGTCGTATTGCTTGTGCTTTACGCCACTTTTCTGGCGGGGATTTACCGCGACACGTTCGTCGCCTCTTTCCCGCCGGGCATGGCTGTTTCCGACGCAATTATAGACGGCTGTGTGGCTGGTCAGCTGATATCATCGCTACTGGCGGTGTCCTGCGTGACGGTGGCGTTTTGCTCAAACTTCGTCATGGTGCAGGATAAGGCTTCGGGCACGCTCAAAGACTTTACAGTGGCGCCGGTCAGACCGTACGAACTCGCGCTGGGGTATTATCTCGCCGCTCTGCTTTCTTCGATGGCTGTTTGTTTCGCCGCGCTGGCAGTGTGCCTCGCGTATGTGGCGTGCGTCGGCTGGTATATGAGTTTTGCCGATGTGCTGCTGCTTGCTCTGGACGTTTTTTTGTTGGTAATGTTCGGCACGGCGATTTCCAGCGTGATTAATTTCTTTTTATCGTCGCAGGGGCAGATATCCGCCGTGGGCGCCGTAATCAGCGCCGGTTACGGCTTTATATGCGGGGCGTATATACCTATATCACAGTTTTCCGCCGGACTGCGCGGCGTGATTTCGTTTTTGCCCGGCACTTACGGCACGGCGCTGGTGCGTGGCCACTCAATGAACGGGCTGTTTAACGAAATGCTCGCCGAAGGCGTGCCGCGGCAGGTGGTGGATGGCATTATGGACGCCATAGACTGCAATATTTATTTTTTCGGCGACAAAGTGCCGGTGTCTGTTCAATATATCGTGCTGGCGGCCGCGGTGGCGGCGCTTATCGCGCTGTATGTGTTGCTGAATGCCGTAAAAAACAGGAAAGAGGCAAGATAAAAAACGGAGCCGACGGCTCCGCTTTTTTTATTTTTTGTCGTTATTTTCGTATACCTTTTTGCGTATGGCGTCCATCTTCGCGTCAAGCCGCGCGCTGATGACGGCGCACTGAAACAGTTCGTCCTGCATTTCGGCGGTAAAATCAAAGTCTTTTTTATATTTGAGTTTGTGTTCCAGACTCGCCCAGCAATCCATCGCTATGGTGCGCAGCTGAACTTCGACTTTCATGGGCTTTTTTTCGTTGGCGAGAAAAATCGGTATCTCGACAATGAGGTGCAGGCTGCGGTAACCGTTCGGCTTCGGCGTCATTATGTAGTCTTTCTGCTCTATGAGTTTGATGTCGTCCTGTTTGAGCAGGGCGTCGGCTATGGTGTACACGTCTTCGGGGAAGGAGCATATCACCCGTATGCCGGCTATGTCGTTGAGGTTTTCTTCTATGGCTTTGACGGAAAACGGCAGGCCTTTGCGTTCGAGTTTGTTGAGTATGCTCTGCGGCTCTTTAAGGCGGCTTTTGATTGACTCAATCGGGTTGCGGTCGTGCTGCAGCGAGTATTCTTCGTTCAGCACGTTGAGTTTTGTCTGCACTTCCATAATGGCGCAGTTGTAGTATGACATCAGCATCCGGAAGTTTTTGAGCTGCGTGAGTATTTTTTCGGCAGCCTTGTCGCTGAGTTCCATTTGCGGCACAAGAAGGTTTTCGATATTGTCCATTGTGTTTTCCATGATATTTTCCTTTGCGTATTCGCGCGTGATTTATGTTGATTACTCAATATAATATAGCACGGATAACCGATTTGTCAATATTAAAAGGGGGTATGCCGCCATTTGTCAAAAGAGAAACGTTTGCCGCCCGCAATTTGGCGGTTTTCGTTTGTTGTTTGGCGGCGTGTTGTGATATACTCTTTAAGTATTTATGAGATATCTGGCATTTGACATCGAAGCGGCGAACGGTTACAACCCCGCCAGCATATGTTCAGTCGGCGTGGTTGTCGCCGACAGCGATTTCAAGGTGTTGCTTAAAGAAAACATCTGGATAAATCCGCGGTCGAAGTATAATCTCAACGGCACGCGTCCGAACGTGGGCATAGACCTGCATCTGGACAAGGATTTGCTGGACAGGTCGCCGGATTTTTCCGAACGGTACGAAAAGCTGAAATCCATGCTCACCGCCGCCGATACGGTAGTGGTGGGGCACGCCGTCGACAGCGACGTGCGCATGCTCAACGCCGCCTGCAAAAAATACCGGCTGCCGTCAATCGATTTCAAATTCGTGTGTTCGCAGCTGCTGTACAAATGTTACAAAGGCGACAAAAACGTGATGGGGCTTGACAAAATAGCGGCGGAACTGGGGCTGCATTTCCGTCAGCATTATTCTGACGAGGACGCCCTTATGTCGCTCCTGACGCTTAAATTTCTGTGCGAGAGCCAAAATAAAACCGTAGGCGAACTGATGAAGGCTTATCACGTCAGATACGGCGAAAACAAGGATTTCGTCATTACGCGTCCCGCGTCGCTGGAAGGTCAGGCGGGCGGAAAAAAACTCAGCCGTGAGGCCATAGAAAAAATCAAAGCCGAGGCGGAAAAACTGGGCGCCGCCGCAGGCGGCGGAATTTTGGGCGGCAAAACCGTCGCTTTGTCGAGACAGATAGAATTTATGGGGAGCGACGTCTGGCTGCCGCTCATTAAAAAAACCGTCGCGCTGGGCGGAAAATATACACCCAAAATAGGCCGCTGCGACGTTTATGTCGCTGACGAACGGACCGGCGACGCCCGCGAAAGATTTTTAAACACGCGCCTTGAAAGAGGCGAAAAGGTGGCGGTGATGACGCCGTCGGAATTTTTGAAACTGGGTGAGGAGGAAGAAAATGGATAAAAACCTTGCCGTCAATATGTTTTTGAAAGGATACAGTTGTTCTCAGGCGGTCGCCGCCGCTTTCGCCGAAGACTGCGGCGTCAGCGCCAAACATATGACGAAAGCCGCAATCGCTTTCGGCGGAGGGTTTGTCAAGACGCACGCTTCACTTTGCGGCGCGCTGAGCGGCGCGGCGATGGCGGCGGGCATACTTGTCGGAGAAACCGACGCCGACGCGAAAAACCGTTTCGCCGCCGAATTCAGGACGCAGGTGGTGGAACCGTTTGTGCGAAAACACGGCAGCATGGCGTGCGGCGACATGGTGAACGACAAAAAAATGCTTATGGAATGCGCCGATTTTTCCGCGGCGACAAAAGAACAGTTTGAGGCGCGCCCGTGTCTGTCGCTTGTTCTCTCCGCGTGCGAACTGACTGAAAATTTTGTCAAAGGCTTCAACAATAAATAATTGACACCCGCGTTCATTTTTGTTATGCTTAACGTGATTTCGGGAAGGAGAAACTAATGCAGTACTTGAAAGATAAGGTCAGAGAAAGAATTTACGACGCTGCCGTGACGGAGTTCAAAACTTACGGGTATCAGGACGCGTCGATAAGAAATATAGCCAACAACGCCGGGATTTCTTTGGGCAATATTTACAGGTATTATCAGAACAAAGAGGCGTTGTATATAGCGGTGGTGCAGCCGCTGATTGACAGCGTAAAGGAATTTGTCGAGAAGAAATATTTCATCGTTGGAGACAGTTTGCAGACCGTCGCTGAAAATCTGTTGGAATTCATGGTGGAGCACGACGACGAAATCGTTATTCTGCGCAGGGGAAACACGCAGTATTACAAGCAGTTTTCGCAGTATCTCGAAGGTGTGACCGCCCGCAAGATAGAAACGCTCATGAACGACGGATTCGGCCGTTCTAAAATTAAAAACCCCGACCTCACGATGATTATCGCCCGTTCTTTTCTGCACTGTCTTTTCGACGTGCTGGGCAGCACGAAAGACAAGGCGATGCGCAAAACCTATGTGGAAGAGATAATAACTTTTTATTTCGGTCATCTCGCTACCCGCTTCGGCGACTGAGCGAAAACGCCGTCCCGCCTGAGCGGGACTTTTTTTTGCGCATTCGCGCCGCCTTGTTTTGTCATAAGACGCCGTTTTCTGCGCATACTGCTAACGGAGGGACAGATGGAAAACAAGCGTAAAAGCGCCCAAAAGCAAAGAGGCGCGAAAAGCGAAAACTCCAAGGGAAAACGTACGCCGGCTTCCGCCGGCAGGCAGCCGGAAAAGAAGGGCGCGGCGAAAAAAACGGCGAAAAAAACTGCGGCCGGAAAGCCGGTTGAAAAAAAGCCCGCGGCAAAGGGCGGGGCAGGCGCCGTGAAAGCGGCGCCGAACGGCGAAGCCGCCGTTGGCGTCAGGAGCACGCTGACAAGCGTCGTGCTGTGGACGGTGATTTTCGCCATCGCCCTGATGCTTATAGGGCTGAACGTGTTTAACACCCGCCCCGTGCCTCTTGAAGAAGCGGCCGCGAGCATAAACATGGAGAACGAGGCGAGATACGGCGCCGAAAGCCGGCTGACGCTGAGTTTCGACAAGCCGGTGGATTTCGACAAGGAAACGGAAATCGTCTGGATTGTCGACGGTACGGAAGTCAAGCGGGGCGCACCGACGGATAAAGACGGCATGACGCTCAGCCACAGGTTTTCGTCGGTTGGCGGCCACAACGTTACCGTGAAAGCCGAAGGCAAGGACACGTTGACTGTGAGCAGGGACATCGACGTCAAAAAACCGCTGCTCACGCTTACGGCGAGAAACGCCCGAAAGACTTACGGCGAAGCCAATCCCGACGTTATATTTCAGGTGAGCGGCTTTGTGGACGGCGATACTCAGGACAGCGTGGAAGGGCTGGAGCCCCGTTTCGACGCCGATGAAAAATCGCCCGTGGGGGAATACGGCGTGGCGGCGCTGACGCTCGGCAAATACGACGTGGCTGTCAGCGGAAAACTCACCGTTACCCCGAAAGAAATCTCGATAGCGGCGGAAAATCTCACCAAGGTGTACGACGGGAGCGACGCCGCTCCCGAAACGGAATTTTCGCTGCGAGGGGCGGTCGGTGGCGACGACGTGTCTGTCGTGTGCGGCTCGGCAAAGTTCGGCGACAAAAACGCCGGCGTAAACAAGAAGGTTACTTTTGACGGGTTGAGGCTTGCGGGAAAAGACGCGGCAAATTACCGCCTTGACGGGACGACGCTGAAAGGAGAGATTCTGCCTAAAGAGATAACTCTCGACGGAGCGGAAGTGTCGGACAAGCAATTTGACGGCGGGAGGGCGGCGACTTTCAAAAGCCTGGGCAGGTTTACGGGCGTAGTCGAAGGAGATGAAATCAGCGTCGGCGAAGTATCGGCGCGTTTCGAAAACGCCTCGGCGGGCAAAGGAAAGACCGTGCTTATCGACAAATGCGTGATACAGGGTAAAGACGCCGCTAATTACAAAGTGAAACTGCCGCTGCTGAAAGCGGATATAAACAACTGACGCGCGCCCGTGAGGGCGCGTTTTCGCGCGTGAAAACCCGACTTGCAATATTTCGGCAAATAAGTTATAATAATCAAGTACCTGAAAATTTTTATAATTTTATAGTACCTCCCCGCCTTTTTCCGACGGCGGGCAAAACTACAAAAAGGAGGTATACGCATGCCGAAAAATCCTTACTCCGAACTGACGCCTTACATCAAACAACTGTCTGAAAAATGCTGCCAATGCTCTTTGGTTCAGCCTGAGTTTTACAAACAATACGACGTCAAGCGAGGTCTGCGCGAACTTGACGGCACCGGCGTGCTTGTCGGTCTGACAAATATATCGGAAATACGCTCCAAAGAAATAGTGGACGGCAAAGCGGTGCCGGCCGAAGGCGAACTGTATTACCGCGGCATCAACGTCAAGGACATCGTGCGCGGGTTTTTCAACGACAAGCGTTTCGGTTTCGAATCGGTGGCGTATCTGCTGCTGTTCGGCGAGCTGCCGAACAAGACGGAACTCGAACAGTTCGGCAAACAGCTGGGCATGTACCGCAACCTGCCGCATAATTTCGTGGAAGACGTGATTCTCAAAGCGCCTCCCGCCGACATGATGAACACGCTCGCCAGGTGCGTGCTGACAATGTATTCTTACGACGACAATCCCGACGACACGTCGGTCGCCAACATAGTCAGACAGTGTATGTCGCTTATGGCGACTTTTCCGCTGTTTTCGGTGTACGGATATCACGCCTACGCCTATGACAGGGGCAACAGCAGTCTGTACATACACGCTCCTCAGCCGGAACTTTCGACGGCGGAAAATATTTTGTATCTGCTGAGACCTGACACCAATTATACCGATTTGGAAGCCCGCATTCTCGACATCGCGCTGGTGCTTCACGCCGAACACGGCGGCGGCAACAACTCGACGTTTACAACGCACGTCGTCAGTTCTTCCGGGACGGACACATACTCGGCGATAGCGTCGGCGCTGTGCTCGCTCAAAGGGCCTAAGCACGGCGGCGCCAACGTCAAGGTCATCAAAATGTTCAACGACATCAAAGAACATGTCAGCGACTGGTCGGACGAAGACGAAATAATGGGTTATCTCAAAAAACTTCTGCGTAAAGAAGCGTTCGACAAATCGGGGCTTATTTACGGCATGGGGCACGCGGTTTATTCGCTTTCCGACCCGAGGGCGGACATCTTCAAAAGTTTCGTGAAAAAACTTTCCGACGCGAAGGGCAGGAATGATGAATTCGGGCTTTATTCGCTTGTGGAAAAACTTGCGCCGCGGGCCATCGCCGAAGAACGAAAGATATACAAGGGCGTCAGTTGCAACGTGGATTTTTACAGCGGGTTTGTTTACAGCATGCTGGATTTGCCTTACGAACTGTACACGCCGCTGTTCGCCATGGCGAGAATCGCCGGCTGGAGCGCCCACCGCATAGAGGAAATAGTAAACGGCGGCAAGATTATCCGTCCGGCTTACGAAAGCGTTTGTCCGCGCAGGCCGTATGTGCCGATGGATAAAAGATGAACAAACAAAAAAACCGATACGTCCGTATCGGTTTTTGTTTTTGAAAGGGGACTTATTTTGTGCCGAAAAGTCTGTTGCCGGCGTCGCCGAACCCGGGCACGATGTATCCGTTGCCGTTAAGGCCTCTGTCCACACAGGCAAGGAACACCTGCACGTCCCTGTGAGAGTTTCTGACCTTGTCGATTCCCTGCGGGGCGGCGAGAATGGACATCAGTTTGATGTCTTTGCAGCCTTTCGATTTCAGCATGGATATAGCCGCGCACGCCGACGCGCCTGTCGCCAGCATAGGGTCGAGCACGATGACTTTTTTGTCGGCTATGTTTTCCGGCAGTTTGCAGTAGTATTCTTTGGCTTCAAGCGTTTCAGGGTCGCGGTAAATGCCTATGTGCCCGACTTCGGCCGTCGGCAGAAGCGCCAGCACACCGTTTACCATGCCCAGCCCCGCCCTGAGAACGGGTACAATCGCCACGGAATTTTCCTTCACCACATACTGCGTCACGCTTTCCAGCGGAGTGGTGACTTCGCGGGCTTCGACGGGCACGTCTTTAAGCGCCTCGTACGCGAGCAGAGTGCTGACTTCACAGACGATTTCACGGAACTGTTTCATTGCCGTGTTTACATCGCGCAGCAGGGCTATTTTGTGGTTTAAGAGCGGGTGATTCACGACGATAACGTTTTTATCCATAAAATTCTCCGTTTGCCGTAAGGCAGTTAAAGTATATTGATATTTTACACTAACGGCGGTAAAAATTCAACGGCAAACGAAAATTTTTTAATCATATATTTTTCGCCGCCGCGTTTGCGCCGCGGCGGCTGTTTGTGATACAATTTCAAAGATACGGAAGGTTGGATATGAAAATCAGATTCTTTAACGGTCACGTTATGACCATGAACAAAAACAACGATATTTTCACGGGCGAGGTGCACACCGACGATGACGTCATCACCTATGTCGGCGGTGAAACATCCGGCGGCACGTTTGACAGGGAAGTTGACATGCGCGGCGGAGTAATAATGCCCGGGTTTAAGGACTGTCATTGCCATTCGCCCATGACGCTGTTCCGCAATTACGCCGACGACCTGCCTCTCGACGAGTGGCTCAACGACAAGATTTTTCCGCTGGAAGCCAAACTCGACGGCGAAAGCGTATATTGGGGCACTCTTCTCGCCGTGCTGGAATATCTTTCGGGCGGCGTGACGGCGGTGTGCGACATGTATTTCTGGGATGAATGGCTTGTCAAAGCCATGGCGGACGGCGGCATGCGCTGCGTGTTTGTCAAAGGCATGAGCGACAACGGCAATTTTAAGCGGGAAACGCTGGACGCCTGCGAAAGAAACTATCTCATGCTTAACGAGCTGAGCCCGCTGGTGCGCTACGACCTCGGCGTGCACGCCGAGTACACCGCGTCGAGAGAACTTCTGAAAGGAGCGGCGGAACTTTCCGCCAAACTTAACGCGCCCGTCTCGATACACCTGTCCGAAAGCAAAAAAGAAGTGGAAGACTGCGTCGCCAGATACGGCGACAGACCCGCTTTCGAAGTGGCGAAATACGGCGTGTTCGACAGGGGCGGCATGGCGTATCACTGCGTTTATCTGAACGACGACGAAATCGCCCTGCTGGCGAAAAAGGGAGTGTCGGTTGTGACTAATCCCGCCAGCAACCTGAAACTCGCCAACGGCGTGGCGCCGCTTATAAAAATGCTGGAAGCGGGCGTAAACGTGGCGCTTGGCACCGACGGCCCCGCGAGCAACAACGGGCTTGACATGTTCAGGGAAATGTATCTCGCCAGCGTGCTGCAAAAGAGCGTCACGGGCGACCCCGCCGCTATGCCGGCCGAAACGGTGCTGAAAATGGCGACTGTCAACGGAGCCATGGCAATGCGCCTTTATGACTGCGACTGCCTTGCCGAAGGCAAGCAGGCGGACATGACGCTTATAACCCTCGACAGGCCTAATACCCGTCCGCTCGCCAACCTGCAAAAGAGCATAGTGTTTTCCGCGGACAGGACAAATGTCAGGATGACCGTCGTGGCGGGAAGAATACTGTACGAAGACGGCGAGTTTTTCACAGATATCCCCGCCGATGAAATTTACCGCAGGTGTGAGGAAATAGCGGGGCGTTTTCACAAATGAAATGTTATTGCTGTCCACATAGGTGCGGCGCCGACAGAAGCCGTGAGGCCGGTTTCTGCGGGGCGGGAGAAAAGATAAAGGTTGCCAAAGCATATCTGCACATGTGGGAAGAGCCGTTCATAAGCGGCGCGCGGGGCAGCGGCACGGTGTTTTTCTCGCACTGCAACCTGAAATGCGTATATTGCCAGAATTACGAAATTTCCGCGCTGGGGCACGGCAGGGAAATTTCCGCCGACAGGCTGCTCGGCATAATGACTGAACTCGAAGAAAAGGGGGCGGAAAACATAAACCTCGTGACGCCCACCCATTTCGTGCCCATGATACTGCCGGCGCTGGAAAAATACAAGGCCGGCGGCGGTTTGCCGATAGTTTACAACTGCGGCGGGTACGAGAGCGTGGAAACGCTGAAAACGCTGGAAGGCGTTGTCGACGTGTATTTGCCCGATATAAAATATTTCGACGCCGCGGTTTCCGCCCGGTTCAGCGGCGCGGCCGACTATTTCGATGTGTGCTCCGCCGCCGTGGCCGAAATGAAAAGACAGGTTCCGGATTATGAGTTTGACGGCGGCGTTATGACAAAAGGCGTCGCCTTGCGCCATCTCGTGCTGCCGACGCTTGCCGACCAGGGCGTTAAGATTCTGGACTGGGTGGCGGAAAATCTGGGCAAAGACGCTTATGTGTCGCTGATGCGGCAGTACACGCCTTGTTTCAACGCTCCGCTCTTTCCCCAGATTAACAGGCCGGTTACTGAAAGGGAATATCAGAGAGTAATCCGCCGCGCCGAACTTCTGGGTATGCCAAACGTGTTTACGCAGGAAGAGGGCGCCGTGGGCGAAGAATACGTTCCGCCTTTTGACATGGAAGGCGTATAAACAGCCGCGAGGCTGTTTTTTGCCGTCAACGGTTTTGAGTTTTCGCCGCCCTGTGATATACTTATGCGCGGAGGAATTATGGAGAAAAGGAAAAAGGCGACTTTTCGTGAGATTCTCACGCTGTTCTGGACCTTTCTAAAAATAGGTCTTTTCACTTTCGGCGGCGGTTACGCCATGATACCGATGATTGAAAAAGAACTCGTCGAGAAAAAAGGCTGGATAACGTCGGACGAGATTTCCGACATGGTGGCGATAGCCGAGGCGACTCCTGGGCCTATCGCCGTGAATACGGCGACTTTCGTCGGATATAAAAAGGGCGGTTTCTGGGGCTCATTTTTTTCTACGTTGGGGCTGGTCATTCCGTCGTTTGTCGTTATCATAGTCATTTCGGTGTTTCTGTCTTACGTCAGCGGCAACGTGTGGGTGGAAAGCGCTTTCAAAGGCATAAGAGCGGGCGTGGTGGCGCTTGTCATCAACGCCGGCATAAAGATGACAAAGCAGGTGGAAAAAGCCGTGGCGACTGTCATACTGACCGTGGCGGCGTTTGCTCTCGCCACCTTTACCGGCGTCGACGTGGTGTGGATTATCATAGCGGGCGGTCTGTTCGGCGTGATTTATCAGTCGGTCGCGGCAAGGAAGAGCAAAAAAGCAAAAGAGGAGGATGAAAACAAATGATACTTTGGGATTTGTTTTTCACCTTTCTCAAAATAGGGCTGTTCACCATAGGCGGCGGCTACGCTATGATACCTATGATTCGCAGCGAAGTGGTGCTTAACTGGCAGTGGATTGACGAAAACAGTTTTGTCAACTTTATCGGCATTGCCGAGTCCACCCCCGGACCTTTCGCCATAAATATCGCCACATTCGTGGGGTATGAAACGGCTGGCGTGGTTGGCGCGCTGTGCACAACGCTGGGCGTGGTGCTGCCGTCGTTTATAATCATACTCATCATCGCGAGGCTGTTTACCAGGTTCAGCGACAACAAAATCGTCAAGAGCGTGTTCTGGGGGTTCAAACCCGTCGTGGCGGGTCTTATCCTGTCTGCGGCTGTTACGCTGACATTGCAGGCGATTTTGCCTAACGTGTCGCTGGCAGGGTTTAATTTCGATTTCAGCGGTTTCGACGTCTGGGCGCTGGTGATTTTCGCCGTGATATTCATCTTGTCCAAGGTTAAAATCAGGGGCAGACAGACGCATCCTTTTCTGCTGGTGATTTCGTCCGCCGCGCTGGGTATAATAATATACGGCGCCGGACCTATGATTTTCGGATAACGGAGAAAGATAATGGATAAAAAACAATTTGTGACGGGCGTTGTTTTGCGCTTCGCCTTGCTGATTATAATAACCGCCGCCGTGCTTATACTTCGCTTTGCCGGCGGCATTTCCGCCGACTGGTGGGGGTGGTACGTGATGTACGTGCTGATATTCGCTTCCGCCGCGGTGGCGGCGTTTTACATCGTGAGGCACGGCAGAACTTTCGTGGTGGACGGCGTGCGCAAAAAAATGATGAAAAAATCCGCCGCCGATTTCCTTGAAGCGTGGGAGGCGGAATCGTTTACGCCGTCAAACGTCGAGGGCTACGCCTATCACAGTGAAAGGGATTTCGACACGTCGCTGACTTTCGGCGGGCAAATCACGGTGAGAAAGGTGCTGCGCGATGAAAACGGCGACGTCACTGGCGACGCCGACGTGAGAGAGTATTCTTACGGTGATATCGTTTTGCTGGAAGTAACCGACATAGGCGGCGAGGGCTGCGCCCACGTTAAAATTTCTTTTAGCGATGGCGCGGAAGAATATTGCTATCTCGACGCCGACGTGGGCAGATATCTCGCCCAAAAAACGGGGCTGGAAATCAAGGGGATTGAAGAATACAAAGATTATTGCCGCAAACTGGCGGACGAATAAAAAAGCCTCTCGAAAGAGAGGCTTTTTTTTTGTTCATATATGTCTGACTTTGGACAGAAATTCTTTGAGCCGCGGACTTTGCGGATTGTCGAAAAACTCGTCAGGCGTGTTCTGCTCGGCAATGACGCCGTCGTCCATAAACAAAACGCGGGTGGCGACTTTCCTGGCGAAAGACATTTCGTGCGTGACGATGACCATGGTCATGCCCGTTTCGGCAAGCGTCTGCATGACGCCCAGAACTTCGCCCACCATTTCGGGGTCGAGCGCAGAGGTCGGCTCGTCAAACAGCATGACTTCCGGCTCCATATTGAGCGCCCTGACTATGGCGACGCGTTGTTTCTGCCCGCCTGAGAGCATGTTCGGATATTCGCCGGCTTTGTCCACAAGCCCGACTTTGCCCAGCAGTTCCATGGCGTCGCTTTCCGCCTGCTCTTTGGTTTTGAGTTTCAGCTGCACCGGCGCCAGCGTCATGTTTTGCAGCACCGTGAGATGGGGGAAGAGATTGAAGTGCTGGAACACCATGCCCATCTTCTGGCGGATTTTGGTGATGTCGGTGGATTTGTCCATGAGACTGGTATCTTTGAAAAAGATTTCACCGGACGAAGGAATTTCCATAAAGTTGAGGCAGCGCAGAAAGGTGCTTTTGCCGCTTCCGGACGGACCTACGATGACTATTTTTTCGCCTTTATGTATTGTTTCGTCGATGCCTTTAAGCACCTGCAATTCGCCGAAATTTTTTGTGAGATTTCGTGTTTGAATGAGCGCCGGTTGGTTGTTATTCATCTTTCACCTCTACGCATTCTCTTTTCCAACAGTTTAATTATAAACGCTATCGCGTAAACAAAAATGAGATAGAAAGCGGCCGCCACCAGCATAGGTACGAGATAGTTTGCCATTTTGTCGCCCGCGCCGATTATTCTTGCCGCGTAAGTAAGGTCAATCAGTCCCACCATGCTGACTATTGAAGTTTCTTTCAGCAACGCGATGAGTTCGTTACCTATGGTTGGTATTACGTTTTTGATTGCCTGCGGCATCACGATAAGGCGCATAGTCTGTCCGCCGGTGAGTCCGAGGCTGAGCCCCGCTTCGGTTTGTCCTTTGTCGATTGACAAGATGCCTGCACGGATGTTTTCTGAAACATACGCGCCGGAATTGATACCGAATGTCAATATTGCCGTGATTTCAAGCGGAAACCCCCTGATTGCGAATATGGCGAATACCATAATGAAAAGTTGCAACGCGACAGGCGTTCCGCGAATTATTGTGACATATATGTTGCATATAGCGTTTGGAACGCACAAAGCCTTTTTGTTTTTAGGATAGGCTATTTTTATCAGCGCAACGACAATGCCTAACACAAGGCCGAGAATTGCTGCCAAAACGGAAATCAGTAAAGTTTCACCTAGCCCGCTGAAAATTAGCGATATGTATTCGGAAGTGCCGAAAATTTCGGCGAAGCCCTGAAAAATATTCACGGTAAGTTCTCCTTGAAAAATACAAAGCAGGCAGAGAAAAATCTCTGCCCGGGTTGCTTAAAATACTGTCAGTTTAATCTTCAAGACCAAAATGTTTAGCTACGAGGCGGTCGATACCGTTTTGACCGTCCTGAACATCATCAATGAGTTCCTGAAGGACTTCGTTTATAGCGTCCAGCAATTTGTCATTGCCTTTTTTCACACATATGGCGTACTGTTCTTCCGTGGCGGTTTCGGCGTCATAATAGAGCGCGGCGCAAATGAATTTTCCATCGTTATTTTCCGTCATATATTTTGCAGGAAGTTCGTCTATAACAACGCAGTCTATATTCTGACCGATTGCGTTTGAAGCGAGATTGGCGTCGGTATACGGATGTACTTCGGCACCTGTGCCTTGAAGCACGCCGTCAAAACCGTCATCTTTATTGATTTCACCTTCAACATAAATGTTGCCGGTAGTGTCTGTCTGCACGCCGATATCTTTGCCGCCAAGAGTGCTCCACAGCACATATTGAGTGCCGTCAGCTGCTGTTTGGACAGGGAAATCAGCCGCGTCGGTGGCGAGAAACATGACGTATTGTACGGCAGTGTAATAAGGAATTGAGAAGTCGACTTTTTCCGCACGGTCAGGGGTAATTGTCAAACCGGCAGCGCCGACATCGGCAAGTTTACCGTCGCTGACGGTATCGATAATGATACCAAAGTCACCGTCTTTGAACACGACGTTTCTGTCAAGGCGTTCGCCGACCATATTCATTATATCGACGTCAACACCGACGATTTCTTTTCCGTCATAATATTCAAAAGGTGCGAAAAATGCGTTGGTTTGAACGATAATGTCATCGTTTCCGCAGGCTGTAAGGCCGAAAACGGTTGTTATCGACAGCACCGCCACGACGAGAAGTTTCAGAAATTTTTTCATAGTTTCCTCCCATTGGTTTGTTAAAGTTACCGTGTAAATATACTACCGACGCGGTTTTTTTGCAAGCGTTTATGCAATATTTTTTGCGAAAAAATGCATAAATTTTTTTCGGCAGCGGTATTTATGCAAAAACCGTGCATAAAGTTTGATTTTATGCAAAATATGCCCAAACGGTTGATAAAACGCCGCCGCTGTGGTAACATATAGCATATAAACGGCGGTGCCGTTAAAGGAGAGAATATGGGCAAAATAGTCACAAACAGAGATAAACTTGTTATGCAGTCGGCGATGGGCGTCATACATCACCCGACGATGCGCAGCGCGACAAAAATCGCCCACGACGAAAGCATATGGGCGGTGCCCGCCGTCGGCGGCATTTGCTACAACGTCAGGATTGGCGACAGCGTTTACGGGCTGGCGGGCGACCATATAGAGCCCGGCGTGAGCGTCAAGAACGCCGACGCCACCGAAAACCTGGCGCTCAATTTTCTGTCCTGTGTAGGCAACGAGGCGATAGTGATGTCGGGCGACGCGAAAAGCGCCCGGGGCAGGGTTACCGGCACGCACGGCGGAATCGAGCATGTGCTGGCGGATTTTGAGACCGCCGATATGGAGAAAATGGCGCCCGGCGACAAAATTCTGGTCAAGACATTGGGCCAGGGGCTGAAAATCGAGGGGTTTGACGATGTCAAGGTGATGAACGTCGACCCTGCCGTGCTGGAAGCCATGGGCGTGGAGGAAGAAAAGGGCAAACTTAAAGTAAAAGTGGCGGCGGTTGTGCCGGCGCATCTTATGGGCAGCGGCATAGGCAGCGCCAACGCTTACACCGGCGACTATGACATCATGACGATGGACAAAAAGGAACTCAAAGTAAGCGGGCTGGAAAACCTGCGTTTCGGCGATATTGTGGCGCTTAAAGACTGCGACACCACAAACGGCAGGTGTTTCCGCAAAGGGGCGGTCACGATAGGCGTCGTGGTGCACAGCGACTGCGTGCTCAGCGGTCACGGCCCCGGCGTTACCACGCTGCTGACTTGCCAAAAGAGCAAAATCACCTGGACGTTAGACAAAGACGCCAACATCAAAAATTATTTCGGCAGATAAAACGGCGCCGTAAACCCGTCCGCGGTTTACGGCGCTTTGTTAAAAATAAAAAATATTTCAATTATATCATTTTTATTATTGCAAAACGGTCAAGTTGTGTTATCATTATAAAATAAAGCAATGACGACATCGCTGGGAGAAAGACAATGAACGAGCCCTTGATACTGACTTTTGACTGCGGTACGCAAAGCATCCGCTGCACGCTTGTCAACAAAAAAGGCGAAATTATAGGCATGGCGACGCAAAGGTGCAAACCGTACTTTTCGCTTAAAAGAGGCTATGCCGAGCAATACGGCGAAGTTTACGAGCAGGCGATTTGCGACGTGTCCCAAAAACTGAAAGAGACCCACGGAAGATATTGGGGCAACATCATTGCCGTGACCACCACATCGGTAAGGGACACCTGCGTTTGTCTTGACAAAGACGGCAAACCCGTCAGACCCATCATAATGTGGCTTGACCAGCGCGAAGCCGCGTTCGACTACAAACAGGTGCCGGCGTTTTACAGATTTCTGTTCCGCCTGGTCGGCATGACGGAAACGGCAAAAATGCAGGGAAAGCTCACGATGAGCAACTGGATAAGGGAAAACGAGCCTGAAAACTGGGCGAAAACCTATAAGTACGTCACCATTTCGGGATATTTCAACCACATGATGACGGGCAAGTTCATTGACAGCAAGGCGTGCCAGATCGGTCATATACCGTATCACTACAAAAAGCGCCGCTGGAAGACCAAGCGGGACATGCAGTACCGCATCTTCAACGTGGAGCCGGAAAAACTGTGCGACCTTGTTGAGCCTGGCGAGATTCTGGGATATATCACCAAAGAGTTTGCCGAAAAGTCGGGCATAAAAGAGGGGCTCCCGCTGATAGCGACGGGCGCCGACAAGGGGTGCGAGGCGCTGGGCTGCGGCGTTGTCAGCCCCGACACGGTGTCCATAAGTTTCGGCACGCAGTCGACTGTGCAGTTCGTGACGGAAAAATACGTTACGCCGGAGCCGTTTTTGCCGTCGTACACGGCGGTCATGCCGAATCAGTATAACCCCGAAATCCAGATTTACCGCGGATATTGGATGGTAAGCTGGTTTATAGAAGAATTTGCCAAATACGAAGTGGAAGAGGCGAAAAAACAAAACGTGTCCGTAGAGCAGCTACTCGACAAGCGCCTGCATGAAATCCCTCCGGGATGCGACGGTCTCGTGCTTCAGCCGCTGTGGGCGCCTATGCTGCGCTCTCCCGAAGGCAGGGGCACTATAATAGGGTTTAACCACGTCCACACAAAGTGGCACCTTTACAGGGCGATTATCGAGGGCATAAATTACGCTCTGCTCGACGCTTTCAAAAAGATACAGCGCAGGGTAAAAAACAAAATCAAAAAAATAATCGTGTCGGGCGGCGGAAGCAAAAGCGACTACGTCTGCCAGATGACGGCGGATATGTTCGGCCTGCCGGTGACGAGGGTGCAGACGTGGGAAACAAGCAGTCTCGGCTCGTCAATGGCGGGTTTTGTCGCGATGGGCGAGTTTGACAGTTTCGGCGAGGCGGTGAAAGAAATGGTGCATTACCGCGACACATTCACGCCGGACGGCAAAATACACGGCTATTACGACGACATATACAACGGCGTGTACAAAGACCTGTATAAAAAACTCAGACCGGCTTATCTCAACCTGAAAAAGTGCGTCTGGGACAAGAGCGAAATAGTGTGAAACAAAAAAAGCGTATCGGCGTTTGCCGATGCGCTTTTTATATGGGCGGCGAGAACTTGTGTGAAAAGGAGGAAAAAAAACCGCCGCCCGATTCAATCGGTAAAAATTTTGAGAATCTGGTTGATATATTCTTTTTTGAATTCTTCGTTTTTTATGGAAAAATCGCCGTCGTCGGCAAAAGCGTACTGGCACACCATCGGGAAAATAAACGCCGAAAGTATCATCATGTATTTCGACATGAGTTTGGCTTCGTCGTCGGCGGGGGACTGCTCTTTGATTTTGCCCAGAATAAAGCCGGTGAACTTTTTGTCGGAAAACAACTGTGCCAGAATATTGCTGCCCTGCGACGGCGTGCACGAGTTGAGCATGTATCTTATCGCGCCGGAATACTCCGAAGCGAATTTGTATATCAAATCCATAAAAAAGTACAGCGCCTCGGTGGTGTCTTTGAATTCTTTGTTTGCCAGCTGCGCTATCTGCTTTTTCAGGTCGTCTATTATGTTTTGTACCGCCATGTTGATGAGGGTGTCCTTGTCGCCGAAATGGTAGTTTACGGCGGCAATGTTGATATACGCCTTGTCGCAGATGTCTTTTATCGTTATGTTGTCGTTGGTTTTAAGCAGTTCCGTAACGGCGTCGAGTATTTTTTTTGTCGTTTCTTCCGATTTTTTCATGCGCCCCTCGTTTGAATTGCCTATTTCAAATGAAATTTGAAACTTGTATTCTGTTGACATTATATCACGCCAAACGTAAAATTAAAATAGGTTTTTGAAAATTTTTTTTGAAAATCTTGATTAAAATTGAAATTTGAAAAACTGCATTCATTTTTCATTTTTGGACTTGGGGGGCTTTATGAATAAGTTTACCGACTTTTTATTCAAGTTCAGGATAGTCGTTATCGCTGTGGTGTTTGCCCTGACCGCGCTGTGCGGCTGGCTTATCACGAAAGTGACCATAAACTCCGACATTTCGTCATACCTGCCGCACGACAGCACCGTGGCGGAGACAATGGCGTTTCTCGAAGACACGTTCGGTTTGCAGGGCGACGCCCTGGTGGTGTTCGAAGGGAATTTGTCGGCCGACGGTTTCGCCAAAGCCGGCGATATCATCGACAAAATTTACGCCGTTGACGACGTGTCCGACGCCGGCATGTGGCTTGGCTCCATGGCGCAGATGAGCGGCGGCGACGTGATAACGCTTCTCACCACGCCCGACTCACAGCTCGCCGCCATGGAAAACGGGCAGGTGCTGCTTGTGACAAAAAGCGTGCTGATGAATCTGGCGCCGACCTTTTACAGCGGCAGTCTGAACGCCGACACAAACGCTTATTCGTCTGACGGCGGATACTATATAGCATACCTTTCGCTTGACGTTTCGAGCAGGGACCAACGCGCCTATGACGCTATTGACAACATATCGGCGTTGCTGGAAAACGAGGGGGTTGAGTACCATCTCGGCGGTACGTCGGTGGAAACAAAGGCCATGATGGAAAGCGCCCTCGGCGACATGCCGTCGTTTTTGATTGTGGCGGTGCTGATTATATTCGTCATTTTGCTTATAACGACAAAATCGTGGCTCGACCCGTTTATCTTCCTGATAACAATCGGGGTGGCCATTCTCATAAACCTGGGCACCAACATCATTTTCCCGAGCGTGTCCAGCGTTACGTTCGCGGTGGCGGCGATTTTGCAGCTCGCCCTGTCGATAGACTATTCGATTTTTCTGACGCACGCCTATAACGACGAACTCGCTCTTTGCGGCGACGAGTTCGCCGCCATGGGCAAAGCGCTCAAAAAGACGCTGCTTACCGTGTCGGGCAGCGCGCTCACCACGATAGCGGGGTTCTGCGCGCTGTTCGCCATGCGGTTTACGCTGGGCTTCAACCTTGGCATGGTGCTGGCGAAAGGCGTGCTGCTGAGCCTTGTGGCGGTGTGTTTCTTCCAGCCGTGTCTTATACTCGTCATGCGCAAACTCACTGCCAAGACAAAACACAAATTTCTCAGCCCGAAATTCGAAAACGCTTATAAAATACCGCGCAGGGGCAGGTTTGTGTTTATCGGCGTGGCGCTGGCGCTGTTGGTTTCGACTTTCGTTGTGCAGTTTAACGTCGACTATTACTATCTCACCACCGAATATAACGAAAACGCGGAAGGCGCGCAGGCTGTGTATCAGAATCTGGGCAGTAGGCAGGTGGTTGTCGTGCCCGGCGCCGACGACGAGGCGAAACAGCAGGCGTTTTTGTCGGCAGTGGAAAACCTTACCGACGCCGACGGCAACAAAGTGGTGAACGACGTCATCAGCATGGAGGGCATTCTGGACGGCATTTACGGCGCGGTGAACTCTTTGCTTGGCGACATGACGGTTGAGGGGATAGACCTTTCGGTAAATTCCGTGGAAGAACTTAAAAATTTACCTGACCTGGACACAAAAATCTATGGTATAATAAATCAGACGATTTCGCAAAAGGCGGGGATTTTTGCGTCATTTATTATAGATAGCGTCGATGAAAACAGCAACGGCACTATTGATACTCCCGCCGAAGTTGATAATCTTGCAAATAACCGTTTAGTGCAAAGCAGTCTTTCGCCGGAAGAACTCGCCATGTTGCAACAGGCGGGGGCTGGACTGCGGCTGCTGGAGCAGCCGTCCACGCAGGCGGTACTGGCGCAGCTGGGCGGCGTCGCCGATTTGCTGCAAAACCGGTTTGTCAAAACCAGCGGCGGCGAAAACTATACTTTCTATTATATCTATACCGTGGGTCAGCCTGAAAGCGACGAGGCAATCGCCGCGCTCACCGCGATACAGAAAGTTTACGCCGAGATGTTCCCGGGGCAGGAAATACTGTCGGCGGGCAGCACCCAGACGGTAATGGACATGGAATCCATAACGGGCACCGACTTTACGATAGTGTCGGCGCTGTCGGCGCTGCTGATATTCGTAATAGTGGCGGCGGTGTTCCGTTCGCCGCTGAAAGCGCTTCTTATAACGCTGGTCATCGAAACAGGCATATTCATCAACCTGTCGTTTACGGTAATCCTGGGCGTGCCTATAAACTTTATGACATATCTGATTATCAGCGCGATACAACTCGGCGCCACGGTGGACTACGCGATACTCATGACAAACAAATTCATCGAGGCGCAGAGAGAGGGCAATGACGTGGTGGACAGCGTGAAGCGTGCCATGTCAGGCAGTATCTTTTCCATAATGGTCAGCGTCGCCATTCTGGCGTCGGCGTGTCTCAGCGTGTTCTTTATTTCGGGCGATATGATTATCAGGGAAATAACGCTGATGATTGCCACGGGCAGCGTGCTGAGCGGCATACTTGTCGTTTTCGTCGTGCCGTCCATATTGTTGTTTTTCAAAAAGCCGCCTAAAACCGCCGCGCGGCGCAAAAAGAACCGTGCCGCGGCGGAAGAAAAGGGCGATTAAAATTGCTAACTTCCATATCTTCTTCTTTATAAGGCGGGAGCCGGCGGAAACGCCGGCTTCCGCTTTGTTTCCGCAACCGTTTGACAACGCGTTGTTTTTTGTTTTACAATAACCGATAATAATCGAGATTAAACGGAGGCGTATATGAAAATAGAAACGATATGCGTGCAGGGCGGTTACCAGCCGAAAAGCGGCGACCCGCGCACACTGCCGCTTGTGCAGAGCACAACTTATTATTATCAGACGCCGGAAGAGCTGGCGCACCTGTTCGACGTGCCGAAAGACGGGCACATTTATTCCAGAATAAGCAACCCCACGACTTCGGCGTACGAGGAGAAAGTCGCCATGCTGGAAGGCGGCGTGGGAGCCATGGCCACCGGTTCCGGCATGTCGGCGATTATGGCGGCGGTCATGAACGTGGCTTCAAAGGGCGACAACATACTGTCTATGAGCAGTATCTACGGCGGGACCTTCAACCTGTTTAAGGTAACTTTGCCGCGCTTCGGCATCGAAACGAAATTTTTCACCGACGACATGAGCGACGCCGAAATCGAAAAACTCATTGACGGCAACACAAAAGCGGTTTTCGTGGAGACTATCGCCAATCCAGCCATGATAGTGTGCGATTTTGACAGATACGCCGCGATATGCCGCAAACACGGCGTGCTGCTGATTGTGGACAACACGCTGGCGACGCCATGCCTTGTCAGACCTTTTGAGCACGGCGCCAACGTTGTGGTTCATTCCAGTACCAAATATCTTGACGGACACGCCTCATGCGTGGGCGGCATAATCGTTGACGGCGGAAACTTCGCTTTCGACGGCAACCCGAGATATAAGGATTTTTATACCCCGGACGCCAGTTATCACGACGTGGTTTACGTCAAGGAAGGCGGCGCCGCGGCATATATCCTCAAAGCGCGCATGCAGTACATGAGGGACATGGGGCTGACGCCGAGTCCGTTCAACGCGTGGCTGACCAACATAGGAACGGAAACGCTCCACCTGAGAATGGAACGCACGAGCGGCAACGCTCTGGCGCTTGCCGAAACGCTTAAAAAACACAAAAACGCCGAATGGGTGATGTACCCGGGGCTGAAAGACGACAAATATCACGATATCGCCGTCAAATATTACAAAGGCGGCTTCGGCGGAATGCTGGTCTTCGGCGTGAAGGGCGGCAGGAAACAGGCGGAAAATTTCATTAAGAATCTCAGCCTTGTCAAGCAGGTTACGCACATTGCCGACGTGAGAAGCTGCGTTCTGCATCCCGCTTCCACCACGCACAGACAGTTGTCCGACGCCGACCTCGTCAAAGCGGGCATCACCGCCAACATGGTCAGACTGTCGCTGGGCATAGAAAACATCGACGATATTACCGCCGACGTAGTTAAGGCTCTCGACAACATTTAAGGAGAAACAATGCCGATAGTTATACAAAAGGATTTGCCGGCTTTCGATATACTGACTAAGGAAAACATATTCGTAATGCCGACAAACAGGGCAATCACGCAGGACATACGTCCGCTGGAAATCGCCATCGTAAACCTTATGCCCACTAAAATCGAAACGGAAACGCAACTTCTCCGCCTCTTGGGCAACACGCCGCTGCAAGTAAACGTGACTCTCATCAATACGGCGAGTTACAAGAGCCGCCATGTGTCGGAAAACCACATGGCGAAGTTTTACAGAAGTTTCGACGAAGTGAAAAACAAAAAGTTCGACGGCATGATTATCACCGGCGCGCCGGTCGAGACAATGAGTTTCGAGGATATAGACTACTGGGACGAATTGACGGAGATTATCGATTACGCCCAGAAAAACATCTTCACCACCATTTATATATGCTGGGGGGCGCAGGCGGCGCTTTACCACCTTTACGGCATTGACAAAATCCCTTTGCCGAAAAAGATGTTCGGCATTTTCCCGACTGTGGCGTTGCAGCCAAACGAACTGCTGACCAAGGGGCTGAGCGACGTGTTTTACATTCCTCATTCCAGGCACACTGCCATCAACGAAAGGGAAATAGCGAGGCATCCGGAACTTGTTCCGCTTGCCCGCAGCGAAGAGGCGGGGCTTTCAATAATTAAATCCGCCGACAACAAAAACATTTTTATCACGGGGCACGTCGAATATGACAGGGATACGCTGAAAAACGAGTACTTCCGCGACCTTAACAAGGGGCTGCCCATCGAGTCGCCGAAAAATTATTTTCTGGACAGCAAGTGCGACAAGGTCAACATGAGCTGGACCAGCACGGCGAACATTCTGTTCAGCAACTGGCTCAACTACTACGTCTATCAGGCGACGCCTTACGACATCGAGACAATCAACGAAGAAGAATGATTTTTCCCCGCGGACGCCCGCGGGGTTTCTTTTTTGACGGCGACTATTTTTCGGTTTTGCCGTTGACGAAAAACCTTTTGCGTGGTATGCTCAAAATAACAAAAAAACTGTTACGGAGGTATTCTTTATGGAACTCAAAGGAAGCAAAACCGAACAAAACCTGATGACGGCTTTTGCCGGCGAATCTCAGGCCAGAAACAAATATGATTTTTACGCGAGCAAGGCTAAAAAGGACGGTTATGAACAGATTGCCGCCATTTTCAGCGAAACCGCGGGCAATGAAAAGGAACACGCGAAACTGTGGTTCAAATATTTTCACGGCATAGGCGACACGCTTGAAAACCTGCTTGACGCCGCCGCCGGCGAAAACTATGAATGGACTGAAATGTACAAACAGTTTGCCGAAGAAGCGAGACAGGAAGGCTTTTTGGACATCGCGGCGCAGTTCGAAGGCGTAGCCGCCATTGAAAAAGAGCATGAGGAAAGATATCGCACGCTCGCCAAAAACATAAGGGAAGCCAGGGTTTTCGCGAAAGAAGGCGACATCTGCTGGATTTGCAGAAACTGCGGCCACGTTACTTTCGCCAAAGAAGCGCCGAAAGTCTGCCCTGTGTGCAAACACCCTCAGGCTTATTTCGAAGAAAGGAAAATAAATTACTGATATGCCGGAGCGCAAATTGCCGCATCTGACGGCGGAACAGACGATTAAACTTCAAAAAATGCTTGCCCTGTCCAAATATGTCAGGCGGGTGTTTCTCGTGAGCGTTCTCATGGGGCTGATTCTGTCGCTGGCGTCGGCGTTTGCCGTCGGCGAGGCGCGCACGGTTATTCTGCTTGTCGCCGCCGCCGTGTTCGCGGTGGTGCTTGTGAGCGCCGTGATTTTGTTCTGGAACATTCACCGCGTCAAGAATTATTGCAGAAGTCTGGGCATGGATATATGATTTTTTACGAAAGACCGGTTTCCGCCGGTCTTTTATGTCAACGGAGCGATATGGAAAAAACTCTTGAAAGCCAATATATTTACAAAGGCAAAATAATCAACGTCAGGAAAGACAAGGTTCTGCTGCCCGACGGCAAAACCACGTCGAGGGAAGTAGTGGAGCACCGCGGCGGCGTGTGCGTCGTGCCGGTGGACGAAAAGGGCAACGTGACGCTGGTCAGGCAGTACCGTTATCCGATAGGCAGGGAGGTGCTGGAAATCCCCGCGGGAAAGCGTGAGGAAGGCGAAGACCCTTTCGAGACCGCCAGACGCGAACTGTCGGAAGAAACGGGGCTGGAAGCGGGCAGATACGATTTTTTGGGGGAGTTTCTGGCGACGCCGGGCTACTGCGCCGAAAAGTTTTATATTTACCTGGCGAGAGACCTGACGCGCCACGCGCAGCACCTTGACGAAGGAGAGTTTCTGGACGTCGTCAGCATGCCGCTGAAACAAGCGGCGGAACTCGTGTGGAGCAACCAGATTGACGACTGCAAATCGGTGGCGGGGCTGCTGCTCGCCGCGAAAAAAATAGACGAAACGAAAGAAAAAGACGCCTGACGGGCGTCTTTTTTCGACGCCCGCGCGCGGCGCCGTTTACATTGTAAAGACGGCGTAATTTTACTGTCAATTATTGACTTTTTTATTGCAAACCATCTATGCAAAGCATTTTTTTTATGTTAAAATGTTATTAAATTAAGCCGATTATAAGGAGCGTTTTATGGATTATATGCAGAGATACGACGTCTGGCGCCGTAAGGCGACCGACGCTGAAGTCAAACGCCAACTCGATGAAATGCAAGGCGACGAAAAAAGGATTCAGGACTGTTTTTACAAGGACCTTGAATTCGGTACGGCGGGGCAGCGCGGCGTGCTGGGCGCCGGCACAAACTGCCTGAATGTCTATACTGTGTCAAAAACAACGCAGGGGCTTGCCGATTATCTTGGCGCCAACAAGGCGACGAAAGTTTTCATAAGTTACGACAGCAGAATCAACTCAAAACTGTTTGCCGAAACCGCCGCCCGTGTGCTCGCGCAAAACGGAATAACGGCTTATATCACCAAAGAATTGCAGCCGACGCCATTTGTGTCTTTCGGCACAAGGGAAATGCGGTGCGACGCCGGCATAATGATTACCGCCAGCCACAACCCGAGCAAATTCAACGGCTACAAGGTGTACGGCGCCGACGGCTGCCAGATTACCGACGAAGCGGCGGCTCTCATCACCGCCGCCATCGAAAAGGTCGACCCGTTTGACGTGCGTCCGTCCGGTTTCGACGAGGCGTTTGCCGCGGGGCTTATACAATACGTGCCCGACGAAGTGTACGCCGAATTTTTGAACAGGGTCAAAAAACAGCATCTCAGGGACTGCGGCGACATAAAAATCACATACAGCCCGCTCAACGGCACGGGATGGAAGTTTGTGCCTGAAATTCTGAAAGAAATAGGGGTGAAAAACCTGAATATAGTCAGGGAACAGTATGAGCCTGACGGCAATTTCCCGACCTGCCCGTATCCTAACCCGGAAAAGAAAGAAGCGTTGTCGCTGGGGCTGAAATACGCCGCCGAGGCGGATTCCGATTTGTTTATCGCTACCGACCCCGACGCCGACAGGGTGGGCGTCGCGGTGAAACACGGCGGCGGATACGTTATCCTTACCGGCAACGAAATGGGTCTGTGCCTTTTGAGTTATCTTTTGGAAGAACGTTCGGCAAGGGGCACGCTCCCGGCGCATCCGGTTGTGGTCAAAACCATTGTCACCACTAACCTGGCGGAAAAAATAGCCGCTAAATACGGCGCCGAGACCAGAAACGTGCTTACGGGCTTCAAATACATAGGCGACCAGATGAACAGGCTCGCCGCCGACGGCAGGATTGACGACTTTATCATGGGTTATGAAGAAAGCTGCGGTTATCTTGTCGGCGACCACGCTCGTGACAAAGACGCCGTCGTGGCGTGCATGGTGCTTGCCGAATGCGCCGATTCGCTTAAAGCAAGGGGCATGACGCTGGTTGATAAACTCAACGCCATATACGATGAATTCGGCAGATATTCGCACAGGACGATATCCAAAGAGTTCGCAGGGGCGAGCGGCAGCGCGAGAATGAAAGAACTGCTGGACGCTTTCCGCGCGGCCGACGTCAAAGAAGTGGGCGGCAAAAAAGTGCTGGAAAAAATCGACCTCTTGGGCAAAAATGTTTTGGGTCTGCCTAGTTCCAACGTGATTATACTCAATCTGGAAGACAACGCGCAGCTTATCGTGCGGCCGAGCGGAACAGAGCCGCTCATCAAGTTTTACATGACGGCCGCCGAAAGCCTTGAAAAGAACAACGAGGTTTTCGCCGAAATGTCGGAATATATCGACGGATTTTTTACGGCGTGAAACTATAAAATAAAGGAGTGGTATTTATGAGCAAAGCGCTTACATTCGATTTCAACAACATGATGAGCGGCGCCGTTGGCAAAGACGGCATAACGGACGGCGAAATTAAAGGCGTTGCCGCCAAAGCCGCCGAAGCCAGAGCCGCGGTGCTTGCCGAGGCGGGCAAAGGCTGGCAGGGCTGGATGAACCTGCCGTACAATCAGGACGAAATCGTTAAAGACATACTTGAATGCGCCGGGAGCGTGCGCTCGCGGTGCGACGCTTTCGTGGTGCTGGGCATAGGCGGCTCGGCGCTGGGGCCGTCGGCGGTATTCAACGCTTTGAAACATCTCAGATACAACGACCTGCCGAAAGAAAAGCGTGGCGGCCCGAAATTTTACGTCGAGGACAACGTCGACCCTGAGAGAATGGCGTCTCTGCTTGACGTTATCGACGTGGAAAAAACGGTGTTTAACGTAATCACCAAAAGCGGCGCCACCAGTGAAACAATGAGCCAGTTTCTCATAATCCACAAACTGCTCAAAGACAAACTCGGCGACAGGGCGGCGGAGCACATCATCGCCACCACAGACGAGAAAAAAGGCAATCTCATTAAAATAGCCAAAGAAGAGGGGCTGAAAACCTTTTACATACCCGACGGCGTGGGCGGACGGTTCAGCGAACTGTGTCCTGTGGGACTGCTGCCCGCCGCTGTGCTGGGCATAGACATAAAACGCATGCTGGAAGGCGCGCGCGACATGGACGAACTGTGCCGTGGCGAAAAGATGGAGAAAAACCCCGCGCTCATGGCGGCGGCGCTTATGTACATCGCCATGAACAAGGGCAAAAACATTTCGGTCATGATGCCTTACGCCGACAGTCTGCGCCTTATTTCCGACTGGTACTGCCAACTTTGGGCGGAAAGCCTGGGCAAAGCGGTGGATAACGACGGCAAACGCGTTTACGCGGGACAGACGCCGGTCAAGGCGCTGGGCGTAACCGACCAGCACAGCCAGGTGCAGTTGTATACCGAAGGGCCTTTCGACAAGGTGGTGACTTTCCTCGCGGTGGAAAACTTCCGCGACACGGTGGAAATTCCGGACGGGTTTCCTGATCTGCCGGACGTCAACTTTTTGTGCGGCAGCACTATGAACAGGCTCATCAATACCGAACTGGACGCCACGGAATACGCCCTTACCAAGGCGGGAAGACTCAATTTCAGAATCACGCTGAAACAGGTGGACGAATATTCGATAGGCGGTCTGCTGTATTTCTTCATGATGCAGACGGCGTATTGCGGGGCGATGCTCAACATAAATACATATAACCAGCCGGGCGTGGAAGAAGGCAAAAACGCCACTTACGCAATGTTCGGCAAAAAGGGATACGAGGAGAAAAAGAAAGAACTCGACTCCGCTCCCGCTAAGGACGAAAAATACGTTATCTGACAATCGGTGGGCTTTATGGAAAGGGGAAGCGGTGTTTTGCTTCATATTTCGTCGCTGGAAGGCGGCTGTATAGGAGGTCTGGGCAAGGCTGCGTATGATTTCGCCGACAGACTGCGTGAGGCAGGGTTCGGTTACTGGCAGATTCTGCCGCTAAACCCGACTTCGCTTTACAGCGGAAATTCGCCTTATTCGTCAGAGTCGCTGTTTGCCGGAAACACGTATTTTCTCGATTGGAGCGAGTTTGTGCGGGCCGGCTGGCTGGACGAAAGCGATTTGTACCGCCGCGAAACCGAATTTACCGATTACTCCCTCGCCGACGGATACTCGAAAAAACTGTTGGCAAAGGCGTTTGCCAACGCCGACGGGCAAACCGTCGGAAAAGCGCGGGCGTGGGCGGAAGACAAGCCTAACCTGCGTGTTTACGCGCTGTACGCCGCCATTAAAGACGTTTTCCGCTCGGCTTGGTACGAATGGCCGGCGGAATACCGCGATTTTCACGGCAGCGGCACGGCGGAGTTTTCGGAAAAGCACCGAAAGGAAATCGACGCCTATATATTCGGCCAGTATTTCTTTTTCCGCCAGTTTGAGAAACTTAAAAATTACGCGAACGGCATCGGGATAAAAATCATAGGCGATTTTCCCGTGTACGCCAGTTTCGACAGCGCCGACGTGTGGGCGAACACGCCGCTGTTTGAAGTCAGCGGCGGCAAAGTCGTTCTGGGGGCGGGAGTGCCGCCCGATTACTTTTCCGCCACGGGGCAACTGTGGGGCAACCCCGTTTACAACGTGGCCGAACACAAAAAGAGCGGCTATTCGTGGATGCTGGACAGATTCAGAACCGCCGCCGACCTGTGCGACGTGCTGCGCGTCGACCATTTCAGGGGGTACGAGTCTTTCTGGGCGGTGCCGTACGGCGAAACCACAGCCGCGCATGGCTCCTGGCGCGCGGGGTTCGGCAAAGAACTGTTCGACCTGCTGAAAAAAGACCGCGGCGCCGAAATCATAGCCGAAGACCTGGGCGTCATTACCGACGGGGTCAGACGCCTCAGGGACGAACTGGGTTTTCCCGGCATGAACGTGCTGCAATTCGCTTTCGGCGAGGATAACAGCGGTTATCTGCCGGAAAACAACGCGAAAAACAGCGTTACGTACATAGGCACGCACGACAACGACACGCTTGTCGGCTGGCTGAAAAAAGCGGGGCAAGCGGAAAAAGAACGCATACTGCGGCATGTCGGCAGCGACGATTACAAGGCGTTTTTTCCTTATCTGTTTTCGTCGGAAAGCGACGTCGTCATTATTTCGATGCAGGATATGCTGGGGCTCGACTCGCGTTACAGAATGAACGTGCCGTCCAAACCTGACGGCAACTGGGTTTACAAAATGAGAAAGGGTCAGTTTGACGACGGTCTTGTAAAGACTTTCGCCGGACTCAACCGCGATTTCGGAAGGTGATAATATGGACAACAATTTGCCGCTTTATCTGTTTCATCAGGGCACAAATTACCAGGCGTATAAATTTTTCGGCAGCCATAAGACCGATTCGCTAGGCAGATGGGTGTTCCGGGTGTACGCTCCGCACGCCGGCGCCGTGTCGGTGGTGGGCGATTTCAACGGCTGGAACAATCTGGCTTCGCCGATGAGAAAAATAGGCGGCGGAGTCTGGGAAGCGTACGTCGACGGCGTCAGGGTATTTGACGCCTATAAATACTGCGTGACAAAGCCGGACGGCGGTACGGTGCTCAAAGCCGACCCGTACGCCTTTCACAGCGAAACCAACGGTGCCACGGCGAGCAAGATTTACTGTCTTGACGGGTACACCTGGCACGACGAAAAATATCTCAAAAACAAGCGCAAAACGCCGTCTTACGAAAAACCCGTCAATATTTACGAGGTGCATCTCGGCTCGTGGCGCAGACATGAGGACGGCAACGTGCTCAGTTATACCGACCTTGCCGACCAGTTGTCCGACTACGCGGTCAGCATGGGTTACACGCACGTCGAACTCATGCCGGTGGCGGAATATCCTTACGACGGTTCGTGGGGGTATCAGGTGACGGGATTTTTCTCGGTGACTTCGCGTTTCGGCACGCCGCATGATTTTATGTATTTCGTCGACAAGTGCCACGAAAAGGGTCTGGGCGTCATTGTCGACTGGGTGCCTGCGCATTTCCCGCGCGACGAACACGGACTCGCCATGTTCGACGGCACGAAACTGTACGAGCACGACACGCTTGAACATAAATCGTGGGGCACGCTGACATTCGATTACGCCAAGAACGAAGTCAAATCGTTTCTTATTTCCAACGCCGTGTTCATGCATGACGTGTATCACGTCGACGGGTTGCGGGTGGACGCGGTGGCGTCGATGCTGTATCTCGACTACGACCGCCGCGACGGCGAGTGGAAACCGAACAAATACGGCGACAACAAAAACCTGGAAGCGATTGAATTTCTGCGGCAGGTAAACACGGCGGTGTTCAAGTATTATCCGCACACGATGATGATTGCCGAGGAATCGACGGCTTTCCCGCTGGTGTCCAAACCGGCGGATATAGGCGGACTCGGTTTTAACTTCAAGTGGAACATGGGCTGGATGAACGATACTTTCGATTATTTCCGTCAGGACCCGTTTTTCCGCAAAGGGTGCCACAACAAACTGACGTTTTCGTTTTATTACGCCTTTTCGGAAAATTTCGTGCTGCCCGTTTCGCATGACGAAGTGGTGCACGGCAAGCGCAGCCTTATAGAAAAAATGCCGGGCGACTATCAGCAGAAATTCGCCAACCTCAGGTTGTTTTTCGCGTACATGATGGCGCATCCGGGCAAAAAGCTGACATTCATGGGGCAGGAGTTCGCGCAGTTCAGGGAGTGGAACTATGCCGACAGCCTGGAATGGTTTATTCTGGAATATCCGAAACACCGCGACACGCAGTTTTTCGTGAAAACGCTCAACGAGTTTTATCTCAAAAACAAAACTCTGTACGAAATAGACTTTGACTGGCAGGGCTTCGAGTGGATTGTGGCCGACGACAACATACAGAACGTGCTGGCTTTCAAGCGCAAGGACAAAAAGGGAGACGAACTGATATGCGTGTTCAATCTCGGCGACAAAGAACGGCTGGATTATAAAATCGGCGTGGACGAAGGCAAATACAGGGTGGTGTTCAACACCGACGACAGGCGTTTCGGCGGCGAAGGCAGAAAATACAAAAAGAGCGTCACCGCCAGGAAAAAGCCGATGCACGGCAAAGACACCAGCATAAGCCTGACGCTGCCGCCGCTCACGGCGCTGTTTATGAAGAAAACCGTGGAAAGGAGGAAAAAGATATAATGCTTACAAAAAAAGAATGCGTCGCCATGCTTCTCGCAGGCGGCCAGGGCAGCAGACTGTACGCCCTGACCAACCAGGTCGCCAAGCCGGCAGTGGAATTCGGCGCCAAAAACCGCATAATAGATTTTCCGCTGTCCAACTGCACCAACAGCGGTATCGATACGGTGGGCGTGCTGACGCAGTATCAGCCGCTGGTGCTTAACGAATACATCGGCAACGGACAGCCGTGGGACCTTGACAGGGTTTACGGCGGCGTGCATATTTTGCCTCCGTACCAGGGAAAGAAAAAGTCCAACTGGTATAAAGGCACCGCCAACGCCATATATCAGAACCTTGCTTTTATCGAAAGATACGAGCCTGACTATGTTCTTATTCTTTCGGGCGACCATATTTACAAGATGGATTACGACGCCATGCTGCGCGCCCACGAGCAGAAAAACGCCGATTGCACAATCGCCGTGCTGACCGTGCCTATGGAAGACGCCAGCCGTTTCGGCATAATGAGTATGGACGGCAACGACCGCATTACCGAGTTCGCCGAAAAACCTAAACAGCCTAAGAGCAATCAGGCGTCGATGGGCATTTATATATTCAGTTTCGACGTGCTCAAACAGTATCTTACCGACGACGAGAACAACCCTGAATCGTCAAACGATTTCGGCAAAGACATTATTCCGAAGATGCTCGCCGACGGCAAAAAAATGTACGGATATCATTTTGAGGGGTATTGGAAAGACGTCGGAACCATCAAAAGCCTGTGGGAAGCCAACATGGATTTGCTGGGCGAAAAACCTAAATTCGACATATTCGATACAAAACAGAAGATATACGCCCGCAAGGTGGGCGACCCGCCGCAGTTTGTGGGCGATAACGCCGATATACAGAACTCCATTATCGGCAGCGGCGCCGAGATAGACGGCACCGTGATAAACTCGGTGATTTCCGGCGGCGTCAAAATCGAGAAAGGCGCCATCGTGCGAGACAGCGTGATTTTCTCAAACGTCATAATTAAAGAAAACGCAATAGTCGAAATGTCCATTATTGACGAATACGCCGAAATTGGCAGAAGAGCCGTCGTCGGCGCCAGGGGCGGCGAAAACGACATAACCGTCATCGCGCGCAACGAAAAAATAGCCGACAAAACGGTAATTCCGGCGGGAGAAATGTACGACACGATAAGCGGAGGTGCCAAATGAAAGCGGTAGGAATAATTCTTTCAAACATACACGACAAGGATATACCCGAACTGACCTCGATACGTTCCATCGCGTCGGTGCCATTCGGCGGGAGATACCGTCTTATAGACTTCGCTTTGTCAAACATGGTCAACTCCGGCATAACAACGGTGGGCATAGTGACAAAGAGCAACTATCAGTCGCTTATGGACCATGTCGGCAGCGGCAAGGAGTGGGATTTGGTGCGTAAAAACGGGGGTCTGTTTATTCTTCCGCCGTTTTCCGACAACCAGGACAATCTGTACCAGACGCGCTTGCAGGCGCTGAGCGGTATTATGAACTTTTTGCAGCGGTGCGAACAGGACTATGTCGTGATAGCCGATTCCAACATGGTATGCAACATCGACCTGAACGACGTGATGGATAAGCACGAAGAACAGAAAGCCGACATAACCTGTATATACAAAGAAATGGTGCTCACCGGCGACGAGGGATACAAAATTTCCGCCGTCAAGACCGACGTCGACGGCAGGGTGGTGGACATCTCGACGGCTTCGCCTATGAAAGACGTGAAAGTGAAAAGCGTCATCAACATGTGGGTGTTCAACAGACAGCTGCTCATAAACATGATAAGGGAAACCCTGTCGAGAACCAGCGACGCCGATTTCGATTTGGATATGGTGGGCAGAAACATCGACAAATGCAAAATCGTGGGGTACGCTTTTGAGGGGTACTTCGCCTGGATAACATCGCTGGCAAAATACTTCCGCCACAACATGGATTTGCTTAAAAAAGACGTGCGCGACGAACTGTTTAACCAGAAACACAAATACATCTACACAAAAATAAAGGACTCCGCGCCGACGTCATACCGCAGCGAGGCAAAAGTCAAAAACTCGTTTATAGCCGACGGGTGCGTTATCGACGGCGTTGTGGAAAACAGCGTCATATTCCGCGGGGTAACGATAGGCAGGGGCAGCGTGGTGAAAAACTGCATACTCATGCAGGATTCAGTGGTTATGGACAATGTCAGCCTTAACTGCGTAATCGCCGACAAAAACGTGCTTATCAAGCACGGCAGAAATCTGTCTGGCTGCGAGAGCCTGCCGTTCTTCATAAACAAAAATTCAATCATTTAAGGAGAAACATAAATGCCTAAAAAAGTTTCGAGGGCCGCGAAAGAAAAAGCCGCCGAACAGGCCGTAAAAGAAACGGCGGAACAGGCAACGGAAGCCGTTGCCGAAAAGAAACAGTTCAAGATTCTGTATTTAGCGAGCGAATGTCAGCCTTTCTGCGCCACGGGCGGGCTGGGCGACGTGATGGGGTCGCTGCCGAAGGCGGTCAAAGCGACGCATCCCGACGCCGACGTCAGAGTCATGCTGCCGCTTTACGGTGACATCAAGCAGGAATACCGCGAGCGGATGAACTTTTTGGGCTACACCTACGTCGACCTGGCGTGGAGACGCCAATACTGCGGCGTGATGGAACTCGTAGCGGACGGCGTGACATACTATTTTCTTGACAACGAATACTATTTCAAGCGCGAAGGGCAGTACGGTTATTTCGACGACGGCGAAAGATACGCTTTCTTCTCGAAGGCGGCGTTGTCGGTTCTGCCGCTGATAGGGTACATCCCGACAATCATTCACTGCAACGACTGGCAGACGGCGCTTGTGCCCGTGTATCTCAAAACGCTCTTCCGCGACGAGTATTTCGTCAACATACGCACGGTGTTCACCATACACAACATCGCGTATCAGGGTAAATACGACCCGGCGATTCTTGGCGACGTGTTCGGCCTGGGCGAACAGAGTCTCAGCATTCTCAGTTACGACGGTTGTCTCAACCTCATGAAAGGCGCCATTGTCTGCTGCGACATTCTGTCAACCGTCAGCCCGACTTACGCCGAAGAAATCAAAACGCCTGAATATTCCTACGGTTTGCATTACATCATCAAACAGAACGCCTATAAACTTAAAGGCATTATAAACGGCATAGACACGGCGTTTTACAACCCTGCCACGGACGACGCTCTTTTCGCCAAATACGACAAGAATTCGCCTGACGGCAAAACCCGCAACAAAGTTCAGTTGCAGCAGATGCTCAATCTGCCTGTCGACGAAAACGTGCCGCTTGTGTCCATGATAACAAGACTTGTGGATTTGAAAGGCATCGATTTGGTTATTCAATCGGTTGACGAATTAATGAAAAACCATTTACAATTAATTATTCTCGGCAAAGGCGACGTGAGATACGAAGATATTCTCAGAAGTTTCGAGCACCGCTATCCTAACAAAATCAGGGTTATCATCGCTTTCAACCAGGATTTGTCGAGAAAAATATACGCCGCCAGCGACATCTATCTTATGCCGTCCAGAACCGAGCCTTGCGGTCTGGCGCAGATGATTGCCAGCAGGTACGGCGCCATTCCTGTGACGCGCGAAACGGGCGGGCTCAACGATTCCATAATCGATTTCGGCACCGGGCACGGCAACGGATGGACTTTCAAAAATTACAGCGCGAGAGATTTCGTGTATGTCGTCCGCAACGCCGTGGAAGTTTACAACAATCACCGCGCGGCGTGGGCCGACCTCAGAAACATAGTGTTTAACACCGACTTTTCGTGGGAAAAATCAGCGGAAGAATACTGGGCGACTTACATGACTTTGACTTGACAAGAAAAAATTTTTGGCAGAAATCACAGACAACTCGTCAAAACGGTCCTGAGTTTCTGGCAATAGGGAGAATTATGACATCGATTAAAGACACAGCGACCGTGCTGGAAAAAATCAACGACAAACTCAAAAGATATTTCAACATTCAGATAACGGAAGCGACCAAACAGCAGCTTTACAACGCGTGCGCCGCCGTCGTCAGGGATATTCTGCTGGAAAAGCGCAACGCTTTTTCGCACCGCAGACATCTTAAAAACGGCAAGAGAGTTTATTACATCTGCATGGAGTTTCTGCTGGGACAGTCGCTCAAAACAAATCTGTTCAACCTGCAACTGACCGACGTCTTCCGTGAAGCGGTGGCGCCTTACGCCGCGCTGGAAGACCTTTACGACATGGAGCCCGACGCCGGTCTCGGCAACGGCGGTCTCGGCAGGCTTGCCGCCTGCTTTATGGATTCGCTGGCGTCGCTCGATTACCCGGCTATGGGCTACACGATAAGATACGACTACGGTCTGTTCAAACAGAAAGTGGTGGACGGCTGGCAGACGGAAATCCCGGACAACTGGCTGCCCGGCGGCGAAGTGTGGATGGTTCAGCGCCAGGACAGCGCCGTGACGGTGCGCATGGGCGGCAAAGTGGACTATATCTGGCGGGACGGGCATATGCTGCCGGTGTATAAAGACTGCGACGAAATAATCGCCATGCCTTACGAAATGATTATTTCGGGCTACGGCGACGGCGCAAGCGTGCTGAGGATGTGGAGCGCCAAGAGCAACAGGGTGTTTGACATGAAGTCTTTCAGCACGGGCGATTACGCCAGGGTCATGCAGATGCAGAACGAGGCGGAACTTATTTCAAAGGTGCTTTATCCGTCCGACGACCACGCCGAAGGCAAAACGCTGAGGCTCAAACAACAGTATTTTCTCGTTTCGGCGTCGCTGCAGAATATTCTCGCCGACCATATGCGCCGCTGGAAGGACATAAGGCGTCTGTCGGAACTGGCCGCTATACACATCAACGACACGCACCCGGCGCTTTGCGTGCCGGAACTCATGCGGCTGCTGATGGACGAACACGGGCTCGGCTGGGACGAGGCGTGGGACATCGTGACCAAAACCATGGCTTACACCAACCATACAGTCATGGCGGAAGCGCTGGAAGAATGGGATCAGTCGCGCGTGAAAATGCTGCTGCCGAGGGTTTACGACATTATTCTTGAAATAGACAAACGGCACAACCAGCATCTGCGCTCGAAATATCCTGGCGACGAAAACAAAATCAAAACCAGCGCCATTTTGTATTACAACAAAGTGCGCATGGCAAACCTGGCAATCGTGGGTTCGCACGCCGTAAACGGCGTTTCGGCGCTGCACAGCGATATTATTAAAAACACGATATTCCACGACTTTTATCTCGACACGCCGGAAAAATTCACCAACGTTACAAACGGCATTGCTTACCGCAGGTGGCTTTGCCAGTCCAACCCCGAACTGTCGGCGCTCATCGCCGACCTTATAGGGGATAAATTCGTCAAGCACGCCGAAGAACTCGACAAACTCTGCAAGTTCGCCAAAGACAAGAGCGTGCTTGAAAAACTCGGCGAAATCAAACTGACCAAAAAGAAGCAGTTTGCCGATTATGTCTACAAAAAAAGCGGCCTCGTGATTGACCCGTCGTCGCGTTTCGACGTGCAGGCAAAGCGCATTCACGAATACAAGCGCCAATTGCTCAACGCGCTCAAAATAATCGCGCTTATAAACGACATAAAAGCCAACCCGAACAAGGAAGTCACGCCGCAGACCTTTATTTTCGCCGGCAAGGCGGCCTCGGGCTATTATGTGGCGAAACAGATTATAGAACTGGTGTGCGCGCTTTCCAAAGAAGTGGCGGGCGACGCGCGGCTCAAAGACAAAATAAACGTTGTTTTTCTGGAAGATTACTGCGTTACCATGTCGGAAAAGATGATGCCGGCAAGCGAAGTCAGCGAGCAGATTTCACTGGCGGGCAAAGAAGCCAGCGGCACCGGCAACATGAAGTTTATGCTTAACGGCGCGCTGACGCTCGGCACGCTGGACGGCGCCAACGTGGAAATGGCGCAGGCCGTGGGCGGCGACAATATATTTATTTTCGGTCTTACGGCGGCGGAGGTGGAAGAACGCTGGCACAGAGGGTATAATTCCACCGAACTGTATCAGAATCACCCTGTGATTAAGGGTATCATCGACACGCTCAACGGCAGCGTCGGCGGCAAGAATTTTTCGCACATAGCGCAGTATCTGCTGACCCGTTCGCCTGTCGCCGACCCGTATATGTGTCTCGCCGATTTCGACGCCTATATGCGCGCGCACGAAAAGATGGACGAAACATATCGCAAGCCGTCGGAGTGGAACGCCAAATCGCTTGTCAACATAGGCAAGTCCGGCAGGTTCTCCGCCGACAGAAGCATCGAGGAATACGCCAAAAATATCTGGGGACTCAAAAAAATCTGAACCCGAACCCGAAATATATAACGGAAAAATCGCGGCGGAAGTCATTGGCGGCTTCCGCCGCGTTCGCCCAATAGAGGAGAAGCATGGTAAAATACAACCCGACAGACAAAAGACATAAAAGCGTGGTGGGCGCCGTTCACGAAAACGAGGTTTTTACTCTTTCGGTGGAGTGCGCCGGCGCGAACCGCGTATTTTTCTGTTTTTGGGCGGACGGCGGAAAGCAGGTCTATAAAAGATTTATGCGGCGGACGGAGGGCGACACTTATTCCGTCAGTATGTCGATTGCTTTGAAGGGGCTTTACTTTTACCTCTTTGAAGCAGAAACCGATTTCGGCGTCAGATATATCTGTCGGGGCGACGGGCTGAACGGCGTTTTGTCGGACGGTGACGGCTTGCCTTATCAGCTGACTGTGTACGGCGGAAACGCCGACACGGCGGCGTGGTTCAAGGGTGGCGTGGCGTATCACGTTTTTATCGACAGGTTTTTCAAAGGCGGCGAGCACGGCTATCCGAAGGGCGCGGTCGTCAACGGAGATATCTTTGCCGTGCCCGACCACAGACCGGTGGACGGAAAAGTGCTCAACAACGAGTTTTTCGGCGGCGACCTGGACGGCATAAGACTCAAACTGCCTTATATCGCTTCGCTCGGCGTCACGGTGATTTATCTCAGCCCGTTTTGCGAGTCCAACTCCAACCATAAATACAACGTGGGCGATTTTCTTTCCGTCGACGGTGGTTTCGGCGGAGAAATGGCGCTGGAAGCGCTGATTTCCGAAGCGGCGGAATACGGCATTAAAATCATCATGGACGGTGTATACAGCCACACCGGCGACGACAGCGTGTATTTCAACAAATACGGGTCGTATGACAGTGTGGGGGCGTGCCAGTCCAAGGATTCGCCTTATTACGGCTGGTACACGTTTACCCGTTATCCCGACCGTTACAAGACGTGGTGGGGCATAGACACCCTGCCCGAAGTCAATAAACTAAACGCCTCTTACCGTGATTTCATATGCGGCGAGGTGCTGCCCGAATGGCTTGGCAAAGGCGTGGCGGGCGTCAGACTGGATGTTGTGGACGAACTGCCCGACGAATTTCTGTATCCGCTGTGCGCCGCTGTCAGGGAAAACGGCGACAATATCGTCATAGGCGAGGTGTGGGAAAACGCCACCGATAAAATCGCTTACGGCCGCCGCAGAAAGTATTTTCAGGGCGGTCAGCTTGACAGCGTGATGAATTATCCCCTCAAAGACGCTGTGATTTCCCTCATGCGCGACGGCGACGGGCGCAAATTCGTCAACCTGCTGCTTACGCAGATAGACGCTTATCCCAAAGCCTGTCTGGATAAACTTTTCAACATGCTGTCGTCGCACGATACCAAAAGGGCGGTTACCGCCATTTCCGGCGACGACGTGAAGGGCAGAGACGCCCAGGCCGCTTACCGCATGGAGGGCGAACGGCTGGAAACCGCCGTTAAAAAGTTTATGGCGGCGTCTGTTCTGCAATACACTCTGTACGGCGTGCCGTGCCTGTATTACGGCGACGAAGCCGGCTTGCAGGGCTTCGGCGACCCGTTCTGCCGCGCGTGTTACCCCTGGGGGCGCGAAAACGGGGAATTGGTGAAATTCTTCGCCAGGCTCGGCGCTCTGCGCCGCGACGAACTGTTCAAAGACGCCCTGACGGAAAACATCGCTTTTGAGGGCGGCGTGCTCAGTTTTGACAGAATCAAAGGCGGCCGCGGCGTGAACGTTGCCGTCAATGTCGGCGCCGACAACGCCGAAATAACTCTGAAAGGGCGGGTTGTTTTGGGCAAAATGCCGGCCGACGGCGAAAAATCCGCGCGTTTGGCGCCTTATGAGTTTATAATCGCCGCTTTTTGACAAAAAAACCGTATCAGAATGCCGTTTTCGAGCGAAAACGGCATTGTTTTTTGCCCGCGCGCCCGTTTGACACGAGTGGCGCTGTGTGATACACTTTTTTTGATTAAGATTCTTTATTTTGGGCAGTTTGGCCCCGGAGGAAAAATGCTTGTAAAAACGCCGCCTAAAGGCATGAGAGATATTTTGCCGCGCGACCTGGCTTTGAGACAGCGCATTATGGATATCATTAAAGAGGTGTATGCTTCTTACGGCTTTACGCAAATCGAAACGCCGTGCGTGGAAGACATTAAAAACCTCACGTCGAAACAGGGCGGCGACAATGAAAAACTTATTTTCAAAATTCTGAAAAGGGGCGAAAAACTCGAAAACGCCACGGCCGACGAACTGTGCGACCTGGGGCTGAGATACGACCTCACCGTGCCGCTGTCGAGATATTACGCCAACAACGCCGGCAGTCTGCCTAACGTGTTCAAAGCCATTCAGATTGGCAACGTGTGGCGCGCGGAAAGACCGCAAAAAGGCAGATTCCGCCAGTTTGTGCAGTGCGACATCGACATTATCGGCGAGGCGGGCTGCATGGCTGAGGCGGAACTTATTTCCGCCACTACCACCGCTCTCAGCAAACTGGGGCTCAGCGGCTTCACCGTGAAAATCAATGACAGAAGAATTCTCAAAGGGCTGGCTGTGAAAGCGGGGTTCGCCGAGGAAGATTTCGACAAGGTGTTTGTATCTCTTGACAAACTCGATAAAATCGGCGCCGACGGCGTCAGGGACGAACTTGTTTCGCTCGGGTTCGGCAGTGATAACGCCGCCGCTCTTATAGACGCCGCCGCCGGTATTTCGGCTGCCGGGCTGGACGGCGCCGAAAAGGTTCTTGGCGGCGTGGTGGAACGGCAGGTTTTTGACGACCTGAGAAGCATCATCGCCGTCAACTCGAACGGCGGCTTCAACATGAAATTTGATTGCGCGCTGGTGCGCGGCATGAATTATTACACGGGGCCTATTTTCGAGGTGGCGGTGGACGGCTACGGCGTGTCTGTCGCCGGCGGCGGCAGATACGACAATATGCTGGGGCGCTTTCTGGGGCGCGACGTTCCCGCCTGCGGGTTTTCCATCGGTTTCGAGCGGATATTTTCAATATTCAAAGAAAAAGGTTTTGCCGAGGGCGAACACAAAGCAATGACGGCGTACGTCGTGGACGGCCGCTGCGGCGCGCAAACGCTCGCCGACGTCTTCGCCATGGCGGCGGAACGGCGAGAAAAGGGCGAAATATGCCTTGTCACAAAGCGTATCAAAAATTTCGGATATCTTTTGGAACAGCTCAGGGAATCGGGCTATTCGGAAGTTTATCAGGTGAACGAAAAGGGCGAGATACGTCTTACCGATTGATTATATGGACGAACAGATAAAGGAAATCAAAAGGGCGGAAGAGGACGCCACGGAGCCGAAAGAAGAAAAAAAGAAAAAGCCCGCCGTGCCGCTGCATCTTGCCGAAAGATATTCGCCTGACAGCGGCAAGGGTCTGTCGCAGAAGCAGGTGGACGCGCGTGTGGAAGATGGTCTTACCAACCGCACCGACAAAAACACGGGCAAAACCTACGCTCAGATTTTTTTGGGCAATATCTTTACGTTTTTCAACTTCATATATATTATAGTGTTTATAGCGCTGGCTTATTTCGGGCAGTGGAACCAGATTTTCTTTATGGCGGTGCTTGTCGCCAATACCGGCATTGCCATTATTCAGGAAATCAAGTCGAAAAAGACCATCGAAAAACTGTCCGTCGTGTCGGCGCCGGTCGCCACCGTGCTGCGCGAGGGCGCGGAGATGGAAATCCCCGTGGACGAGGTCGTGCTGGACGACATAATGCTGCTGACGCTGGGCAAGCAGATTTGCGCCGACTCGCTGGTAATGGAAGGCAGCGTGGAAGTAAACGAGTCAATGCTGACGGGCGAATCGGTGCCGGTGCTCAAAAAGAAAGGCGACACGCTTTACGCCGGCAGTTTCGTGACAAGCGGCAAATGCGTGGCGAAAGTTGACAAAATCGGCGAGCATAATTATATCGAAGGGCTGACGTTGCAGGCTAAAAAATACCGCAAACCGCGCTCCGAACTGCTTAAATCGCTCAATCTGGTGCTGAAAGTCATAGCCGTGCTGATTGTGCCGATTGCCGTGTTTTCTTTCCTCAACAACTTCAACAACGCTCCCGCCGGCAGTGACGCACTTGTGTTTGCCGTGAGCAAAACGGCGGGTAGCGTTATTTCGCTGATACCGGCGGGGCCGTTTCTGCTGACCAGCGTTACGCTGGCGGTGTCGGTAATACGCCTCGCTAAACGTAACACCCTTGTGCAGGAACTGTATTGCATCGAAATGCTGGCGAGGGTCAACGTGCTGTGCCTTGACAAGACGGGCACCATAACCGACGGCACCATGTCGGTGGAAGAAACGATAGAAATCAAAAACGACAGCAGCCGTACCATAAAGCAGATTATCGGCAACATGATGCGCGCGCTGGACGACAATAACATGACTTCGGTCGCGCTGAGGGAAAAGTTCGGCACGTCCAAAGGCATGAAAGTAAAGGCGACGGTGCCGTTCTCGTCGGCGAGGAAGTATTCCGCGGTGTCTTTCGAGGAAGAAGGCACGTATTTTCTCGGCGCGCCAGAGTTTGTGCTGCCGAACGGCAACGTGAAAGTGGATAAACTCGTGCAGAAATACGCCGAGGAGGGGTACCGCGTGCTGGTGCTCGCCAACTCTCCGTCGCAGATTCTCGCGGCGGGCGACGGCGCGCCTAAGGTGCCGACCGTACGCAGACCGGTGGCGATTATAGTCATCGAGGACAGAATCAGACCCGACGCCGCTTCCACAATACAGTGGTTCAAGGACAACGGCGTGCAGGTAAAAGTCATTTCAGGCGACAATCCGGTTACCGTGTCTGAAATAGCCCGTAAGGTGGGCGTCGATGGCAGCGACAGATATATCAGCCTTGAAGGTTTGTCTGACGAACAGGTCGCTGAGGCGGCAAACAGTTACACCGTTTTCGGCAGAGTCACGCCTGACCAGAAAGCCATTCTCGTCAGGGCGATGCGCAAGGTGAAAAAGACCGTCGCGATGACGGGCGACGGCGTAAACGACATTCTCGCCATGAGGGAAGCCGACTGCTCGGTGGCGATGGCGGCGGGAAGCGAGGCCGCCAGAAACGTGGCGCACCTGGTGCTTATCGACAACAACTTCGCCTCTATGCCGCACGTCGTGGCGGAAGGCAGAAGGGTTGTCAACAACGTGCAGAGCGTGGCGTCGCTGTTTTTCATGAAAACTATCTACACAATCGTCATCACGATAATGGCGCTGGCGCTCAACCTGACTTATCCGTATTCCACAAGCAGCATAATGCTTCTGGAAGTGTTTATAGTTGGTCTGCCGGCGGCGATACTCGCGATTCAGCCTAACACCAGCCTTATAAAGGGACGGTTTCTCACAAACGTGTTCAAAAAGGCTCTGCCGTTTTCGCTGGTGTTTATACTCGGCACGACGTTTGTGTATCTGATATGCTACACGATGATAGACGTGGAGCAGGCGCAGATGGAGACCATAGCGGCGATTGTTTATACCTGCGCGGTGTTCTTCGCGCTGTATTTCAACTGCAGGCCGCTCAATCTTTTCCGCAGCGTGCTGCTCATCCTGTCGGGATTGTTTACCGTTGTAGGCATGGCGTTTTTCTGGGACTTTTTCGGATACGCCTCGCTCAGCAACGTGGAAATTCTCATCACGGTGTGCGTGGTGGAAATATCGTTCCCGCTCATGCTGCTGCTGACAAGACTGTTTGAAAAAATAGAAATAAAATAAGCGGCGGAGCGCAAAATAATAAATATGAAACAAACCGCTTTGAGCGGTAAAAATATTTAAGCCACCGGCAAAGGAGGACATTATGTTAGGTTACGGCGCAAAAAAAGTTCTGGACTTCATTACGTCCATACTGGCGTTTCTGACGGTGCTGCTGTTCGCGTTTCTTTACGCCAACGCGGTATTCGACTTCGGCATAGCGGCGGAGACCATTTCGCTTCTCTATGTTATCAGGGAGTATATGGTGCTCGCGACAATCGTGCTTGTCGGGCTGGAATTCGCCGTCACGAAGGGATTTCTGTTTTTGATTATCTACTGCGTCATCGCGGCGCTGGTAGTCATTTTCAGTTTCTTCCCGGAAGTGGCGAATCAGCTCACCGGACTTATCAGCTGACAATAAAAAAGACCGGCTTGCCGGTCTTTTTTATTGCTTTTTGTTTTTGTCTTTTTTGTCTTTCTTTTCGCGCTCTTTGTTTTCGTTTTCAAGTTCTTCCCTGTCGGCCTCCGCCTGCAACGCTATGACCTTTTGCGCGTAAATGAGATTGGCTATCGAAAGCGTGCAGCTTTTTAAGGCGAATTTCGTCTGGTCGGCGGGGGATTTTATCGTTTCCTCGGTATTTTTGGTCAGAAGGCAGCAGTGTTTGAACGCGTCTTCGAGTTCCTGGCAGAGATAGGTGTATGCCTTGAATTCGTTGCTGCATTTGACCTGGTGGGTGATGATGTTTTTTATTTCGTCCATTTTCAGCACCTGTTTCAGGAAAAACACGGCGCAGATGTAAGCCAGATGCACACGGCTGTATTTTTTGCCGTTCGGCGGCGGAAGTATGCCGTGCTTGACATAGTTGTTTATCATGGACGGGGTGATTACGTTTTCTTCCGCTTCGCTGAAAATATTGAGATATTTGTTGACGTAACTGATGACCTGGTCCATATACAGGTCGATATCGGGCAGTTCGCGGTACCGCGGCATATGAAAGGTCTGCAGTTTTTTTTCAAACTCCGAGAGTTTTTTGTCGAAAATATTTTCTTCCATGCGAAAACTATACCACGAATCGGAAAATATATCAACTTTTTAATAAAAAACACTTGACATACTAATAATGTCAATGTAATATAGTTTTAGAAACTAGATGAGGCGATTATGAAAATCAAAAAAGTGGCGCTGTTCGGCGACTCCATTCTCAAAGGCGTTGTGCTGGACGACAACAACAGATATTGTTTTTCCAAGGCGCTCGACTGGGAGCGCGTAGAAAACGCTTTCGGCGTGTCCATAATCAACAAATCGCGTTTCGGCTGCGAAATAACAAAGGGGCAGCGCATAGTCAACGACTTTTTGCTGGCGGGCGGCGGCGTCGACGCCGCCGTGCTCGAATACGGCGGAAACGACAGCGACTTTGCCTGGGGCGACGTGGCTGCCAGCCCGTTTGCCGTCCACCGTTCCAGAACGGGGCTGGTGGATTTTCAGCAAAAACTGCGCACCGTGGTTTGGCAGCTTCAATCGAAGGGCATAAGGGTGATTATGATGAGTCTTCCGCCGCTGGACGCCGAAAGATATCTGGATTGGATATCCAGGGGCGACGAACAGCGGAAAGACAGTATCATGAGCTTTTTGGGCGACGTGTCGAGAATTTACAGGTATCAGGAAATTTACTCAAACGCCGTCACGAAAATCGCTCTTGAAAACGGCTGCGAGTTTGTGGACGTCAGGCAGGAGTTTCTGCAAAGCGACAGTTTCCGCGACCTGATGTGCGCCGACGGCATACACCCGAACGAAAAAGGGCAGAAAGTCATTATAGACGCCTTTTTGGCCCGATACGGCGATACCGCGTTGGCTAAAGCCAACTGAGGTAAATACACACATATACACAAAAAGAGACAAGAGAGACGGCAAAAGCCGTCTCTCTTGTCGTGTGGCGTCATTCGCCGAAAATCTGTTTTATTTTTTCCATGCGCGCCATTATGTCCAGACCGTAAGGGCAGCGCGTTTCGCAAAGACCGCATTTCACGCAGTCGCCCGCCTTTTTGCTCTGGGCGGCGTATCTGGCTTTTGCCCAGTCCGCGAGGTCATAGTTGTCGAGATAGTTTTGCAGAGTGAACACGCCCGGTATGTCGATGCCCGCCGTGCATGGCGCGCAGTAAGAGCAGCGCCTGCAAAAGTTGTCGCCGAGCCGCCGGCGTATTTCATCGCACATGCGCAGCTGTTCGCCTGTGAGGGGGACGTCGTCGAAAGAAACGTCCTGTTCGCCCTCTCCGGCGGAGCCTATGCCTGGAATGGCGATGTCGATAAAATCGTTTTGAAGCGCGTATTTCATTGCCAGCGTGGCGTCCGTGATGTTGCCGCCGCCCAGCGGTTTCATGGCTATGGTGGCGATGTTCAGCCGTTTGGCGGCGCGGAAAGTTTCCACGCCCTGGTTTTCCACTATGTTGTACGGAAACATAATCGTTTCAATTTTGTCGCCGTATTTTTCCATGGCATAGTCCAGAACTTCGCGCTTGTGCGCCGTTATGCCGAAGTGCAGTACTTTGCCCTGTTCGCGCAGTTCCGTGAAAGCGGAGTACGCGCCGCCGCGTGAGAATGCCGTGTCGATGTCGGCTTTGCTTTTGACGTTGTGCAGCTGATACAGGTCGATGTAATCGGTGCCGAACGCTGCGAGCGAAAGGGCGACCTGTTCGGAAAAGCCGTCGTAAGTCACCGGAGGGGCTTTTGAAGCCAGTATGAGCGACTTTCTGTCAAAATCCCTGACGGCGTCGCCTATATAACTTTCCGACACGGTGTAGCCCCTGGCGCTGTCGAAATAATTGACGCCTTTTTCAATCATGTGCCGGACGACGGCGGCGGCTTCCCCGCGGGTCAGACGCTGCAACGGGATTCCGCCGAAACCGACGTTGTTTGTGATGATGCCTGTTTTGCCGAGTGTGATTTTTTTCATAATAACCTCTTTGCGGAATTATAACATGAAAAGGCGCCGTAAGACAAAATTTTTCAAAACGCGCCAAAATTTTTGATACGCTATTGACAGCGGCGTGAAATTTTTATATCCTAAAAAAGTATTAGCAATAATATCGCGGAGGATGTTTATTTATGGTACAGGTTTTGGTACTGCTGCCGCCGATAATAGCCATCGGTCTGGCGCTCATCACCAAAGAAGTGTATTCGTCGCTGTTTATCGGCGTGGTGGTGGGCGCAATCCTGTTTGTGCTTTCAGGCGGTTCAACGGTCGTCGGCGAGGGGGAAGCCGCCGTAGTTCAGGGCTTTTTCCAGACGGGAGCTGGTCACACGTCGTTTGAGTGGAATTTCGACATCATGGGCATGGTCGAAACTTCTCTCGGCAAGATTATCGACGGTGTGGCAGACCCTTACAACGCGGGCATTTTGTTGTTTCTGGTTCTTTTGGGCATGCTGGTCGCTCTCGTCACAAAAGCGGGCGGTTCGCGCGCTTACGGCGAATGGGCTTCGAGCAAAATCAAGAGCAAAAGAGCGGCGCTGCTGGCTACCAGCGCGCTGGGCGTTATTATATTCATCGACGACTATTTCAACTGTCTGACGGTGGGTACGGTCATGAGACCGATTACCGACAAGCACAAGGTGTCGAGAGCGAAACTCTCTTACATAATAGACGCCACGGCGGCGCCTGTGTGCATTATAGCCCCCGTTTCCAGCTGGGGCGCGGCGGTCACCAGTTCGATGAGCGTCAACGACGCCTTCACCGTGTTTTTGCAGACTATTCCGTTTAACTTTTACGCGCTGCTGACCATAATCTTTTTGGTGGTCATGGCGCTTATGCGCGTGGATTTCGGCCCGATGAAAGAAGCCGAGGATCTTGCCGAACAAACCGGCGAACTCGGCGATATTCAGGCGAAATCGGCCGAGGCTCCAATCGAGGCCGGCGCCAAGGGCACCGTGTGGGATTTGATTGTGCCGATCATAGTGCTGATTATATGTTCGGTGCTGGGCATGGTTTATACGGGCGGCGGTTTCAGCGGCGTCGATTTTCTGACGGCGTTCACCAACTGCGACGCTCCTACGGCGCTCAACTACGGCGCTCTGGCGGCTTTGCTGTGCACGGCAATCATGTATCTGCCGAGAAAGATAATAGGGCCGCGCGATTTTATGGACAGTCTTGTCCAGGGCTTTAAGTCGATGGTGCCGGCGATTTGCATCCTGGCGCTGGCGTGGGCTCTCGGCGGAATATGCCGCAACGAACTCAACCTCGGCGGCAATATAGCGGTGCTGCTCGAAGGGTCGTCTTTCCTGATGTTTATGCCTGTCGTGCTGTTTATACTCGGCGCGTTTATCGGTTTCGCCACAGGCACCAGCTGGGGCACCATGGCGATACTCATTCCGCTGTCTGAAGGCATTTTCGGCTTGCAGGACGGCGGCGAAGCGACTACTCTGCTTATAATCTGCATCGCCGCGGCGGCGGCGGGCGCGGTGCTTGGAGACCACGCGTCGCCTATTTCCGACACGACGATTATGGCGTCCACGGGCGCGCAGTGCGACCATTTGCAGCACGTTTCCACGCAGTTGCCTTACGTTATGCTTATCGGCTCTATATGCATCGTGACATTCCTGGTGGCGGGTCTTACGGCAAGCCTCGGATACGGACTCAGTCTGGCGATATCCTGGCTGGTGGCGGCGCTCGGACTGTGCGGCGCGGTTTTCGGCATCAGAATTTACGAAAGAAAGAAAAAAGCCGCGGCGCAACTGCCGGACACGGCGGAGAAAAAATAAACGTTGTTTTTAGGGCGGCGCATTCGCGCCGCTTTTTTTGCGCCGCCGCGGCCAAAGCATTGACTGTCGCGGCGGCAGGTGCTATTCTGTGTAAAGAGGTGAAATTATGCAAAGAGAACAAGCGTATGAAATTCTTACCAGATACACAAAGAGCAAAAATCTCGTCAACCACGGTCTCGCCGTGGAAGGCGCAATGAGACACTTCGCGTCGCTCTGCGGCGCCGACGAAGATTATTGGGGAAACATCGGCATGCTGCACGACGCTGATTATGAAATGTATCCGGAAGAACATCTGCGGCACACCGCGGAACTGCTTAAACCTTACGGCGTGAGCGACGCCGAGATACACGCCATAAACTCGCACGGATGGGGAATATGCAGCGACGTCGAACCGGTGGAACACATGGAAAAGGTGCTGTTCGCCGTGGACGAACTGACGGGACTCATCGTGGCGTGCGCCCTTGTGACGCCCGACAAAAAACTCGCCGCCGTCACGACGGAAAGCGTGCTTAAAAAATGGAAGAAAAAAGACTTCGCCAGGGGCGCCAACAGGGAAATTATTTCAAAGGGCGCCGAAATGCTGGGCATGCCGCTGGAAGAACTTGTGTCGGAAACGCTTAAAGGCATGCAGAAAATAGCCGGTGAAATAGGGCTGTAAAACATATAGTACGGAGAGCAATATGAAAAATCCAAAAATAACCATAACCATGGATAGCGGCAAAAAAATCGTGGCGGAACTGTATCCCGACAAAGCGCCCAACACGGTTAACAATTTTCTGTCGCTGGTGAACAAGGGCTTTTACGACGGGCTGATATTTCACAGGGTCATAGAGGGCTTTATGATTCAGGGCGGCGACCCGCTCGGCAAAGGCACGGGCGGCCCGGGATATTCGATACACGGCGAGTTTGCCCAAAACGGCTTCGCCAACGACCTCAGGCACACCAGGGGCGTACTTTCGATGGCGCGCTCTATGATGCCTGACAGCGCGGGCAGCCAGTTTTTCATAATGCATATGGACGCCCCGCATCTCGACGGCGCTTACGCCGCTTTCGGCAAAGTGGTGGAGGGCATGGACGTCGTGGACGAAATCGCTTCGTGCCGCACGGACTTTTCAGACAGGCCGCTGCAAGCACAGCGTATCGGGAGCGTAACCGCCGAAACTTTCGGCGTCACATATCCCGAACCTGAAAAAATCGGCTGATTTACCGCGCGATGAAGATATTTGCAAGGAAAAACATAAAGTACATAGTCCTTTTTGTCCTGACGTTTTTGGCTTTTGCGGTCATGCTGTTTCCGACGTCGGGCGACGCGCTGGGCTTTATAAGCGAATTTCTCAACGTAACTGTGGGGTGGGTGTTTTCGCTCTTTCCGTTTTCCGTCATGACGGTGTTTATCCTGTTGGTGCCCGTTTTTGCCGGACTGTTCGTGTGGAGAATAGTGGTGAACGCCAGACGCCGCTCGATGAAGCGTTTCTGGACAAGGGTTGTCTGCGTCCTTTGCGCCGTGTTTGTGTGGTATACTTTTGTGCTGGGCATAAATTACCGCAAGACGTCGGTCTATGACAAACTGGGATACGCGCAGGCGGAATACACTCTGGAAAATCTCGAAAAAACAAGCGAATATCTCATCGGCGAATTCAATAAAAGCGCCATGTATGTTGATTTCGACGGCGAAAACAGGGCGCTTGTACTGCCTGACGGCTATGACGCCGAAAAAATCACCCAAGAAGCGCTCGCCGCCATAGAAAAACAGAATTTTGATTTTTTGTATGACTTTACGGTAACGCCGAAATACACCTTTGTGCCCGGCATACTCAACGCGCTGGGGTTCGACGGGGCGTATTTTCCGCTGTTCGCCGAACTTAACATAGACTCCGCCGTTTCGGCGGGAAATCTGTGCGTGCTTTTGACGCACGAACTCATGCACGCCAAAGGGGTGCTCAACGAGGCTCAGGCGGAATATCTCGCGCAGTATATCTGCGTCAATTCCGACGACCCGATTATACGCTACTGCGGCTGCTATACCGCCGTCACCAGAATTCTGACGGTCATCAGGGATATTGACGAAAACGCTTACCGCGCCCGGCTTCAGAATATAACCGACGAATATCTGCGGGCGCGCGTGGGGTATTTCACGTCGCTGCCCGAAACGACGGGCGTGATTACGTCGGTTGCGAACTTTTTTTACGATATTTATCTGAAACTTAATTTCATGAGCGGAATATCGGTCTACGACGAATCGGTTTACGGCTGGGTGAGGTTTTGCGCCTCGGTGTGAGCGCCGCCGCCAAATAAATTGACTTGCCCGCGCATTTTTGTTACAATATTCTATGTCAATGAGGTTTGTTATGAACGAGAAACTTAAACTATTCGAAGTGGAAAGCGGGATTAAAGAAATTTTCAAAAAATCCCCTGAAATTTCCATGCCTTCGAGCAAAGAAGAACTTTACGAAATGTGCTTCGGCGACGACGGGAAAGACGTCTTTACCGTCGAGTACGACGTCAATGGCAAAAACGTGGTGGAAGCCGAAGTGATACGGTGCAAAAACGGCGTCAGCGTGAACTTCCCTGAAGATTACATGCGCCGCAGAGACCCTAACAGCATGCTGATAGGCGACGATTTTCCTACCGATAAAATCAGATACAAAGACATGTACGGCCGTCCGTTCGACGAACTGCGCCAGCGCACTTTCGACTGGCTCGCCGGGCAGAAACTCATAGTCATTCCGTTCATGTCGGGCGGCAAAGAGTACGGCTATCCGTCGCTGCTCATCGCCCCTAAAAACGCCGCGTTTTTCGCAATGAGCGTCGCTGACTTGCAGAGTTTCGTGCCGGTCAGCGAAATTAACGAGACTTTCAAACCGAGGGCGATAATCTTTTTGGCTCCGCCGTTCAGACACACGCACTTTGGCGGAAAGCAGATCGTCGTGCATAACAGAAAACCCGACGTTCACGAATGCTTCGCCTACAACCTTTATATGGGGCCGAGCGCCAAAAAAGGCGTTTACGCCGTGCTGCTCGACATCGGCGAGAGCGAAGGCTGGATTACGGCGCACGCTTCGGCGGTCAAAGCCGTTTCGCCTTACAAAAACCAGATTGTCATCATGCACGAAGGCGCCAGCGGCGGCGGCAAGAGCGAAATGCTGGAACACATACGCCGCGACGCAAACGGCAAAGTGTGCGTGGCTACCAACACCGTTTCGGGCGACGCGCTGTATTTTGACATCAAAGACACCTGCTCGCTCTTCCCGATAATCGACGACATGGCTTTGTGCCACCCTAAAATGCAGGACGGCAGCAAAAAACTTGTCATCAAGGACGCGGAAGACGGTTGGTTTTTGCGTTTCGACAACATACACGGATACGGCGACGACCCGTATTTCGAAAAAATATGCACACAGCCGTCGGAACCTATCGTGTTCCTCAACATAGACGGCGTGCCGAGGGCGACCTGCCTTATCTGGGAGCATACGCTTGACTCGAACGGCAAGCCGTGCTCCAACCCGAGAGCCATTGTCCCGAGACACCTGATGCCTAACATCATCAACGACCCGGTGGAAGTCAGCGTAAGAAGTTTCGGCGTCAGAATGCCGCCTTGCACCAGGGAAAACCCGACTTACGGCATAGCGGGTCTGTTCCACGTTTTGCCGCCGGCGCTGGCGTGGCTGTGGAGACTGGTGGCGCCTAGGGGTTACAACAACCCGAGCATTGTTTCGGAAGGCGGCGGTCTTTCCAGCGAGGGCGTCGGCTCTTACTGGCCTTTCGCGACCGGCAAAAAAGTCAAACAGGCAAACCTGCTGTTGCAGCAGATTATGGACTATCCTAACACCAAGTGCATACTTATTCCTAACCAGCACGTCGGCGCTTATAAAGTGGCGTTTATGTCTGAATGGCTGACGAGGGAATTCATAACCAGGCGTAACGGCGCCGAGTTCGAAAAGGAATATCTCATCGCGTCGCGCTGCCCGATTCTCGGTTATACCGTGGACGAAGTCAAAGTCGACGGCAACAACATCCCGAACTCGCTGCTCCGTCCTGAATATCAGCCGGAAATCGGTCTGGAAGCCTATGACAAGGGCGCGAAAATCCTCACCGACTTCTTCAAGAAAGAAGTGCTGCAATTCATGTCGGCGGAACTCAATCCTATCGGCAGACAAATTATCAACCTGTGCCTGAGAGACGCGCCTGTCGAAGAATATGAAAAAATCCTGCCGATGAAATCGGTAAAATAAAATCCGGGGCGAGCGTGGCTCGCCTTGATTTTTAATTATGTTTAACGAGAACGAACTTAAAATATCTCTCGGAGAGGGTGATTATTTCAGGCTGGCGTCGCTTACGGACGAAAAACCCGTCAGGCAGGTCAACCATTATTTCGATACGGGCGATTTGTCGCGTATGCTGCGGGTGCGCGTGAAAAACGGAAAATACGCCTTGCAGTACAAAGAGCGCGTGAGCGTTAAAGACGGCGTGTTTAACTCGGTCGAACAGGGGAGGGAAGTCGACGCCGCTTTTCTCCGGAAGGCGATGAAAGAGGGCGCGGACGCTTCTTTCGTCAACGGGTGTTTCGGCTGCGCCTTTAAGCATAACCCGCGTTATCTGGGTTTCGGCGTGACGGAAAGAATTAAATTTTGTTTCAAAGGCTTTACGCTTGAACTCGACAAAACCACGGTAGACGGCGCGACCGATTTCGAACTGGAATGCGAAGCCGACGACCGGAGTATAGCGAAACTCAAAACGCTTCTGGCGGGGATGGGTATACCGCTCGCGCCGTCGGAGGCGAAATCACAGAGATTTTTGAAAATCAAAGGACTTTTATGAAAAAATATAACACCGTTCTGCTCGATTTGGACGGAACCATTTCCAACACATACAGCGGCATCGTCAAGTGCCTGGGCGACGCCTGCGCGAAATACGGCGCCAATCTGGCCGACTATGACGTCAGAAAGTTTATAGGTCCGCCGCTGTCGAGCACCTTCGCCGTTATTTTTCCCGGCGACGAGCGCAGGCAGAAAGAAGCGCTGACGTATTACAGGGAGAGATATCTTTTGGGCGGCATATACGACAATGAAATGTACGACGGCATCGACGACTTCGCCGAGGGACTCAGAAAAATGGGCGTGACGGTCGGGGTGGCTACTTCCAAATACGAAAAATACGCCGTAGAGGTGCTGCGCAAACTCGGCATGCTGGAACACGTGGATTTCGTGTGCGGCAGCGAAACGGGCAGGGTCAGCAAAAGCGAAATAATAAATTACGCTCTCAAGACTTACGGCGTGGACAAAGACAAGTGCCTCATGGTGGGCGACACGTTTTACGATTTGCAGGGCGCCGAAAAATGCGGTATAGACGCCGTCGGCATACTTTACGGTTTCGGTACAAGGGAAGAAATGGAAGCGTATCCGCACCTGGCTTTGCTGAATACCGTGGCGGAACTGAAAGAATTTGTTTATAAAATCGTTGACAAAAAATAACTGCGGGTATAATTTTAATTGTGGAAAAAATTTTTTCCGCTTTTTTCTTTTTTACGGAGGCAAAACAAAATGACGTCGCTGACAGAAGGGAAAGCGGGCAAGGCGCTCTGGCTGTTTACGCTGCCGCTGCTTGCCAGCTCGATTTTTCAGCAACTTTATAACATAGCCGATACTGTCATCGTGGGGCAGTTTGTCGGCGAGGGCGCTCTCGCCGCTGTCGGCGCGTCTTACCCGATAACCATGATTTTCACCGCCGTCGCCATGGGGTGCAACATAGGCTGTTCGGTAATCATATCGCAGTTATACGGAGCCGGCAAAAAGGCGCAGATGAAAACCGCCATATCCACGTCGTTTATAGCCTTCACGGCTCTGGCGCTGCTGCTCACGGGACTCGGGCTGGCGCTTGCCGTGCCGCTGATGAGAATGCTGGGCACGCCGACCGACGTTTTTGACGACAGCGTTGTTTATCTCAACATATATATCGTCGGCATGGCGTTTGTGTTTTTGTATAACATCGCCACCGGTATATTCACCGCTTTCGGCGACAGCAAAACGCCGCTGGTGTTTCTTATAATTTCTTCCGTCACCAACATAGGCCTCGACCTGCTCTTCGTGTGCGTGTTTCACTGGGGCGTTGGGGGCGCCGCGTGGGCGACGGTCATCGCCCAGGGGCTTGCCTCAATCGGCTGCATATTTGTTCTGCTGGTGAGGCTCAGGCATATCGAAACTTCCGAGCCGTCGCCGGCTTTTTCATGGGTGCTGCTCAAAAAGACGGCGTTCATCGCCGTGCCCAGCGTATTGCAGCAAAGTTTCGTGTCGCTGGGAAACCTGTTTATCCAGGGCGTCGTCAACTCTTTCGGCAGTTCGATAATGGCGGGATACACAGCCGCCGTAAAACTCAACCTGTTTACCACAACCTGTCTCACGACGCTGGCGACCGGCATATCCAGTTACTGCGCGCAGAACATCGGGGCGGGCAAAACCGAAAGGCTGGGCGTCGGCTTCCGTTCGGGCGTGATAATTTCGCTTTGCACGGCTTTGCCGTTTTTCCTGCTGTATTTCTTTTTCAGCCCCGCCATGGTCAGCCTGTTTATGGAAGGGGGCAGCGAAGAAGCGATGCGCGCCGGCTGCGACTTTCTTAAAATAGTGTCGCCGTTCTATTTCGTCATCGGGGTTAAAATCGCCATCGACGGAATGTTCAGGGGGGCGGGCGCAATGAAACTGTTTATGCTGTCCACCTTTGCCGACCTGCTGTTCAGGGTGGCTCTGGCGTATATACTCACTCCGTCGATGGGCGCCACCGGCATATGGACGTCATGGCCTGTCGGCTGGACTCTGGCGACTGCGCTCTCGGTATTCTGCTACGCGAAAGGGTATTGGAAACCGAAACACGCGCTTGTCTGAAACAAATAAAAAGCCTCCCGATGGTAGCTACTCATAAAACAGCATCAACAATCAACTGAAACAGGGTAGCTGCCATACGGATTGCCACAAAAGCGGGTAAGAGGTCAAAGACTTCTTGCCCGCTTTTTCTGTGCCGCGTGGAACGATAGAAAGGCATTTTTGCGCTTTCAAGGGATACGATACTACTTGTTCTGTTTCCGATCTCTGCAAGTCGCATAAATCAAGGCTTTTCGCCTGCCTAAATGTCCACGCTGGCATGGCAAAATGTTACGCAGTAGACCGCCATTTTTGAGGGTGGGGATATAAACACTCAACTCTTGTGTTTTCAAGTCTGCAAAACCGCGTTGTGTAAGGCGCTCTCGCTCTCTATTGCGTAACACATCATCATAGATTGAGGGCGCAAGCGGTCTATCCGTTTGCGCCCTCTTGATTACCCGACAGCAAAGACGGGCAAAGCCGTCAAGGACGCGAAGCGCGAAGTTTATCCTTGACGGCTTTTTCTGCCTTTGCTACTTGTCATCTGTCAAAGCGGAACTTGGGTAGTGCTTCCATTAAGGACGCTTTGAGATAATCTTGAATATCGTCGTTGATACTCCCTTGAAAGTAGGACAGATATTTGATGTAGCCGGTATAGGTTTGAATGACGGTGTTCACCGCTTCCGGCTCCCCGGCGGTTGCCTTTACAATCGTTTCATAGGGCAGCAAATTGTATTTCCTATTCTTCATCTTCTAACGCCTCCAGTTCTTTTCGTATGAAGCGCAATGACCTTTTTCGTCTACGAAAGATTGTGCTTCTGCAAACTCCGAATAGCCTTCCGATTTCCGTATCGCTGTAACCGAGGTAGTACCGCAAAAACAGCACTTCACGCCGCTTTTCCGGCAGACGCAAAAGCGCGGCCGCTAACTGCTCGCTTTCTACAATGACCGTTTCCCCACGAACGGTAAAAGTGGTAGGCATATCGTATTTCACAAAATACTCGTCTGTTGTGGCAATCGGCTCAAAATCAAACTCCCGAAGATAGTCGAGTGATACCTCAAACTGTTGCTTCCGCCGTATTTTCTTGTAAATACCCAGCGCCGCATGGTAAAGGACAATCTTGCAAAAGGCGTTGAAAGTGCGCTCGATATGTTCCCGATACTGCTCACTATTCATCATTTTTCTCACCCCCTTTCTTCCCAAGCAGGGGGCAAAATACCAAACGCCCACGCAGCATAAAACCGCATGGGCGTTTGGTACAGGAACTATAAGAGATAACTATATGACTTGTGTGTTCATACTCATAGGCGCAAAATCCCATGCAAGCGCAAGGGCTTTTTTTGACCGCAGGTTATGAGAAGAAAGATAATGAAATACAGACATATTGACACATCCCCAATACTGCTAAACGATAAACTTCTCTATGGCAGCAACGATTTTCTTGATTTCTGTATTGGTGGTGTTGATACATAAATCGTAGTTTGCTTTATTGCCCCAATCTTGTTCTGTATAAAATTGGTAGTAACGTGCTCTTTTCTTATCAATAGATATAATTTTTTGCTGCAATTCTTTATCCGTCATCGCCGCTGCGTCGGCTCCCTTTTCCCTGCAACGGGCAATTTTAGAACTTATATCCGCATATACAAACAAGCGAAAAGGGTTCAAATCTTGCAAAACATAGTCTGCACATCGTCCTACAATGATACAATCCGATTTCTCTGCCATTTCGCGGATTATTTCGCTTTCCTGCTTATAAATGGACAGACGATTTTCCAATGTATAGTTGGTAGGAATACCAAAAGTGCGAGCAGTTGTTATTGGTAACAGCGGCAGGGGCCTGCTTTCCTCCACTTGCAACACATAACTTTCCGCTAATTGAGTTCGTTTCATCAATTCATCAATAATCTCTCGGTCGTAATAGGCAATATTCAGTCTTTCGGCTAAACGCCTGCCAACTTCTCTTCCACCGCTTCCAAATTCACGGCCTATGGTAATGATCCGCTTCATATCATGTCCCTCCTTAAAATCCAACTTTCTGATTTTCTTTCTTGCGCTTTATGAAAACAATCAAAACAACTGCTATAATCGCCGTCATGATTTCACTGATAGAATGGCAAAGCCATACGGCTTCGCTGCCAAAAATCAGCGGAAGAACGGCAACCAAAATTGGCGGCCATATGACGCTACGGCATAGAGATACCGTAAGGGCGTTACTTGTGCGCCCATTTGCCTGCCAATAAGAAATCATTAAAATATTAAATCCTGCAAGGAAGAAACCGGAAAAGTAAGGTAGGCTTTTACTTTCCATAAAGTTGATTAGTTCAATATCTCCCGGATTGAAAATCGTGAAAAAGCCGCGAGAGAAGAACACGATCAAGACATAGCACAAAACGCCTATTGCTAAAAATGCTTTAATGGAAAAGCCAAGTAGAGATTTGCTCCGTTTTTCTTCCCCTGTCCCCATAAAATAACTAAATACGGGTTGCAAGCCCTGCGCCATACCAAGAAACAGTGTCAAAATAATCAACATTAAGTAGCCGATGACAAGGTAGGCTGCAAGTCCGATTTCCCCAAAGCCATAATGCACAATGGCAAAGTTATATACAAAGGTAATAATGCCAATAGTAAACTCCATGATAAAGGACGGGAAGCCAAGTACATAGACCGAGCAAATGCTCCGCCACTTCAGTTTGAATTTCGTTAAGTACAAATCCCCGCGCTTGAATATGAAATGGGGCAGCATAATTAAAACGCTGAAAATGGGGCCAAGTGCGGTAGCCAATGCTGCACCGGCAATCCCCATGTTCAATGGGTACATAAACACATAGTCCAAGACAATATTTGATACAGAGCCAAACATGAGGGCAAACATGGCAAGTTTTGGACGGTTATCATTACGCACCAGACCGCTTAACAAGAAACTGAAAAGCAGGAATGGGGAAAAGGTAATGATGTACCACATATAACTGATTGCTTCATCATGGATAACCGGAGTTGAGCCTAAAAGTTCAGCAAGCGGGTGAATAAAAATATTTCCCAATACGCTAATCAACAGCCCCATAACAGCCGTACATAGGGCGGCAAGGCTAAAAATGTGGCGTGCTTTTTCTTTCTCACCTTGACCGAGATGTGAGGAAATCAAAACGCCCGCGCCTGTGGCAACTGCCATAGACAATGCAATTAGTATCTCGACAAGCGGAACAGAAACGGCAGCGGCGGCCATAGCGTCGCGGCCAAGTCGATTGCCAATGAATACACCGTCAACAATCATATAGACCGAGTTAAACAGCAACCCTATCATTTGCGGTACGGCATATTTGGCAAATAAAGTGTGTGATTTGCCTTCATACATGATAATCAATCCTCCTAACAAATAAAAAAAGGCCAGCGTTTGTGTAACGCTGGCCTACTACACAATAAAATGAAACCCCGGCGGGCTGATTTTATTTACAGTCTATTTAATTTTTCCTTTTCTTTTACAAGTCCTATCGCCTCTTTTCCTGTTATGTGGTCGATTGTCATTTCCAACATACAAAGAGGCTTCCACCCACGGTTTATGGCATGATCGCGGCTTGCGGCAGTATCTTCCGGCGCATATTTGATTGCCAATTTTTCTATCGCTGCTCTCTTTTCGAGATCACCTTCGATTATCCGTATTTGTCCAAAAGCAATTACACTTCTAAAATAAGTTGTGTACTCCTCCGGCACAACTAAATCTTTATCAATCACACAAAACGACGCTTTTTCAGTTCTTTGAATAGCGTCTATTTTATGACCGCTTTTTGCGCTGTGAAAATAGATTTTCCCGTCGTCATACACATAACTGATTGGAACGGCGTAGGGATAATCGTTGTCGCCCAAAAGGGCAAGCACACCAGATGTCCCCTTATGCAGAATATCCGCAATCTCTTGCCGCGATAGTTCCTGTTTTTTTTGCCTCATTTCTCGAAATATTATATTGACCTCCACAAAAAAATAGACGTTTTTTTTTACTCCTTCCATGGCCGACTGGAGTAAGAATAAGCGTTTCTCGGCAGAAACATATTTTTATTTAGAATATCACAAATTGCATGGTAAGTCAATATCATTTTCCGGATTTTCATTTTTATATAGTGAGGGGGAAAGTGCAACAAAAGCTGCCTTTCAAACGGGATATTGAGTGAGAGAAAGTAAAGGGTTTGGGATTTTCCCAACAAGCCAAAATCGCAAATGGGTACTCATTTGCTGTGCTTGCTCCCTACTCAAAACAAAGGAAAGGACGGGAAAGGAATGGAAAAGAAGCGAACAATCAAAGACGGGCAAATCGTTGTAAAAAATCCACTCTATCAAGAGTTGCCCACACACGAAGTTACAATTCAATCCGGCAGGACGTTCTATCGTTTTACGGGAAGCTACGACGGAAGCCGAAGCCTACCCCATAAAGTTTTACGGCTTATGGGGCACTCCCCTATTGATGAAAAAGACGAGGAGCGTTAAAATGAGTATAAGCAATCCTGTAATGGCAGACTGCCCGCCGATGAAAGGAGCAGAAACGATGTTAAGGCAGTCTGGCAAGATTACCGCCCTCTATTGCCGCCTATCCCGCGACGATGAACTAACGGGCGACAGCAACAGCATTGTAAATCATGATGTAATGTATAGAGGGTGGATTACACCAAAAAACATTACATCATGACTGGCGGCTCATTTGTGGCGAATGAAAAGACAGTTATGATAAAGGAGGGATGCCCTCAAACCTACCGTAACTGTCAACCACATTCTCACGAAAGGAGCCTTGTATGGAACTGACTTACACCCAATGCGGCGACTATCTCATTCCCAACCTTGTGTTAGCAGACACCAAAGAGTACCATATCGGGAAATATGGCCGGATGCGCCGTGCCTACTTAAAAGAACATCGGCCCATTCTGTATACCGATCTCATTGTCACTGAAAAGCTGCTTCCCCACTTGGAGGAAATCGACATCGCCTGCCGGGAGCGGCTGGAAATCATTGAAAAATCCATGATGCAGCAAGAGGGCGTCACAGAAGCCCTGAAAGCTGCCGACCAGATGGCATGGGTGCGCTCCATGAACTCCATCCACAACAGAGCCGAGGAAATTGTCCTGGCTGAGCTGGTCTACTGTTGAGGGAGGGAACACCATGATTTTAGAAGCCATGTATAATGGAGAGTTTTATCCCTGTGAAACAGTCGTACCCACGTCCCCGGAATACCACAAGGCGATCCAAACCTGTGCAGCGTTGATGGAGCAGTTATCCCAGCGGCTCAGCAAAGAGGACTATGCGCTGGTGGAGGAACTCCGGGCGCAGAACGCTATCGCCCAATGCGAGGAAAGTGAGAGCCATTTCAAGTATGGCTTTTCGGCAGGGCTGATCGTCCATCAGGAAGCCTATGAACAGCTGCAAAACAAGAAATAAGCGATGGCCGAAAAAGCCCACGCAGCCGGAAAGAGAACCGGAAGCGTGGGTTTTCTGTGTATATGGTTATTCTGTCAGATCATCCGAAGTTTCCGCAACCAGCCTGTCAAAGTCGCTCTGATAGCTTCTGTCCTGCAATACCCAGAACTTTTCAAACTCTTTCTCGGCAAAGGCTTTGGCAATAGCGGCGGTCACCTTGCCCTTATCATGCAGAATATCTTCCTCGTTGAACTGTAAAAATGCGTCAAGCCGCTTGACCCAATCGGCCATATACATGACATTTCCCCGGCGGGCCTGCCGTTCCGCATAGTCCAGATACATGGTGACGATCTCGTTCAGGTTTCGCATTTCCGTTTCGTTCAGATAGTTTTTGGCGACGGTGACATCCGATTTACGGATGCGGCCTTTGGGGGCGTTTTTCCATGTGGTCAGCCCCATGTTGGGCTTGGTGCTGTCGGCACGGTCGTATACGATCTCGGCGGCGGTATGATGGGTGACCGCATAGTGGAGCTTGTTCTGCACCGTGGCAAAAAACTCCTTTGTGATGGGGCTTTCCACATCGTAGTCGGCGCTGCACTGAGAATAGATGTCCGTGATTTTCTGGTAAAATCTTCTCTCGCTGGCCCGGATGCCCCGGATACGCTCCAGCTGTTCCTCAAAATAATCCTTGCCGAAAAAGTTCTCCGGCTCCCGCAGCCGTGCGTCATCCATCACATAACCTTTGATGATGAACTCTTTCAACACCCGGTTCGCCCAAATGCGGAACATGGTCGCCTTTTTGGAGTTCACACGATACCCCACAGCGATAATGGCGTCCAAATTGTAATAGTTGGTCTGATACCGTTTCCCGTCCGCCGCAGTTGTTTCCATTTTGGAAACAACTGAATCCTCGTTCAGTTCTCCAGATTCAAAAATGTTTTTCAGATGCTTGGAAATAGCCGCTTTCTGCACCTCGAACAGTTCTGCCATTTTTGCCTGTGTCAGCCAGAGGTTTTCCTGAAAGAGCAGGATTTCCACCCGCACTTCTCCGTTTTCGGTCTTGTAAAAGAGGATTTCTCTGGTTTCATACGGGGTCAGTCCCTGTTCCTCGCTCATTCCTCGTCACCTCCATCCGTCCGGTTCTTTCCCCGGCTCTTGTAGACATTATACTGGTTCTTGCACCGTGGGCTGCAAAAGGCGGCATTGGACCGGCTGCCCAGGAACACCTTCTGGCAGTGCTTGCACAGGCGCAGGGGCTGGTCACCGTCTACCAGCATGAAGCTGAACATCATCTGGATGCCCAGCAGCAGCGAATGGAAATCCCAATAGATGGTGGGCTTATCCAACAGCTCAATGTGGTAGCTGGGGGCAATCCCGCCGAACGCAGCCATGGCCTTGCGATACAGCCCCCGTGCGTCCTCGTCAATGGAATCATAGTCATTGTAGTACAAAATGGCGGTGGTCAGTGTAAAGGCCCAATCTTTGAACTGCTGGGCAACCCAGTCGTAGGGTTCCGCATATTCCCGCTGGAAGCTCATGTTCTTCGCCATCGGCTCGTCCATGAAGGTCATGGTCAGGGCAACCATCGTCCGGTCACCGGACACATTCCATGTGGATTCAATGCCTTTCTTCACCAAATCCAGCTGATCAAAGGGATAAAACAGGGACAGATATTTGTCCGTCGCCATGGATTCTTCCTTAATAAAGTGGTTTTTCGGTAGGTACACCGCCTCATAGTCCATAAAAGACGGCGTGGTGGGCAGGGCGGTCATCAGCCCCAGCAGGCCGTACCGGGTGACAAACTCCATCACTGCCTTTTCCACTTCTGCTTCCGGCTTGCGTCCCATCATCAACATCCCTACATTCAGGGCATCCAGCACAATGTTGGGGACCTCTTTCAGCGGATTGTAGACATCCGGCTTTGCACTCTTGCCGGGGGTGATGTACCGCTTGCCATCTTCCGCTGTTTTCAGCTCGTAGTGATCGTACCGCACCCAATGGGAACGGGACTGTTCAAACAAATTTTTCATCATACACGCCCTTTCTCCTTAATCGTCCCAATTATCAGGGGCGGTTTTTCTTTTTTCTGCGCTTGGTCTTGTTTTCCCGCCGGATCACGGCGTCCTTGCCCTGTTTTCTTGCGATTTTCGAGTATTCCTCCAAAAATTGGCGTTCCCGCAAGGTCAGGCTGCCGCCATGCTCCTGCTTGCCGCACAGATGGTCATACATCTGGCGCTGCAATTTCTTGTGGATGGTTTTCCGCAGTTTGCGAATGTTGCGGTCAGACTGCCCACGAACAGCGGCAAGCCGGGTGGTGCTGTACAGCCGCAAAGAGAGGAAATACAGGACTTCCTTATGTTCCTCGCTTAATTCCTCCACCATGCGGGATATAAAGGCGTCAGCGGTCAGGTTGTGCATCTCATAGGGGCAGTCAAACAGGATGTCCAGAAAGTTCCCGGCCATCAGCTGCCGGTATGCGGGATTGTTCATCCAGCGGGGAATGAGCTTGGGTTCCGGCACCGCCTGATATTCCAGCGGCACATCCCCACGAAGGTTTTCGTGGTCTCGTTCCCGGCGCTCCCGGTTCCGGTCCAGCTTGTTCCATTCCTCCACCACGGCCCGGAAATCCTTCTCCGTGCGTGCTGCTTCCTCCAGCCGCCGCAGAGCCTCGGCGCGAATTTCCCGCTTGAGCCGTTTTTCGCTGGTGGGCGCGGCTTCTTCCTCCTCGTCCTCCAGCTCGGCATCATAGT
>ERZ1106932.4-NODE-4-length-117773-cov-30.874752_pt1 | contig 117773 bp, 115 predicted proteins | sample MGYA00403665_ERZ1106932 | MGnify/ENA primary metagenome ERZ1106932 (study PRJEB35170, sample SAMEA104062448) | human gut metagenome | biome: human gut; feature: human-associated habitat; material: faeces | place: Denmark | collected 2012-08-24 ... | reverse complement strand
CGGTTTTTGGTACCGCTATGCGCTGGTTCGAATCCAGCAGGGGCAATCTTAAAAACCGGCATACATCACGTATGCCGGTTTTTCTTTGTCGAAAAAAGGCCATAAAAAAACCTAGTTATCTGATGATAACTAGGTTAATGGATTACTTTGTCAAAGTCTTCTTAGAAACAACTGACAAGTCATCAGCAAGGTCGTAAACCAATGGTTGACCGTTAGCGATTTCAACATTCAAGATGTCTTCATCTGAAATGTTTTCCAAGTGCTTAACCAAGGCACGCAATGAGTTACCGTGGGCAGCGATGACAACGTTCTTGCCAGCCTTCAATTGTGGGGCAATGTCTGATTCCCAGAATGGCAAAACGCGTTCCAAAGTAATCTTCAAGTTTTCACCCAATGGCAATTCACCTTCAGGTACATCAGCGTAACGACGGTCAAAGGCAGGGTATGTCTTGCCTTGTACAGTCACTTCTTCGTCGTAGCTGTCCAACAATGGTGGCAAAACGTCGTATGAACGACGCCAGATGTGGACTTGTTCAGCACCCCACTTTTCAGCAGCTTCGGCCTTGTTTTGTCCTTGCAAAGCGCCGTAGTGACGTTCGTTCAAACGCCATGACTTCACTTCAGGGATGTACAATTGACCAGCTTCTTCCAAAGCGTAGTGCAATGTTGTGATGGCACGTGTCAAAACAGATGTGTAAGCTTGGTCAAATTGGATGCCTTCAGCAGCCAACAATTCACCAGCTTCTTTTGCTTGGGCGATACCCTTGTCCGACAACTTTGTGTCAACCCAACCGTTGAACAAGTTCAATGCGTTCCATTCACTTTGACCGTGACGGATCAATACTAACTTAGCCATGTGTGCTAAACTCCTTAATTTGTGTTTAATCTAACATATTCATTATACCACGAAATTTGGACACAAAAAAACTCGCCGAAGCGAGTTTTTTTGTGTTAGTTGTTTAAGATTACAACTTAACGATGTTTGCAGCTTGCAAACCGCGGTCTGAAGTTTCAACTTCAAATTCAACAGCTTGGCCTTCTTCAAGAGTCTTGAAGCCGTCGCCTTGGATAGCTGAGAAGTGTGCAAAGACATCTTCACCATTTTCGCGAGTTACGAAACCGTAACCCTTTTCGCCGTTAAACCACTTTACTGTGCCTTTTTCCATGATATGTTTCTCCTTGGTGTGCTCACCAATGCTATATTTTGTAACTTAAATAATTGGTACTTGAGCGCCTTCCGAGAAAAACAAATCAAAATCAATAACTTTTATTACAAGACCAGTGTACCACACTGAGAGAAATAAGCAAGATAAAAATATCAAAGAATTTTTGCGTTAATAAAAGTCTTCTATATGAAACAGAGGATTTTTTTGCGGATTTGGAGTAGGAAAGAGGGGCGGTGCAGGGGTTAAATGGTGTTTTATTAAGCTATCATTTTTAGGATTTTTGATAAAAAATATTGACATCTTGTGTTGAGTAAGCTAAACTAATGGAGTTGTCAATACAAACAACATCGCAGCCGTGGCGGAATTGGCAGACGCGCAGGATTAAGGATCCTGTGCCCGTTTAGGGCGTGCGGGTTCGACTCCCGCCGGCTGCATCCAAGCTATTTTATCAGGTGACTGATAAAATAGCTTTTTTGTTATGTCAGGCACGCAATGCTGATTTTTCTTGTGGTAAAATAGTGGTAATGGAGAATAATAATGTTACTTTTCAAACGAACAAAGCGTGAACCAAAAACTGAAGATGTCTTATCACAATCAGATTTTGATTTAATGCAGCAAGAAAATGATAAAATGCTCGATCAGATTGAAGCATTGAAACTGGATGTGTCGGAGTTGCAATCAGAAAACCAACACTTATCAGAGTTGTTGGCACGGAGTAAGCATCAACGATCACTCGTGAAAACGGGGATGGGATTAGGTGTGCTGGTTGTGAGTTACATTTTATTACGTCTAGTGAATGAAGAAGCGCAATATACAGCGATGTTGCTACTAATTGAAGCAATCTTCATGTTTGTCATGTTGCGAGGAGATGATAAATGATGGCGAAGATGCACAAGTCAAAACGCGTGCCGTTTGTGGTCGCAAACTGGAAGATTAATAAGTTGCAGGCCGACGTCACGGACTTTTTGGCGCAAGTTAATGGCAAGGTGCCGGATCAACATGTTGTTGAAACGGGCATTGCAGCGCAAGATTTGTTTTTGGCAGATATGGTGCGCGCAACGAAAGAAACACCCGTTCATGTTGTCGCGGAAAATGTGCACTGGGAAGACAGTGGGGCCTATACTGGCGAAACATCACCCAAAGCGTTAAAAGATATTGGGGCAACTTATGTCTTGATTGGTCATTTTGAACGTCGGAAGTTCTTCAACGAAACGGATTCGACGGTGAACTTGAAAGTCACGGCCGCTTTACGTAACGGCTTGCGACCAATTATTGACGTAGATGAAGATATGAGTACGTACGCGCAGTTTATGGATGCTGAACCCTCTGTGGCGCAAGTGGCAGCGGCGCTTGCTGGTGTCTCAGTTGATCAAATTCGGAATGTGACGATTGCTTATGAACCAACGTGGGCCATTGGCTCAGGTGAAGCAGCCAGTGCGGATCAAGCGCAAAAGGCTGCGCATTTGATTCGCCAAACTTTGGCAAAGTTATATTCACCGGTGATTGCTGAACAAGTCCGTATTTTATATGGGGGTTCAGTGACACCGCATAATGCCCGCGAAATTATGCGACAAAAAGATATTGATGGCGTGCTGGTTGGGACAGCGGCACTTGATCCAGATAATTTCTTACAATTAGTTGATATTGCGCGTGATCCAGATGTCCCAGAATTTGATGTTGAACATGTTTAATTAAAAGGGGTAGCACCACTGTGTGTCTCCCGCAAAGGGCTTGCAAATGATTGCAAAAGGCGTATAATTATTCTTAGTAATACTGTGAATAAATATGGCTTTTTGCGAAATATTGTCCGCAATACCTTTATATTGAAGCAAACGTTGTCTGCGGAAACAGCGGCGATTGCTTTTTTTGTGCCTATTCGGGGTCAAGTTCGGTGGGAATCACCATCTTGTAACTGAATTGTAACAAACAAAACGCAGCGAAAAACAAACGAGGTGATAAATGTGGCAGGACATTTAGTAAAGTACGGTAAGCACCGTACTCGTCGTTCATATGCTAGCATCAAAGAAGTGCTTGATGTGCCAAATTTGATTGAAATTCAAACGGCGTCATATCAATGGTTCTTGGATGAAGGTATTAAAGAAATGTTTGGCGACATCATGCCAATCGATGATTTCCAAGGCAACTTGTCATTGGAATACGTCGATTACAAGTTGATGGAACCAAAGTACAACATTGATGAGGCGCGTGAACACGACGCCAACTACTCAGCACCATTACACGTTACTTTGCGTTTGACGAACCATGAAACTGGTGAAATCAAGTCACAAGACGTGTTCTTTGGTGATTTCCCATTGATGACAGAACAAGGCACGTTCATTATCAATGGTGCTGAACGTGTTATCGTTTCACAACTTGTGCGTTCTCCTGGTATCTATTACAACCAAGAAAACGACAAGAACGGTCGCCCACGCTATGGCACAACGGTTATCCCAAACCGTGGTGCTTGGTTGGAATACGAAACAGATGCCAAGGGTATCGCTAACGTGCGTATTGACCGGACACGTAAGTTATTGATGACAGAATTGGTCCGTGCCCTTGGTTTCGGTTCAGATTCTGATATTATCGACATCTTCTCAGACCAATATGACGCTTTGAACATGACTTTGGAAAAAGACGTGCACAAAGATATGTCAGATTCACGTGTTGAAGAAGCGCTGAAGGACATTTACGAACGACTACGTCCGGGTGAACCAAAGACAGCTGATTCATCACGTGCCTTGTTGGTTGCGCGTTTCTTTGATCCAAAGCGTTATGATTTGGCATCAGTTGGGCGTTACAAGATCAACAAGAAGTTGTCATTGAAGACACGTTTGTTGAACCAAACATTGGCTGAAACATTGGCTGATCCTGATTCAGGTGAAATCATCGCCGAAAAGGGCACATTAGTTGATAAGACAGTGATGTCAAAGCTTAGCCCATACTTGGATCGTCCAGACTTCAAGACAACAACGTATACACCATCTGGTGATGCTGTGTTGAACGAACCAGTAACGCTTCAAAAGATTAAGATCGAATCACCTGAAAACCCTGAAAAGACATTGCTTTTGATTGGTAATGGGCACATCGGGGAAGACGACCGCACAGTGCGTCCAGCCGATATTTTGGCAGGGATGAACTACTTCTTGAACTTGCAAGAAGGTGTTGGTAACGTTGACGATATCGATCACTTGGGTAACCGTCGTATTCGTTCTGTTGGTGAATTGTTGCAAAACCAATTCCGTATTGGTTTGACACGTATGGAACGTGTGGTTCGCGAACGGATGTCAATCCAAGACGCTAACACTGTGACACCACAACAATTGATTAACATTCGACCAGTTGTGGCAGCCGTGAAGGAATTCTTTGGTTCATCACAATTGTCACAGTTCATGGATCAGACAAACCCATTGGGTGAAATGAACCACAAGCGTCGTTTGTCAGCCCTTGGACCTGGTGGTTTGACACGTGATCGTGCCGGCGTTGAAGTGCGAGATGTGCACTACACGCACTATGGCCGTATTGACCCAATCGAAACGCCCGAAGGTCCTAACATCGGTTTGATCAACTCTTTGGCAACGTATGGTCGCATTAACAAGTATGGCTTCATTGAAACACCATACCGTCGTGTTGACTGGACAACGCACAAGGTAACTGACAAGATCGATTACTTGACTGCCGATGAAGAAGATAACTACATCGTGGCGCAAGCGAACTCACCATTAAATGAAGATGGTAGCTTCGTTCATGATACAGTTATGGCCCGTTTCGGTGAAGAAAACATTGAAACACCAATTGACCGCATTGACTACATGGACGTTTCGCCTAAGCAAGTTGTTTCTGTTGGAACAGCTGCGATTCCGTTCTTGGAAAACGATGATTCCAACCGTGCCTTGATGGGTGCCAACATGCAACGTCAAGCGGTACCTTTGCTTGATCCTCATGCACCACTTGTTGGGACAGGGATCGAATATAAGGCTGCGCACGACTCAGGGGTTGCCATGATTTCTCGTGCCGCTGGTGTCGTTGAATATGTTGATGGTCGCGAAATTCGTGTTCGTCGTGAAGACGGTCAATTAGATACGTATGAATTGATGAAGTTCCGCCGTTCTAACGGTGGTAAGAACTATAACCAAAAGCCAATTGTTCGTGAAGGTGAACATGTCGAAGCTGATGAAGTTTTGGCGGATGGCCCTTCAATGGAAAAGGGTGAACTAGCTTTGGGACAAAACCCATTGATCGCCTTTATGACTTGGCAAGGTTATAACTTCGAAGATGCCATCGTTTTGAACGAACGTTTGGTCCGTGAAGATGTTTATACGTCAATTCACATCGAAGAATATGATTCAGAAGCCCGTGATACAAAGCTCGGACCGGAAGAAATCACACGTGAAATTCCAAACACTGGTGAAGATCAGTTGAAGGATTTGGATGCGAACGGTATTATCCGTATCGGTGCCGAAGTGCATGACGGTGATATCTTGGTTGGTAAGGTAACGCCTAAGGGTGTGACTGAATTATCAGCCGAAGAACGTTTGCTCCATGCCATCTTTGGTGAAAAGGCCCGCGAAGTACGTGATACTTCATTGCGTGTGCCACACGGTGGTGGCGGTGTTGTGCAAAACGTCCGCATTTACACACCAGAAAACGGGGATGAACTTGCCCCAGGTGTAAACATGATGGTGCGTGTGTACATCGCGCAAAAGCGTAAGATCCAAGTCGGTGATAAGATGGCCGGTCGTCACGGTAACAAGGGAACGGTTTCCGTTGTTGTCCCTGAAGAAGACATGCCATACATGCCAGATGGTACGCCAATTGACATCTTGTTGTCACCCATGGGTGTGCCTTCACGTATGAACATTGGACAAGTGCTTGAATTGCATCTTGGTTATGCAGCTAAGGAACTTGGTATTCACGTTGCCTCACCAGTCTTTGACGGTGCTAGCGATGATGAAATCGAAGCAGCTTTGCGTGAAGCTGGTTTGCCACGTGATGGTAAGTCAGTTGTTTATGATGGTCGTACTGGTGAAGCCTTCGACAAGCGTGTTGGTGTTGGTGTCATGCATTATATGAAGCTGGCCCACATGGTTGATGATAAGATTCACGCCCGTTCAATCGGACCATACTCATTAGTAACGCAACAGCCTTTGGGTGGTAAAGCCCAATTCGGTGGTCAGCGTTTCGGTGAAATGGAAGTTTGGGCCCTTGAAGCTTATGGTGCCGCTTACACGTTGCAAGAAATTTTGACTTACAAGTCAGATGACGTTGCAGGTCGTGTGAAGGTCTATGAGTCAATTATTAAGGGTGAACCAATCCCACGTCCAGGCGTGCCAGAATCATTCCGAGTATTGGTGAAGGAATTGCAAGCCCTTGGCTTGGATATGCAAGTCTTGGATGGCGCAGGCGATGAAGTTGAACTCCGTCAAATGGATGAAGATGACTCAATCTTGCCAGTTGATGCGCTTGAAAAGTTGGTACGCTCAAATCCTGATCTCTTAAACAAAGAAGATGAAGAAGTTGCGGCTGCATTCTCTAAGGTAGAAGCCCAAGAAATGACAGACACAACTGACGAAGCTTAATCATATACAATTAACGTGCACACAGTTTGTGGCACGTTTGTTATAAGGTAGGTTGAATGCCATATTGAACTTAGCTTATAGCAAACGTGTCGGGACTGGCTGGCAACGTTAACTTAATAAATAACGAAAGGTAACAGCAAATAGATGGCAATCGATGTTAACAAGTTCGAGAGCATGCAAATCGGTTTGGCTTCGCCTGATAAGATCCGTTCATGGTCTTATGGTGAAGTAAAGAAGCCAGAAACGATCAACTATCGAACACTTAAGCCAGAAAAAGACGGCTTGTTCGATGAACGCATCTTCGGACCTACAAAGGATTATGAATGCGCCTGCGGTAAGTACAAGCGAATCCGATATAAGGGAATTGTTTGTGACCGCTGTGGTGTTGAAGTGACATCATCAAAAGTTCGTCGTGAACGCATGGGGCACATCGAATTAGCTGCACCTGTTACACACATTTGGTACTTCAAAGGTATCCCATCACGTATGGGACTTGTCCTTGACATGTCACCACGTTCACTTGAAGAAATTATTTACTTTGCGTCATATGTTGTCATTGAACCTGGTGATGCACCAGTTGAAAAGAAGCAATTGTTGACTGAACGTGAATACCGTGAATTGAAGCGCGAATATGGTGCTAGCTTTAAGGCTGGCATGGGTGCTGAAGCAATTAAAGATTTGTTGGCAAGCGTTGATTTGGCTGCCGAAGCAGATCAATTAAAGCGTGAATTACAAGAAGCAACTGGTCAAAAGCGTGTACGTGCCGTACGTCGTTTGGACATTATTGAAGCCTTCTTGCAATCAGAAAACAAGCCTGAATGGATGGTCATGGATGTTATTCCAGTTATCCCACCAGACTTACGACCAATGGTGCAATTGGAAGGTGGCCGTTTTGCCACATCTGATTTGAACGATTTGTACCGTCGTGTCATTAACCGTAACAACCGTTTGAAGCGTTTGCTTGATTTGAATGCCCCAGGCATCATTGTGCAAAACGAAAAGCGTATGTTGCAAGAAGCCGTCGACGCCTTGATTGATAACGGCCGTCGTGGCCGTCCAGTGGCTGGTCCTGGTAACCGACCATTGAAGTCTTTGTCTCACATGTTGAAGGGTAAGCAAGGTCGCTTCCGTCAAAACTTGTTGGGTAAGCGTGTCGACTATTCAGGTCGTTCGGTTATCGATGTTGGACCATTCTTGAAGATGAACCAAATGGGCTTGCCACGTCCAATGGCGATCGAATTGTTCCGCCCATTCATCATGAAGGAATTGACAACACGTAAGTTAGCCGGTAACGTCAAGTCTGCTAAGCGTAAGATTGACAAGGCTGATGAAGATGTGATGGACGTATTGGAAGACGTGATCAAGGAACACCCAGTTCTTTTGAACCGCGCCCCTACGTTGCACCGTTTGGGAATCCAAGCCTTTGAACCTGTGTTGGTTTCTGGTAAGGCCATGCGTTTGCATCCATTGGTTACTGAAGCCTATAACGCCGATTTCGATGGTGATCAGATGGCCATTCACGTGCCATTGTCTGATGAAGCGCAAGCTGAAGCACGTTTGTTGATGCTTGCCGCAGGCCACATTTTGGCACCAAAGGATGGAAAGCCAATCGTTGCCCCATCTCAAGATATGGTGATTGGAAACTACTACTTGACGACTGAAGAAGCTGGTCGTGAAGGTGAAGGTATGATTTTCTCTTCTGTTGAAGAAGCAAAAATGGCCTTTGCAAGTAAGGTTGTCCACTATCATACACGTGTGGGTATCCAAACATCATCATTCCCAGCAGAAAAGCCATTTACGGACGAACAACGTTCAAAGATTATGGTAACTTCTGTTGGTAAGTTGTTGTTCAACGAAATTTTGCCAGTTGATTTCCCTTATATCAACGAACCATCTGAAGAAAACTTCAAGGGTGTTGATGACCGCTTCTTCATTGAAGCTGGTGAAAACATTTATGACTACTTGGCGGAAACACCAGTTGTTGGTTCCTTCAAGAAGGGCTTCTTGTCAGACATCATTGCTGAAGTCTACAAGCGTTATAAGGTAACGGAAACATCATTGTTGTTGGATCGCATGAAGGATCTTGGTTATGAAAAGTCAACAGAATCAGGTTTGACTGTATCCATGACTGATGTGACTGAATTGCCAGATAAGCCAGCAATCTTGGAAGACGCCCATAAGCAAGTCGCAACGGTGACAAAGCAGTTCCGTCGTGGTTTGATTACAGATGACGAACGTTACCAACGTGTCATTGAAATCTGGACTAAGGCTAAGGATGTTATCCAAGAAAAGTTGATTGCTTCCTTCGAACCAACCAACCCAATCTTCATGATGCAGGACTCAGGTGCGCGTGGTAACATTTCTAACTTCGTGCAGTTGGCCGGTATGCGTGGTTTGATGGCGGGTCCTGGTGGTAAGATTATTGAATTGCCAGTTACAGCGAACTTCCGTGAAGGTTTGACTGTGATGGAAATGTTTATTTCAACCCACGGTGCCCGTAAGGGAATGTCAGATACGGCCTTGAAGACGGCCAACTCTGGTTACTTGACACGTCGACTTGTCGATGTGGCGCAAGACGTTATCGTGCGTGAGTGGAATAACAATTCTGATCGTGGTGTGGCTGTTCGCGCTATCATGGATGGCACATCTGTTGTTGAGCCATTGTACGACCGTATCTTGGGTCGTTATGCCATGAAGTCAGTCTTTGATCCAGAAACTGGTGAAAAGATTGTTGCCCGCAACGAAATGATTGATGAAGATATCGCTAAGCGTATTGTGGCTGCTGGTATCGAAGAAGTCACAATTCGTTCAGTCTTTACATCAACAACTGAACACGGTGTTTCTGTGTTGGATTATGGTCGTAACTTGGCAACTGGTGAAGAAGTTGAAGTCGGTGAAGCTGTTGGAACAGTGGCTGCCCAATCAATCGGTGAACCAGGTACCCAATTGACGATGCGTAACTTCCACACGGGTGGTGTTGCCGGTGGAAACGATATCACACAAGGTTTGCCTCGTGTGCAAGAAATTGTTGAAGCACGTATTCCTAAGGGACGTGCCGAAATTTCTGAAGTGACTGGTACAGTTGTTTCAATCGAAGAAAATCCAGCCGAACGTACAAAGGCTGTGACAATCGAAGGCGAAACAGACACACGGACATACACATTGCCATTGGCTGCGCGTATGCGTTTTGCTGAAGGTGATGCCATTAAGCGTGGTGATGCCATTAACGAAGGACCAATCGATCCAAAGGAATTGTTGGCTGTAACGGATACTTTGACGACTGAATCATACATGTTGACGGAAATCCAAAAGGTTTACCGTTTGCAAGGTATCGAAGTGTCAGATAAGCATATCGAAGTCATGATTCGTCAAATGTTGCGTAAAGTACGTGTCATGGATCCAGGTGAAACGAATCTTTTGCCAGGTATGTTGATGGATATTGCTGATTTCCAACGCGCCAACGAACCAGCCTTGTTTGCTGGTCAGGTGCCAGCAACGGCACGTCCAGTGTTGCTTGGTATTACTAAGGCTGCCTTGGAAACAAACTCATTCTTGTCTGCCGCATCATTCCAAGAAACAACACGTGTCTTGACTGATGCCGCAATCCGCGGAAAGAACGATCCATTGGTTGGTTTGAAAGAAAACGTTATCATTGGTAAGATTATTCCTGCCGGAACAGGTATGGCTGAATATCGTAAGATTAAGAGTAAGGTGGTTGGGGATGTGATTGCACAACCTGACGCTGAAGCTGATGCCTCTGCTGATATTCCAAAGTTAGATGATGTGGCTAAGTCATTTGACGCCTAATTCACCATCAAAAACGTTCACAGTGATGTGAGCGTTTTTTTTGTGCCATTAACGTCTGTCATACCAATTAGGCCACAAAAAGTACCAATTAGGCCAAAAATATAGGCGCACTACCTGAAGCCGGTTACACTAAAGAAGTTCTTGCTTTAGTCAGGAAACTCGTACGCACAAACGTTATCTCGCGTATAATAGGAGTATGACTAATTTACAATATGAACAAATGAACGGGTTATCGTTGGCTTATATCGGCGATGCAATCTATGAACTTGAAGTGCGCCAACATTTGTTATCACTTGGTTTGACTAAGGTGAATGACTTACAAAAGCGCAGTAAACACTATGTTTCAGCCAAGGCGCATGCCGCTTTGTTTGACTTGATGATAACAGACAATCTGCTAACCGATACCGAACTGATTTATTTCAAACGTGGTCGGAATGCAAAATCGCATACGAAAGCGAAAAATACGGATGTTGTGAGCTATCGTGTCTCAACTGGGGTAGAAGCCCTTTTTGGTTTCTTATATCTATCGCAGCAACATGACCGTATTCAATCACTTATGACATGGATTTTTGAACAAGTTGAATCAGGGAGAACAGTAAAATGAAACGTGAACAAGAAACGCCTAACCAAGCCGAATTTGTCTATGGCCACTATGCCAGTGTTGCCGCGCTAAAAGGGACGCAAGAAATCAATAAAGTCTGGTTACAGACAGGCTTACAAGATAAAATTCGCAATGAAGTGACCCAACTGGCTAAAAAAAGAGGCTTAGTGATTCAACAAGCGCCAAAATCAAAGCTGGATGAATTGACTGATGGTGGCAATCATCAAGGGGTCGTTTTGAGTGTCGCAGCCTTTACCTATGCGACAATCGATGACTTGTTTGCCCGGGCAGAAGAACGCCAAGAAGCGCCATTTTTCTTAATCTTGGATGGTATTGAAGACCCCCACAATTTGGGGTCAATTTTACGTACGGCGGATGCGGCCGGTGTGCATGGGATTATCATTCCAAAGCGACGGGCAGTTCAGCTTACGGCGACAGTAGCGAAAATTTCAACCGGTGCGATTGAATATGTACCGGTTGCGCGCGTGACGAATTTGGTGAATACGGTTAATGAACTCAAAGACCGTGGGGTTTGGATTTTTGGGACCGATATGGCTGGGGAAGACTATCGCCGTTGGGATGCCAAAGGTGCAACGGCGTTGGTGATTGGTAATGAAGGCAAGGGGATTTCACCTTTGTTGAAGAAAAAAGTTGATGGCATGCTCACGATTCCAATGGTTGGGCATGTCCAAAGTCTGAATGCCAGTGTTGCCGCAAGTTTGTTGATTTATCAAGGATTTAGCTCACGTAACCCACTGTAATGGTGTGCGAGTAGTTGTTGCAGCGTTAATCGATTGATGACCTGAATACTAACTACTGCCACTTGTAGTGTGGGGGATTAGTGTTGGGGAAAGATAGATTACTTGCTGCCGTTCGTGCGGCACAAAATGGCCATGATATTGCGTACAATGTTTTAATTAAGCATTTAAAAGGTGCGATGTTTGACATTCATCGACGTAAAGTGAGTAGCCGCATCACGGCTGACGACTGGTATGCAGATGGGTTAGAAATTTTACTACGTTGTGTACAACGGTTTGACACGATTCAGCCAAGAGCAAAATTTTCAACTTACTTTATGACGGCCTTATCCAATCATGCAACGGATTTAATTCGGTCATATTACACCGCAAAATCTGAATTCGAAAAACAAATGATTTCAGATACAAATGATGTTGCAGAAACTGTTATTGATTGCGGCACCGATACGTATAATCCAGAACAGCTTGTCGTATTACGCGAAATGTTGAACACAACGCTGGTTGCGAAAACACCAGAATTTCGACAAACTGTTTTGCAGTTGTTAGGAGCTGAAAGTGGCGCAATGCCGGGCACGACACGGCGTTTTGAACAGATGCAATACCGTTTAAAAAAGGCGATCCAACAGGCCATATCTTCTTAATGATCATGAATTTTGTACACAAATTATGTTTCAACCACTGGCCTGTGATATAATATACATGGTAGAAAACCATAAACCAAAGGAGAAACAGACAGATGTCTTTAATCACTGATATTATCGCACGTGAAGTTCTTGACTCACGTGGAAACCCTACACTTGAAGCAGAAGTTATCACAGAATTAGGTGGTTTCGGTCGCGGTATGGTACCTTCAGGTGCCTCAACTGGTGAACACGAAGCTGTTGAATTGCGTGATGGCGACAAGTCACGCTTTGGTGGCAAGGGAACAACAAAGGCCGTTGCCAATGTTAACGATGCTATCGCTAAGGCTTTGGTTGGTAAGTTCGACGTAACTGACCAACGTGCAATCGATCAAGCTATGATCGAACTCGACGGTACAGAAAACAAGGGTAAGTTAGGCGCAAACGCTATTTTGGCTGTGTCAATCGCTGTTGCCCGTGCAGCTGCGGATGAATTAGGTGTGCCTTTGTTCTCATACTTGGGTGGCGTTAACTCATACGTTTTGCCTACACCAATGATGAACGTTATTAACGGTGGTGCACACTCAGCTAACAAGGTTGACTTCCAAGAATTCATGATCATGCCTGTTGGTGCCCCAACAGTTAAGGAAGCTATCCGTTATGGTGCCGAAACTTTCCACGCTTTGAAGAAGTTGTTGGAAGCTGACGGTAAGGCAACATCAGTTGGTGATGAAGGTGGCTTCGCGCCTGACTTTGCTGACAACGAAGAACCTTTGAAGTACTTGATCCGTGCGATTGAAGCTGCTGGGTACAAGCCAGGTCAAGATATCGCTATTGCTGTCGACGTTGCCTCATCAGAATTGTATGATGCTGAAACTAAGACATACAAGTTGCGTTGGTCAACAGGTGAAGAATTCACAACACCTGAATTCATCAAGTACCTTGAAGATTTGACAGAACGTTACCCAATTATCTCAATCGAAGATCCTATCGATGAAAACGAATGGGAAGACTGGGCAACAATCACTGCTGAATTGGGTAAGAAGGTTCAATTGGTTGGTGACGACTTCTTCGTTACAAACACACAATACCTACAAAAGGGTATTAACATGGGTGCCGCTAACTCAATCTTGATCAAGGTTAACCAAATTGGTACTTTGACAGAAACTTTCGAAGCTATCGAAATGGCTAAGGAAGCTGGTTACACTGCTATTGTGTCACACCGTTCAGGTGAAACAGAAGACACAACAATTTCTGACTTGGTTGTTGCAACAAACGCTGGTCAAATCAAGACTGGTTCATTGTCACGTACTGACCGTATCGCTAAGTACAACCAATTGATCCGTATTGAAGAATTGTTGGGTTCAACAGCACAATACAAGGGTATCCAATCATTCTATAACTTGTCAGTTGCTGCACGCGATGCTATCCAAGCAAAGTAATCAGTGACTTGACTTAAAATCATACCTTTTGGTGTGATTTTTTTTTACCAAAAAAAGAGAAGAGGTAGCTATTTACGATGACAAATAAAACGATATTGGCACTAGGCGTTAGTGTGATTGCGGTTACGACAGTGGCGCATGTTATTTACTGGGAAACCCGTTCAGCAGAAAAAAGAGCCCAAGATCCCGTGAGAAAGGTGCTGACATGGTTGAAAAACAAGTGACGAGATGTCAGTGGGTGACGCATTATCGGCCGTCAGAAACGATGGTTGCTTACCATGATGTTGAATGGGGACATCCCATTAGACAAGACGATCGGTTATTGTTTGAACTGCTAACGTTAGAAATTTTTCAAGCCGGGCTCAGCTGGGAAATTGCCTTAAACAAGCGAGCGGGTCTGAAACAAGCCTTTAAAAATTTTGATCTGACACAAGTCAGCCAAATGACCGCGCAAGATGAAGCAATGTTACGTAATGATGCAACAATTATTCGAAATCGGTTGAAGATTGCAGCCACGGTTAATAATGCACATGCCATTAAACGTGTACAAGCAGCATTTGGGAGCTTTTCAAACTACATGTGGCAGTTTACGAATGATCAGGTGATTGACCATCATGTGACTGATGTTGCTCTGATTCCAGCGCAAAATGAGTTATCACAAAGTGTTGCTAAGGATATGAAGCAGCGGGGGTTTAAATTTGCGGGCCCAGTGACCATTTATTCATTTTTACAGGGGATGGGGGTCATTAATGATCATGAGGAAAGCTGTACATTCAAATACCATCAATAATTTAAAAATTTTAAATTAATTAGAATTATGATATTTTTCGTGAATTAAAAGAGAATATTATGTGATAAACTGATAATATCACATTGATAGCATTTGAGGTGGACATGGCAACAATTCAGGGGATTATCTTATTAAATTCTAGTTCGGCTGCCTTGCAGATCGTTAATCAGAAAACTGGGGAAAAAATTGAAAAAGTAACGCGTGATTTTGGTGAAACTGATATTAACGCACCTATTTTCACAACGGAAATTATGCGACGTGCGTTAGCGCAAGTGCATAAATTTCAACAATTATTACGCGATTATGCCGTCAAAGAAGTGACATTATATGGTAGTGAAACATTGTCACAAATGAAAAATGCGGTTTATTTTGCTGATCAAATTGAAACAGCAACTGGGCTTAAAATACAGTGGTTGAATGGTAATCAAGAAAGTTTTTATCGCCAATTAGCGCTACGGCAAGCTTATCAACAGCAAAAGGTCAGTGCGACAGACGGTCAATTTTTTGTTTTGGGCATGAGCTCTGCGCGACTTGATCTGAGTTATTTTAACAACGCACGGTTTGTGTTTTCGCAACATTCAGCAGTTGGGCCGATTCGATTGGCGCAAACCATTCATGATATGGCTATCGGGGTCGCGCAGGAAACGGCTTTTGCCAGAGAACTGATTAATAGTAAATTAGCTGATTTTTGGCATATGTTACCACCTTATCAGCCAGCAGAGTCATTAATTTTACTGGGTGCTGGTGCCGCGCAACAGATATTCTTGCCGGAACATGCACATTGTGTTCGTGTGTCAAAGGTGGTTATTCAAACGTTAGCGGATGATTTGGCTAATTTAAATGATCAAGCCATTATTGAAAAATATGCGGTTGATTTTAATGATGTGCCATTTATTCTCACAGAAATGTTACTGCTTTTGCATGTCATGTCAGCGCTGCAGGTGTCCACGTTGCAAATTAGTGATATTACCGTTTTAGATGGTTTATCGGTTAATGATGCACAAGCGGAAGCGGACATCGTGACGGCGGCACGTGGTATTGCAGATCGTTATTTGGTTGAACCAGTGCATCGTGAAATTGTGTTAACTTTTGCGACGCAATTATTTGACCGTCTCAAAAAAGTCCATCATCTCACAGCGCGTGACCGCTTGCTATTAATGGTTGCGGCCCTCGTGCATGATGTTGGGAGTTTTATTAATTCACAAAAACATTATCAGTATTCTGAAGATATTTTAACTGGTGTTGACTTTTATGGCTTGTCGACGGTAGAACAACGTATGATTGCAGCAATTGCACGCTATCATAGTGCAGAAACGCCGGACAGCGCTTTACGAACAGTTGCTGACTTTTCACCCCAGCAACGCCTACGTATTGCAAAATTGGCCGCGTTGTTACGATTAGCAGACGCGTTAGATGATAGTCGTTTACAGAAAATTACCCAGTTAACGGTCTCAATTGGGGAGAATCAAATTACGATTACGGCCCAAACATTAGCCGATCTGCAATTAGAAATTTTTGTCTTTACGCAGAAGGCGCGCTTTTTTGAGGCAGTATTTGGTTTACCCATTGTGTTAAAACGAAAAGGAAAGAGAAGTTGATGGTTGATTTGAAACACTCAAAATTTTATGTCAATCGTGAAATCAGCTGGTTGGCTTTTAATGATCGCGTTTTGGCTGAGGCACGGGATCCGCAAAATCCTTTGCTGGAACGTGCTAATTTTTTAGCGATTACACAAAAGAACATGGACGAATGGTTCATGGTGCGTGTGGCGAGCTTACAACAGCAGGTGATGTTGGGGCATAATCGGGTTGATGCGACCGGTGAGACACCTAAGGCACAGTTAGATCACGTCGCACAAGTTGTTGGGCAACAAATTAAAGATCAGTATCAGGTGTTAAATCGCCGATTATTACCAGCACTGAAGCGCCAAGGATTTGAACTGTTATCGGCAGAAGACTTATCCATGGAACAAAAAATATTTTTGAAAAGTTTTTTTGAACAAGAGCTGCTACCCGTTTTAACACCGATGGCAATCGACTCAACACGACCATTTCCATTCCTAGCTAATGATACGTTGAACATTGGAGTACGTCTTCAAAAAGACAATGAAAAATCTGAGAAGTATTTGGCGGTACTCCAAGTGCCGGAAACTTCTGGGCGCGTGATTGCCTTGCCGGAAACGAATCAATTTGTCCTGATAGAAGTAGTGGTACAGCTGTTTTTGGCCTCACTTTTTCCTGGTTATACGATTAAAGAATCGACTGTTTTTCATGTCTTGCGGGATATGGAATTGGATGTGAGTGATGACGAAGACACCCCCAATATTTTGCAAGAAGTACAGTCAAAGCTGCAGGAACGGGAACGGGGTCGGATCATGCGGGTGATCTTATCGCATGAGACCAGTAAGACGCTGAAGAACAAGCTGGTTAAACTCTTACAAGTCGACGATGCCCGGACTTATTTGGTCAATGGCCCCGTTGATTTGACCTTTTTAACGGCTTGGTTGAAACTACTTGATGCCCCGACATTGCGTTTTCCGACTTTTAAGGGGTTTGACAATCCGGCATTAGCACCAGAAAAACTGTTTGATAGCATTCGCCAACAGGATTTTCTACTCCATCATCCTTATGACGCGTTTAAACCAGTGGTACGATTGATTCAAACGGCAGCACAAGATGACCAAGTGCTAGCGATTAAAATGACGCTGTATCGTGTTTCGGGGAAATCACCCATTATTAAAGCGTTGGGTGAAGCCGCACGCCGTGGTAAGCAAGTCACGGTACTAGTGGAAATTAAGGCGCGTTTTGATGAAGAAAATAACGTTCATTGGGCGCGTGAGTTAGAGCAACAAGGCGTCCACGTCGTTTATGGCCTACGGGGATTAAAGACCCACGCTAAAGTCGCTTTAATCGTCAGACGAGAAGATGATACCATTCGACGTTATGTCCATCTTGGTACGGGTAATTATAATGATGTCACGGCAAATTTCTATACGGATATGGGGCTGTTAACCAGTGATCCAGAACTTGGGGCTGATGTTGCCTCGATTTTTAACATTTTGACAGGTTATTCAGATCCAGGATTTTTCCATCAATTACACATGTCACCAGATGGTATTCGTGACTTTTTATATGAACAAATCGATAATGAAATTGCCAATGCCAAAGCGGGACGCCCTGCCGGGATTAAAATGAAGTTCAATTCACTATCTGATGAACGGATCGTGCGCCACCTTTATGAGGCGAGTCGTGCAGGGGTGCCCATTCAGCTCATTATTCGCGGTATTACGATTTTAAAAGTGGGCATTCCAGAAGTTAGTGATACGATTGAAGTACATTCGATTGTTGGGCGTTTTTTGGAACATAGCCGGATTTATAGTTTTGAAAATGGTGGCCAACCAAAAGTTTATTTGTCATCTGCCGATTTAATGACACGTAACCTTGATCGTCGCGTGGAATTACTCTTTCCACTTAAAGATGATCGTTTACGCGATCAAGTACGTGACATTTTCCAGACGATGTGGCAAGATAATGTCAAAACCCGAGTGTTACAACCGGACGGCACATTTTTGAAGAAAGATCGTCGTGGTGTCATGACCTACAATGCACAAGAAATGTTTATTGCAGAATCGTTAACAGCGCAGAAAAATAGCCAAGATCGGGTGGCTGCAACTGAAGTGACGCGACGTTTTGAACCGTTGAATAACCCGTTTGTAAATGAAGAAGGTCGAGGGGACATATGACAGTAATTGCAGTGATTGATTTAGGATCAAACTCAGTCCGTATGACGGTGAGTCGTTATCATAGTGACGGCTCATACGAAGTCTTAGCGCGCTTTCAAGAAATGGTGCGGTTGTCGGCGGGAATGGGACCGGATAAAGTCTTACAAGAAGAGGCGATTAAACGGACCATTACCGCGTTAGAAAAATTCAAAAAAGCCTTAAAAGACTACGATCAAACCAAGCTTGAAACTTACGCGGTTGCGACGGCAGCGGTGCGTCAGGCTAGTAATCAAGCTGCGTTTTTAGAACAGTTTGAGAAAACCATGGGCTTTCCATTACGTATTCTATCTGGTGAGGAAGAAGCACATTTTGACTATGTCGGTATTATTAATACGTTTTCAGTCAATGATGCCTTGATTCTAGATACTGGTGGCGCCTCCTCAGAATTGGTACTTGTGCGTAATCGTCAGGCTGTGCATGCGGTGAGTTTGCCAGTGGGAGCGGTGAATATTTCAGAAGCTTACCTTGAACGCGATAAGGTATCTGCCGCGGCATTGTTTCGTGCGATTTTGTCGTTACGGCAATTGTTTGGTGATATTTCCTGGTTGCGGGAATCGGTGAATATGCCTTTGATTGCCCTTGGTGGGAGTAACCGAACGTTGGCCAAAATTAGTCGCAAAAAAAATAAAGTCCAGGACATGCCCATTCACGGCTATCATATGAGCATTGGTGAAGTCGCGGCAATTTATGATAATATTTTGAGCGAAGGGCTAGACGGGCGTAAAAAGATCCCTGGTTTAGCCAAGGAACGTGCGGATATCATCGTTGGTGGGTTGTTACCATTAGTTGAAATCCTGCTCTTTACAGAGAGTCGACAAGTGATCTTTTCACAAAGTGGGCTACGTGAAGGCTTCTTGTTTGAACAAATTATGACCAAAACTGGCCATCAAGTGGTCTCACCAGAACCAGCTGCCATGACGGTGGATAAAGAAGATTTGTAAGTTGTCTTGTATCAAAAAAAGTGCCAATCTCGATTAGAGATTGGCACTTTTTAATGAGAATAGCCACTAACGTGGTTAGCCAGCGTTATGATGATCCACCCGGGAGTCGAACCCGGATTTCAAGAACCGGAATCTTGCGTGCGATCCATTACACTAGCGGATCATAACTATTCAATTATAGCCTATTTTGTCGAAATTTCAAAGAAAGTTTTTTCACCAATTTGAAATTTAATGTTACCGGCCAGAAAATCAGTCAATGTCGCTTGAAATTCGGGTAGTTCCACTTCGGCAACTGGCACGACCAGATGAACCGCCGTGTCGTAAGTGGTCGTCATAATTTGATAATCATGTGCGGTTAACCAGTATTGTAACGTCTCGGCTTGTTTGTAGTCGACGGTGAGGGTGACTTTGGTCCGCGTCAACCGTTCCACCAGACCAGCGGCTTTGACGCCTTCGGCGGTCGTGCCGGCATACGCCCGAATGAGCCCGCCAGCGCCTAACTTAATGCCACCAAAATAGCGCGTGACGACAGCAACGACATCATGGATGCCGTTTTTTTGTAGCACTTCAAGCATCGGCACGCCTGCGGTGCCACTCGGTTCGCCGTTGTCGGAATAACGTTGGATTTGGTCATTATCACCCAATAAATAGGCAAACACATTATGGGTGGCCTTGTAGTGCTGTTTATTAATTTTCTCGATAAACGCACGGGCATCTTCTTCTGACGAGATGCGGGCAATATTTAAAATAAAACGTGATTTTTTAATGTCTTGTTCCCAGACAAACTGATCTGGGGCGATTGTGATGTACTTGTTCATATATCGTATTATAGCGTATGGAAAAATATTATGGTCGACAAATTGTGCAACCAAAAATTGCGCCTATCCCAACTACTTGTCAGGTTGTCCCAGCTTTTCATCACACGATCTGTCAGCGCTGTGGGCAAAGCCAACGCGCGGCACTCCCTAACAAACAGTTTTATTGTCGGGCGTGTTTAGCATTAGGACGTGTGAGTACGTTGGATGTATTGGTATCGTTGCCAGAACCCAACCAATTTAACGGTGACACGACATTAACGTGGACTGGGCAATTGACAGCGCAACAACGACAGGTCAGTCATGCCTTATTGGCAACGTTAGCTCAAAAACGGGAACACTTAGTTTGGGCAGTAACGGGTGCGGGTAAAACAGAAATGCTCTTTCCAGTCATTCATCGCGCGCTGCAAGCAAAACAACGCGTTGGCATTGTGTCACCGCGCATTGATGTGATTTTGGAACTGGCACCACGCTTACAAGCAGCCTTTCAACAGACACCGCTGGTCGTTTTGTATGGCGAACAGCCGCAACCCTATGCCTATACTCAGTTGGTTTTAGCGACAACGCACCAAATGTTACGTTTTTTAGCGGCTTTTGACTTACTAATTATTGATGAAGTCGACAGCTTTCCCTTTGCTGGGGATGCCATGCTTAACTTTGCTGTGAACAAAGCCAAAAAAACCAAAAGTACGGTGATTTATCTGACGGCAACGCCGACAAAGCAATTACGGCAACGGGTCAAGCGGCAACAACTAGCCGTTTCCTATCTTCCATTACGCTTTCATCAACATTTATTACCCGACATCCGACTGCGGCTGGTGAACAATTGGCGGCACAAACTGCCAATGCACTTTTACCAGCAGGTTAAACAATGCTTGCTGGCCAAACGGCGTTTATTGATTTTTGTGCCACATATTGCAGACCTTAAACCAATTTATGCGGCCTTAAGCCAGCGATTTCCTGAACAATTGGGAGACTATGTGTCCGCAGATGATGCCCATCGTCAAGCAAAAGTGCAACGCATGCGAGATGGGGCTGTGCAATTTCTTGTGACGACCACGATTTTGGAACGTGGGGTGACGTTTCCGGCATTAGATGTGTTAATTCTGGGCGCGGAAGAGTCGGTATTTAGTGAGCATGCTTTGGTCCAAATGGCAGGCCGTGTCGGTCGGCATCCTGACTATCCGAGTGGTTTAGTCATCGCCTATGTGACTCACGTTAATTACCGCGTTTTAGCTGCCCGACATCAAATTAGGCAAATGAATCGGCGTGGCCAAAAGTTAGGCGGTGTGCCATGATGTGTTTGCTATGTCAACAACCACTACATGACGAACTGAATTTGTTGCAGACACTCGGCGTGATGACACTGGACACCGCGGTAATTTGTGAGCCATGTCGGCAACAGTTTCAAAGTATTACAACAGCGTGTGCTGGATGTGGTCGCCAACAAGCAGATGACACACTGTGTCAAGATTGCCGCCGTTGGCAACAACAAGGGCAGCAATTATTGGCGCATTGTGCGTTATATCAATACAATGAGGCGATGCGACAGTATATGAAGGCGTATAAATTTAACGGGGATTATCTGCTGCGAACCGTATTTAATCGTGAGTTAATTCAAAAAGTGCATACTATGGCTATGGATATGGTTGTTCCGGTGCCGGTTAGTCATGATACGATGCTACGACGGGGATTTAATCAAACACTAGGCCTATTTGAAGGGGTCCCTTATCAGGCATTACTGCAAGTGACGCAACAGCAAAAGGCGCATCAGTCACAGCGAGATCGGGCGGCCCGTTTACACCGAAAACAGCCATTTTCCATTGCGGTGACCAAAGATTTGGTTGATCAGCGCGTGTTACTTGTTGATGATGTCTATACAACGGGTAACACGTTATATCATGCAGCAACATTGTTATATCAATTAGGCGCAAAAGAGGTCAAAAGTTTGTCATTGGCACGTTAATGATGAGAAAATGAACATTTTTACAGAAAACGCTTACAGCTATGGTATAATGAATGTAGTAACTTAGATGGAGGAATTGATTATGTTAGATTTTAATGTACGAGGCGAGAATATCGAGGTAACAGATGCCCTTCGTGAGTATGTGGAGAAGCGTCTGACAAAGTTGAACCGTTACATCGGCGAAAAAGCGACTGCTAACGTCAATTTGAGAACTTACCATTCTGATAAGTCTGATAAGGCCGAAGTTACCATTGTGCTACCGTACGTTGTCTTACGCGCGGAAGCTATTGACCCTGACATGTATGCAGCAATTGATGCGGTTTCTGATAAGCTGGAACGTCAAGTACGTAAGTATAAGACGAAGATTAATCGTAAGTCACGTGCAACTGGCTTCAAGGGCATTGATGCAGAAGGTGAAATTCCTGAAACAGAAGTGGACGACGATGCCATCCAAGTCGTACGAACAAAGCATGTGGATCTGAAGCCAATGTCACCTGAAGAAGCTGCCCTACAAATGGATTTGTTAGCGCACAATTTCTTCATCTTCAAGGATGCAGAAACCAACACCGATGCTGTCATTTACAAGCGTAAGGATGGTCGCTATGGTTTGTTGGAGACTGCAGGCGAATAATGGCGTATTGTGTGGTTGTGTCAGTATGACCAACGCGCAAAAATGTTGTAAAAGTCATAAAACTTTATAAAGATAACCCCAAAAAGCCTTTTTATCGTTATGCTAGTAATAATAGATAAAAGAGGTTTTTTTATGTTCAGTTGGCAATCCCTATTTAAAAATAAGCGACAGCTCGTGAAGTGGCTAGTGGCCACGATCACACCGGTCATCTTGGTGGCCGGTATGCTGGGTGTTTTAGGACATCAGAACCAACAGGCAACTAAACTACGCGTTGCGGTTGTCAATCAAGATCGTGGTGGTCAATATCAAGATCAACAGCGCAACATTGGGGCTGATTTTAGTAAGTTATTACATCAAGATACAGCGTTGACCGCGGTTGATTATCGCAGCGTGGCACAAGCTAAAGCGGCTTTGCGCGCTGGTAAGGTCAACAGTGTCGTGATGATGCCAGCAACGTTGACGCAGCAACTGGCTGACTTTAAACAAACTGGTCAAGTTGCGCCGATTTCACAGTGGCTAGCGAGTGGCCAAAGTCCATTTGCTGCCCAGTACCTCACACAGGCATTATCAGCGGCGTTGACCCGTCAGAATAACACATTGTTGGTTGGTCCGGCTAATAACACAGCGTTGAAAAAGATCGCACAACAAAGTCAACAACTCTCGCAGCAAGCAGATGATTTGCAAGTGAATTTGCAAGTTGTTGGAAATCGTATTGATGCGCAATCTGCCAGTGATTTAAAGGATAACGCCAATGATGCGGTGGCGAAATTGGCAAATTATTCGGCACAATTAAATGATGCCGTTAATGCTGGTGACACAGCAAAAATTCAGGCTATGGCAGTGGCAATTAATAATCTATCTTATACGATGCAAACCACGATTGTTGGTGGCATTGGCACAATCAGTGCTAATTTATCACAAGCTAAAGCGCTAAGTGAACAATCAGGGACAATTCAAGCTGGCGCCAATGCGCTACAGCAAGGCCAGGCTGACGTGGCCGGCCAGCTTAACAATATGTTAGGTGAGCAGGCGGATCAGCACGATGCGTCACCATTGACACAGATGATGCGCTATCAGACAGTTGATTTGCAACCTATTAAGCAAACCGGCCAAACCTTATTGCCACAATTATTGGTTGTGGCTGTGACGGTGCTGGCTGTATTATTTGGGTTACTCCTCCCTGTGAAGTCAACGCGTCAAGAGGCGTTAGCCTTAGAACAGTGGTGGGAAAATTTCCAACTAGCGGGCGTGTTCAGCTTGTTAGCTGTTGGCTTGATGGTCGGTAGTGCGCCATTTTGGCATGTGACGATTGGTAATATTTGGCTAATGGTTGGGGCTACATTGTTAGCGGCTTGGGTCATGATGAGTCTTGTCTGGTATTTGAAGCAGTGGCTTGGTCAAGCTGGCTGGTGGTTAAGCGTTATCTTGTTGATTTTGCAGGCAGTCTTTGTGTTAAGCATTAGCCCAGCCCAGACGATACCGACGGTTGTGCATATGAGTGATATGGTCTGGCCGCTAGCAGCTTTGTATCGTGTGACGACGGCGATTATTTTTGGTGGGGCAGTCCAGCAAGATTTGTTAATCTTAGCGTTGTGGTGGCTGGTCTTGACGATTTTATTAGTCTCATACTACCGAATGAAGCAGCGGCAAAGTTTCAAAAATGAATTAAGCCAGTCGTAAAATCTAAAAAAATCAGTGCAGGGTGACGAAAGTCATGCCGCATTTTATTTGAAATGGTGTAAACTAACAATATGGAAACCAAATCACAGACAAATACAGCGACGCGTGATCGCATTATAGCCGCTGCGACCGACCAATTTTTGGCGCACGGATTTGAACAAACAACAACACGTGATATTGCCAAAGCGTTAAACATTACCCAACCAGCTTTGTATCATTACTTTGGCGACAAAGAAACCTTATTTGTTGAGGTGATTAAGGTCGTTGGGCAACAGGTTGCTGATGAGATGCTTGCCATCTTGGCACAGCCTTATCCGCAGCCAGTTGATCAGTTAGTCGACATGACTAAGGTGATTGTAAACCGGCATCCGCGTGATGTTTTCACTTTAATTCACGGTAGTTTTGATGTGCTTTCACCCGATAGCAAACAGACGCTGGGCATGGTTTTTGGTCGGTATTACGTTGGTCCCATTGCACGTTTTTTTGATCAAGAGGCGATGCAATTAAGACAACATGTTGATGCCAAAATGGCGAGTGCATTTTATATGACGAGTTTGGCACCGTTGTTTAGTGACTTCCATGCGCTCACTGATGCCCGTGATTTGACCACACGCGTCCAAAATCTACTCGATCTGATTTTATACGGCGTTGCGCACCGTTGAGTTTTACGCGTGTAAGTGTTATGCTAGAAATGAAATTTAACGGAGACCTATTATGGCTAGTCAAAAAGTATCACTCGCGTGCACAGTATGTGGCTCACGCAATTACACAGTAGCATTGTCAAAAGATCGGACAGAACGTTTAGCAGTGAATAAGTTTTGTGCCTTTTGTGGCAAGCACACATTGCATCAACAAACAAAGTAAAGGGGGCAGTCAACCATGGTGAGATACTTTAAAAATGTTGCAAATGAAATGAAGAATGTAACATGGTTGTCCGAAGCGCAAGCCTCAAAGGAAACTGTGACGGTGATTACCGTGTCAATCATCTTTGCTGTTTTCTTGGGCGGTGTGGACTGGCTCTTACAACAAGGTATTAACTTCGTCATGAAGTAATAGCTCAAAAACAGAAAATATAGTATACTGTAACTAACGCAAGGACTTCTTAAAAGAGGTTCTTTTTTATATCGAATGAAAGAAAGGGCGGTGTACCCGTAAGGGTACCGACAATTAAAATGACAGAAAATAACGAATTACCAGAAGAAAATGTTGTACCAACACCAAACACAGACGACATTGAAAAGTCATGGTTCGTTGTACACACGTATTCAGGTTATGAACACAAAGTGAAGGCTAACTTGGAATCACGTACACAAACAATGGGGATGACGGAACAAATTTTCCGTATTTTGGTGCCGGAACAAGAAGTCACAACGATTCAAGATGGTGAAGCCAAGACTTCAGTTGAAAATGACTTCCCAGGGTATGTGTTGGTTGAAATGGCTACGCCACAAGACTACAACATGACAGATGAAGCTTGGTACGTTGTCCGTAACACGCCAGGGGTTACTGGTTTCTTGGGTTCTCACGGTGCTGGATCAAAGCCAAATTCTTTGTTGCCTGAAGAAGTTGATTTGTTGATGAAACGGATGGGGATGGTCACACGTGAAGTGGTTGACCTTGACGTTGAAGTTGGGCAAATCGTTAAAATTATTGCTGGCCCATTTGCGGGTATGGAAGGCACAGTTGTCAGTGTGGATGCGGAAAAGCAAACACTTGAAGCAACGGTGGAAGTCTTTGGTCGTGAAACACCAACAGAATTGGATTTTGCCGATGTCGACACGGTCTTGGACGAAGCCTAAATAAAAGTATTGCAATTTGCTTTATTTTTTAATATAATGTATTGGTATGCCATCGGCATATGTGGGAGTAGCACTCAAGCTACGTCTACCACAACACGAGGAGGAAAAAATCGTGGCTAAAAAAGTTACACAAGTAGTTAAGCTACAAATTGCCGCTGCTAAAGCAACACCAGCACCACCTGTTGGTCCAGCTTTGGGACAAGCCGGCATTAACATCGCGCAATTCACAAAGGAATTTAACGCGCGTACTGCAGACCAAGCGGGTTCAATCATTCCGGTTGAAATCTCTGTTTTCGATGATCGTTCATTCGAATTCGTGACAAAGACACCACCTGCTGCTGATCAATTGCGTAAGATCGTTGGTAAGGGTTCAGGTGAACCTAACACTAAGAAGGTCGGAAACGTTACTTTGGATCAAATCCGTGCAATTGCTGAAAACAAGATGGCTGACTTGAACGCCAACGACTTGACAGCTGCGATGCGTATGATCGAAGGTACAGCACGTTCAATGGGTGTTACTGTTGATGGTGTTGACTTGACTGTTGAAGGTACAGCAATCAAGGAGGACGCAGAATAATGACTCAAAAGCATGGTAAGAAGTACGCCGCAGCCTTAGCAAAGGTTGACGCTGAAAAGAACTACGCCTTGAACGATGCCGTGGCATTGGTTAAGGAAATTGATTACGCTAACTTCGACGCATCAGTTGAAGTTGTCTTCAACTTGAACGTTGACACACGTCAAGCCGACCAACAATTGCGTGGCGCTGTTGTGTTGCCAAACGGTACAGGTAAGGACAAGAAGGTTATCGTCTTTGCACAAGGTGACAAGGCTAAGGAAGCGGAAGCTGCTGGGGCCGATGTTGTTGGTGCTGCTGACTTGGTTGCACAAATCCAAGGTGGCTGGTTAGACTTTGACACAGCTATTGCGACACCTGACATGATGGCCCAAGTTGGTCGTGTTGCCCGTGTATTGGGACCTAAGGGCTTGATGCCAAACCCTAAGACTGGTACTGTGACAATGGACGTAACTAAGGCTGTTTCAGATGCCAAGGGTGGTCAAGTGACATACCGTACAGACCGTGACGGAAACGTTGCTGTACCTGTTGGTCGTGTTTCATTTGAAGATGGTAAGTTGGCTGAAAACATCAAGACAATTGCTGAAACTGTTTTGAAGGCTCGTCCAGCTGCTGTTAAGGGCACATACGTACAACACGTATCAATTGCCTCAACATTTGGCCCATCAGTAACATTGGACATCAACACATTGTAAAATTTGACGATATCAACTTGGTTTGATATAATCATTTAAGTGAATTAAATCATTTTGCCTAAGACTCAGGTGGTACTTGTACCTTAATATCCTGCCGAGGAAGTTTTAAAAAAACTTTTCCCGTGCGTCTTTTGGTGCACGGGATTTCTTTTGCAAAATAATATTAAGGAAGGAGAATCACATATCATGAGTGAAAAAGCTATTGCGCTTAAGGCACAAAAGGTTGAAGAAGTTGCTGAACAATTCAAGAACGCTGCTTCAGTAGTTGTGGTCGATTCTCGTGGATTGACAGTTGCGCAATCAACAGAATTGCGTCAACAATTACGTGAAGAAGGCGTGTCTCTTGAAGTGATCAAGAACAAGATTTTGACACGTGCTGCTGAAAAAGCTGGTTTTGCTGAATTGAACGACATCTTTGTCGGTCCTTCAGCCGTAGCCTTCTCAAGTGAAGACGCTATTGCGCCATCACGTATCTTGAAGAAGTTTGCTGACGCCAACGAAAAGTTGGAAATCAAGGGTGGTGTTGTTGACGGCAACATCGCTAACTTGGACGACATCAACAAGTATGCATCTTTGCCATCACGCGAAGGTTTGCTTGGTCAATTGATGGCCGAATTCCAATTCTCAATCCGTTCATTTGCATATGCTGTTAAGGCTGTGCAAGAGAAGTTGGAAGAAGAAGGTGGCGAAGCTGCTGCACCTGCTGCTGAAGAAGCACCAGTTGCGGAAGCTGCAGCCGAAGAAGCACCATCTGCTGAATAATCAGCAACAAGTTTTACTAACGACAACATCAAAACAAAAATTTGGAGGATTTAATCATGGCTTTTGATAAAGACGCGATTATCGCATCATTGAAGGATGCAACAATCTTGGATTTGGCTGAATTGGTTTCAGCAATCGAAGAAGAATTTAACGTTTCAGCAGCAGCTCCTGTAGCAGCAGCTGGTGCAGCTGACGGCGCAGCCGCAGCAAAGACAGACTTCGACGTAGAATTGACTTCGGCAGGTTCTGCTAAGGTTAAGGTTATCAAGGCAGTTCGTGAAGCAACTGGTCTTGGATTGAAGGAAGCTAAGGACTTAGTTGACAACGCACCTTCAATCGTTAAGGAAGGTCTTGACGAAGCAGCCGCTAACGAATTGAAGGCAGCTTTGGAAGAATCTGGCGCATCAGTAACTTTGAAGTAATTTCATTTGATGAAATCACGGATTGGCTATCATCACACCAATCGGTGTGGGATATGATTCGCAATATTAAAAGAGGTGCTTCGGTACTTCTTTTTTTGTACATAAACTTAAGGAGTCGTTATGACCACATCAAATGAAAAAATTGGCGGTGAAATGTATTTCACTGCGAATCCGAATTCTGAGCATCATTTCCAAAATTTTGATTTTGACCTGTTGGGGAATACCTTACACTTTACAACCGATAGTGGCGTTTTTTCTAAGTCAACGGTTGATTTTGGCACACGTACGATGTTGGATGCCCTAGATAAAACAACCCTAACTGACGGGAAGGTACTAGATCTCGGTACTGGTTATGGTCCAGTGGGGGTTGCTATTGCGAAAAAATATCAACGGCCAGTGGACATGGTTGATGTCAATGAACGGGCGTTGGCTTTAGCACAACAAAACGCCAAGCAAAATGGGGTTGACCAGTTGGTAGCCGTTTTCCAATCAGATATTTATCAACAAATCACGGATCAATATGCCTTGATTTTAACGAATCCACCGATTCGTGCCGGTAAAGAGGTGGTCACGGCGATGTTACAAGATGCTGTACACCATTTAGTACCAGGTGGTAAATTAATTGCTGTTTTACAGAAAAAGCAAGGGGCGCCTTCAGCACAAAAAAATATGTTGGCAGCCTTTGGGAATGCAAAAATTATTGCGAAAAACAAAGGTTACTATATTTTGGAGAGCACTTATGAGCCAGATACCCACATTTAGTGATGCGCAGATTGATTATTTTATGCAGGTGGCGCTAAACGAGGCCAAACTAGCCGCTAATGAGGGCGAAGTACCGATTGGCGCGGTGATTGTGAAAGATAATCAAATTGTGGCACGGGCGCATAATCATCGTGAAGCCCACCAGCTTGCCACAGCGCATGCCGAGTTACTCGCGATTGAAGCGGCTAACGATGCGTTACAATCTTGGCGTTTAGAAGACACAGCGTTATTTGTCACGCTTGAACCTTGTATTATGTGCGCTGGGGCGATCATTAATGCACGCGTTCCAGTGGTCTATTATGGTGCCGATGACGCCAAAGGCGGTGCGACACGTTCGTTGTATCAGTTGTTGGAAGATGAACGCTTGAATCATCGGGTTGTTGTCCATCCGCAGGTCCGCGGTGATGAGGGTGGGGCGCTGTTACAAGATTTCTTTGGCCAAATTAGGGCGCAACGGAAACGCAATAAAAAGTCGCAAACATTGTAACGCCCATATTAATGATTTCGTAGTATAATAGCATCAGACTTATTAAAAGAGGCAAAATTTACATGCAAAATCCTAATGCTTGGCGTCTCGACCAAGAGTATTTAGCAATTGTTGACGATTTATTACAACACGAAGAAGTGCAACAACTCGCACAATATACACAACACCATTTTTCTAACCGGTTACGGCACTCTATCTCAGTTTCTTATCAATCTTACGTGATTGCCAAAAAAATTGGCGCTGATGCAACGGCGACGGCACGTGCCGGATTGTTACATGATCTTTTTTACTACGATTGGCGTGTGACGAAGTTTGAAGCGGGTTCACATGCTTATGTCCACCCACGTATTGCGCTTCAAAATGCCAAAAAGCTAACGTCTATTAGTGATAAAGAAGCGGATATCATTGTTAAGCACATGTTTGGTGCCACTATTGCGCTACCAAAGTACCGCGAAAGCTGGATTGTTTCAATCGTCGATGATTTCGCAGCGGTCAACGAATATTTGGTACCCAAGGCTTACTTAACTTACTTTAAGTGGCAAGCCAAGGTGACGAAGAAAGTGGCTGAAGTGTTTGCTTAAAGCAAAAAAATTAGATATAATAGAAAAGCAGGCAAGCGTCGACTCTCGAACCGGGTCAGGACAGGAATGTAGCAGCCCTAAGGTTGTTCGATGTTGTGCTTGTGTACATATTGACCGCATAGCGGTCTTTTTTTGTAAGTTAGCGTTGTAATTTGCAAAAAAAAGTTCCTCAGGAGGTGGTAACAGTGGCATATCAAGCATTATATCGGGTTTACCGACCACGGACGTTTGATGACATGATTGGTCAAGAAGTTATCACACAAACACTTAAGAATGCGATTGAAACAGAGCAGACAGGCCATGCCTATCTTTTTTCTGGGCCACGTGGAACAGGGAAGACATCCGCGGCTAAAATATTTGCGCGCGAAGTCAATGGGATTGATCCGCAAACGGATGATGCCCAAATTCCCGATATTGTAGAATTTGATGCGGCGTCTAATAGTCGCGTTGAAGATATGCGCGATATTTTGGCGAACGTGGATTATGCACCGATTGAAGCGAAATACAAGGTTTACATCATTGATGAAGTGCATATGTTGTCAAACAGTGCCTTTAATGCCCTCCTGAAGACGCTTGAGGAACCACCAGCAAATGTGAAGTTCATTTTGGCAACCACCGAGCCGCAAAAAGTGCCCGTGACGATTTTGTCACGGACACAGCGTTTTGAATTTAAACGGATTGCGACCGATGCCATTCAGGCACGGTTAGCCGATATTTTAACGCAACGTCAGGTCGCTTATGATGACGATGCGTTACGCATTATTGCCAACGTGGCGGAAGGTGGCATGCGAGATGCCTTGTCGATTTTAGATCAGGTGATGGCGTATGGCACAGATCGGGTGACGGTCGATAACGCCTTACAGGTCACTGGTTCGACAACAACAGCCCAACTATTGGGATATATGGTCGCTGTTAGTCAAGGGGATACGCCAAAAGGGCTCCAGATTTTACATGATATTCTACTTGCCGGCAAAGATGCCCAACGTTTTGTGGTTGATGTGTTAGGCTTATTGCGTGATGTGATGATGACAAATGTCGCGCCTGATTTGATTAAAACAGCGATTGCTGTGACTGATCTTACGGCATTGGCCCAACAATTATCGGCTGAACGCATTCAACAGATGATGGTGATTCTAGATGACATTCAGCAACAGCTCATGCAAACGATGCAAAGTGATGTGTATTTAGAATTGCTCACGGTTAAACTGGCGATGACGGCTGCACCGCAAGCACCAGCGTCAGTCCAGTCAAGTGAAACAGTAACACCTGCTCAACCCGTCAAAGTTGCACCACAAGTGGTTGCAGCGCAACCAACGTCAACACCAACACCAGCGGTAACAGTTGAGACTGTACCATCAACGCCTACGCCAGTGCCACCAACATTGGCAACGCCACCAGTTGCACAACCAGTGGTAACTGCTGCGCCAACTGAAGAAGCAGCCGTTGCCAACCAGTTATGGGTGCGTACGGGGCAAAATGCGGTCTTTGCCGTCTTACAACAAGCGAAGCGGGAGACGCTTAGTCGCGTGAAGGCTGCTTGGTCAGACTTGATTAGTCAATTTGGTGTTGCTGAACAGGCCTTACTGACGATTGCCGCCCCGGTAGCTGCAAGTGAGGAAGGGCTTGTTTTAGCGTTTGATTTTCCACCTTTATTGGCACAAGCTTTACAAGATGCCGCCTTGCAAACGCAATTACGGACAGCGCTGGCTGCACAACAATTGCCAACAGAAATGGTGTTGATTACCCAAGATAGCTGGCAACAAGAACGCTCTGATTATGTCGCACAGTTAAAGGCGGGGACGACTCAGTCTTTGAATTTGGCGGATATACCGAGAGTGAGCCAAACAACCACGACCCAGTCGCAAAGTGCACCGACACCAGAGCAAACGGGGCTTGTGGAACCAGCGATCGTCGCTGAAGCTAAGAAATTGTTTGGCGACGATATTGTGCAAGTGATTGATTAATAGAGAAAGGATTGGCTGTGATAGCCTTGTACCATTATGGAATATCCAGAACCGATTGCAAAATTAATAGCAAGCTATACAAAATTACCAGGTATTGGGCAAAAAACAGCCACACGTCTGGCTTTTTATACCTTAGGTATGGCAGAAGATGATGTGATTGATTTCTCTAAAGCGCTTGCTTCTGCTAAAAATGATTTGACCTTCTGTGAAGTGTGTGGCAATATTACGGAAAAGTCAATCAATCCGTGCGTGATTTGTCAGGATCCGTCGCGTGACCAAACAACTGTTTTTGTGGTTGAGCATGCGCGTGATGTGATGGCGATGGAAAATACGCGTGATTATCACGGCTTATATCACGTGCTCAATGGTGTGATTTCACCGAGTTCCGGCACAGGACCAGAAGACATTAACTTGCCGAGTTTAATTCGGCGATTATCTGAACATCAAGAAATTAACGAAGTGATTGTCGGTACAAATGTCAACGCCGAAGGTGAAGCCACAGCGATGTATCTCGCACGGTTGCTAAAGCCCGCGGGGATTAAAGTAACTCGTTTGGCGCACGGTTTGGCAGTGGGATCAGATATTGATTATGCGGACCAATTGACGTTGATTAAAGCAGTACAAGGACGAACAGAATTATGATATTTCGTAAAAAGAAAGTAAATCTGCGACAAACTTATGACCAGGCCCTCGTTTTTCAAATTGATAAAGCCAAGATTGACTGGGATACGGCCCAAAATTCGGAAGAAGCATTGTTAGATGGCCAAGTCAATGTGCGGTTAATTCAAGCGCAAACTGCGCTGACAAAGGCCAAATTTAATTATCTCTATCGTGAAGCACGCCGCCGCAAGACAGTTGGGCATATGCAAACCCATGTCCTGAAAACTGATCGCATTTAATGTCAGTTAGGGTACTGCCACGATAAACAAAAAGGACAACAAGACACATGACGAAACCGCTATTTATTACTTTTGAAGGACCGGAAGGTGCGGGTAAGACAAGCGTCTTACAGGCACTGGTGGCTGAATTACAACCGCAGCTTGGTGAGGCCCTGGTGACGACACGAGAACCTGGTGGCAACCCAATTTCTGAAGCCATTCGTGCGATTCTGCAGCCAGCAGAAGATAATGGCATGGATGATCGTACAGAAGCCTTATTGTATACAGCAGCGCGCCGACAACACTTGGTATCCGTCGTTTTGCCAGCACTTGAAGCAGGTAAAGTAGTGATTTCTGATCGTTACGTGGATAGTTCGTTGGCCTATCAAGGTGGTGGTCGTGGCCTCGGTGTCGATCATATTTGGCAAATTAATCAGTTTGCCATTGATGGCTTAATGCCTGATCTAACGATTTATTTTGATGTACCGGCCGAAGTTGGTTTGGCACGCGTGATGGCCAATCGTCAAGATAAGATTGACCGTTTGGATAAGGAATCGTTAGCCTTTCATCAAGCGGTGCGAGAGACTTATTTAGCCCTGCAACGTGATTTTTCTGATAGAATTAAATTAATTGATGCGACACAACCGCTAGAACAGGTCATTGCAGAGACACGCACATTGCTATTTGACATCATAGCATCGCGAAAGGAGTCATCATTATGAAATTAGTGACAGCTATTGTTCAAGACAAGGATGCAACCAAGCTTAGTAACGCTTTCGTCAAAGCTGATATTCGGGCGACACGCTTAACGACGACGGGTGGGTTCCTCCGTTCAGGTAACACCACTTTCTTGATTGCCATCGAAGATGCACGCGTCCAAGAAACGTTGGACATTATTCAAGAAGTGTCACAAACACGGAAACAATTTATGGTACCGCCAGTGAATTTAGATGCTGGTGGTGAACAAATCGGGATTTATCCGATTGAAGTTGAGGTCGGTGGCGCGACTGTTTATACGCAAAATATTGAATCATTCCATCAGTTCTAATGACACCGGAATTTATTACAATCGCAGAAAAGGTGTATCCGCAACAGATCACCCATTTTAAACAACTGATTGCGACAAATCAGCTCAGTCATCTGTATCTTTTTGTCGGCCCAAGCCAGCCAGAAAAGCTGGCTTTTTCGCGTTATTTGGCTTGGCTTATGGCTGGCGCGGATGAACGTCAGGCCATCCGAATCATGGCGGATGATCATCCCGATGTCAAAATTACGCAACCCAGCCTACCCAAAAGTGGGACAGGGACCAAGCGGACGTGGAAGGTCGACCAAATTCGGGCATTAAAACCAGAATTTGTCACAGTTGCGCAAGAAAGCCAACGCAAAGTTTTTGTGTTTGACGCCATCGAAACGTTACAAGCTGAGTCTGGCAATGCGCTGCTTAAGTTTATTGAAGAGCCGGCTGGCCCGCAACTCATGATCATGTTGGCCGAAAACCTCAATGAGGTGCTGCCCACCATTCGATCACGGGCGCAAATTGTCCAATTACGTCCCGAAATTGCCTTGGCGCAGCCAGATGATGAAACCGAGCAGTGGCGTAAAACAATGCAACCAGTCTTGTTTAAGTGGTTTGAACTAATGATGCAACGACGGGTGGAAGCGTTTGTGTATGTGCAATTGCAACTTGTCGATGCGTTGAAAGAAGCACCGCAGCAGCGTCTTTTTTTGGCCTGGTTACATGAATTGTCACGTGACACAGTTGTTTACGGGCAAATACCCGACGCACAGCTCCATTTCCCCACACTAGTTGGCTTATACAAAACTTTGCGACAGCACTATAGTCCACAACAGTTAGTGCGCGCGAGCGACGTTATTTTTGCTGATGACCGATTAAGCCAAACGAACGTGTCACTGCAAACACGATTTGAGAAAATGGTCTTGGAAATAGCCATGGCATTAGGAGAATAATATGCAACAACAAAAGAGTTTTGAACAGCGTGAAACCGGCACGCTCTATCTTGTGCCAACCCCGATTGGGAACTTGCAAGATATGACCCCGCGCGCCATTGCCGTTTTGGCCGATGTTGATTTAATTGCAGCTGAAGATACGCGGCACACACAACAGCTCCTTAATCATTTTGACATTACAACCAAGCAAACGAGCTTTCATGAGCATAATTGGCAAGCTAAAATACCAGGCATCATTGCGGATTTACAACAAGGCAAAAACATTGCTCAAGTGAGTGATGCGGGGATGCCGTCGATTTCTGATCCAGGAAAAGAATTAGTGGCCGCAGCGATTGCGCAAGGGATTGCGGTCGTCCCAATTCCTGGCGCAACAGCTGGTGTAACGGCGTTGATTGCCAGTGGGTTAGTACCGCAACCATTTTATTTTTATGGTTTCTTACAGCGGAAAAATAGCGACCAGTTGGCCGAGTTAGAACGCCTTGCTACGTTGCGTGATACAACGATTTTTTATGAGGCACCGCACCGCTTGAAACAAACCTTAGAAAATATTCAAAAGGTGATGGGCGCTGACCGACAAGTGGTTTTGGCGCGTGAACTAACGAAAAAATATGAAGAATTTTTGCGTGGGACAGTGGCCGAATTAGTGGCTTGGGCGAAAACACACGAAATCCGTGGTGAATTTGTTGTGATGATTGCTGGCTTTACTGGTGAGGAAACAGCAGCAACTGACAATGATGAGGCTGAGTTAACAGTCCAAGAAGCCGTGGCCAAGTTGGTCGCCAAAGGCTTAAAGCCTAATGCCGCCATTAAACAAGTGGCCAAAGCGCGTCAGCTTGATCGGCAAGCGGTCTATGCCGATTATCATGGCATTGATTAACGACTAACAGTCATACATTGGTACAGAATGAGGGGGGAACATGCAACCATTTGCGATGCAACGACACGTTGAATACTATGAAGCGGATATGACAGGGAAATTATCCTTGCCGATGATCTTAAATTGGGCCGTTTTGGCCTCGAAAATGCAAGGGGATGCCTTAGGGGTTGGGCAAGACTTGCACTTAGCGCGTGGCCTCGGTTGGGTTATTTTACAATATGAGGTCACGGTTAAGCGACGCCCTAAAATTAATGAGGCGGTTAAAGTCCAAACTTTTGCGGCAAAATATAATCCTTTTTTTGTGCGGCGGCCGTTTGCTTTTTTTGATGCCGCAGGGGAAGAAGTGATTCGCGTCGATTCAATTTGGGCCATGATTGACATTGAAAACCGGCGCATGGCCCGCATACCGGAAGATATTATTAATGCCTATCAAGCTGAATATGTAAAACAGATTCCACGTATTCCTAATCCGGCGCACTTTGCCTCAGATGAGGTTTACGAGGCCAAAGATTATCACGTTCGCTACTTAGATATTGATGCCAATCAACATGTGAATAACTCGAAGTATTTTGAGTGGATGCAAGATGTCATGGCACCTGAATTTTTAAATACCCATGAAGTGACCACAATTAATCTCCGGTTTGAAAATGAAATTCGGCTGGGGCATACGATCCAATCACAAGTCGTACACCAAGATCACGAGAGCAAACATCGCATTATGATGGGCGATGTCGTTAGTGCCGAGGCGGAATTCAAGTGGCGTGATGCTTAAAAGTGGTGTAAACTGAAAGTATCAATTTAGAATAAGAGGCGATTATGTCAGTATTAGTATTAGGTGGCGCCGGCTATATCGGGTCACACATGGTAAAAACACTTGTTGAAGCAGGTCGTGACGTCGTTGTTGTTGATGCCTTGTTTACTGGGCATCGTGATGCCGTCCACCCAGACGCTAAGTTTTATCAAGTCGATATCCGCGATAAGGCCGCCTTATCAGCTGTCTTTGATCAAGAAGACATTGAACAAGTCGTGCATTTTGCCGCTTTTTCAATTGTGCCGGAATCGGTTGCTAATCCATTGAAGTATTTTGATAACAATACGAGTGGCATGGTAACGTTGCTGGAAGTGATGAAGGATCATGATGTGAAGCAGATCGTCTTTTCATCAACAGCAGCCACTTATGGTAACCCAGTCAACATTCCGATTAAGGAAACGGATCCACAAAACCCTATCAACCCTTATGGTGAATCAAAGTTAATGATGGAAAAGATCATGGCTTGGTCAGATCAAGCGGATGGTGTGAAGTGGGTGGCATTGCGTTACTTCAACGTGGCTGGGGCTGCTGAAGATGGTACGATTGGTGAAGATCACCAACCTGAAACCCACCTTGTACCAATTATTTTGCAAGCGGGTCTTGGTCAACGTGAGTACATTGAAATGTTTGGTGATGACTACAACACGCCAGACGGTTTCAACGTTCGCGACTATGTTCACGTCCTAGACTTGGCAGATGCTCACATGCGGGCCTTGCAATATTTGGCTGATGGTAATGAATCGAACCAATTTAACTTAGGCTCAGCAACTGGTTTCTCAGTTAAGAAAATGGTGGAAGCCGCGCGTGAAGCAACCGGTGTTGATATTCCAGCCAAAATTGGCCCACGCCGTGCTGGCGATCCTGATATTTTGATTGCCAACTCAGATAAGGCACGTGATGTGTTGGGTTGGGCACCAAAATATGATAATGTGCAAGACATTATCAAGACAGCTTGGAACTGGCACCAAAGCCATCCAACTGGTTACAACGATAAATAAAGCAATGGATATAAAACAGCGTTAGTGATGACTAACGCTGTTTTTTTAATAGTGTGCCATTAATTTTAGAAAAAGTGTTGCACAACATCAAAATACATGCTATACTATTCTTTGTTGTGAAAGCGACATATGGACAGTTAGCTCAGTTGGTAGAGCAACGGACTCTTAATCCGTGGGTCCAGGGTTCGAGCCCCTGACTGTCCACTAATTAAAAGGCGATACAGAAATGTATCGCCTTTTTTATTGTGATTGTCGGGTTGATCATAAAAAAGTAAAATGAATATGGGCTTAAGTGCTGATTTACCGCGGGTTAGACGATGTTTCAGGTGCTTACTGGCCAGCGTGATGACTATAATTTTGCTGACCCAACCGCATGATTTTTGATATACTAGACTAGTACGTAACTGAAAGAAATTAGGAGAATTGGCATGATTGTATTATCAGGCACCATCGGCGCCGGCAAAACAAGTTTAACAGAAATGTTGGCTGACCACTTGGGGTCAAAGGCATTTTATGAAAGTGTTGATGATAATCCGATTTTGCCATTATTTTATGAAAATCCAAAGAAGTACGGCTTCCTATTACAGATTTATTTTCTAAATAAGCGTTTAGCCCAAATCAAAGCAGCACGTGCTACGGGGATGAGAAACATTTTGGATCGTTCAATCTATGAAGATGCGTTATTGTTCCAATTAACAGCTGATCTTGACCGCGCAACGCAAACTGAAGTCGATATCTATAAGTCTTTGGTGGATAATATGATGGCGGAAATTGCGGGTGTTGAAGACGTTAAGAATCCGGATTTGCTCATTCATGTGCGTGTCAGCTTTGATACCATGTTGGCACGGATTAAAAAGCGTGGCCGTTCATTTGAACAAATTGATGAAAATCCAGATCTTTATGACTATTACAAAGAGTTGAATAAGCGCTATGATGATTGGTTTGATGCCTATGATCGTTCACCAAAGGTGCAAATCGATGGCGACCGTTTTGACTTTGTAGCAGATGCTGAGGCACGAGCTAAAGTCTTAGAGATGATTGATAGTAAGTTAGCAGAAGTTCAAGACAAATAGTGACGATGGGCCATTTGGCTTGTCGTTTTTCAATAGGAGAAGGTATATGGCAAAGTACGGATTTATTGGCACGGGCAACATGGCACAAGCGATGATAAAAGGGCTATTAGCACGCCAAGTGGCACCGGCAGACATTGCCGTATCATCACCACATACAGCGGCAAAATTAGCCCAAGAATGGGGTGTACAGGCTTTGCCGGCTCAGCAACTAATTCAAGCAAGTGACGTGGTTGTTTTAGCTTTCTTGCCGAATCAATTAGCAGCAGTTGTCAACACGTTGGACTTTGGGGATAAATTAGTCGTTTCTGTGTTAGCTGGGATAACCGTTGACCAACTGGTCGCAGCGACGGGGACAACGCAGGTGGTACGGACGTTACCGAACATTAACGTGGCGATTAATCAAGGCATCACAGCCTATGCCAAAGCGTCATTGACAGCGGCTAACGCTACCGCCTTTCAGGCGTTTTCTGACCAACTCGGGCAAGCTGTTGCCGTACCTGAAGCAGAATTTGCGGCTTTCTCAGCCGTAGCTGGTTCAGGGCCAGCTTACGTTTTCAAATTCATTGATGCCTTGGCCAAAGCGGGGGTTGAAAATGGTCTGTCAGCTGAATTAGCAACAGCCATTGCCACCCAAACGGTGGCTGGTTCAGCACAGCTGTTAGCAGTCTCTGGACAATCAGCGCAAGCGATGCAAGATACCGTTGCGTCACCAGGCGGTTCAACACGTGCTGGGTTAGATGATTTGGCGCAACAACAATTTGATGCTGTTGTAGCACATGCTATCAAGGCAACCGTTGATCATAAGCATGCATAATGGCACAAAAAAACCGCAAAATATTTTTGCGGTTTTTTATTGCGATGATATAACGTTAAGCCCAATCACCGTTTCGGAAGACGGGCACAGTTTGGCCGTCTTGGGTGATACCATCGATATTCATATCGGCAGAACCAATCATGAAATCAACGTGTACATCTGAGATGTTCCAACCACGTTGAGCAAGGACTTCAGGTGCTTCAGTCTTACCACCGGTAATGTTTGAATTATAGGCTGCACCAAGGGCCAAATGGTCTGATGCATTTTCATCGAACAAGGTATTGTAGAATAAGACACCACCTTGGGCAATAGGGGATGGATCTGGAACCAATGACACTTCACCAAGTGACTTGGCACCATCGTCAGTAGCTAATAACTTTTCCAAAACGTCTTGCCCCTTCGTCGCAGTGGCCTTCACAATGCGACCATTTTCAAAGTCAAGGGCAATGTTTTCGATGACATTACCTTGGTAAGATAGTGGCATTGTAGCGGCAACGTGTCCATCAATGTGACGGTTATCGGGAGCGGTAAACACTTCTTCTGTTGGCATGTTCGGGATGAATACGTTACCGGCCTTGTCTTGTGACAAGGCTGCTTCCCAAATGTGACCTTCGGCAAGACCAATTGTAAAGTCAGATACGGCATTCTTATAGCGTAGTGCTTTAAAGTTTTGGGCATTTAGCCAGTCGGCTTTAGCTTTTAATGTTTCAATGTGATCTGTCCAGTTAGCGATGGCGTCTGAGTCGTCATCCACACGAACGTCCTTTAAGATTTCTTCCCAAAGACGTTCAACAGCTGCTTGACCTTTAAGGTCAGGGAAGACTTTTTCTGCCCAGGCTTGACCGGCAGCAGCAACAACGAGCCAAGAAATATCATCTTTCATCGTAGCATCGCGGACACGATGCAGCGCTTTTTGCGTTGCTTTTGTATAAGTTTGCAAGCGGTCGGCATCAACACCAGCCAAACCGTCCGGATCTTGTGAGACGAGTGAAATCCGTGATGCGTACTTGTCCATCAAGGTGTTGGCCTTAAGGACCTCATATTCAGGGACGTTTTCAAGTCGATCGATTGGGGCATGGCTCAAAAATGACTTGGTAATGGCTTGATCTGACCATTCCATCACCACTTCGCGAGCGCCGGCTTCATAAGCGGCCGCAACAATTTTACGTGCAAAGTCAGCTGATTCAACAGACGCATATAAAATAATCGTTTGGCCAGGTTGGACATTAACGCCACGCTTGACAATCAATTCGGCATATTTGTTGAGTTTGGTTTCTAATGACATCGTTTTAGTGTGTTAGATGACAGGTATTCTAACACGTTCCTCCATAAAATTTCACAATATAATTATTATCTCATGAAAAAAGGCGCACGACAAGATAAAGCCGTGCAATAGCGACTTTGTGATATAAGCTTAATGTAATTGGCAGGCGCAATAGGCATAAATTTTGTATAATGGATATTATGACGAATGATGCGGCAATGAAACAAAAAATAAAAACAAATAACTGGTTGATGACGATAACGTGGCTGATTGTTATCGCTGGTATTTCAGCGACGGTTGCGGTGTGGTTGTTGGCTAAGCCAGTGGCAACGCAAACGCAGGCAACACCGGAAGGCTTTGCCGTGCAAGGCGTTGCGATTAACCAAACGTCAGGTTATGTTGATTATGGTAATTTAGCCACTAATGGCATTGACTTTGCCTATTTGCGTGCGACGACAGGGACATCATTTTTTGATGATGGCTATCAATCAAGTTATAGTCGTGCCGAGGCGGCAAAATTAAAAGTGGGTGCCATTCAAGTTTTTGATAACAGTATTGATGCGGCTGATCAAGCGCAATATTTTATTAGCCATGTTGCGGGTCATGTCGGGGAACTACCAATTGCCGTGTATGTGACCAACGATCAAGTAGCCACGCAAGCAAGTCAATCACGGTTGGCCAGCGTGATTCGGTTACTGGCGGCGCATTATGATAAGTCCGTTGTGATTTATACCACGCCAGCCGTGAAAAAGAAGTTATCCGGTACGATCCATCAGGCCAATTATTGGCTCATTGAAGATAATACGCGGGATCGGGCAGCCGACAATCAATTTATTCAATACAGTGAAGATCACACAATTGGCACAGGCTTAAAGGCTATCAAGATGCCAACTAGCGTGTTTAACGGAACCAGAAAGCAATTCGAGGCGATAAAATGATAAAACTAGGAACGATTGGGACGAATTGGATTACCAAAATGTTTATTGAAGCGGCGCTTCAAACTGGTGAGTATGAGTTGACGAAAGTTTATTCAAGGCGCCAGGCCGGTGGGGAAGCATTTGTAGCTGAACTGGGGTTGGAAAATGTCGATGTTGTCACAACTTTAAGTGACCTCTACACAGACCTTGACGTGGTCTATATTGCGTCACCAAATGCCTTGCATTTTGAACAGGCGAAAGTGGCCATCCAATCTGGTGTGCATGTGATTGTTGAAAAGCCAACCACGAGCAATCCAACAGAATTTGCCACAATTGAGGCGTTATTGGCCAACCACCCAGATGTGCGTTATTTTGAAGCGGCCCGCCATGTGCACCAACCTAACTTTAAGATTATCCAACAGGCCATGGGTGATTTAACGCAGTTACAAGGCGCAACGTTGGTTTATCAAAAGTACTCCTCACGCTTTGATGCCTACTTGGCGGGTGAGGAACCCAACGTCCTCACGCGTGAATTTAGCGCCGGTGCTTTATATGATTTGGGTGTTTATCCGATTTATGCGGCGATTGCTTTGTTCGGGGCACCACGTGCTGTGCAGTATTTGCCAATCCTCTTGGCTAACGGTGCTGATGCCCGTGGGGTTGCCAACCTCTTTTATGATGACTTTAATGTCACCGCAATTTTTGGAAAAAATGCCAATTCTTACCTATCAAGTGAAGTTTATGGCTTGAAAGAAACCATCTCGACAAATAACATTGCTGAACTCGATACTGTGACTTTCCATGATGGCGAAGGACACAGTACCGACATTGGGGAACGCCCCGATGCTAATCCGATGGTACGTGAAGCACAAGACTTTGCGGCCATTATGAATGACCCCGTTGGTCACCATTTGCAGTATACGCAGTGGTTCCAACTTGCTAAACAAGTCAACCAAACGTTGTTTGACTTACGTTCGTCGGCTGGGATTGTTTTCCCAGCTGACCAGAAAGAAATGTAATTTATGCCAATTAAACCAGCGCTACAAGCGCAATTTGAACAACAATTTAAAGCCCAAACACCCATTCAAGCTGCTGTTTGGGAGAAGTTAGCGCAGGGCGACAATATTTTCGGCCTAGCGCCAACTGGAACAGGGAAAACGTTAGCTTTTTTGCTGCCAATCCTCAGCCGAATTGACCCTAAAGTTAAGCAAACACAAGTCTTGATTTTGGCGCCAAGTCAAGAACTTGCCATGCAAACAACTGCTGTGGCTCGGGAATGGGGTGCTTTGGTCGATGTCTCGGTGACGAGTTTGATTGGTGGTGCCAATGGTCGCCGTCAAGCAGATAAACTCAAAAAAGATAAGCCACATATAGTGGTGGGGACATTAGGTCGTGTATTGACAATGCTTGATGGTGGTGCCCTAAAACTTAATGGTTTGCAAACCGTTATTTTCGATGAAGCAGACGCTATGTTGTCAGATGAACGGCGTGACAGTTTGCAAGAATTAGCAGCGCAATTACCAACAGACGTTCAACTTGGCCTGTTTTCAGCAACTTCTGGGGTTGATTTGAAATATGTCGCCGACACTTTTGGCCAAGAAGTCCGACCCGTATCAGTTGGCACGGATGCGCCAGCAGCGATTACGCATGAATTTCAATATGTTGACCAAAAGGCCAAGGCTAGTTTGTTGATTCAACTAGCCCGTAATAAGCAACAAGCTTTGGTGTTTTTTAATACGATTAGTGGCTTGGTTAATATGCAGGCGACGCTACGTCACGCGCATGCTAGTGTGATGAGTATTGGCAGCAATGACAAGCGACAAGTGCAGCGTGCAGATGCGTTACGTTTATTCAAAAAAGGCGAAGTGTCGCTGCTTTTGGTGACAGATGTCGCCGCACGTGGCTTGGATATTGAAGATTTACCATTAGTCGTGAACGCACAGTTACCACAACGGAAAAAAACATATATTCATCGCGCTGGCCGTACAGGCCGAATGGGTAAGCCAGGCCGCGTATTGAACTTAGGTAATGACCATGATATTCGTGATTTGAAACGCGAATTAGGGGATGATTTTGTCTTGGTGAAAGCCGCTAATACATTTGCCGATGCGAAGCAGGCGACACCGCAAAAAAGTACCGCTGCGATCAAGGTTGCACGCGCAACTGCGCCAACTGATCAGGCAGGTCACCAAACGTCGGATCAAGCAGCCAAACCAGTGACGCAACGTCCGACAACTCAGGCGAAGACAGTACCGGTTGTTGAAAAGCCTAAGAAGAAAAAACGCTTAAAGGCATCCAAAGATAAAGGGAAGCCAAAATGGGCTAAAAAGTCGGCCGAGTAAGCCACATATCAAAAAGGTCACAGCTAATCATCAAGCTGTGGCCTTTTTTTAATACGACTCAAGGGATGAGGTGTTGGAAAAGGGGGGTGTTCGGAATTTCAATTGATTTATGCAACGTGATGGGGGTATCATTGGCATTCGTCGTGTTAACAGTATAGTCGTAACGATAGTAGTTCTGACTTAAAGTGGCAGCATCGACATCTTTCGCATTTGGTGGGGTGATGAATTGATAGTGGCCAGGATTTTGTATGCTGTTATAGGGCGTGGCGATGAAATTGTTTTGGGCATCAAAAGTGAATTGATAACGGGTCGCGCCACCAGGTAGCATATTGAGATCAGGTAAAAAGGCTTTCGCAAAGATATGTGCTGTCGATCCCCAAAGGACGATACGATACGTACCGTCAGGCATTTTAATGCGAGTTGCGATGTCGCGTAGATTCACAAAGGCTAAGCCAATCGCTTGGCCTTTGTCGTCGGTTGCGTCGGTATAAATTTGCCCATCTTTGTAAATGACCCAACCAAAGCCATTCCAAATGAGCTGGTCGTTGGTGGCCCCCTGCCAGATGACGGGTAGCGTCACTGAAGCGAGCTGGCCAGCGTCATCGGGGATCGACACAGTGGTCGTCCCCCAACTGATATGGTTACTTTTAAAAATCAGATTGGGATTGGCCGGTGAATGATAAGTCGGCCCGTCATTTAACCAGGCAATCGCGATACCGACAGCATTAATTTGGGCGGTAAATTGGGCAATTGTTTGTGCTTTCAATTGTTGCATCAACGTGGCTAACGTTGGCTGTTGTGTCGGATCCCCACCTGCATCCAGATAGGCAGCGCGGATGGCCGACTGGAGATCGGTGTATTTATTTTGCCAATCTTGACTGGTTGCGCTGGCGGTTTTAAGTGCCGTAATGGCGTTTAAAATCACTGGGCTGAGTTTATCGCTATCGAGAACTTGACCATTTTGGTCAGTGAACGGATTATCACTTGGTGGGGTGATATAGTATTGCGACAAATCAGGAATGTTTAGCGCCATTGCGGTCGCCATCATGGCCTGATACCGGTCAGTGACGGCGGCAGCGAGGACACTATTATCGTGCGTTAATTTGGTGATTGTCGTGGCGTTATGTGACAATGACGACTGCGCGGTGGTGAGGGCTGATGTGAGCTGTGCGTTGTCTGCTTGACTGCTGGTTAATAAGTTTTTCATCCGCGTAATATTGTCGTTTAATTGCGCAATACCGGCAGTATTAAGTGGACTCACCCCTAAAAAATAATAGGCAGCTGAGGCAGTCCCAATCAGAACCGCGAGGGCAGTCATGAGGGGGACAACAAGTTTCGTACTTTTGAACATCGGGCTATTTCTCCTTTTTCTGTGTGCACTGTGCAAAAAAAGCTACCAGTCGATAGCGACTGATAGCTTTTTTTACGCAATGCTTAAGGATTAGCTGTTGATGTTTTGGCATTATTGGGATCAACATCGACAGTCCGATCGGTGACGCTGGTATTGGCATTGGCAGCAATGGCTTGTTGTGTGGTAACGTTAGTGCCAGTTTTGGGGTCGTTTAAGGCCGTATTGGCAGCATCAACGGCGGCATTAGCAGCCTTGATATTATCATTAGCTTTTTGAATTTGAGCTTGTGCTTGCTCAAGATCATCTTGGTGTTGTTGTTGCTCGGTATTAAACTTGCTCGTAAGGCCGGTTAGCGCATCTTGAATGGCTTGCATACTTCCATTAAAGCCCTGGCTGGCTGTTGATAAGGCACCAATGTTCGTACTTGGACTTAGGACCCCAAAGAAATAGGTCGTCGCGGCGAAACCGGCAAATGAGAGCACCGGTAGGAGTAACAGGGTGAGAACAAACTTTTTGGAGCGCGTGTGTTTCTTGAACATAATCTCTTCCTTTGTCTATTTTTGACGCACTAACCGATGATTATAAACGAACCAACCTATTATATTTATAATATCAATAATGTGATAGCTCTAGTATAAAACTTACGATGTGCAAGGTCAAGAATTTCTTAAGCAGGATTTAATCTCCTATTAATCACGGGGCATTACAATTAGAAGCAGAAAACGGTACAATGGAGATATGAAAATGGCTAAAGCAATTAAAATATTATTAATCGAAGACGATGTCAACTTAGCGGATAACATTGTCGGCTTTTTGCAAGATTTTGCCGATGTGCATGCGGTTGATAACGGCTTAGATGGTGAATTTGAAGGGCAAGAATCACCTTATGACCTCATTATCTCGGATTTGATGCTGCCAGGCGAGAATGGCTTGGAAGTCATTAAACATTTGCGCGAAAAAAATATTGAGACGCCAGTTTTAATTTTGACGGCTAAAAGCTCTTTAGATGATAAAATCGAAGGCTTTAATGTTGGCGCGGATGACTATTTGACGAAGCCGTTCTATCGTGAAGAGTTATTGTTACGGGTGAAGGCTTTGCTACGCCGTGCCGGTGTCTATTCTGAAGATAATACGATCGCGGTGGGGGATGTGCTCATTAACCTTGAGAATCGTGGTGTCCAAGTCCATGGGCAACCCGTCAAATTAGTCGGAAAAGAATTCGATATTTTGACGTACTTGGCACAAAATAAAAATATTATTGTCACCCGTGACCAAATCTTTGATCGTGTCTGGGGGATTGATTCCGACACCACGATTAACGTGGTGAATATTTATTTGAACAACCTCCGACGTAAGTTAGAGGCGGTTGGCCAACATGATCTGATTAAAACACTGCGCAATATTGGGTTTATTTTAGAGGTTGACGATGCCTAATGTCATCAATAAGCAACAACAAATTCGCGGCTTTTTGCTACTAATTGCGAGTTTCTTTGTCATTTTCTCGATTTTAGGTGGGGTCATGTATTGGTCCTACACGCGCACGGTCTTTCGTAATTCAGATGCGGCGATTACCCAACAAATTCGTAATTTTGAATTGGCGGGCGCTTTGGATAATGCTGACGCAACGGAGCGGAAAGCGCCACTGTTATTAGAAACCAATACGTTAGCCAATGTCTGGCTATATGACAGTCATAAAAACTTAGTCTTAGATGCCCGTTTACCAGAGGCGACCAAAGAATTACTTAGTAAGCAATTCAAATATACGTCACGCTTTGAATCTGACACGCCCCAAACGGTACATATTGGGGATAACTATTATCGTGTGGCCAGCGTCACGTTTATTAAAGGGGCCAAAAATAATGACGGCCATCCTGTCAAATATGGCGTGATTACGGTCAATGTTAATGATACGATTTACAACCTCAATCACTTTAAAAAGGTGATTCTCTGGTCGTTTGGCTCGTTTGGGTTGCTCGCTTTAATGGTGTCTTACTGGATTAGTTTAAAAAACATGAAGCCGATTCTGCGATCGTGGCAGCAACAGCAAGATTTTGTGAACAATGCGGCGCACGAATTACGGACACCCATGGCCGTCATTCAAGGCAAACTTGAAAATATGTTAACGCATCCAGAATCCACAGTACGTGAACAATCTGATGCCATTATTTTGTCCTTATCAGAAGTGAGACGGTTAACGTCGTTAACGAATAATATGTTAACGCTGGCGAAGTCGGGCTCGAATATGACCCGCCTTGAAAAAGAATCGACTGATATTAGTGATTTCCTCTCGCAAATTGTTGCGCCATACCAAGAGATGGCAGAATTTGATGGCCAACAAGTCCTCTTGTCCGTACGGGTTGGCCAGCGTGTGATGATTGATCAAAAGCGCATTCATCAGTTGATTGTGCTGTTGGTCGATAATGCCTTGAAATATTCTGAAGCTGGCGATACCGTATCAATCACTGCCATGATTGAAAAGCGGAAACTTGTCTTAACGGTTGCCGATACGGGGCGTGGTATCAGTGATGAGGCCAAAAAGCATGTGTTTGACCGGTTTTATCGAGAAGATAAGACAGGGAATCGGGAAACTGGTGGGACTGGCTTGGGCTTGTCCATTGCAGAGTGGATTGTCCATGCGCATGGCGGTAAAATTGTGGTGTTAGATAATCAACCAAAGGGGACGATTTTCAAAATCACGTTACCGCTATAACATACGAAAAATTAAAACAAGCATGACCACGTTGATTAAAATGGAGGGCACGTGATGAAACATTCTCTTATAATAGTTGCGGCAGTTGCTGCCGTAGTTGGTGGTGGCGTCGTTTATTCTGGCACACAACCAAATTCTTGGTTCCAGCGCCAACCTGAAACCAAAAAAGTGGTAAATATTGCTGGGCAAGCGTCGATTGCTTCGACCGCCTATGTGAGCCAAGATGCGGCCATTTCGGCCTACAACAAAGTAAAAAATGCGGTGGTCACCGTGCAAAATTTGCAAAAGAATGCGGCCCAAACCCCAGATGGTTTTGCGGGGTTGTTTGGTCAATCAGGGCGTCAAAAGCAAGCCGATGATGGCCAAGTTGAAACTGCCTCAGAAGGATCTGGTGTCGTCTATAAGATTGCGGATGGGTATGTCTATATCATCACCAACAATCATGTGGTGGCGAATTCGGATGCCCTACAAGTGATTACGGCAAATGGCGACAAGGTGAAAGCAACCATTGTCGGGACGAATGAACAAAAGGATTTGGCCCTTATTAAGGCCAAAACAGACCTGATTAAAACGGCGGCGAGCTTTGCACCAAGCAGTAAGCTTCAATCAGGTGAACAGGTCTTAGCGATTGGATCACCGTTGGGGTCTGAATATGCGACTTCAATGACGAGTGGCATTATTTCATCACCACAGCGGCAACTAACGGCAGAAGAGACAGGATCGAGTGATGAAACGGTCATCCAAACCGATGCTGCCATTAATCCAGGTAACTCTGGCGGCCCGTTGATTAACTTATCAGGGCAAGTCGTTGGGATTAATTCATCAAAAATTGCTGCTGCAACTGATGGCACTAACGTTGAAGGCATGGGATTTGCCATTCCATCAGACGTTGTTGAAGCCTTTATTCAGCAAACAGAAAAGTAAAAGAGTCACCAATTTGGTGGCTCTTTTTATTGTGTGTTAAATGATTGTGCATCACAATACAATCATTTAATTTATGAAAGGGCTTTCAATAATAAAAGAAGTGTGCTATTCTTAGTTTCTGAAAACGCTTACAGTAAAATCACAAATTGCAGCCAGAGGAGAACAGGCATGATTAATTCAGTTGGGGTTGTTGCTAAAAAGCACAAGGATTTTGGTCAGTTGGCTGATGGGTATCTTAAGAAGACACCGATTTTCCAATTTATCATTGTATCGTTGATGTTTCCGCTGTGGGGAACAGCGGCGAGTTTAAATGATATTTTAATTACGCAGTTTAAAACAGTTTTTGCTTTAAATGATGCGGCAACTGCCTTTGTGCAGTCAGCGTTTTACGGCGGGTATTTTCTAGTCGCCATTCCTGCCAGTTTTGTGATTCGCAAGGCCTCTTATAAAGTGACCATTATGACGGGGTTGGTCGCTTATATCTTAGGGGCTGGTTTATTTTTCCCAGCATCGCGAGTGGCGACCTATTCGATGTTCCTTGTGGCTATTTTTGCCATCGCCATTGGGTTATCCTTCTTAGAAACAGCCAGTGATACCTACAGTGTGATGATGGGACCCAAGAAATATGCCAATTTGCGTTTAAATATTTCGCAAATCTTGAATCCAGTGGGCAGTATTGCTGGGATTTTGTTGGGTAAGTATTTGATTTTTGGTTCGGTGGGGAACCTGTCTGAAAAAATGGCCAGCTTGCATGGCGCAGAACGGCTGGCTTACGGCGAAAGTATGTTACAATTAACCCTCCAACCTTACAAATATATTTTGGCTGTTTTAGTTGTGATGTTACTCATCTTAGCTGTGACGAAGATGCCAAGTGCCAAGCCAATTGTGACGGGGACACAGATGGCTAAAGTGAGTTTTCGTCAGTCAATTGCCTATTTGAGACAGAACAATCGCTTCAAAAAGGGTGTGTTGGCACAATTCATTTATGTGGGGATGCAGACGGCTGTTTGGTCATTTACCATCCGGCTGGCGTTGGATGTGAATCATCATATTACAGATGCTGCGGCCTCAAACTTCATGATCTATTCGTATGTGGTCTTCTTTTTGGGGAAGGTTGTGGCGACTTGGCTCTTTACGCAATTGAAAGCGACCCAAGTTTTGACGGTTTACTCAGTACTTGGCACCTTGGCGTTGTTGCTCGCAACATTTGCGCCAGGCATGATCGCTGTGTATGCGGCCGTTGGGGCGAGCTTTTTCTTTGGCCCACAATGGCCAACGATTTACGCGCACACCTTAGATCATGTAACAGATAAGCGTTACACTGAAACAGCAGGTGCCATTTTGGTTATGGCCATTGTGGGCGGTGCCGTTATCCCGGCTGTTCAAGGCCTCATGTCTGATGCGGTGGGATCGATGCAATTGTCATTCCTGGTGCCAACGATTGCGTTTGCACTGGTGAGTTATTATTTTGCAACAGAAGTTAAACAAGAGATGGCGACAGGACGTTAAAGGAGAAAATAATGGCGATTCAAGATTATGTGACCGGTGTGCAACACGTCGGCATCCCAACCAAAGACTTAGCAGCAACCATTGCTTTTTACGAAGCACTTGGTTTTGAACAAACTGGCTTATTCCCTAACGGTAATAGTCGTTGTGCCTTTCTAAAATTAGGCAACCTTGTGATTGAAACTTGGGAAGGTGAGCCCGTTGGTCATGCCGGTGCGATTAATCATGTCTCATTAGATGCGACGGATATTGAAAAGGCTTTTGCAGCGGCCAAGGCAGCTGGTTTTGAATTGATTGATCATGACATTCAAAGTATTCCGACTTTCTGGCAGCATGGTATTCGCTACTTTAATATCTTAGGTCCGAACCAAGAAATTATTGAATTCTGTGAAATTTTAGCCCAATAAAAAAGGACCCTGTGATAAAAACAGGGTTCTTTTGATTAGGCTTGTGTACTTTGATACCAGTCGAGCACTTGTTGTGGTGTCAAGCGTTCACCGTGACCAATACGTGACACTTCTTGACCATCTTCAAATAAAACAAAAGATGGGATACCACGCATATTGTACTTAGTTGCAACCGCTAGATTCTCGTCACGGTCGGCATCGAACCAGTTAGCAGTTTGGCTAATGGTATCCTTAATGTCTTGTACAAATGGCTTGATAGCGCGGCAATCACCACACCAATCTGCTGACAAAAACATCACATTGCGACCAGGCTTGTTAATATTTTCTTCAACGACAGCATCTGAATGATGAGTAGGTTCGTACATGTTTTAAGACTCCTAATTGATTTTGAAGTCAGTATACCATAAAAATTTTGCGACGTTAAATACTTTGCTTAGTTCACCATCATGACTATAAAATGAGAAGATTAAAAAATAAATGACAAATAAGTGTTGACAACTCACAGAATAAAAGTTATAGTTAATGCAATATAAACGGTGAAGAGATAAGTACAACATGGCATTTTACCCAGAGAGTCGACGGTTGGTGTAAGTCGATAAAATAACTGTTGGAAAATGGTCTTGGAGTGATTACAGAGACGAGCAAGCGGACACCCATCTGTGTGGCGCGGTAAGTTGAAGTCGGTGGTGCTCGTTAACGCACAACGTATAACCCGAAAGATCTCACAGATGTTCTCGACGAGATGTGTTGGGCGTACGTTTGAGGTGTGGGTGCGAGAGCCCTACATAAACACTGGGTGGTAACACGTTATTTTTGCGTCCCGTAGTCTAATTTTAGACTACGGGATTTTTTTGTTTTCACATGATGTTAAAAGGAGTGAATGATGAGTGTCATATTACAAAATGGCTTATTACGACATAATCAATTGGTCATTGGCCAATATCGTGTCCTGCAGCCAACGGTTAGCATTTTATTGGTGAATCTCATGCCAAATCGCCGGCAAACGGAACAGCAGTTTGCCCAACTCTTGGCCCAATTACCGATCAATGTGCGGGTGACGTTTGCCGTATCCGCCACGCATATCATTCGCCATGACCGTGAGCTGATTGAAAAAAATTATGTAACGTTAGCCGACATTTGGCATCAACAATTTGATGGCTTAATCGTGACAGGTGCACCAGTTGACCGCGAAAAAGTGACGGCTATTGACTACTGGACCGAGTTTCAACAATTACTGGTATGGCGGCAAACCCATGTGAGAGAAAGCCTACTGACCTGCTGGGCAGCCTATGGGGCCGGCTATGTCGAACGCAACTTCCCTGTGCGTCATGTTGACGACAAAATCTTTGGTGTCTACCACAACCAACCAACACTTGGACAGGGGCATCCGCTATTAGCGCAAATGACCGACTTGGCGATGCCGCATTCACGGTATTTTACCATTCCAAATCGCGCCGTTGCCCAACGATTAAAGGTGGCTGGCGATGATCGCGTCGGCGCATTCATTTTACGCGATGATACGAAACGGACGACTTATGTGACGGGACATTTAGAGTATGCAACGCACACGTTACATGATGAATTTTTACGCGATCAGCATGCAGGGCAGGCCATGTTGCCACCAGAAAATTATTATCGCGCGGGCGAACCGGTGAATTCATGGTCAGCATCTGCTGTGCAGTTTTTCAAAAATTGGGGCCATTTGCTGGTCAGTCAAGCTCAGCGACCGGCGGTCGTTGACATTATCCCAGCAGTACAAGCATAAGTGATTTTAGAGGAGTAACGATGACAACGACGATTGATACATTACTCGCCCAAGGGGGCAATGGGACAGACGATGCGCAAACAGGTGCAGTGGTTACGCCACTTTACTTTTCCACGGCCTATCGCCATCCAGGGTTAGGCGAGTCTACGGGTTTTGACTATGCGCGCTTAAGCACGCCAACGCGACAAGTGTTAGAAGAACAGCTGGCGCGCTTAGAACACGGCGTGCAAGGTTTTGCGACCAGTTCGGGGATGGCCGCCATTGATTTGGTGTTTGCGACTTTGTTGAAAACGGGCGATCATTTTTTAACCAGTGATGATTTATATGGTGGGACTTTCCGTTACTTTGATGATTTAGTGGTTCACAGTGGGGTGAGCTATACCGCGTGTCGTGATTTAGAGGACTTTCTGACACAAATTCGACCCGAAACCAAGCTCATCTGGCTGGAGACACCTTCTAATCCAACCATGAAAATTACCGATATTCAAGCACTGAGTACGGCGGTTAAAGCTGTCCGACCAGACATTATCATTGCGGTGGACAACACCTTTTTAACCCCGATTTTTCAACAGCCTTTAACACTTGGCGCTGATGTGGTCGTTCATTCTGCGACGAAGTACTTGGGCGGTCACAACGATATTTTGGCCGGTGCGGTTGTGACGAATCAAGCCACGATTGCGGAAAAATTGGCGGCCAGTTTGGTCACGCGTGGCCAGGTGCTTGATCCTTTTAGTGCTTGGTTACTGTTACGCAGCTTGAAAACCTTACATTTACGCATGGCGCGACATCATGAAAATGGTCAGTTCCTGGCGGATGCCTTAAAGACAGTACCAGGCGTGACCAAAGTCTTATATGCTGGCGTGGGTGGCATGGTGAGTTTTTATTTGGCAGATGGATATGATGTCGATCGCTTTTTGAAAGGGTTAACAATTGGGTCGTTTGCAGAAAGCCTCGGTGGCCCAGAAACATTGATTACCATCCCCGCAGTGCAAACCCATCATGATATGAGCCAAGCGCAGCGCGATGCATTAGGCATTTCGGATCAGTTAGTCCGGTTAAGTGCTGGGCTGGAGGACAAAACGGACTTGTTACAAGACTTAGTCCAAGCCATTGAAGGAGCGAAAAAATGAGTGATTGGACAGATTTAATTCAAGCTGCGACAACACACGACCCGTTGTCTGGGGCGATTAATACCCCGATTCAGCTCAGTTCGACGTTCCATCAAGCGTCATTTGATACGTTTGGGCATTTTGATTATGCGCGTTCAGGTAATCCGACGCGTGAATCAGGCGAGCAAGCAATTGCTAAACTTGAGCATGGAACGCAAGGCTTTTTATTCAGTACGGGGATGGCCGCCATCAGTAGTGTGTTATTCACCTTGTCAGCAGGGGATCATATCGTTGTCAGCAAGCATGTTTATGGCGGGACGTTTCGTGTCTTAGAAGACATTTTGCCCCGCTGGGGAATTACGCATACTTTCGTTGATTTTAGCGATGTCGCCGCTGTGACCACAGCGATCACACCAGCCACCAAGGCACTATATATTGAGACGCCGTCCAATCCTGTGTTGCAAATCACAGATATTGCGGCCATTGTCGCTGTGGCAAAACAACATGGGTTGCTGACGATTGCCGATAACACGTTCATGTCGCCTTTTTTCCAAAAGCCTTTGGACTTAGGCGTGGATATCGTGGTACATTCAGCAACCAAGTTTCTCGCCGGACATTCTGATATTTTGGCGGGTGCCGTGGTGGTCAAGGACAAGCAGTTGGCCGAGCGGATTTACTTTATTCAAAACGCGGTTGGCGCGACATTAGGTGTGTTAGATACTTGGTTATTATTGCGCGGGATTAAAACGCTTGGGGTGCGGATGGCGCAATCTAGCCAATCGGCATTGCAACTGGCGCAATACTTAGCCCAACATCCAAGCGTCACGCGCGTACTGTATCCAGGACTGGTGACTCATCCAGGCCATACCATTCATACCGGCCAAGCCACCAGTGGGGGCGCGGTGTTGAGTTTTGATGTTGGCAGTCAAGACAACGCCAGAAAAGTGGTCACAGCCTTAAAAATTCCGGTGTTTTCCGTTAGTTTAGGCGCTGTGGAAAGTATTGTGAGTTATCCACCAAAGATGAGCCACGCCGAATTGAATCAAGCGGAACTATCAGCCAGTGGGATTACACCAGGGTTGTTGCGGTTTTCCGTGGGACTAGAAGATGTGACGGATCTCATAGCTGATCTCGACCACGCATTAGCACAAATTGAAGCATAAAGAGGAGAAAAAAGATGACAACAGCTCGGAAATTACAGTACCATTTTGATCAAGTCGGATCTTACTTGCGGCCAGACGCGTTGAAAACAGCTCGCGAGCAATACGCCAAGGGTGAAATCACGCAAGCAGCACTTTTGCAGGTGCAGCACGCCGCGACTAAAGATTTAGTCGACGCCCAAGTAGCAGCCGGTTTGTCGGCAGTGACAGATGGTGAATTTAACCGATCATGGTGGCATTTAGACTTTCTGGGACAACTCGGTGGGTTCGAATTTTATGATCAGGAAGCATCGTATAAATTTCATGGTGAAAAAACACGTTCGACAAATATTCGCTTAACTGGTCCAGTGCATGCGAATTTGAATCATCCATTTTTTGATGATTTCAAATACCTCCAATCGATTGTACCTGAAGGTGTGGAACCGAAAGTCACGATTCCGTCACCAAGTCTCATCATTAATCGCGATCAACGCTCAGATGGCTGGGCGGATTACTATCCAACGTGGCAAGCGTTTTTGGACGATTTGGCACAAGCCTATCATGATACGCTCCAACATTTCTATGATTTGGGGGCACGTTACATACAATTGGATGATACAACTTGGGCTTACCTCATTGCCCAATTGAATGCCAATGCAGATGATCCGGCTGCACGGGCGCCGTTTGAGCAAACAGCGCAAGATGATGTCTATGTCATTAATCAAGCATTGGCCGGCTTACCAGACGACTTGAAGCTATCCACCCATATTTGCCGCGGTAACTTTAAATCGACCTACCTATTTGAAGGGGGTTATGAACCCGTTGCCAAATATTTGGGCCAGTTAAATTACGATGCATTCTTCCTCGAATATGACAATGAACGTTCCGGTGACTTTGGGCCGTTGGCAGATATTTATAATGGGCGACCAAATGTTGAAATTGTGTTGGGCTTATTCACCTCTAAATCAGCAGATTTAGAAGCCGTTGACGATGTCGTCGCTCGGATTAATGAAGCAGCGCAATACGTACCCAAAGCGCAACTTGCCTTATCAACACAATGTGGTTTTTCGTCAACCGAAGAAGGCAATATCTTAACGATTCCAGATCAGTGGCGTAAGTTAGCGTTGATTAAAACGATTGCCGATCAAGAACTGGCGACTGTTTAAGGGGAATTCTAACAAGCGTGTATAGGAGATGTGATGCGTAAAAAAACTTGGATTGGGCTTATTTTAGCGAGTATACTGGTCGTAGGGATCACTTGGGCAACCGTCAAGCAGCGACCAACCAATGTCATAACGGTGGGATCGGTGACCAGCGATGCCGATATTTGGCGCCATTTAGCGCAGAGCAAGCAGGCGAAACAATTACATCTTAAGATTCAAGTGAAAGAATTTACAGATGGGCAAGCTTTGAATGTGGCCACGGCACAGGGTCAAGTTGATGTGAATGCGTTCCAAAGTTATGGCTACTTTGACGCATTTAACAAAGCCAGTAAAGTGGGGAAGCTAGCGAATCTAGGCACGACATATCTTGAACCGATGGGGATTTATTCGAGTCATTATCATGCACTTAAAGACTTGCCAGATGGGGCAACGATTGCCATTGCCAAAGATTTGGCAGATGAAGCACGTGGGTTAAAGCTCTTGGCTGATAATGGCTTATTGACACTGGCGCCTGATTTTGGCGCGTTAGATGGCTTAGAAAAAATCACCAGTAACCCCAAGCATTTTAAGTTTCAAGAAATTGATGACACCACTGGCGGCCGTGTTGTTAAAGATCCAAAAATTGCGGCCGTCTTGATGTCTAATTCTATTTCACAAGCCAGTGGCTTGAATGTGTTAAAAGATGCGCTGGCTTATGAACATGTCAACGGCCATACGCGGGCGAATATCAACATTTTAGCCACCGCTACAAAAAACCAAAATAATCCAACTTATCGCAAGTTATTGAGGCTTTATCATGACAAAGCCTCGCAAGCCTATATTGCTGCTAAGTATCATGGCACCAAAACAGAAGTGAACAAACCAATCAGTTATTTTAAAGGAGAAAAATAATGTCAGAAACAGTTGTTGAAAGTTTTACGCTTGACCATACCAAGGTCAAAGCCCCTTATGTACGCGTGATTGAAACCCAAGCTGGCCCACAAGGTGGCCAGATTACGAATTATGATTTACGGCTCACCCAGCCAAACGAAACGGCGATTGAAACCGGTGGTTTGCACACACTAGAACACCTCTTTGCTGGACTCGTACGTGATGAAATTGATGGGATTATTGATATCTCACCATTTGGCTGCCGGACAGGGTTTCATGTCATTTCTTGGGTAGATTATGATGCCGAAACCTTGGCTAAAGTCTTTAAAAAGGTCCTAGAAAAGATTGTCAGTGATGACGTGACAGAGGTGCCGGCAGCTGAAATTCAAAGTTGTGGGAACTTTAAGGATCATAGTCTACATTCTGCCAAAGCTTGGGCAGCGATTATTCTTGAGCAAGGCATTTCAAGTGATGCCTTTGAACGACAAGTCGTGTAATGTTAGCGACCAATATGGCAAATTAGAGGAGTAGACGATGCCGGTGCACCCGCAGAAAGTTTATTATTTGCATAGCAATAAAATCGCCACGGCTGTGTTTTTGACGGGTAGCGGGGCGGTGGATAGTGTCATGTGATCGTGTTTTGTGATGTTACGCAACCATGACGAGACAAGAGGAGTCTGACATATGACACAAACACAACAAAAAATTGGTTTTCAACACGTGGGGTCGTTTTTGCGGCCTGATGCCTTAAAACAAGCTCGGGCAGCGTTTGCCAACGGCCAGATCACAGCTGACGATTTAACTGCGGTAGAAGACACGGCGATCACCACTTTGGTGGCCCAACAAGTGGCGGCCGGTTTGGATGTCGTCACAGACGGTGAATTCCGGCGCTCATATTGGCATCTTGATAACTTTTGGGGATTTGAAGGCGTTGAACGGTTTAAATTTGGCGAAGGGTATCAATTTGCCCATGAAGAAACGCGAGACGATTCGGCCCACCTCACCGGTCCGTTGGGTTTTAATGCGACAGCGCATCCGCTTATTCGTGAATTTAAGTTTCTCAAAACTATTGCTGATCGTTATGGTGTCGCTGCTAAAGCGACGCTCCCGTCGCCAGCGCAATTCTTTGCGGAATTAGTGCGTGGCCGAAATGCGGAACGTGTCCACCGGTTTTATACCAATGATGCTGACTTTCATGCGGCCATTCAACGGGTATATCATGACGAAATTTTAGCACTTTATGATGCTGGTGCGCGCACCATTCAACTCGATGACTGTACTTGGGGGATGCTCGTGGATCCACATTTCGGCGTGCTGATGACTGGTAACGGCGTTAGTGTGACCGAGTTAAAGACACTTTATTTAACCCTTAATAATGGGGCATTAGCCGATTTACCGGATGATTTGGTGATTAATACGCACGTTTGTCGTGGGAACTATCATTCTGACTGGGCGGCGAGTGGTGGCTATGATCTGGTGGCTGATGAACTTTTGGGTCAGGAAAATGTAGCGAGCTACTTTTTAGAGTATGATTCTGACCGCGCAGGTGGTTTTGCACCACTAGCCAAGGTTTCTGGTGATAAACAGGTTGTACTGGGACTCATCACAACGAAAACGGGTGAACTTGAAGACAAACAGGTGATTATTGACCGCATTTATGAGGCGACGCAGTATTTACCATTAGAGCGCTTGTGGTTATCGACCCAATGTGGCTTTGCGTCAACTGAGGAAGGGAACGTGCTGACAGAAGATCAGCAATGGGCGAAACTCGCGCTTGTGCGCGATATTTTAACGCAAGTCTGGGGCTATAAAGCATAATCGTTGCCCGCTGAAACGACTTGCGCTATACTCGAATTATTTATTTGAAGATGATCATTTTTTACCAAACAAGTTCTAATGTTGCGGGTAGCGTTGGCTGCAAGTCGTTTATGGGGGAAGTGTATGAAACGAAAAACAATAATCGGTGCGGGGATCGCCGTGTTGCTGGTTGGTGGGGCGGTGTTGTACCAACGGGGTACGACAAAACCAACCCCAGCAACGCTAAAGGTCACGGTACAAAATCCAATTACGACATTAGATCCAAATTTTGCCGATGACATTGGGTCCAATTTGGCTGAGGTACAAACGCTGCAAGGTTTGTATACGACCGATGCCACAGGCCAAATCATTCCGGGAATGGCCGAAAAGATTGTGCAACCAACAAACAACCACACAGTCTATACGTTGACGTTAAAAAAGAACCAGAAATGGTCTGACGGGACAACGGTGACGGCACAAGATTTTGTGTCTTCGGTGAAACGACAGGTCGACCCAGCGTCTAAATCAACGCGTGCCAATCATTTTAAAGATTTGGCTAACTATGACGCCATTAGGAAACAGGGTGCTAGTATTGATACCTTAGGGATCCAAGCCGTTAATAACCGCACAGTTAAAATCACGCTGTCGCAGCCAGTGCCTTACTTTAATTTTATTTTGGCTAATCAGCTCTATCCGATTAATCCCGCTAAGGTCAAAGCTTACGGGCATAAATATGGCCAAACAGCTGAAACAACGGTTTCTAACGGGCCATACATGATTAAAAAATGGAATCAATCGGCCACAACTTGGGAATATGTGAAGAATCCGTATTATGCGCAGGCCAAAAAAGTCCATTTTAATACGATCAAAACAACCTTGGTGACCGATGCCACTTTGGCCAGCAAACAATTTTTGTCAGGTAATGTTGATGAAGCAGAAATATCTGGTGGTATTTTAACCAATTTGAAGAAACATTATGCTGACGAGATCAAGTCTCAGAAAAAGGGCCGGATGGCCTTCATTGTTTGGAACGCGCAAGATAAAGTAGCTGGGAATACCAATTTCAAACGTGCGGTGAGTTATGCGATTGATCGACGTGTGCTAGCCGATCAAGCTTTAGCTGATGGGTCAACTGCGGCGCAGTCTATTGTGCCAAGTGGCGAAGTTAAGGTGCACGGCCAAGACTTTAATGCGGGATTGGCGTTACCAAATGATAAGACAAAAGCGCAAGACTATTTGAAAAAAGCACAAGCAGAAATCGGCGAGAAAAAGCTGACGTTGACACTCAATACGGCTGATACGGATGCTTATCGCGCTGCCGGGCTTTATTTGAAGCAAAGTATTGAAAGCACATTGCCGGATGTGACCGTTAATCTTAATCGGATGCCGTTAAATGCGGAAATTTCAGCCTTTAACAATCGTAATTTTCAAGCTGGCACATTGAGTTGGTCAACTGATTATAATGATCCGATTGATTTCTTAGATACCGCTTATTCAGACGGCGCGATTAATTTTACAAAATGGCATGATGCCCAATATGACGCCTTGATTCAGAAAATTAATCAACAGCCCGAAGCCAATGATGCGCGTTATCAATTAGAGCAGCAAGCGGCTAAATTGAATGATGACTTGAATGGGGTCACACCGCTATATCAAGTAGCCAATGTACATTTGCAGAAAAAGACGATTAAAAACTTAAATTATCCTGTGATTGGATACCAAAGTTATCAATATGCAACAGAAAAATAACCGACGTAGGAGTTTATTATGAAAAAGATTGGGATTGCTGGGAACCACGCCATTCATCCGAACCCCAAATTTGGGACGAATTATGTGAACTATATTCAAAAAAATTATACCGCTGCCCTGACAGAAGCAGGGGCATTGGTCATGATTTTACCAATTAGTGCCCCAGAACTGGCGGCTGACTATGTGGCAAGTATCGATGCCTTGGTGTTAGCAGGTGGGCAAGATGTGACCCCAGATTATTACGGTGAAGAACCAACCCCAGCTATCGGTGAAATTGACCGTTATCGCGATGCGTTTGAATTTGCCTTATTTGCCGAAGCCGTGCGAGTGGGCAAGCCCGTCTTTGGTATTTGCCGCGGGGCGCAGGTGATCAATGTGGGCCTTGGTGGCACGCTTTATCAAGATTTGGCCACTCAATATGCACAACTTCGCGTGAAGCATGATCAATACCCAACGAAGTGGTCCACGCCAACACATCGCTTGGTTTGGCAACGTGATAATTGGTTAACACCGATCGTAGCGCCTGATGCGCTAGTGAACTCTTTTCATCATCAAGCAGTGAAAACATTGGCACCATCGCTAACTTTGGATGCGACAAGTTCGGATGGTGTTGTTGAAGCCTTTTCAGATGAGATACGGCATATCTATGCTGTGCAATGGCATCCGGAAATGCTCCGTATGACAGACGATGCAGTGCAAGCTGTTTTTGATGCCTTTGTTGCAAAAGTTGAAAACGTCTAATATTTTGCAAGTCGTTAAATTAACGGCTTTTTTTACGCGATGAAATAGCGTAAAATGTGATGAGTAATGTTGCAGCGTTTTTAAAACCTTGCTGGCATTAGCGTGAAACATGAGGTTGATGAACCTGATCGCTCATTGGCTAGTTGTGTTAATTGTTGCCGTTTTGGCACATCACGTTCATTGGAGAAGAACATGTTTCAATACATTAAGAAGATCATCATCGGTAAACCACTCAAAACGTTAGATGAGGGTGGCCAGTCATTGTCGAAAACTAAAGCGTTAGCGCTGCTGTCATCTGATGCCTTATCATCAGTGGCCTATGGGACGGAATCCATTACAGCTGCTTTGGTCGCTGCGGGCGCCGTAGCGCTGTGGTTGCAACTGCCGATTGCGCTATTAGTTTTGATTTTGTTGGCAGCTATTGTCTTGAGTTACCGACAAATTATCCATGCATATCCTTCCGGTGGTGGTGCTTATGCTGTTGCCAGTGAAAACTGGGGGGCGAAAGCGGGATTAGTTGCCGGCGGTTCGTTACTGGTTGATTACATGTTAACGGTTGCTGTATCAGCATCGGCGGCATCTGACGCCATCACTGCAGCGATTCCAATGTTAAATCCCTATGTGGTGCCGCTCTCAATTTTCGTAGTCGTATTACTGACTGGTATGAATTTGCGTGGTTTGCGGGAAAGTGCGAATTTCCTGATGTTTCCCGTCTACTTTTTCATCATTGTCTTAGCAATCATGATTATCTGGGGTGTGTTTCAGGCAGCCACGGGCCAATTGCCGTATCATGCTGCGGCACGCGTGGGGACCAGTTTTTCTGGTCTATCATTAGTCTTGTTTATGCGTGCCTTTTCAAGTGGGTCGTCATCTTTGACAGGTGTGGAAGCGATTTCTAACGCAGTACCAAACTTTCGGGCACCAAAAGAACGGCATGCGGCGACAACGCTCACATTAATGGCACTGATTTTAGCGACATTCTTTGGTGGCATCACGTTTTTGAGTTACTGGTATGGCATTGTGCCCAATAGTCATTCAACAGTTTTGTCCCAAATTGCTGCCAAAACATTTGGCGGGCATAATATGGGCTTTTACATTATTCAATTAGCCACGGCTTTGATTCTGGCTGTAGCAGCCAATACGGGCTTTTCGGCTTTTCCCATGTTGGCGTTGAATTTGGCGCGCGACAAATATTTGCCACATCTCTACATGGATAAAGGTGATCGTCTCGGTTATTCTAACGGTATTTTATCACTGGCTTTTGGCGCGATTATTTTGTTGTTGATTTTCCATGGTTCCACAGATGCGTTGATTCCGTTGTATGCGGTCGGTGTGTTTGTACCGTTTACCCTGTCACAGTCGGGGATGATTATTCATTGGTGGCGGCAGAAGCCAACGCGCTGGGTACTGAAAGCCTTGATCAATTTTGTTGGGGCCTTTATCTCAGCGGTATTGGTGGTCACGTTGTTTGCCACACGGATTGAACATGTTTGGCCATATCTTTTGATTATGCCCATTATCATGTACATGTTCCTAAAAATTAAGCATCACTACACGAGTATTGCGCGCCAACTGCGTTTAGCCTATGCGAAAAATTCACATGCTGTGCGGCATCATTATGATGGGGCGACCGTCATTGTCTTGGTATCAAATATCACTAAAGTGACAACCGAAGCGATCGATTATGCGCTATCCATTGGCGATTATGTGGTGGCGATGCACGTGAGTTTTGATGTAAATCCGAAAAAAGAATTGGAAACCTCAACGCAGTTCAAGTTGGATTTCCCTGATGTCCGCTATGTGGATATTCATTCGTCTTACCGCTCAATTGTTAAGCCAGCCACTAGTTTCGTGGATGCAGTGGTGAAACAAGCGGAAAAGCGCAATCATTCAGTCACGGTTTTGGTACCACAATTCGTGCCAAAAAAACCTTGGCAAAATATTTTGCATAACCAGAACTCGTTACGTCTGCGTACGGCGTTTGCCGCACGGACGGATATTTCAGTCTCAACCTATTATTATCACCTATCAGAATAGTGGTAGATAGCGCAACAATAAGGAGTGGCATGTGCTTGAGCTGGCATGCCGATAACAATCATGACACAAGATACGAAGTTAATACTGTTTTTCATTTGGGTCGTCATTGCGATGATGATATCAACGGGTGGTTTAATTCTGATTATGCGTTGGTATCATCGTGAAGTCGATCGGGTAAAAAAACAACAAAAGGCGTCACAAAACACGGAAACGCCCACAACGAAGCAAAAATAAAAACTGCGGCAAACTGATCATCATCAGTTTGCCGCAGTTTTTGTATTAGAAACTTTCAGTTGGGACTGCGTCCAATCGGGCTTGCCAATCAACGTCAGGATATTTACGTTGCAAAGCCGTTGCCAGAACGCGCTTAGCTAAATTACCGTTACGCGTAAAGATTGGGCCGTGGAAGTATGAGCCATAAACATTACGATAAATTACACCTTCAGTTTTGTCCATCCCGTTATTACCATTACCAGAAATAACAGTACCCAAAGCACGTTCACCTTCGCCGAGGAACGTACGACCTTGGTGGTTTTCAAACCCATGGTATTTTTCACCAGTGTCATTATTTTCAATCACAATGTTACCAGTGAGGCGCTTACCGGATAATACTGTTAATTGGTCATCATACATATTGGTCGTATAATGATCCATAACGCCAATGCCATCGACACGCGTGCCGTCGGCCATCACCATATAATGACCGAGTAATTGGAAGCCACCACAAACAGCCAGCAGTGGCCCATCATTTTCGATGTAGTGTTTGATGGCAGTTGCTTTTGCAGGTAAATCTTCGGCGACAATCGTTTCTTCGTAATCTTGTCCGCCACCAAACAAGACAAAATCAAAGGCTTGGTCATCAAATTCGTCGCCAAGTGAAACCAATTGATAATCAACAGCGACGCCGATTTGCTTGGCATAGTAGGTGAGGGCAATGATGTTCCCATAATCACCGTAAGTGTTCATCAGATTACCATAAAGGTGCGCAACGTTGAGTTGGTATTCGGCCATTAGAAACCTCCTTTAATATAGCCAGCTGCACCAAGTTGTTCACGAAGTTGTAGCATCGCCGTATAAGTCGCTGCAATGTAGACCTTATCGGTTGGTAAGGCTTTGATGGCATCAATCACTTGGGTCAAATCTTCATAGACGGCTTGGTCAGCAAAACCAGCCATCTTCAAACGCACACGAATATCACGATAGCGTTCACCGCCAGTAGCAACGGCCTTGAGCTTGGTATCATGCAGTTTTTCAAACTCGGCATCCCAAATCCAACTGGTATCAATACCGTCCGCATAATTGGCGTTTAACAGCGCCAATAGTGAGAAATCAGCCGTTTCGGTCCGCATCATATCAATGACAGAATTGGTCCCAACTGGATTTTTAATCAAGACGATTGTGACATCCTTGCCATCAACATGAATGGCTTCTTGACGGCCAAAAATCTGTGCATTTGATTCAAAAGCTGTCTTGATTTGTTCAGGCGTTACACCAAATTCACGACCAACAGCATAAGCAGCTAGGGCATTATAAATATTGTAGAGTCCGCCAATTTCAATGCGAAGCGGTGTCCCGTCAATGCTAAAAGTTGAATAAGTTGGGGTCAATTCGTCAATTTCGGTCACTTGATAGGCCAATGGTGGGCGCTTGAAATCATCGGTGACACTAAAATATTGACCAAGATTGGCGTACGTGATGAAATCATAGTGTAAGACAGAATGATCGGTCGGTGATAAGATCCCATCAGTGTTGATTGGCGCCACTTGTGGTTGGTAATCGGCCGGTTGGATATGATTAAAGCCAAAATATTGGCGCTTGTTTGGGAAATCACCACGGGTAAAGATTGGTGAATCACCGTTGGCTAATACTGTCGCTTCGGGTGCATGCTGAATGCCGGCGATGATTTTATCATACGTTGTATAAATTTCACCGTAGCGGTCAAGTTGGTCTCGGAAAATGTTTGTGAGCACAAACATTTTTGGCTTGATTGCTGAGGTGATTTTTTCAACGTTGGCTTCATCGACTTCCAAGACGGCCACGGGCTTTTTACCGTTTGGAGAAGGTTTGACTGGTGTCGTCACCAATGTGCCGGTAATCCCTTGAATCATGTTAGAACCGGATGGGTTGGTGATAACTTCATAGCCACCAGCTTGTAAGACGCGCGTGATGAGGGCAGTGGTCAACGTTTTACCGTTTGTACCAGTCACCACCACAAGGTCGAAATCCTGTTGGATTGATTTGAGAATATCTGGGTCGATTGCGACCGCGATTTTGCCGGGTAGACTTGTGCCACCACGGTGCATCACGTCATGCAAAAACCAATAGGCGCTTTTAGCAGTCGCGCGTGCAATTGTACTTTTAAGTGTCATAATGTCCCCACTTTCATGATTATCATTTTACCACGCGTAGCCTTGAGATGGGAATTTTTGATGAAATGTTAAAAAAGCAGATCGACCTGTGTTCTGGTGTGAAAAAGCGCCTGTTATCGTTTGGCATTTGTTATAATAGGAAGGAGTGACAAAATAAGTCAGCAAACAAACTTTTTAGGAGGCGACGTGTCATAAACTGAGGCAACTTGGGACACGGGATGATGATGGCACAATTATTTTTTGAATATGGGGCAATGAGTTCAGGTAAATCAATTGAAATCCTGAAAGTTGCGCATAATTACGAATCACAGGGACGTCAAGTGTTGTTAATGACGCCGATTGTGGATACCCGTGCCGGTGTGGGCGTTGTGGCCAGTCGGATTGGTTTGTCGCGCGAAGCTTTAGCGATTAAGCCAACGGATGACTTGTATGACTTAATTAAGGCCAAGCAAAGCGACAACCTTGCCGTGGCCTTGATTGATGAAGCACAATTTTTAACCGCAACACAAGTGGATCAATTAGCCAAAGTCGTGGATCATCTCCATATCCCAGTGATGGCATTTGGTTTAAAACAAGATGCCTTTAATCACTTGTTTGAAGGGTCAAAACGACTCATTGAAATGGCTGATAAGCTGGAAGAAATGAAGACGATTTGCTCGTTTTGCGGTAAAAAAGCGACAACGCAATTACGGATTGTTGACGGCAAGCCACAACGTTCTGGGGAACAACTCTTTATTGGTGGCGATGAAGCTTATATTCCAACCTGCCGTCATCATTGGTACGTGCCCGATTTGGCTAAAATTGCCGAGATGTTTCCTGTGGATAAGTAAAGCCGGAACGCTATTTTTTCAACATAAATTATCACAATAACGACAGGGTACAGTAGCTAAGTTAAGCAGTTGGTGTATCACTGTGAAGAGGAGAGTGAACGATGGATCCAATTTTTCAATCATTACAAACGGTTGTTGATCGTTATGATGAACTTAACGAACAATTAGCCGACCCAGAAGTGGCAAGTGACGGCCAAAAATATATGGCCTTGTCAAAAGAAGCGGGGGAAATGCGTGAGACGGTTGAAGTCTATACCCGTTACCAACAAGTCATTCAAGAAATTCAAGAAGCAGAAGAATTACTAGATGATGCCGAAATGGCACCATTAGCGAAAGAAGATTTAGCCGAATTAAAGCCAGAAAAAGCCCAATTGGAAGACCAATTGAAAATTTTAATGTTACCGAAAGATCCCAATGATGATAAAAACATTATCATGGAAATTCGTGGGGCTGCTGGTGGGGATGAATCGTCACTATTTGCCGCTGACTTGTTAGACATGTATCGCCGTTACGCTGAAAAGCAACGCTGGACGTTGAGTATTATTGATGAATCTACGACTGAAGTTGGCGGCTACAAGGAAGTCGCTGTGATGATTACTGGCGATAATGTGTACTCGAAGTTAAAGTTTGAATCAGGTGCGCACCGTGTGCAGCGCGTCCCATCAACCGAAACGCAAGGGCGTGTTCACACATCAACGGCGACGGTGGGTGTGATGCCTGAATTTGAAGACATTGATTTTGAATTGGCTGAATCTGATTTGGAAGAAGAATTCTTCCGTTCAGGTGGTGCTGGTGGTCAAAACGTCAACAAAGTGTCAACGGCAGTTCGTTTGGTTCACAAGCCAACTGGTATCATGGTGAAAATGCAAGAAGAACGGACGCAAATTAAAAACCGTGATAAGGCGCGCAAGTTGCTGGCCAGTCGTGTGTATGATTTTTACGCGCAACAAAATGAAGCCGCCTATGCCGAACAGCGTAAGTCTGCCGTTGGGACTGGAGACCGTTCAGAACGTATCCGGACATACAATTATCCACAAAACCGCGTCACAGATCATCGCATTGGTTTGACATTAAACAAGTTGGATCGCGTGATGAACGGTGAATTAGGGGAAGTCATTGATGCGTTAATCATTGCGGATCAAACAGCTAAGCTCGCTGAACTCAATAACGCCTAACAATGACAGAAAAAAACTTTGAAACCCCAAAACAATTTCAACAACCTAATCAGACCACGCACAAACGCTCAAATTCACCTGCTAAGTTGACCCAACCACGTTGGTACGAGTGGGATGATCAGGTCAAACCAACTGCCCCAGCGCAAGTGAAGTTGTCATTACTCGAAGCACGCAAATGGGCAGTTTTAGAACTCACGCAGGCGGGGATGCCAGAAGCTGATGCTAAAGATAACGTGGACTTTTTGTTAACGGGCGCCTTAGACATTAACTACGGTTATTTACGGGCCAATCTATCACGGCAAATGCCAGCAGCGCTGGCAGCTGTTTGGCCAAAGTGGGTGGCGCAATTAACTCAAAACAAACCACCACAATATATTTTGGGTCATGCACCTTTTTATGGGCGGGAATTTATGGTGGATGAACGTGTTTTAATTCCCCGACCAGAAACTGAGCAACTCGTGGAATGGATTTTACAAGATGCCAGTGGCACCCAAGGTGCACCAGTTTCTGTGTTGGATATTGGGACGGGTTCAGGCGCAATTATTGAGACGTTAATGCTTGAAAATCCACGCGTTAAGGGGTTTGCCGCCGATATTTCACCTGATGCCTTGGCCGTGGCTGAAAGTAATGCGCAGCGCTTTGGCTTGCATCAGTTACACTTCGTGGAAAGTGATGTTTTCCAAGGTGTTGCGGATTTAACTTTTGATATTATCGTCAGCAATCCGCCGTATATTGCGCGGACTGATGAAGCAGAAATGGACGCCAGTGTCTTGGCGTTTGAACCACAACTGGCGTTGTTTGCCGACCAAGATGGCTTAGCCATTTACGCTAAGATTGCGGCTGGTTTGGCACAACATTTGACGGCACATGGGCGTGCTTATTTTGAAATTGGCTACAAACAAGGTCCAGCGGTGGTGGCCATGATGCAACAAGTGTTACCTGATGCAACGGTAACCTTGAAAAAAGATTTCGCAGGCTTAGATCGTATGGTGCGTGTGGTGAAAGGATAAAATGGACGTCGCGTGTGTCTGACGTCGGTAGGATTATTATGGAGACAGAATTACTAACAACTCAAGATGTGCAACGGGCGGGTGCGTTATTAAAAGCCGGTGAAGTGGTGGCTTTTCCAACAGAAACAGTCTACGGCTTAGGGGCAGATGCTACTAATGATGCGGCGGTGAAAAAAGTCTTTTTGGCGAAAAATCGGCCAGCAGATAATCCGCTTATTATGACCGTTGCAGACGTTGAACAGTTGACACCCTTTGTCACGATTTCTGAAGCAGCTCGGCAATTGATGACCGCATTTTGGCCGGGGTCTTTGACAATTATCATGCCCATTAAACCAGATCAGGTCTCGATGTTGGTGACTGGCGGGTTGCAAACGGTGGCTTTCCGTTTGCCTGCCAATGAGACAGCGCGTGCTGTGATTCGTGCAGCCGGGGTACCGATTGTTGGCCCCAGTGCCAATACATCAGGAAAACCGTCACCAACCACGGCCCAACATGTTTGGCATGATATGCAAGGTCGGATTGCAGCCATTGTGGACGATGGCCCCACTGAAGTAGGCGTTGAATCCACGGTGATTGACATGTCAACAGACACACCGACTATTTTGCGACCAGGGGCCGTGACGCAACAACAATTAGAAGCCGTTCTTCAACAACCAGTCTTTGATGCCACTAGCACGACATCAGTGGCGAGTCACGTCACACCAAAAGCACCGGGGATGAAGTATCGTCACTATGCGCCGGATAAAACAGTGGTCATGTTTGATCGTTTAGATGCTTTGGCGCTACGATCAACCCTGACAGCCCAAGATGTTGTCATGGCTCAAGATGACACGTTGGCAACATTGCAGTTACCAATGACGCAAACGTGGTCGTTGGGGGAAACACTTGAAAGTGCGACCGAACAGCTTTTTGCGGGATTACGTTTTTATGATGAGACGCCAGAAGTGGCGACGATTTATGTCGAAAAAATGCCACCCATTGGGATTGGTAAAGCGTATAATAATCGCTTAGCTAAAGCGGCGGGTAACCAAGAATTTACGATTTAAAAGCACCGGATCGGTGCTTTTTGTGTTGAACTTGTGGTAAATGTCGCGCACGTCACCCAGATGCTTAACGTTTACTGAAAAGTCACACGGAAAACATGTAAACGTTTACATCGCAAACGCGATGAGACCGGCATTTTTAGCGATTGGGCTTGATATATCAAGGTTTAACCGGGCATTTTACTTGATATTTTGTAAGCGCTTTGATACACTATTATCAGAAGCTGATTCACAGCTAAAAAGGAGAAAATAATCATGACACAATCAAAAGAATTCCATATCGTAGCAGAAACAGGTATCCACGCACGTCCAGCAACATTGTTGGTACAAGCAGCTTCAAAGTTCACATCAGACGTTACTTTGTCATACCAAGGCAAGGATGTTAACTTGAAGTCAATCATGGGTGTGATGTCACTTGGTGTTGGTCAAGGTGCCGATGTGACAATCAAGACTGAAGGTGATGATGAAGAAGCAGCAATGGCTGCCATCACTGAAGCAATGGAAAAAGAAGGACTTGCTGAATAATAATGGCTAAGAACTTCAGAGGAATCGCGGCAAGTAATGGTATTGCAATTGCAAAGGCCTACTTGTTAGTTGACCCAGATTTGTCTTTCTCAAAGACAACAATTACAGATGTGACAGCTGAACAAGCTCGTGTCGACGATGCTTTGAAGGCTGCTAGTGCAGATGTGGAACTTATTAAGACAAAAGCTGCTGAAAACCTTGGTGAAGAAGAAGCCCAAGTGTTTGAAGCGCATTTGATGGTTTTGGCTGATCCCGAAATGTCTAGCGCATTTAAGCAAAAGATTGCTGATGACAAGGTCAATGCTGAACAAGCTGTTAAAGAAGTGACAGATATGTATATCAGCATGTTTGAAGCCATGACAGATAACGCCTACATGCAAGAACGTGCAGCAGATATTCGTGATGTGACGAAGCGTATCTTATCTCACTTGTTGAATGTGGCTTTGCCTAATCCAGCATTGATTGATGAAGAAGTGGTCTTGGTTGCAAGAGACTTGACACCTTCAGATACAGCACAACTTGACCGCAACTTTGTTAAGGGTATCTTAACTGACTTGGGTGGTCGTACAGCGCATGCGTCAATCATGGCACGGACGTTGGAAATTCCAGCTGTTGTCGGAACTGAAATTGCCACAAAAGAAGTGGCAGCTGGTGACATGGTGATTGTTGATGGCTTGACGGGCGATGTGATTGTCGACCCAGATGCTGACACATTGGCCAGTTACCAACAAAAGGCGGCTGATTATCAAGCACAACGTGCTGAATGGGCTTTGTTGAAAGATCAACAATCAGTCAGTGCCGATGGTAAGACATTTGTCGTGGGTGCCAACATTGGTTCACCAAAAGACATGCCTGCCGTTTTGGAAAATGGTGCTGAAGGCATTGGTTTGTACCGTACTGAATTCCTATACATGGAATCAGATCATTTGCCAACTGAAGAAGAACAGTTTGAAGCGTATAAGACTGTTGTCGAAAAGATGGCTGGTAAGCCAGTGACAGTACGGACCATGGATATTGGTGGCGACAAGCACTTGAGCTACTGGAAGTTACCAGAAGAAGAAAACCCATTCTTGGGTTATCGTGCGATCCGTATCTCTTTGGATCAAACAGAAATTTTCCGGACACAACTCCGTGCGTTGCTACGTGCCTCAGCCTTTGGTAATTTGTGGATTATGTTCCCAATGATTGCCACATTGCCTGAGTTCCGTGCCGCAAAGCAAATTTATACAGAAGAACGTGCTAAGCTTGAAGAAGCTGGTGTAGCAATGGGTGATGTCAAGTTAGGTATCATGATTGAAATTCCAGCTGCTGCCATGTTGGCTGATAAGTTTGCTAAAGAATTGGACTTCTTCTCAATTGGTACCAACGATTTGATTGGTTATACAATGGCTGCAGATCGTGGTAACGATAAGGTTGCTTATTTGTATCAACCTTATAACCCATCAATCTTGCGTTTGATCAACAATGTGATTACTGCCGCTCATAAAGAAGGTAAGTTTGTTGCAATGTGTGGTGAAATGGCTGGTGATCCAATTGCCGTCCCATTGTTGATGGGTATGGGCTTGGATGAATTCTCAATGAGTGCCCCATCTATTTTGCAAACACGTGCATTAATGAAGCAGTTGAATACTGCTGATATGAAGTTGTTGGCTGAAAAAGCTTTGGATGCCGAAACAAATGACGAAGTCATTGCATTAGTTGAATCAGCAATTGACTAGAACAAGTTTTAAGACCGCCGATTGGCGGTCTTTTTGTGTTAAAATATAACCTATGAAGATTTTAGCCTTTGATACAAGTAACCAACCACTCACGGTGAGTTTGGCGGAAGATAATAACGTACGACGTGTGTTCACAACGAATGAAGCGCGGAATCATTCGATTCAGTTATTGCCAGCGATTGAAACAACGCTGGCTGAACAACAATGGGCGCTCAGTGATATTGACCGCATTGTGGTTGCCCAAGGACCAGGGTCATTTACTGGGCTTAGAATTGGTGTGACTGTTGCCAAAATGTTGGCTAACACGTTGCAAGCCGAGCTCGTAGGCGTTTCTAGCTTAGCCGTGTTGGCTGCGCAAGTGACCAATCCTGGTTTAGTAGTGCCACTGTTTAATGCGCGCAATAACAATGTTTTTGCGGGCGTTTATTTAAATGATAGTGCTGTATTAGCTGATGCACATCAACCAATCGATCATTTGGTGACTTGGCTGCAGACACGTGATGAACCAATTACTTTTGTGGGGGAAACCACAGAATTTGTGCCCACGTTACAGGCGGCTTTTGGTGATCAGGCGACGATTTTAACACCAGCTGACAGCTTACCTGACGGGCATGGCATTGTTGCACTCGGTCTTAAAGCGCAACCTGTCGCTGATGTGGCGCACTTTAATCCCAATTATTTAAGGAAAACCCAGGCGGAGTTGAACTGGCTTGCTGCGCATCCTGGTGAGGATAATCCCGAAAATTATGTTTTTGAAGTTTAATCACCAATCTAAATTACCGATTGCCTTACCGCGATTTGTGACCAAGACGATGACGGTCAGTGGATATGACTTTGTGTTACGTCGCGCCACAATCGCTGATATTGACACATTGGTTAGAATTGAAGAAGCGGTTTATGCTGGTGTCGCGCCGTGGGTATTGCGTGACTTTCTTAGCGAATTGTCGCGGCCACATATTCGCCTCTACTTAGTGATTGAGCGCCACCAGCAAGTTATTGGCTTTGCTGGGGTTGCCTATCAACGAGATCAGCGTGATATGCATATTACTAATATTGCGGTTGTTCCAATTTGGCAAAGTCATGGTTTAGGCACAACCATTTTGTCAGAGATTCATCAATTTGCGACTGCGGTCGGGGTTGCAACCATGACGTTAGAAGCACGCGCTTCTAATCATGGGGCGATTGCCTTATACCAACGATTAGGCTTTGAACAAACAGGTATCAAAAAAGGGTATTATTTCGGTGATCATGAAGATGCCGTGTCAATGGTGAAACAACTTGAAAATTCAACCAGCAACAATTGAAGACAGTGAAACCATCTATCGTATTGCCCAAGCGGCCTTTCAACCGTCTCCTTGGCCAAAAACAGTCTTTGAACATGAACTCACAAGTCCTCGCAGTCGTTATTTTTTAACGACTGGTGGTTTTATTGGGATTACCCAGATATTAGATGAAGTTGAAATTAGCAGTATCGCGGTCCAACCAGATTATCAACGGCAAGGTATTGCGCAAGCACTATTAACAACCGTGTTGGCTTTGCCGGATGTTGCCCGATTTTTATTGGAAGTCGACGAGTTAAATCATCAAGCGATTCGGCTGTATGACAAGATGGGCTTTTCACCTTATCATCGCCGTGAGAAATATTATAAAAATGGTCATGCCGCGATCATGATGGAAAGGAAAATGTAAGTGGTTATCAAGGTAACCACTTACACGCATAAATATGACAAAAATCATAGCATTTGAATCCAGCGCTGATGAAACCAGTGTTGCCATTGTGGAAGATGGCCATATTGTCCTAAGTAACGCCGTAGCGACACAAATCAATTCCCATCAACGTTTTGGTGGTATTGTGCCGGAAGTCGCCAGTCGACACCATATTGAATGGATTACACGCGTGTTAGATGATGCGTTGGCCACAGCTAACGTGTCACCAGCAGAGCTTGATGCGGTGGCGGTGACCTATGGACCCGGCTTGGTAGGTTCTTTACTGGTTGGTTTAATGGGCGCAAAAACCTTTGCGTTGGCCCATAACTTGCCAATAGTGCCGGTGAATCATTTGGCCGGTCACATTGCAGCGGCTAACTTTAATCAGCCAATTCGCTATCCAGCCTTAGCTTTGATGGTGTCTGGCGGCCATACCGAACTGGTCCTCATGCAAAACGAAAATGAGTTTGCCGTGTTAGGAGAAACGCGTGATGATGCGGCAGGAGAAAGTTTCGATAAAGTTGGCCGTTTGTTAAAGTTACCTTATCCAGCGGGTAAAACTATTGATGATATGGCGCACAAAGGGCAACCAACGATTAAGTTTCCCACTGCTATGGCGCATGAAGATAATTATGACTTTAGTTTCTCAGGCTTAAAAAGTGCGGTCATTAATTATGTCCATCACGCCGAGCAAAAGGGTGAAACAATTGATCAATATGACTTAGCAACGAGTTTTCAAAATGCGGTTGTGGATGCGCTGGTTGGCCGAACGAAACGCGCCTTACAAGACTATCCGGTTAAAAGTTTTATCTTGGCTGGTGGCGTGGCGGCTAATTCACAATTACGAGAAACATTAGAAGCATTGCTGGCATCATTTCCAGAAACGACGTATATTCCTGTGCCACGGCAATATACGGGTGATAATGCCGCGATGATTGGGGCAGCAGGCTACTGGAATTACAAACAAGGTATTTTTGCGGGCTTAGACTTAAATACTGATCCAGGCTTAGATTTTGAACTAATATAATCGTAATAAGATTGTGAATCTATCACGATCTTTTGTTGCGATCCTTATTTTTGTGGTACAATAGTTATGCAAAAAATCACAAAGTAATCTAAGGTGCCGATTTCATCAGACCATCACGTTTGCGTTTGGTGAAACAAGCATGATAATAACGACATTAACACTGGAGAAAATTATGACACAACCTAAAATCCCGCGTGCGACCGCAAAGCGTTTGCCGATTTATTTCCGCTATTTAACATTTTTACACGATGCGGGGACTGACCGCATTTCTTCTGCTGAATTAAGCGATGCAATTAAGTTTGATGCGGCCACGATTCGTCGTGATTTTTCTTATTTTGGTGCCTTAGGTAAGCGTGGCTATGGCTACGATGTCAAGGCGTTGCTGGATTTCTTTGCCAATGTGTTAGATCAAGACAGTCTCATTAATGTGGCGTTAATTGGTGCTGGAAATTTGGGGCAAGCTTTGCTTAACTTTAACTTTCACCAGTCTTCTAACATGCGTATTTCAGCGGCTTTTGACGTGGATAAGTCACGTGCAGGCACGATTATGGCTGGTGTGCCGATTTATTCAATGACTGAATTAAAAGAGCAGATTACTGCGCAACGGATTAATATTGCCATCTTGACCGTACCACAAGGTGTTGCCCAAGAAATCACGAATGAACTCGTGGATGCTGGCATTAAAGGGATTTTGAACTTTACACCTTTGCGTGTGACGGTACCAAGTGGCGTGCGTGTGCAAAATGTGGATTTGACCAATGAATTGCAAACATTGGTTTACTTTATTGAAAACTATGGTTCAATTACGACAGGATAATAACTAACATGCCGATTTTAGATTTAAATGATCAAGAAAAAGTACAGGCGTATCAACGTTTTGTTCGAGAAGATCCGCGTGGGCAGGTGACCCAAGACCCGCTATGGGGTGAACTCAAAGCGAATTGGGGCCATGTTTATGTTTACCATGAAACGGCGGGGCAAATTGATGCGGTATTAACGGTGTTAACGGTTGAAGCTGTGCCGGGCAAGCTGCTCGGATATGCTGGTCGCGGACCGATTGGCGACATTCATAATGTGGCGTTGATTAAAAGTATGATCCAAGAAGCTTTGGCAGCCTTGCCGGATAATGTGTTCCTCATTCGTTTGGACCCTGAAGTGGCCTATAACGATGCGTTGAATGCCGAATATCAAGCGGCTGGTTTTGTGACACGTAATCGTGAGATTCACCACATGCATGGCAATATTCAACCACGCAAAAATGTGGTGTTGTATTATGATGGTCGTGGTGAGGGTGCGGCACCAATTACGACAGAAGAAGAATTGATGTTACACTTCAAGCGTGATTATCGTAACCAAATCCGTCGTGCGGCCAAAGATGGCGTTACCGTGACTGCTGGTGATTCTGAGGCAGATGTGCGCGCCTTTTTTGAGACTTATGTGATGATGGCTGCGGCACAAGGGATTACCCATCGGCCAATTGATTATTTCTTGCGCATGCAACAATTATGGGCTGGTACCGGCTTATTTAAAGTGTTCTTAGCACACTTTGAAGGTCACGTGATTGCCAGTGGCATTGGCTTTAGCTATGGTGATGAAATCTGGTATATGTATGCTGGTTCTGACCGGCAATATGCGAAGCACTATGGCCCATATGCTGTGCAATGGGAAATGTTAAAATGGGGTCTAGCACTTGGCAAAGTTGAATACGACTTTGGTGGTGTTGGGGACTTTGTGCCCGAAGATGGCCTCTATAAATTTAAGCACGGCTTTGCTTATCATGATCCACAAGCTGAATATATTGGTGAACTGGATTGGGTTGTGGATGAAACAGCCTACGAAACGTATCTTGAACAATTTAAATAATCCGCCGTTGGCGGCTTTTTTAGTTATTCAAGATTATGCTATAATTAAAACATTGTGGGCTAATTCATGGCGTGGTTGACAAGATATGCAGGTAGGGCTTGTGCACGACAAATTTGTTTTAGTAAACGACAGATATTTAAAAGGAGTGTGTTGTGAATGACCATCAAAATGATTGCTTCTGATATGGACGGCACTTTTTTGACAGCAAATGATGCGTATAATCGTCACCGTTTTGAACGTGTCTTGGATCAACTTCAAGAAAAGGATGTCCGCTTTGTAGCGGCTTCGGGCCGGCAAGTTAAAAACTTGCAACAACTTTTTGCCCCAACGATTGCGAAAGGCTATGAAATCAATTTTGTGGGGTCAAATGGGGCGATGGTAGCAACACCAGACGAGCAACTCTATTCTGTCCATTTGTCACCAGCGCAACTACATCAAGTCATTGAATGGAATGCCAAAAATCCTGAATCGGCTGAAAATATTATTATTATGACGGGTGATAAGGCAACGTATGTCTCTAACCATGCCACCGGCCCGGTCGCTGATATGGTCTTTCAGTTTTATCCAAATGTGAAACAAGTGGAAAAATTGATGGAAGTTGATGACCATATTTTAGAAGTGACATTTGTTTGGCCCAATGATGAAGTGCAACAACACGTTGCTGAATTGCGGCAAGTCTTTGGCGATGAACTTCATGCAACGGGGTCAGGATTTGGTTCTGTTGATGTGTTGGGCAAAGGGGTCGACAAAGCAACTGGGTTGCAAGTTTTGCAAGACTACTATGATATTTTAGATCGTGAAGTGATGACCTTTGGTGATAATGGGAACGATTTAGAAATGTTGCAAAAATATGAACATGGCTATGTGATGCCAAATGCCGAACCATTTATGTTGCAGGCCGTCGATAAGCGTGCTTTGAATACGAATGTTAACGATGGGGTGTTAGCCACGATCGAAGATTATTTTGGTTTAGCTAGCACGTCATAAATGATCGCAAACAAAAAAGAAGGTTTATGCCTTCTTTTTTGTTTGCGGTGAAGCAAATCGGTTCACACCAATAGCCACTAGAACCCCCACAAATGTATCTGCAATACGATCAATCACGTAGACAACCGTTGCACCAGCTGGAATATTTAAGGCAATCATCAATAAAGCAGCAAGTGCGCCGATAACCCCACTATTAAAATCAAAACCATCTAAGAAAACAATGGTAATGATCACAAGTAGCGGGAGGATGATAATTGCGACCCAGTCAGCATGGTCAGTTTGCGTATAAATGAGAAAGTAGACCAAGGCGAGTAAGCCACCAACGGTGTTTGAAATTAAACGGATCTTAGCAAAGCTCAGCGTTTTATCCCAACTTTCACGTAAAGCAAAGACAGCCGCTAAAGCAGCGACAAAAGGGGGACGGTTAAAGCAATAATAGACGGCAATGATTAACATGACCGCCATGGCTGTTTTTAGCGTCCGTAAACCGATCCGGAATCGTCCAAATTGCATAACTGCCTCCACTAATATTCTTATCATTTTATCATAAAAAAATGGTAAAATCTATGTATCACAAAACGAAAGGATCTTGCAACACAGGTTTGTTGCGCGTTGCAAGACAACAACACATGTCAAATCCAGTTTTAGATTTATTGAATAACCATCGTTCAATTCGTGCTTATACGAATGAACCGGTCACCGATGACATTGTGACAACGATTTTATCTGCCGCCAATGCCGGACCAAACATGAATAATTACCAACCGGTCACCTTTATTGAAATTACGGACCAAGCATTGAAGGCGGAAATTACAGCACAAGTCGGGATGACTTATATTGAAAGTGCCGCCCGTTATTTTGTGGTGGCCGTCGACTTTAATAAAGACTTGATTGGTTTAACGCCGGAAGTCCGTGCGTTAGCTGAAGAACGGCTATCGACGTATGCCATGTTAGAAGGTGGTATTGTGTCGGCTGGTGTTGCTTTGGGACGCGCTCAAGTGGCTGCAGAAGCGCTTGGTTTGGGCAGTGTCACCATGGCTGGGGCGCTGGGCGCCTTTGAATTATATGAACGACATTTACAATTACCAAAGTTCGTGAAAGCAGTCATGGGCTTTTCAATTGGTTACCCAGCACAAGAGCCTGGCATTAAGCCAAAGTTGCCAATGGCTGGGATGTGGATGAAAGATCATTACGATCAAGACCAAATGGTGGCAGCCGTTACGGCATATGATCAAACGATGACAACCTATTATGCCGATCGGGGTGTGGCTAGTTCTTGGGTGCAAAATAATACGAAACTTTTGACACGACCACGTGACTATACGGGTTTGAACAACTATCCAAAACAAAAAGGCTTTCGCCTATCATAATGTTACACGACAGTAAAAAGACTAAACACGTAGCAGTGTTTAGTCTTTTTATGTGGACAAGGCAAATAGGAAGATACCGCCAAAAACAGCCAAAATATGATAAAATGAAAGCGCATACAATTTTATTATCATTGTATATAAAATCATCAAAAAGGAGATCAAAACGCTATTATGACAATCCTGATGTTAGCACCAGCTTTACAGGAAAAAATTTGGGGTGGGACAAAATTAGCGACGTTTGGCTACCAGTTGCCATCCGACCACGTGGGCGAGGCCTGGGTAATTTCCGCACATGACAATGGGGTCTCAAAGATTACGCAAGGTGAGTTTGCCGGGCAAGACTTAGCTCAGTTGTGGACAGAACGACCAGAATTATTTGGCGGGCATGATCCTGAACAGGCATTTCCGCTATTAGCCAAAATTTTAGATGCCCAGGAAAACCTATCGATTCAGGTACACCCGAATGATAAGCAATCATCCGAGAACTTTGGCAAGACGGAAAGTTGGTACATCTTAGATGCCACACCTGACGCCAAGTTATATTACGGGCATCACGCGCCGACTAAAGCAGCGTTAAAAACAATGGTTGACGAACGTGAATGGTCACAGCTGTTGCGCACAATTCCGGTGCAAAAAGGGGATTTCTTTTATGTGCCGGCGGGGACTTTTCATGCCTTGGGTGCTGGCGTATTAGCCTTAGAAATTCAACAAAGTTCTGATTCAACTTATCGTTTCTATGACTTTGATCGTGTGGATGCGACAACGCAGCAATCACGGCCATTACAAATTGATGCCGCACTCAGTGTGACCAAGGCGCCTCACGTGGATCCGATTTTGAATCAGAGAACGCGGTTGCAAGATCAAACGATTTTAACGCGTTTACTGACATCGCCTAAGTTCACCATTGATAAGTTGTCTGTTCGTGGGGAAAGTCATTTCAACCAACACCATGATTATGAATTGTTTAATGTGATTTCTGGTGACTTAACTTTGACGGCTGAAGGGACGACCTATCACCTTAAAAAAGGTGATAATTTTATCATGTTAAAGGATACTGGTAACTATACATTATCGGGCCAAGGTGAAGTGATTGTCAGCTTTGTCACGCCAACAAGTTATCGTGAACAAGAACTCTCATATCTCGATAATTAAAGATAGATCTGTTTTCAGAAAAGACGGTGTAAAAATTTTGAAAAAATGCAATGAAAGCGTTTACTTTTCAGGACAAAAGATGTATACTATTGACTGTAAACAATAACGGCAATAATATATTGTGAAAGCGTTTACATCGCGATTAAATTCCTATATAATCGTATAGTAAACATTTATTGAGAAGGAGATTATCGATGGTTAATCTTATTGTTGCTAGTCATGGTGACTTTGCAAAAGGCATTATCATGTCGGGTTCAATGATTTTCGGTGAACAAGAAAACGTTGAAGTCGTGACATTCCAGCCGACTGAAGGACCAGACGATTTAGATAAGCATTATCAAGATGCCTTGGCAAAGTTTGATAATGACGATGACACATTGTTCTTGGTTGATTTGTGGGGTGGCTCACCGTTTAACCGTGCCAGCCTCATCCAACAACAAAATCCAGAACACGTTGCGATCGTATCTGGGTTGAACTTGCCAATGTTGATTGAAGCTTACGGCGGCCGTCTAGGCATGAATTCAGCAGCTGATTTGGCGAAGTACTTGGTACCAGTCTCAAAAGACGGTATTAAGTCAGTGCCAGAAGCAGAAGAAGCAAAGTCAGCGGCGCCAGAAAAGGCGGAAGCTAAAGCTGACGCGACTGATGGTTTGAAGCCAGGTCACATCAACATCAATTTGGCACGTTTGGATACACGTTTGTTGCACGGTCAAGTGGCAACAGCTTGGACGCCATATTCAAAGGCTAACCGTATCATCGTTGTATCTGACGCGGTTGCCCATGATGAATTGCGTAAGAACTTAATCAAGCAAGCAGCGCCAAACGGTGTGAAGGCTAACATCGTGCCAATCAGCAAGATGGAAGAAGTAGCCAAGGACGATCGTTTCGGTGGCGTTGATGCACTTTTGTTGTTTGAAACTGTGCAAGACGTGCTTCGTGCCGTTGAAGGCGGTGTACCAATTAAGACACTTAATGTTGGTTCAATGGCGCATTCTGAAGGTAAAACGATGGTCAACAAGGTCTTATCAATGGACAAGGCAGACGTTGAAGCATTTGAAAAGTTGCGCGACTTGGGTGTTGAATTCGACGTCCGCAAGGTGCCAAGTGATAGCAAGGCCAACTTGTTTGATTTGATTAAAAAAGCTAACGTTCAATAAGACTTTTGAAACGTTGATTAGGAAAGGTGTTTAACATATGTCTATTATCTCAATGGTTTTAGTCGTAATCATTGCCTTCTTCGCAGGTATGGAAGGTATTTTGGATGAATTCCAAATTCACCAACCATTGGTTTCGGCAACATTAATTGGTTTGGTCACTGGCCATTTGACTGCAGGTATTATCCTTGGTGGTTCACTGCAAATGATCGCCCTTGGTTGGGCTAACATCGGTGCCGCTGTGGCACCGGACGTGGCCTTGGCTTCTGTCGCTTCAGCAATTATCATGATTAAGGGCAACAACTTCACGCCAACAGGTATCTCTGTGGCCGTTGCTTCAGCTATTCCTTTGGCTGTTGCTGGTTTGTTCTTGACAATGATCGTGCGTACCATTTCTGTTGGTTTGACGCACGGTGCCGATGCGGCTGCTAAGGACGGTAACTATCGGGCAATTGAACGTTACCACTTGATTGGTATCATGTTGCAAGGTTTGCGTATTGCGATCCCAGCTGCTTTGTTGATTGCAATCCCCGCATCAGCCGTTCAAAACGCTTTGGCTGCAATGCCAGAATGGTTGACTGGTGGTATGGCTATCGGTGGTGGTATGGTTGTCGCCGTTGGTTATGCATTGGTTATCAACATGATGGCAACACGCGAAGTATGGCCATTCTTCGCAATTGGTTTTGCCTTGGCCGCTGTGAGCCAATTGACATTGATCGCCCTTGGTGCAATCGGTGTGGCATTGGCCTTCATCTACCTTAACCTATCAAAGATGGGTGGTAACGGTGGCGGTGGTTCAAATGGTAACGGCTCGGGTGACCCAGTCGGTGACATTTTGGATCAATACTAGGAAGGAGCAACATGATGGCTGAAAAAATTGAATTATCACGTAACGATCGTCTATCTGTTGCATGGCGATCACAGTTCTTACAAGGTTCATGGAACTACGAACGTATGCAAAACGTGGGCTGGGCTTATGCCTTGATCCCAGCAATTAAGAAGTTATATACCACAAAAGAAGATCGAGTAGCCGCTTTGAAGCGTCACTTGGAATTCTTTAACACACACCCTTATGTTGCATCACCAATCATTGGTGTGACATTGGCGTTGGAAGAAGAACGTGCCAATGGGGCAGCGATTGATGACACAGCCATTCAAGGTGTGAAGATTGGTATGATGGGACCTTTGGCTGGTATCGGTGATCCGGTCTTCTGGTTCACATTACGTCCAATCTTGGGTGCTTTGGGTGCCTCATTGGCCCTTTCTGGTAACATTCTTGGCCCAATCTTGTTCTTCGTTTTGTGGAACTTGATTCGTATGTCATTTATCTGGTATACCCAAGAATTCGGTTACAAGGCCGGTTCTGCAATTACACAAGATTTGTCAGGTGGTCTCTTGAAGGACATCACTAAGGGTGCTTCAATCCTGGGAATGTTTATCTTGGCCGTTCTGGTTGAGCGTTGGGTTTCAATCAAGTTTGTCGTTAACCTACCAGCTAAGAAGTTGGCTGAAGGGGCTTACATTGATTTCCCAAGTGGCGCTGTGACTGGTGGTAAGTTGCAACAAATCTTGAGTGATCAAGCTGCTGGTTTGTCATTGACAAAGATGGCACCAAACACATTGCAAGCAAACTTGGATAGTTTGGTTCCTGGTTTGATGGGATTGGCATTGACATTCTTCGCTATGTGGTTGTTGAAGAAGAACGTATCACCAATTGCAATGATTGTTGGTATCTTCGTCTTCGGAATCATCATGCATGCCTTGCACATCATGTAAGCATGAATTAAATTATTACGATAAAGGGCGCCCGTCATTTTCGACGAGCGCCTTTGTACATAAAAGAAAAGTTATTGAGTATGCCTATCATTTAATGATACGATTAAAGTATGATAGGTGAGGAGGGTAATCATCATGGTACAATCACTGAATACTAAAGTAGCGTTAACAGCTAAAGGGATTTCGTATTTAGGTATTGGTGCGCAATACGGTAAATTTCTAGTGGGTGATCGCGCATTTGAATTTTTTAATGATAATAACGTCGCTGATTATATTCAAATTCCTTGGGCAAATGTAACGGCGGTGTATGCAAGTGTTGCCCGTCATCGGGTCAGTCGGCGTTTCCGAATTGACACAGATCGTGGCAGTTTTTCCTTTTCATCACCAGAGTCTGGCAAAGTGTTAAAGGCAATTCGTGATCAGATTGGTCATGAAAAGGTCTTGAAACAACCAACTTTAATCTCACGTTTGAAAGCACTATTTAAAAAGCAGGATAAAAAGAAAGGCGTTTAATGAAAATATTACGGCAGTACCAGATTTTACGTTATTTAACGATTGTTGTCGCTTTGGAATTCGTTGCCATTAGCATTAACTTTTTTTACGCACCAGCCAAAGTTGCGGCTGGTGGGGCGACAGGGTTTGCTATTTTGCTGAATGAATTAGTTGGGATTGATCGTGCAGTGACCGTCTTAGTGGTTAATATTTTGATGATTATCCTGGCGGCAATTTTCTTAGATCGTGGCACAACGGTGCGTATTACCTTTGGCAGTCTGTTATTGCCGATATTATTGAAAATAACACCTAGCTATCAAGTTTTGACCGATAGAACGTTTGCTGTCTTGGTTGGTGGGGCAATCTTTGCGTTTGGTGTGGCGATGCTTTATCGTGTGGAAGCGTCTAGTGGTGGTACGGCTGTGCCACCGATGATTTTGAAGAAATATTTTCGCATTGCACCAGCGCTATCGCTGTTGGTTATCGATCTCTTTGTCTCATTAGGTAACCTGTTGACGGATGGTCTGGAAGCCTTTATTTTGGCGGTGTTTTCGCTCATCATTACGGCCGTTGTGATGAACTATATCGAGACGGGGCTTGACCGACGTAAAATGGTGTACATCACGAGTAATGATCACATTGAAGCCGTTAAAGCCTATTTGAAAGAAAATGATACGAGTTACACACTGATGAATGTTCGTGGTGGGTACACGGATAGCGATCGGGACATGTTGATGGTGATTCTAGAAAATCAAGATTACAATCATTTAGTGCGTGGTGTGCATCAAGTTGACCCCACGGCTTTCATGATTGCTTACGACATTAGTGAAGCGCATGGTGGCACATTTATTTAGTGATAGCTGAGTCGGCTTTGAACGACAAAATTAGTCTACAAAAGTAGGCTTTTTTTATTGACAAATGTCCGGACAGTGCTATAATAATAGTTGTAATTAGCACTCGTGTAAAAAGAGTGCTAAAACTAAAAACTGGAGGTATGTCTCATGTTGAAGCCATTGGGTGATCGCGTGATTATTGAAGTAACTGAAGCTGCGGAAGAAACTGTTGGTGGCATTCTCTTAGCAACAAATGCTAAGGAAAAGCCAGTCACAGGTAAGGTCGTTGCCGTAGGTTCAGGATACGTCCTAAACGATGGGACAGTCCGCGAATTAACTGTGAAGACAGGTGATGAAGTACTTTTTGATAAGTACGCGGGGCAAGAAGTATCATTTGAAGGAAATGACTACCTTGCACTACATGAAAAGGATATCGTTGCCATTGTGGCGTAATTTTTGTGCCGAGTTAATGTGGCGCAAACAACTATATATTTAAACTATATATTTAAAATGAATTACTAGAGAGGGAATGTAATCATGGCAAAAGAAATTAAGTTTTCAGAAGATGCTCGTGCTAAGATGAAGGTCGGTGTCGACAAGCTAGCTGACACTGTTAAGACAACAATTGGACCAAAGGGTCGTAACGTTGTGTTGGAACAATCATACGGCACACCAACTATTACAAATGATGGTGTGACGATCGCTAAGGCAATCGAATTAGAAGATCACTTTGAAAACATGGGGGCTAAGTTAGTTGCCGAAGTGGCTTCAAAGACAAATGACATTGCCGGAGACGGTACAACAACAGCCACAGTTTTGACACAAGCTATCGTGAGTGAAGGACTTAAGAACGTGACTGCTGGTGCGAACCCTGTAGGTATCCGTACTGGTATCGAACGTGCGACAGCCGCAGCCGTTGCGAAGTTGCACGACATGTCACATCCTGTTAATACGAAGGCTGAAATCGCTCAAATCGCCTCAATCTCAGCTGCTAACGAAGAAGTTGGTGCTTTGATTGCGGAAGCGATGGAAAAGGTTGGTAACGACGGTGTTATCACAATTGAAGAATCAAAGGGTATCGAAACAACTTTGGATGTTGTTGAAGGGATGCAATTTGATCGTGGTTACATGTCACAATACATGGTCACAGACAGTGAAAAGATGGAAGCTAACTTGGACAACCCTTACATCTTGATCACAGACAAGAAGATTGCCAACATTCAAGAAATTTTGCCAGTATTGCAACAAGTGGTTGAACAAGGTCGTGCCATGTTGATTATTGCTGACGACATTACTGGGGAAGCTTTGCCAACACTTGTTTTGAACAAGATGCGTGGTACGTTTAATGTTGTTGCCGTTAAGGCACCTGGCTTTGGTGACCGTCGTAAGGCACAACTTGAAGATATCGCTATTTTGACTGGTGGTACAGTAATTGCTGAAGACCTTGGTTTGAACTTGAAGGATGTGACAATTGATCAACTTGGTCAAGCAAGCAAGGTTAACGTCACAAAGGACAACACAACAATCGTTGAAGGTGCCGGTGATAAGGCTGCTGTAGCTGCTCGCGTTGAAACAATCAAGCAACAAATTGCTGAAACAACATCTGACTTTGATCGTGAAAAGTTGCAAGAACGTTTGGCAAAGTTGTCTGGTGGCGTTGCTGTGATTAACGTTGGTGCGGCAACTGAAACTGAATTGAAGGAACGTAAGTACCGTATCGAAGACGCCTTGAACGCAACACGCGCTGCCGTTCAAGAAGGTTTCGTTGCCGGTGGTGGTACAGCTCTTGTGAATGCTATTTCAGCTGTTGCTGAATTGTCAGAAGAAGGTGACATTCAAACTGGTGTGAATACTGTGATGAAGGCATTGGAAGCACCTGTTCGTCAAATCGCTGAAAACGCTGGTCTTGAAGGTTCAGTTATTGTTAACAAGTTGAAGGAACAACCAGAAGGCTTTGGTTTCAATGCCGCAACTGGTGAATGGGTTGACATGATTGCCGCTGGTATCGTGGACCCAACAAAGGTTACACGTTCAGCATTGCAAAATGCCGCTTCAGTCTCAGCTTTGTTGTTGACAACTGAAGCAGTGGTTGCTGAATTACCAAAGGATGATGCTATGCCTGCAATGCCACAAGGTGGTATGCCAGGTATGATGTAATCTGGTAGATAAGATTAAAAAACACGACTTGAGGTCGTGTTTTTTTGTGTGTTAATAACTTTATTCATATCTGATCATGTAATTATTGAATATAAAGCAACAATAAATTGTAAGCGTTTACATATTTGTTTTTATGTGTTATTCTTTACTTATCAACTAGTACGTACAAGTTGCCCATACAAAGGAGAATGTCATGTTTGGATTTGAAAAGAAACCTCGCGAAGATATTAATATCTATGCTCCGGTTACCGGGGAAGTCATACCATTAGAAAAAGTGCCGGATCCAGTTTTTGCCCAAAAGATGATGGGGGATGGCTATGCCGTAGTACCCACTGCTTCAGAAATTGTTGCGCCGATAGCTGGGAAAATTACTTTAATACAGGGTCATGCGGTCGGCTTACAACGGTTTGATGGTTTAGAAGTTTTGTTACATATCGGTATTGATACAGTGTCCTTAAATGGCAAACCGTTTACGACAAAGGCTAAGGTAGGGCAGGTTGTTGCTGCGGGTGATGTGTTGGTTGCGGTCGATTGGGCACAAATTGACGCGGCACAGCTATCTAAAATGACTATGGTGTTGATAACCAACACAACGGATAAGCTCGAAAACATCGTTGTACAATATGGACAGGCCATTGCGGGTCAGCAACTCGGGCAAGCAATCGCAAGGAGAAATTAATCATGGCAAAAAAGAATTACGATGAGGCAGCACAAGCCATTATCAGAAATGTTGGTGGCCGGGATAATGTGGATAAGGTCATTCATTGTATTACTCGACTACGATTTTATTTAAAAGATGAGAAGTTGGCCGATACATCAGCCATCACACAGATACCAGAGGTTGCTGGTGCGATTTATAATGGTGCGTTAGGTCAATATCAGGTTGTAATTGGTCCCGCAGTGGCTGACGTTTATGATGAAGTGGTGGCGCAGCTTGGTGATGGCGTCGTTGACTCAGCTGCAACAGAAGCTGCTGTTGCAGCTACACAACCGACAACATCAAAACCTAAAAATGGACTTGATATTATAAAGAGTGCCTTTCAAACTTTAATTGGAACTATCACCGGGTCAATGATTCCAGTGATTGGTCTATTGGCGGCTGGCGGGATGTTGAATGGCTTTTTAACGCTATTGTCAGATCCAAACCTACTTGGTCTGATTAGTACTAAGTCAGATACCTTTACAATTATTCAATCGATGGCTATGGCACCATTCTACTTTTTGCCAATATTAGTTGGTTTTACCGCCGCTCAACGACTAAAATCTGATCCGCTAGTTGTGGCGGCCATAGGTGCTTTTCTGGTTAAACCAGAAATTGTTGGTCTATCAGCTGCTAAGGCATCGGGTGTCTGGTTAGGTATGCCGATTAATGCGCATTTTTTAGGATTACCAATTACGGTACCTAACTATGCTTATTCAATTTTCCCTATTATTTTTGCGGCCTGGTTGGCGCGCCCTATTGGTAATTGGTTGAAAAATCATTTACCAGCTGCAATTCGATCAATTTTCCAACCGTTAATTACAATATTTATCGTTGGGTCTGTTTTGTTAGTCATTATGGGACCAGCAATAACGATGATCTCATCAGGCATTTCAATTGCGATTCATGCTTTGTTGAATTTCAATTATGCGTTATCAGGTTTGATTATTGGTGGCTTGTACCAAGTACTTGTCATCTTTGGTTTGCATTGGATGGTCGTGCCATTAATTGCCAATGAAATTGCGCAAACAGGTCAATCACAATTGAATGCATTAGTTAACTTTACGATGATTGCACAAGGTGCAGGTGCCTTAGCTGTTTTTGCCAAGACAAAAATCGCCAACTTGAAAGGTTTAGCTGGTGCGGGGGCTTTGTCAGCTTTTGCTGGTATCACAGAGCCGGCGATGTATGGTATTAATTTGAAGTATGGTCGTGTGTTCTGGATGGCTAACATAGGTGGTGCTGTGGGTGGTTTGATTGCTGGCCTATTTAATCTCCACATGTATGGCTTCACTGGTTCATTAATTGGTTTTCCATCGTTTGCTTCGACAAAAGATAATCCTAACAATTTATTGATTTTCTTCTTAGCTTCAGCAGCAACTATTGTGGTGTCATTTGTAATGGTGTATCTATGGGGATTTAAAGATCGTGATGTTGAATAATCGGCTAAACAAGTCGAAAAAAAGAACGTCTTTAAAGATAATGATGCCAAGTAAAGGATGAAAAACGATGACAGAATTAGGCAAACATGTGGTTTATCAAGTCTATCCTAAATCATTTCAAGATAGTAATGATGATGGGATTGGTGATTTACCAGGATTGATTCAAAGATTGCCTTATTTGGCAAATTTGGGTGTCACGATGATCTGGTTAAATCCAATTTTCCCCTCACCACAAAATGATAACGGGTATGATATCAGCGATTATACAGCGATTGATCCGCTATTTGGGACCATGGCAGATTTTGAACAGTTGGTTCTCGAAGCGGAAAGCTATCAGATGGGTATCATGTTGGATATGGTTTTTAATCATACATCAACCGCACACCCGTGGTTTCAAAAAGCGTTAGCGGGGGATGTGAAGTATCAAGATTACTATTACTTGAGGCCGTACCGTGAGAATGGTTTGGAACCGACAAATTGGGTCTCTAAATTTGGTGGCTCTGCTTGGTCACGTTTTGGTGAGACCGATTGCGCATATTTACATTTGTATGATCAATCTCAAGCAGATTTGAATTGGCATAACCCAGCAGTTCGGCAAGAACTCTACGCAATTTTAAATTTTTGGTTGGCTAAAGGTGTTCGAGGGTTCCGCTTTGATGTAATCAATGTTATCGGCAAAGCAGCAGACTTAGTCGACGATGATACAGATAATGGCGGAAAGTATCTCTACACGGATACGCCAATTGTGCAAACTTATATTCAAGAGATGCATGCTGCGACGTTTGGACATTACTCGGACGTCATCACAGTCGGTGAATTAAGTTCGACCACTATTGATCAAACGGCGACCTACACTAATCCACAAAATAAAGCGTTGAGCATGGGTTTTAATTTCCATCATTTGAAAGTAGACTATGCGCAAGGTGAGAAGTGGACCAAATTGCCGTACGATTTTGAAGCGTTACGTCAATTGTGGCATGGATGGAGTCAAGGTATCATGACAGCAAACGGTTGGCCAGCATGGTTTTGGAATAATCATGATCAGCCACGTGCAGTTAATCGTTTTATCAAAAAGCCCAAATACTACCGAACTGGCGCCAAAATGTTAGCGATGATGGTGCATTTAAATCGTGGCACACCTTACATTTATATGGGCGAAGAGATTGGCATGTTGGACCCGAATTATCAGGGGATGACAGATTATGTTGATGTGGAAAGCCAAAATGCCTATCGCATGTTACTTACGAAAGGTTTAACACCGTCTGAGGCTTTTGCTGTTGTGCAATCTAAGGCACGTGATAATTCACGGGTGCCGATGCAGTGGGATAACAGTCCTTATGCTGGTTTTTCAACCCAGCAACCGTGGCTAAAAAATGGTGATTTTGATGACATTAATGTCGCGAAAGACCAAGAATCAGCAGATAGCCTGTATCAGTTTTATCATCAATTAATTCAGTTAAGGCAAAAACACCCGGTGATTGCTGATGGTGACTATACGCCAAGATATGACGATGTCACTGAAGTGATTGCTTTTGAACGCCGACTTGGGGATGTCAAATTATTGGTCGTGACCCATTTTGGTGAGAGCCCGGTGACGCTTAGCTTGCCTGATGAGGTGGTGCAAGCGGGCGAATACCTGATTGGCAACTATCCTAAACAACCCCTTACAAACGAGTTGGTTTTGCGGCCTTACGAGAGCTTTGCGATTCAATATTAAAAAGGTGATCCTACGGGATCACCTTTTTAAGTTGTTTGTCTTCTAGCAAATTCATTGAACTGGAATTGATCTGGCCTGTGGCGCGCAATGGTGTGTTGAAAATAGGTTGTATCTGACAAGTGTACTTGACTTTCAACTTGAATCAGCCGATTTTCATCTGTTGGGAGACCAATTAATAAGTCACGGTCACGCGCTGTAACCAGTTCAGCGGTGATAGTCTTTTCGGCAAATGCCACGGATAAGTGTAGCTCATTTTCAATGTAAGCGTAGATAGATTGTTTTGCAATAGCGGGTGTGAGGTCTGGAATCAAGTCGGCACGAATATAGTCCTCATCGATTACACTGTGGATGTTGTCGATAATGCGCACGCGAACAATGTGGTATAACGGTGTGCCGATTGGGAATAGCGTCACTTCTTGATCGTCTGCCGTCACCGTGATTGTTTCAAAGACAGGTAATTCAGTCACCACTTGAAAATGTTGTAGCAACTTCAGCTCGTGGAAGCTCGTCAGGCCGCTAATTGGGAAATGTCGTAATTGATGTGCAATCACTTGTGAGCCTTTACCACGGCGCTTTTGAATGAGCCCTTCCTTGTCTAATTTTGCCAGTGCTTTTCTGATAGTATCTCGGGAAGTGTGAAATTGGGCAACCAAATCGTTTTCACTTGGCAAAAAAGCGTTAGCTGGATAAACGTTTTGTTGAATGTCAGATTTAATTTGGTGATAGATTTTAAGATATAGTGGAGTCATAGTAGACCTTTATACATGATAGTGGTGTGTATTTGTGTTACTTTTATTATACACTGTCAACGCTGTACTAAAAGCCATGCTCAGTCGTATCCTCGAATAGGATAGATTGCATTTTTCTGGTAGAATAGGTTACTAGAGGTTAATACGACAATGACACCAAAACAGTTTTTAGATTTAGTTGAAATTCGGGTGGTAATCCCCAGTGTTGCACCATTGCTGGTGGGGTTAGCTTATAGTCAATGGCAATATGCACGGTTAAATTGGTTGAATGCAACGTTGCTCATCATCGCAACGATTAGCGTGCATTTAGCAGTTAATACATTTAATCGTTATGAAGATGCGAAACGGCAAAAGAACAACGCCTTTTTGCGTGAAGAAGCGGCCGGCGAAGAAATTTCTAACCATCAAGTGCGAAATGTTGCGCTTATGTTAGGTGTGATTGCAGCATTGGCTGGCGTTGCTGTAGCGTTGCGTACGGGTTATGTGACTTGGATTATTGGGATTGTCAGTTTTTTAATTGGTTATCTTTATTCAGCAGGGCCAAAGCCAATTACGAACACGCCATTTGGTGAACTTGTCTCTGGTTTGACGATGGGTTACTTTATCTTTGTTGCACAAGTGTACGTCAACACGCACATGACGCCTATGCCGAGTGTCTTACTCCAATGGTTTGTGGTTAGCTTCCCGTTGACAGTGTTTATTGCAGAAATTATGTTGGCCAATAATATTGCTGACCATGATGAAGATGAAGAAAACAATCGCCACACCTTGGTACACTATATTGGCGTATCAGCGGCCAAGCAACTCTATCTGGTTTTGGCAATCATTGCGTTTGCGGAAATGATCTTGGTGACGTTGGTCGGTTGGTTGCCAATTACAAGTTATGCGATGATTGTATTGTTGCCAATCGTCATCCGCCATGTTCGCGATTTTATTGCGCGGCCGATTAAACGGGAAACCTTTATTTTAGCCATTAAAAATCTAGTCATTGTCATGTTAGGGATGACGGTTGCCATTGTGGCAGGGATATTGTTATAAAAAAGACGACCGCAATTGCGGTCGTCTTTTAGTTAAAGCGTTGTAAATCTTCAATACTTGTGACAGTAAAGCCTTTCTTTTCAAGGCGTGTCACCAGTTTTTGTAATTGTTCGCTGTCAATTGCGAGGGGCAACGTGAACATGAGTGATGTAGGTGTTGCTTGTTGTGGTTGAATGCTTAAAACGGATTCGATGTTGGAATAGCGGGCGATAATGCTCGCTATTTTTTTCAAGTCACCTTGCGTATTATGTGAGGTAACCGAAATGGCAACACCACCAGTACGTACGGACCAACTCTGTGACAAAAGGTCCATCAGGGCATCATGGGTGAAGATGCCGGCAAAATGGTGCTGCTCATCGAGTACGGCGATAAAAGGCAAATCACGGATCGCAAAAAAGACTTCGTAAAATTGACTTGTGGTATAAATAAACTTGGTTGAATTGCGCATGATAGCCGTTACGGGCAAATTCATGTCGCCATTTTTGGCAATATGCTCGTAAACATGTTGTTTATAAACATTACCGCGAAAGAGTTTGCCAGATTCATCCAAAATTGGCATTGTGCGCGTATGCGCCTCCGCAGTTGAATTAAACAAATCGTTCACTTGCGCAATTGTCGTATTTTCTGTAACTGTTGTCAATTCAGACTTTGGGGTGATGAGAGATTCGTGGAGCATATGCGTGTCCTAAAATTAAATTTTTTATCATGAAATAGCCATATATCATGATAACACAGAATTCTGTTATACTGGTAGATAAGATTGAGAATTTTAGTAAGGATAGATAAAAAGCTGACATGAAATATATTATTGGACTCGGAAACATTGGCTCAAAATATGAACAAACACGCCATAACATTGGTTTTATGGCTATTGATGCCTTTGCCGCGGCGCACCAAGTCGCCTTTTCACCAAGTAAACACTTTGCCTTAACGGCTAAAGTGACCGTGGCGGGTGAACCAGTCATGTTGGTCAAACCAACAACCTATATGAACGATTCAGGTAAAGCGGTACGCGCTGTTTTAGATTATTTTGGTGGGGCAATTGATGATGATGTCCTTGTGCTGGTTGACGATATGGATTTGCCATTTGGTAAATTGCGTTTTCGTGGGAAAGGGTCAGCCGGTGGTCATAATGGTTTGAAGTCCATTATGGCACATACTGATTCCCAGACATTTCTACGTTTAAAGTTTGGACTCGGGCATCCAGAACGTGACAAGCAAGCAGTGATTAACTATGTGTTAGGAAAGTTTACACCAACTGAGATGCCAGCGGTTGAACAAATGCTAGATCGCAGTGTCGCTGCAATGACTGACTGGATTAAAGGGGCTGACGTGGCACAGTTGAGTAACCAGTATAACGGCTAACAGGTGTCACCGGTTAGTGATGTGTGGGCAAGGGGAGTATTGATTATATGTTAACGGATTTTCTAGCACAATCAGAAACAATTCAAAATATTACGACTCACGCCACCGAGGATTCGACGCAACTCCTGTTAGGGGTACATGGCAGCGCGCGTGCTGCCAGTATTGCGGCGCTTTATCAAGCCCAGCCACGCCAAATGTTAGTGGTGACTGATACACAAGTTCATGCTGATCAACTTTTGGCCGATTTATCCCAGTTGACGACGGCGGCCATGGGTTTTCCGGCGGAAGAATCGTTAGCCACGGAAATAGCCATTAGTTCACCTGAATTGCGTATGCAACGTGTGGCCACACTGTTGGCCTTGCGACGCCAAGAAAAAGTGATTGTCGTGACAAGTTTGGCGGGCGTTGAACGCCTGTTGCCAAAGCCAGAAACGTTGGATCAGGCCAACTTGAACTTGGCTGTCGGAGAGACGTATGCGCTGGACAATATCAAAGCGACTTTGATGATGATGGGGTATACGCCAACGAAGTTGGTGCAAACCCCTGGTGAATTTGCGCAACGCGGCTCCATTATTGATATTTATCCGTTCACTGGTGAGGAACCCGTGCGATTGGACTTTTTTGATGATGAATTAGATCAAATTAAAAGTTTTGATGTGAGTACGCAAAAGCGGACAGGCAATTTTGAGACGGCTACCATTGAACCGGTGACGGATTTTATTGTGTCAGAAACGGATTATACGGCCGCTGCTGCTAGTATTGAGGCTGCTTTTAATGACTACCGTCGTGAGCTTGTTGGCGTGGAAAAAAAGCATGCCACGACTGGTTTTGCGGTAACGCAGCAGTTGTTAGAAACACGTGTGCGTGAAAATCGCTTGTTGCCGTATGCGACCCACTTTTTCGGTGGTGAAACGACGCTACTGGCTTATTTTCAACCAGATCACTTATTGATATTAGATGAGTATACACGGATTAAAGAAACTGGCCTTACCCAACATAACCAAGCACAAGACTGGGTTGAACAGCAAATTTCAAGCTACCAATTACTACCACGGCAGACTTTTCGTGCTGATTTGACGACGCTATTGCATCAAGACAAGCGGGCAACCTTGTATTTGGCGAATTTTAAACGTGGCCTAAGCCAAATGAAATGGACAAATCTCGTTGAAGTGACCACGCGACCGGCAAATCAATATTATGGTCAAATGCCAGCGTTAATGACGGATCTTGATCAGGCCCAAGGGGCGGGGACCACTACCATTTTGTTGCTTGATGATGCCAAACAACGGCAAAATTTGCAAACGTCGTTGACTGATTTAGAACAGCCTGTGCTGGAGACCCGTGCGGTTCAGCCTCATCATGTTCAAATGATGGCTGGTGACTTGTCGGCCGGCTTTGAATGGCCTCAGCTGCACCTTACGGTGTTAACGGCACACGAATTATTTGCTAAGTCACGCCGGACAACACCACGTCCGCGACAAATGGCGAATGCTGAACGGTTGAAGTCATATAATGAGTTAAATGTTGGTGATTATGTTGTCCACGTTAACCATGGTATTGGCCGTTATGAAGGCTTACAGACCATGACGGTTGATGGTGGCAAGCAAGATTACCTCACGATTGCTTATCAAAAAAATGCCAAGATTTTTATTCCTGTTACCCAATTAAATTTGATTCAAAAATATATTGGGGCTTCTGATGCTGCTAAGGCACCCAAGTTAAATAAGTTGGGTGGTACCGAGTGGGCGAAGACCAAGCGCCAAGTCGCAGCTAAAATAGAAGACATTGCGGATGACCTGCTTGAGTTATATGCCCAACGGGAAGCGGAGGCTGGATATGCTTTTCCACCAGATGATACGGCGCAACTGAAGTTTGATACGGCATTTGGTTATCCAGAAACACCTGACCAGATGCGATCGATTGAAGAAATCAAAGCGGACATGCAAAAACCACGGCCAATGGATCGGCTGTTGGTTGGCGATGTTGGTTTTGGTAAAACGGAAGTGGCCTTACGGGCGATTTTCAAAGCGGCGCATGCGGGAAAGCAAGTTGCCTTTCTGGCACCAACAACAATCTTAGTCCAACAACACTATGAGACCATGTTGGCGCGCTTTAGTGCATTTCCTGAATTAAAAATTGGTGTGTTAAGCCGCTTTCAAACGCCGGCACAAAATAAAGCGGTGATTGCTAAGCTAAAGGCACATGAAATTGACATCGTGGTGGGCACGCATCGTTTGTTAAGCCAAGATGTGACGTTTGCTGATCTAGGCCTCTTAGTTATTGATGAAGAACAACGCTTTGGGGTGAAGGATAAGGAGCGGTTGAAGCAGTTGCGTCACAGTGTTGACGTCCTGACATTGACTGCAACGCCAATCCCAAGAACGTTAAATATGGCGATGGTTGGTGCGCGTGATTTGTCAGTGATTGAAACGCCACCAGCTAATCGTTTCCCGATCCAAACCTATGTATTGGAAGCGGACTGGACCATTGTGCGTAATGCCATTGAAAAAGAGCTGGCACGTGATGGCCAGGTGTTTTATTTGCACAATCGGGTGGCTGACTTGGACCGTGTGGTCAGTCAAATTGAAGAATTAGTCCCATCTGCACGCGTCGCGGCGATTCATGGGCAAATGTCTGAAACGCAATTGGAAAGCATCCTATTTGATTTTTTGAATGGGAATTATGATGTTTTGGTGACCACTACCATTATTGAAACCGGTGTGGATATTCCGAATGCCAACACACTCATTGTTGAAAATGCGGATCACATGGGCTTATCGCAACTCTATCAGTTACGTGGTCGTGTCGGTCGTTCAACCCGTTTGGCCTATGCCTACTTCACTTATCCTTTTTCACGGACACCCAGTGAAGAAGCAGAAAAGCGCCTAGCGGCGATTCGTGATTTTACGGAATTAGGTTCCGGTTTCCGGATTGCCATGCGTGATTTGAGTATTCGTGGCGCTGGTGATTTATTAGGGAAACAACAACACGGCTTTATTGATTCGGTGGGTTATGACATGTATACCCAACTGCTTAAAGAAGCTGTAGCCAAGAAACAAGGCCACCATGACGCCACACCTGCACAACAAGAAACCGATGCGGAATTGATTTTGGGTGTCTTGGCCTATTTGCCAGAAGATTACGTGGCGGATAATGCGCAAAAAATTGAATTATATACCCGTATTCGACAAGCGCGTACAGATGACGACTTTGCAGATATTGAAGCGGATATGCTGGATCGTTTTGGCGATATGCCAGATGAGGTCGCGCGTTTGCTTTTGGTAGGGCAGATCAAACAGCTAGCTGATCAAGCCCAAGTGACCAATATTCGCCGACAACGCCAACAACTGGTAATGACCTTTAGCCCAGAAGCGACAGCCCGTTTAGCTGGGGAAGCGGTATTTGCGACCCTGGTTGACGTACCGTTAAAGGTCGCAGTCCGGTCGGAGTCAGGGCAATTACAAGTCATCATGACTGTCAATGACGTCGCCGAAAGTAGCATTTGGCTCCATATCCTGAAGGATTATTTACGTGTCGTCATTGCGAAACAACAAGAAAGTCAGGGATAACAGCTGTTATCCAGAAAAGAGAACATTATGCGATTAGATAAATATTTAAAAGTGTCACGACTGATTAAGCGTCGGACGGTAGCAAAAGAAATTTCAGACCAAGGCCGTATTTCAATTAATGGTAAAGTGGCCAAGTCATCATCTGATGTGTCAACTAATGACGAATTGGAAATTCGTTTTGGAAATAAAACGTTGACGGTTAAGGTCTTAAAAATTGTTGAAACAACCAAAAAAGACGAAGCCGCTGATATGTATGAAATTGTGAGTGAAACATTTGCGCAAGATTTCCGTACGGATAGCGACGATGCAAACGCTTAAAAGCACGCTTAATTTTTAAGTAAGTTTAAAGAATATTGAAAAAATCCTAAGAACGTGACAAACTATCATTAGGTGAAATTCATGTCGACTTACAACAGAAGACAATTGAATAAGCAGCGTGTTCATCCAGAAATACAACAAATTATTCGGAATTCTGAACCAGCTAACATGCAGGCGAAGCGTCATTATCAAAAGGCGCATGCTAACCGTGAAAAAAGAATCCTGTTCTTTGGCGCCATTTTTGCGACAATTTTTGCGGTACAATTATTGATTAGTCAAGTTAAGCTACACGCTGCCAACGCAACGTTGACGACTACGCAATCACGGTTAATTGCGGTTAAAAAAGCGAACAGCGAATTAAAAGCTGATCAGAAACGTTTAAACGATCCAACTTATCTACAACAGATTTTGCGAGATAAGTATGGCTACACGAAATCAGGTGAGATTGTTTATAATCTACCGTCAGACCATAACTAACAAGCACCTTAAGGGTGCTTTTTCTATCATGATTGAAAAAATCCAACAACAATTACAAGCGCAAACTTGGGAACCGACCGTTGTCGTCGCCGTGTCTGGTGGCGTTGATTCTGTCGTTTTGCTGCACGCTTTGCGCCAGCACTTACCCACAGCCCAACTCGTTGTCGCGCATGTCAATTATCATTTGCGTGCTGAAAGTGACGGGGATGCGGCTTTTGTGGCCAAATTGGCACAACAATATCAGGCGCAATTTGAGTTATGTGAATGGGATGATATTCCGACAACAGGTGTTGAAGCGCAGGCGCGTGCACTGCGTTATCGATTTTTTGAGGCATTGGCTGCCAAATACCAAACGCAGACCATTGCTGTCGCACATCATGCCAACGATCAAGCCGAAACAGTTTTGTTAAAGTTGGTGCGTGGTGGGCAAGTGACGCAACTGGCGGGGATGGCCACTAGTCGGGCTAAAATCCGTCGACCTTTTCTGGGGATAACAAAGCAAACGTTGATGAGTTATGCACAGGCGCACGGGTTAACGTGGCGTCATGATCAGACCAATGATGATCCCGATTATACCGCGCGCAATCGGTTACGCCACGTGGTCGTGCCGGCCTTGCAACAGATTAATCCACAGGCTGTGACACATATTAATGCGATGGCGGCACAAATTCAGGCCCAATCTGATTTGATTACCCAAACGGCTGCCGACTATGTGCCGTTACTCACCTCGGATTGGCCGGCTATCCCATCGCGTTGGCTCGTACCGACACTCACCGTTTTTTTGCAACAGCAGGGCATTTACCGGATTAAACAAGCGCAGCTGGCACAAGTCGTCAAATTGTTGCATAACGACAAAAAACCAACGGGCACGGTGCGTTTGTCACAACAAACGCAAATTGTGAAATCTTACCAACAATTACAGTTAGAAAACATAATAGAAACGGCAAATCCGGTGCAAGTTTTGCCGCCAACTATGTTAAAATTAAATCAATGGCAAAAATTCACTGATGGCGCCCTTCGATGGACGAATCAGTCCCCAAATGAAACCGCATTCAGTGTTGCATTTACCTTAAAGCAACCCACGACACATTTGGACTTGCGCCCAGTGAGAACTAGTGATAAACTTGCTCTCATACATGGGCACAAAAGGTTGCGACGACTAGCGATTGACGAGAAATTATCACCTGCTGAACGGCAAGACATGCTAGTCTTGGCGACCCCTGAAAATGAGGTGATTGCGGTGAAGATTCGCCAACGTTGGCGCGTTAGCGAAGATTTTGCCATCAAACAAGATGCAACGCCAAATTGGCTAGCATGGCGAATTGAGGAAAAATAGTGGATAACGATATACAAGAAATTTTGTTTGACCAAGCAAGCATTCATGATGCTGCAGTACGTCTAGGCAAGCAAATTACACAAGATTATGCTGGCGAAAAGCCAGTGGTACTATCAGTTTTAAAGGGGGCATACCTTTGGACAGCTGATTTGTTGCGCGAAGTTGACTTATACGTTGATTTAGAATTTATTAACGTCTCAAGTTACCATGGCGGTGTTGCCAGCACAGATGAAATCACATTAGTGACGGATATTCGTTCTGATGTGGCCAACCGTGACGTCATTATTTTAGAAGACATCGTGGATACTGGCCAATCATTACTCTTTATGAAAGAGTTGCTGGCTGACCGTGGTGCGCGTTCAATCAAAGTTGCGACCTTGCTTGATAAAAAGGGCGGCCGCAAAGTTGAAATTGATGCGGATTATATTGGGTTTGACGTCCGTAACGAATTCGTTGTTGGGTATGGATTGGATTACAAAGAAATGTACCGCAATTTGCCGTACGTTGGTATCTTGAAAAAAGAAGTCTATTCTGACTAACTTCTAGAAATTGGGGAAAATTAATGAAAAATAATCCAAAAGATGGTTTCTTAAAAAGTTCGATTTTCTACATTTTTATTTTCCTTGCAGTTGTTGGGATGATTTATGGCTTGTTCGGAAACGATAAGTCAACATCTAAGACATTAACGTCAAGTGAATTTATAAAGGCGCTGAACGATAAGGAACTTAAATCAATTACAGTGCAGCAAGGTAATGGTATTTACAACATTACTGGGGAATACCGTAAGCCGCAAGAAGTGACCGCTGACAAGGGCTTGAATATTTTGCAGCAGTCACAAAAGGTGACAAAGTTTACGTCAACTTTGTTGCCAAATGATGCGTCATTACAAACTGTTTCTCGTGCTGCAGCTGACACTAAGACAGAATTAGTTGCGAAACAACAAGAATCATCTGGTTTCTGGTTGAACTTACTCGTGTCATTCTTGCCAGTCTTGCTGATCATTGGTGTCTTCTACATGATGATGAGCCAAGCTGGTGGTAAGGGTGGCCAAGGTGGCATGATGAGCTTTGGTAAGTCAAAAGCTAAGCCATCTGACCCTAAGGATAACAAAGTACGCTTCTCTGACGTGGCTGGTGCCGAAGAAGAAAAGCAAGAATTGGTTGAAGTGGTTGAATTCTTGAAGTCACCTAAGAAGTTTGTGAGCTTAGGTGCTCGCATTCCAAAGGGTGTTTTGCTTGAAGGCCCTCCGGGAACAGGTAAGACATTGCTTGCCAAGGCGGTTGCTGGTGAAGCCAGCGTGCCATTCTTCTCAATGTCTGGTTCTGACTTCGTCGAAATGTTCGTCGGTGTTGGGGCTTCTCGTGTCCGTGATTTGTTTGAAAATGCCAAGAAGGCTGCACCAGCAATCATTTTCATTGATGAAATTGATGCGGTTGGTCGTCGTCGTGGTACCGGTATGGGTGGCGGAAACGATGAACGTGAACAAACATTGAACCAAATCTTGATTGAAATGGACGGCTTTGAAGGGTCAGAAGGTGTCATCATTTTGGCTTCAACGAACCGTTCAGACGTGTTGGATCCAGCTTTGCTCCGTTCAGGACGTTTTGACCGTAAGATTTTGGTTGGGGCACCTGACGTTAAGGGACGTGAAGCGATCTTGAATGTTCATGCGCGTAACAAGCCTTTGGCTAAGAACGTTGATTTGAAAGCGATTGCGCAACAGACACCAGGTTACGTTGGTGCCGATTTGGAAAACTTGTTAAACGAAGCTGCCTTGTTGGCCGCCCGTCGCAACAAGAAAGAAATTGATGCAGCGGATATTGATGAAGCTGAAGATCGTATTTTCCAAGGGCCAGCAAAGACAAACCGTGGCATGTCTGAACAAGAGCGTCGGACAACGGCTTACCACGAAGCCGGACACGCCTTGGTTGGTTTGGTACGTTCTGAAGCATCAGTTGTGCGTAAAGTAACCATTGTCCCACGTGGTCGTATTGGTGGTTATGCATTGATGACGCCAAAGAATGACCGCTACAATTTGCGTTACTCAGAAGCCAAGGAACAATTGGCTGGTTTGATGGGTGGTCGTGCTGCGGAAATGTTTATGTTTAATGAAGCCAGCTCAGGCGCATCAAACGATTTCCAACAAGCGACTAACTTGTCACGCCAAATGGTCACAGCCTTTGGGATGTCAACGAAGGTCGGCATGGTGCAACTAGAAGGTAATGCCAGTGTTGGTTATACTGAACAAGCTGGTAACCATGCTTATTCTGAAGAAACAGCACGTTTGATTGATGAAGAAGTTCGTCGTTTGGCGCAAGAAGCTTATGATGATGCAACCTCAGTGATTGCTGAACATAAGGATAAGCTGGTAGCGATTGCCGAAGCTTTGCTTGAAGTCGAAACGTTGGACGAACGTCAAATCAAGGACATCTATGAAACAGGTCACTTTACCCGTAAAGATGTACAAGATGATGACGAAGTTGCGACAGCAAAGTCATTTGAAGAAGCAAAGGCAGCTGCCGATGCGAAGGATTCAGAGGCTGAAGCACGCTATGAACATCATGAAGAACCAAAACCTGATGATGAATCAGAAGCAGAAACTTTAGATGATGCGCCAATAGATGACAAGCGCGATTAAAATAAGTAAAATAGAGGTTGACGGTTACGTCAACTTTTTTATTTGAAATCAGTTTTTAACTAGGGTGTGACGACGTTCACAGTAAATATAGAGGGTATAACATGTCAGATCAATTCATTAAAACAGTGACCAAGAATAAGTTTTTCCGTGCTTATGCTTTAAACGGCACAAATATGGTGCGTGAAGCGGCCGAAATCCATGATACAAGTCGCTTAGCATCCGTTGTATTAGGCCGTAGCTTGTTAGCCACAACGTTGACGGCACAATCAATGTTGAAGGGGGAAGAACGATTAGCGATTCAAATTAATGGTCGCGGGCCAATCGGTAATGTGGTGGTCGAAGCTGACGCGAAGGGGAGTGTGCGGGGGTATGTGACGAATCCACAACTTGAACCTATCTTTGATGATGCGGGACAACTCGATGTGGCCAAAGCAGTTGGCACAAATGGCTTCTTGCAAATCACTAAGTTTGCGCCTTACGCCAATCCATACATTGGTCAAAGTCAGTTGGTTTCCGGTGAAATTGGGGATGACTTCACGTACTATTTGGCACAATCAGAACAAATTCCTTCCGTTGTCGGCGTTTCGGTTTACATGAATCAAGACGACACGGTCGGGGCTGCTGGTGGCTTCCTTGTACAAGCTTTGCCTGATGCAACTGATGAGGCGATTAATGAATTAGAAGCGGCGCTCAAGGTCATGAAGCCGTTGACTGAGATGTTGGTTGAAGGCTACACACCGCTTGAAATGTTAGAAGAAATTTTTGGCAAAGGCGAAGTTGACGTTTTACAAGTCGCTGGGGTTGGTCTGGCAGCAGAACCAACGAAGGCAGCCTATCGTGAGATGTTGACAACGTTGCCAGCTGAAGAAGTCCAAGCCATGATTGATGAAGATGGCGGCGCAGAAATTGTGGGGAAGTTCTCAGGTAAGCGTTACTTCTTCACAGCTGATGAATTGCGTGAGATTGTCGCTGAAATCAACCAGAATAATCGTGACTAACCTTTGAGGTTGTCTCTAATTTTTGGTATAGTTAATGTTAGTGAAAACTTTGACAACTGGTGAGTATCGCCAGAATATAATGGAGGAAACGTGCTCAATTTGAGCACTCTAAACATATGGCAGAAGAAAAAGCCCTCAACGATCAAATGTTGGCCCGTCGCCAGAAGTTGGCAACGCTTGTTGACGATTTACATTTGGATCCATTTGGTAAGCGATTTGAGCGCACAGCAAAGGCGCAAGAATTGCATGACTTGTACGATAACAGTACATTAGAAGAATTAGAAGCTGAACCTCATGAAGTTGTGATTGCTGGTCGGATGATTGCTAAGCGTGGCGCTGGTAAGATCATCTTTGCTGACTTGCGTGATGTTTCTGGTAAGATTCAAATTTATGCTAAGCGTGACGATTTGGGTGATAACTACCCAATCATTAAGCGGGCAGATCTTGGTGATTTCCTTGGTGTTAAGGGGATTATGATGAAGACTGAAGCCGGTGAATTAACGGTTTTGGTGACTGAATTGACACATTTGACGAAGGCTTTGCGTCCAATGCCAGATAAGTTCCATGGTATTGCCGATGTGGAAACACGTTACCGCAAGCGCTATTTGGATTTGATTGCCAATGAAGACTCATTCAAGAAGTTCCAATTGCGTTCAAAGATTATTTCAGCTATTCGCGCTTACATGGATTCACAAGACTTCATGGAAGTGGAAACACCAATTTTGCAAACTGAAGCTGGTGGTGCTGCGGCACGACCATTTATCACGCACCACAACGCGCTTAACATTGATATGTACATGCGTATTGCCACAGAACTGTACTTGAAGCGTTTGGTTGTTGGTGGTTATGAACGTGTGTATGAAATTGGCCGTATCTTCCGTAACGAAGGCATGGATCCTAAGCACAACCCTGAGTTTACAACCATGGAAACTTATGCGGCGTACATGGACTTTACCGATGTGATGGATGAAACGGAAGGTATTTTCAAGGCAGCGGCCGCTGTTGTTTCCGAGGACTTGAAGGTTACTTACCAAGGGACAGAAATTGATCTTGGCTCAAAGTTTGCCCGTAAGCACATGGTTGACTTAATTAAGGAACAAACAGGGGTTGATTTCTGGCAAGACATGTCTGTTGAAGACGCTCAAAAGTTGGCTGATGAACATCACGTGAAGTACGAAAAGTATTGGGGTGTTGGTCACATTATCAACGCATTCTTTGAAGAATTCGTTGAAGACACGTTGGTACAACCAACATTTGTCTATGGTCACCCAGTTGAAGTGTCACCATTGGCTAAGCGTAATGCAGAAGACCCACGCTTTACGGACCGTTTTGAATTATTCATTATGGGTAGCGAATATGGTAACGCCTTTACAGAATTGAACGATCCAATCGACCAACGTGCCCGTTTTGAAGCCCAAGTGGCCGAACGCGAAAATGGTAACGATGAAGCTGAAAACATTGATGAAGACTTCATCGAAGCTTTGGAATACGGTATGCCACCAACAGGTGGTTTGGGTATCGGAATTGATCGTTTGGTGATGTTGCTAACAGACTCTGACACGATTCGTGATGTTTTGTTGTTCCCAACAATGCGTTAAAATATTTTCAATTTAAATGATAAAAAGGCTTGACATAACGATGGATTATTAGATATAATAATTAAGTTGTGTTAAGCAATTATTCCGACTTAGCTCAGTTGGTAGAGCACCTGACTGTTAATCAGGTTGTCGCCGGTTCGAGCCCGGCAGTCGGAGTATCCGATAACTTAAAGTTATCGACTTGCCGATGTAGCTCAGTTGGTAGAGCACGGGTATCGTAAACCTGGGGTCGGAGGTTCGAATCCTCTCGTCGGCATCCCGTCAAAGCATGATCACTGTTATCCAAGTGATCATGCTTTTTTTGTCGCAAAAAAACCAGTTGTCTATCAACTGGTTAGACGGTTTTAGGTTTAAAGCGAACGGTTAAGGTTAATACGCTGGAAATGGCTAAAATAACGGCCACAAAGGCATACGGTAAACTACCGTCGATATCAAGCAAGGCACCACCTAGAATCGGGCCGACAATGTTACCGATACTCGTCAGAGACATATTAAGGCCGTTAATTAAGCCTTGTTTTGCTTCGTTAACGTGCGACAGCAGCGTGGTAATGGCGGGCCGTAAGACGTCAAAGCCGACAAAGACAATTAGGGTAGCGATAAAGACTTCCCATTTGCTTTGGGCAAATAAAATCCAAATAATGGCGACAAAGCCGGCAATGAAGCTTAACCGAATTACCCGTAATTCACCGAGGTGGCGGACTAACGCATCAAAAAAGACCACTTGGAAGATCAACGACATAACACCGTTTACAATTAAGAACCAAGCGATTTCCGCTAAATCAAAACCACGGACATCATGGAAATAAAGTGAGAACATATTATCAAAGGCTGCCAGACCAAAGGAAGCCACCAAAATCATCAGAAGCAACATCACTAAGGCCACTGACCAAAAGTTAGGCGCTGGCGCTGCGAGCTCAGCCTCGGGCTTTGTTGGATCTTGGTGTAAGCGTAGTTGTGATTCAGCTGGCATGAAGCAGATGAAGACAATAAAGGCAATCAAGCCCATAACAGCAGACCCATAAAAGGGGAAGGTGAGGTCAATATTGGCTAACACACCACCAATGCCGGGCCCCAAAATAATCCCGCCACTAAAAGAAGCGGATAACCAACCAATCACGCGAGCGCGATTTTTCAGGGTAGTCATATCAGCGGCTAACGCGGTAATGGATGGCATCGATAAGGCGGCGGCTAAACCACCAAGCACACGGGCAAAATTTAGATACCAGAGTGATTGGCCGATACCGATGGCAAAAACAGCTTCAGAGATGGCAAAAAGCAACAGGCCAGCCGCAACGATGGGGATGCGGGCAAACTTGTCGGATAATCGTCCAATAATGGGCGAGGCGATAAATTGCACAGCGGCAAATAAGGCCGCCATAATTCCCATATCCATTGCCGTGAGGCCCATTTCTGTTTTAATATAAGGTTCAACTGGGATGACCAAGCCGATCCCTAACATAATCAATAATTGCGAACCCACGAGTAAATAAAGTGCACGTTTTTGAATACTTGTCATAAACCATCCTTTCTTGTGTTGTACTAGCATCTGTATAAAAAAGTGGACGCCATGAGATAGACGTCCAAACTTTGCTAACGATGCGGTGTTGACGCAGGCCGTAGCCTGTCATCAACCTATTGTCTTTACCTTATCAATTGGTGGGACGGTTGTCAAACTATGGCAGTGGTCATGAGCCGTTGGGTTGTTTAAAAACGTTTAAATATTTAAAAATGTTATGGGTTTGTCATTCTTAAACTGGTATGATTGAAAGATGTAATGCTATTTTTAGAGTGAAACAGGGGAATAAACATGGCGACGGATCAAAAACTTAATCGCACCATGACGTTAGTACCGGCAATCTCGACTGTGATGGGCACAGTGATTGGGGCCGGCGTATTTTACAAAGCCTCAAGTGTGGCGTCAGCTACAGGTTCAACCAGCATGTCGTTATTTGTTTGGTTGCTTGGTGGCTTGATTAGTTTAGCGGCTGGTTTAACTGGCGCTGAATTGGCAGCGGCTTTACCACAGACCGGTGGAATGCTTGTTTATATCGAGCGCGCATACGGTAAGTTGGCGAGTTATTTGCTCGGTTGGGCGCAAATCATTATTTATTTCCCAGCGAGTATTGCGGCTAAAGGGGTCATCTTTGGGACGCAAGTTGCCAATCTGTTACATTTGGGCGCGGGCGCGATTATTCCGTCAGGCGTTGCCGCACTGGTCTCAGTTGCGCTAATTAACATGCTTGGTTCAAAGGTGGCCGGCCAGTTCCAAGCGGTGACTTTGTTCTGTAAGCTGATTCCATTGGCCTTGATTATCATCTTTGGCTTGTTGCAGCCAGGGGGCGTCGATGTGTCGTTGTTCCCCGTGACACCAGGACATGAAGTTGGTGGTTGGGCTGCTGCTTTGGGTGGTGGTTTGTTGGCCACGATGTATGCCTATGATGGTTGGATTCACGTCGGTAACATTGCCGGTGAAATGAAGCATCCTTCACGCGACTTGCCACGCGCAATTGCAGGTGGTTTGTTTGGTATCATGATTATCTATTTGCTGGTGAACTATGCCTTCTTGCATGCCTTGCCATTCCAAGACATTCAAGGTAATGAAAACACGGCGATGGATGCTGCCCAAGTCATTTTTGGTGGCTTTGGTGGGAAGTTAATTACTATCGGTATTTTGATTTCAATTTATGGCACGTTGAACGGCTTCACGATGACAGGTATGCGTTTGCCCTATGCGATGGCCTTGGAAAACAGTCTGCCATTTTCAAATCAATTACTCAAATTGAACCGCTTTAAGATTCCGTATGTGGCGGGGATCTTTGAATTGATTGTGTCAATTGGCTTAATGTTTGTCGGTGGCTTTGACATGTTAACGGATATGTTAATCTTTGTCATCTGGATTTTCTACACGTTAGTCCTAGTGGCGGTCATTAAGCTCCGTCGCGATGAGCCGGACTTGCCACGACCATACCGTGTGCCACTTTACCCTGTTATTCCAATTATTGCTATTTTGGGTGGGGTATTCATTATTGTCATGACGTTGTTGACGCAGTTCCAATTGGCCATGAGCGGTGTGTTAGCCACATTGGTTGGGCTACCACTCTATTTCTACCGGAAACGGCATCAAAAATGAGATTAAGCAAAGCACCTGAGTTGTCAGGTGCTTTTTTGTTACACCCGACAACTCGGAACAAGCGTCAGGTTTGCTATAATGAAAGCAGTAGCCCATCGATTGAGATGTGCATTTGATAGAGGTAGATCATCATGACAAAAGTTAAATTTCATATTGCATCGCAAACCGAACTCGTTCTTGACCAAGACGCCCATGCTGGGGATGTGATTGATCTCACGGATGAACAAAATATCGATACAAGTATTGTCAACGGGAAAATTGCTGACATTTTAGAAGATAAATTAACGCAAGCACGGACAGAATGGCTTAAACAACAAGAAAAGCAAGCTGCCGTTGAGCTGGAAAACCACTTGCAAGCACAAAAACAGACTATGCAAGCTGAGTTAAACGATAAGGCGCAACAAATTGTCGCTTTAGAAACCAAGTTGGACAATTTAATGCAGCAGAACGCCGCAGAATTGCAGTCTCAGCTCGTGCAAAAGGAGTTGGCTGTCCAAGACACCTTAGCTAAAAAAGACGCAGAAATCGCGCAATTAGCGGCTAAAATTGAAGCGGCCAAGCAACAAGGGCAAGCCGAATTGGAAACCGCATTGGTTAAAAAGGATGCAGCCGTGCAAGCCGAACTAGCAACGCGGGATAAAAGACTGGCGGAATTGACGTCGCAGTTGGAATTGAAAGAACAAAAACAACAGTTAGAACTAACGAACGTGCAGAACCAATTTGAAGCGCAGTTAAAAGTCGCCCAAGAACAAATTGAATTCTATAAGGACTTTAAGGCACGACAATCGACCAAGGAAATTGGCGAAAGTTTGGAACAATATGCGATGACCGAATTTAGTAAGATTCGGTCTTACGCCTTTCCTAATGCCTATTTTGAAAAGGATAATACGTTATCGGAAACCAACTCTAAGGGTGATTTTATTTTCCGTGACTATCAAGATGGGTTGGAATTTATCAGTATCATGTTTGATATGAAAAACGAAGCTGATACGACGGCAACCAAGCATAAGAATGCTGACTTTTTCAAGGAGTTAGATAAAGATCGTCGCGAAAAGAAGACCGAGTATGCCGTATTGGTATCAATGCTGGAAGCGGATAGTGACCTGTACAATACCGGTATTGTACAAGTGCCAAACTATGAGAAAATGTATGTTATTCGCCCGCAATTCTTTATTCAGTTCATCGGGGTGTTGCGTAACGCTGCCCTGAACACGGTGGCGTACAAGCAGGAACTCGCGCAAGTCCGTGAACAAAACATTGATATCACGCATTTTGAAAGTGATCTGACGAACTTTAAGAATGCTTTCGGTAAGAATTATCAAAGTGCCTCAAATAACTTTAAAAAGGCGATTGAAGAAATTGACAAGTCAATTGCGCGGATGGAAGCTGTTAAAAAAGCCCTCACGACATCAGAAAACCAGCTTCGCTTGGCGAACAACAAGTTGGAAGATGTCAGTGTCAAAAAGTTAACGAAAAATAATCCAACCATGAAAGCGAAGTTTGATGCGCTGTTGGGGGAGTAGTGAAGGATAAATTTTATTGACCAGTGAATTCAGTAAAAAGCAACGGTTTGTTGCTTTTTGTTTTGGCCTGTTTTGAGATAATTAGGCTATGAAATTGTATGAGTTAATTAAGCAAAAAAGAGAAGACAAAGGTTACACACAGGATGACGTCGCACGATTTTTGAATGTTACACGACAGGCTGTTCAAAATTGGGAGAAAAATAAGCGTGCGATTCCTAATGAATTATTAGCCGATTATTTTGGGTTTCTTGGTTTTAATGCACATGAAATATTATCCGTATTTGGCTTTATTGATAGCGGTAATTTAATGATAAAGACGATCGATTATTCGAAAGACGCTATTGAAAATCTTGCAAAGACCGCTCAAAATACGATATTGACCAATTATCCAACAGTTTATTTGGGGATAGGGAAACAAACGAATGCGCATACCAATCAGACGAAACAATTAGTTTATGTTGGCGAAGCGAGTTCAATTGTACGTCGAACAGTTGAACACTTGGGTGGCTCACAAGAAGATAAGTTAAATGAGATTAAAGCTGTTGCCGACGAGCACAACGAATCATTGCACATTATCGGGCATTCAAAATTTAACAAATCAGCGACATTAGAAATTGAACAAATGTTCATGGATTATCTTTTAGGCGATGATAAGTTTGAAAAAATTTATAATGGTCGTAACAACGGTTTATCTAATGACTTTTATCAACGGGAAATTTATCGGTCAGGCATTTTTCCTGAAATATGGGAACGGTTACGGCAACAAAATGTCGTATCGAGTTTGCAATCTGTCAAAAATTCGGCCCTTTTTGCCAATAGTCCATTTAAATCATTAAGTCCAGAACAGGAAAAGGCAAAAAATCTCATTGGTCTTACGATAGCAGATACCCTAGTCAATGGTTGGGATAATAAAATTATCAAGATACAGGGGCTTGCGGGTTCTGGGAAGACCGTACTAATGTCGCAACTATTTTATGAAATTTGGCAAAATCCGTATCCGGTATTAAATGCGGATAAAAAAACCAAGCATGACGCCACGGTTGTGCTGTTAGTGCGTCATGAACAACAACGGCGCACTTATGAACAGATTGCCCGTAAGCTAAATATGGGTAAGAATGTTGTCATGGATGTACCGACATTTATTAATAGAGGCGAACCGGTTGATGTCCTTTTAGTAGATGAGGCACATCTCTTGTGGAGTGGTAATTACGGGCGTGTTAACAAAGCCAAATGGCAACCAGATTTACAGGCCCTACATGAATTAGCGCGGACAATGGTATTGGTTTATGATCCAAAACAGGTAACATCGGTGAGAAATAATATCAGTGATAATGATACACTTTGGTGGTTAGTTAATGGATCAGATACTAAAACACTTTACTTAGAAAATCAGTGGCGGATACAAGCTAGTAAACAAACGCAACAATGGATTGAAAATTTAGCCCATTTTGAAAATAATTCGCTGATTATGCCACCAAATGATGAGACGTATCAAATCAAATTTTTTGACAGTGCAAAAAAATTCAAAGCTGCGATTGAAAAGAAAAATGAAGAAGTTGGGCTAAGCAGATTAGTAGCAACTTACGATTGGAAATATTCGCAAGGGTCAAGGCCAAAAGATGGGCAGTATTGGACAGTAAATTTTGGTGGTGAGATTGTCCCTTGGAATCTTGAATTACCACAAGTCAAGTTAGCTCAAAATAAACAAATACCATGGCAAGAAATTTCGGAAAGTATTGGCGAAGTTGGCAGCGACTTCACAGTTCAAGGGATTGATTTGAATTATGTTGGGGTAATTTTGGGACCATCAGTTATTTGGAATGAGGCAACAAATGCGTTAGATATTGACGCTGACTATTCATTTGATCATGCTAAAATGCGCAAGCAGAATGGGACGTATAATACTGCTGAAAATAAAGCATTTCTAAAAAAATATTGTTAATGTTTTGCTGACACGCGGTGTACATGGCCTTTATATTTATGCTGTAAATGATGACTTGAAAAGAAAATTGGTTACGCTAAATCAGACAACGATAGACTAAATCAGTAAAAAGACGATGTGAAATATCAGTGCTATGATGTATCAGGCGATTTTAGCGGAGTAATGCGAAATATTAAAATAGTGAGCCACTGGTTGCTGAAATAATTACAAATGTTATAATATAATCAATATTGACACGCAAAAACGATTAGCTTTTATCGTTGCTATTGACGGGGAATTGTGATGACACAGTTAGTATGGCCACTAATATTATTTGCTTTTGCGACAATTTTGGGCAAACGACTTAAGCATACGAAACCGATGCGGGTGATTTATCCCTATCGCGGGTGGCTGATTGTTGGCACTGGGATTATGTTATTTAGTTATACATTGTTAACGGTGAGTCATCCTTTTGCACTACCGGTTTTGATATTCCCGATGACATTTATCATTTTAGGCTTACTGACGTTAAGTAAAGATAGAAAATATGAAAAAACGCCAAACCTGAAAAATTAGGTTTGGCGTTTTTTGTCTTGTTTAAAACAACATAAAAAGCCGCAACCGAAGTTGCGACTTGATATAGCTCGTGAGAGAATCGAACTCTCGATTCCGCCGTGAAAGGGCAGCGTCTTAGCCACTTGACCAACGAGCCATGGTCAGTGATGTCTGAATTACTATCAAACAACATATAATATCATAACAAGTTTCACGGCAGGCGTCAAGCGTTTTTTGCGATTTTTTTTGAATTAATGATAAATTTTTTGAATAGCCTCTTGTTGCGTCTCGGGGAGGAGTGGCAGTAGTTTGCTTAATTGTGCTTTGAACTGCTGGCGGCCACGAACAGCGGCGAAACCGTTGGCATGTTGTATCGCTTGATAACGGGTGAGGTAGTCGTGTGCTTGTGATTCGGCAACCTGTTGGATTTGGGTGAGTAGTTCAGGATCTTGCGTGGCTTGGGCCATGAGCACGAGATCAGTTGGGGTGACATCAGGCAGCGTCAGGACTTTTGCAATTCCAAGTTGGGTCAAGGCTTGCTGGCGAAGCGCTGCGTCTAAGGTTAGTGTTGTCATCTATTGCTCCTGTTTAACGTCCAAAGGACTAATTAAACAAATAAAAAACGTGCTCGATATACGAACACGTTTAAAAGTGACGTATATCCAATTACAGTGGAGCACCTTGCCAAAAGGTAGGTTGCTGCTAGGTCAAAGTGTGTAATCACTCACTAGCTCTCGATATAACACGTGATTTAATTGTTGCAAGTAGTGTATCACAAGTGAAAAGATATTGTCAACTAAGGGACTAGTATGACGTTTCTTCATTTTCATTTAGTCTTTTTCTGCTATTATCTGTGTAAGCCATGACGCATAATGAGGTTCATACATGAAAAAAATAATCACGTTAAGCATTACCACAATCGCATTACTCGCAATGTTCTTGGATGTTTTCTTCCTGTTCTTTTACACGCCAGCGAAAACCACAACGAGTGCCACGCCAACCACGCCAGCATCAGCACGCACCGTGGCGGCCGCGACCACAACCTATAAAGATGGGACGTACTTGGGGACAGATGCGAGCTATGAATACGGCACGATTCAAGTTCAAATCACAGTTGTCAACGGGAAAATCACGCAGGTGAAAACCGTCAAATACCCAACTGATAGTCATCGAACGGCAGCCATTAATGCCCAAGCATTACCGGTCTATGAAAAAGCGGTCGTCAGTGCCCAATCGGCACATTTTTCAAATATCAGTGGAGCAACCGAAACTTGGCATGGTTTCCAAGCCTCGATCAAGCAGGCGATTTCACAAGCGGGGTAATCTTATGACAACACCAATCCTGACAACAATGCAGCAACAAGGCGTATACCAGATTGCCAAAACGCATTTTGAAAAATTTACCGTCCCGTTTACCTTAGAACTGGTTTTTCAACCAGCGCAGACATCCGCCGACAAAATCGCGGCCCTTACGGCCGATATTTTACCACAAATTCAAACCTACCTTGATTGGCTCGACCAGACCTTTTCACCATTTTTACCAGATTCCGAATTATCCCGATTTAATCGTGGGGAACTCACACTAGCAGAAACGTCGGATGGGTTTTGTACAGTTTGGCAATTGGCCGAAACGGCATTAAAAGACACACACGGGCTCTTTAATGCGTGGCATGCGGGAGTCTATGATCCGATTGGACTAGTCAAGGGTTGGGGAATTGCCCAATGCGTGGCGCGATTTTTAACCCCGTTGTTGGCCAATGAATCCGACTTGGTGGCGGTTGGGCTAAATGGTGGTGGCGACATGCAATTGCTAACACGTGAATCGGTGCCAGATTGGCAGTGGCAAATTGGTATTCAGGATCCCAACCAACCCAAACAGGTACTCGCTCATCTCGCTTTACAGTCAGGTGCCGTGGCGACCTCTGGGACTGTGGCGCGTGGCGAACATATTGCCTATCAAACCACTGGTCGCCATGCGCTGTCTGCCACGGTGGTGACAGAAGATTTGACGACGGCTGATATTTGGGCAACAGCACTGGTGGCTGATAATTTTGATACGCTTGATCTAGGACAATCGGTGCCAGGGACTGGTCTGTTGGTCGCAGCCAACGGCGAGACGCGACGTTGGTTTTTGGGACAGGAGGTCGTTTAATGTTACGACAACATCGTTATTATTTAGGGCTGTTTTGGTTAGTGACGATTTTTGTGTTGCCACTACCTTTAATTCAAGCGATTGCGATGGGGCTCAGTCCAATCTATGCCCAATCATTTTTTGCCATTAACCTTGGGGTGATTGCCTACGTTTGGATGCTGTTTGAACTGTTTATTGCCACCCGACCAAAATGGTTAGAACGTTTGATTGGCTTGCCGGAAATGTACTTTGTTCATGGCATGATTGGGATTGGTATTATTATTGTGGCGTATTTACATAAGCTCTGGAGCCAATCTAATGGGCTGATCAAGCTCACTGGGGATGCGGCTTTGGTCATTCTCATTGGGGTGCTGGTTTACTCGGTATTCTTTCTCAGTGGCTGGTTGACGGATCGGGTGTGGTGGTTACGGCAAGTCAAACAGTGGCTTGAGCATGTCTTCAAGCATGAAATCTCGGTCTGGTTGCACCGGTTGAACGTGGTGGCCACATTATTGATTTTTGTCCATGTGATTTTAATCCCTTATATTCGCCAAGATATGAGCTTTATGGTGTGGTTTTATAGCTATAGTGGCTTGGCCTTTGGTCTGTATGGTTGGGATAAAGTGCAGAATTACCGTGGGCATACCTCGGGTGTGCTCGTGGCCAATGACGTGTTGAGTCGATCAGTGCAGCAAATCACGATTCGTTTACGACAACGCGACCGCTTGCACTACCAATCAGGCGATTATGTGCTCATTAGTTTTCCAAGCATTGCAGGCATGCGTGAACCGCATCCCTTTAGTCTGTTAAATGCGGAAAACGATTCTGAATTCATCTCGCTGATGATCCGACGTGATGGCGATTGGACACGACAGTTACGTGATGTGCCAGTCAACACGCGGGTTCGTATAACTGGTGCCTATGGGACGTTGAAAAATATGGTGGCCCAGACACCAAGTCGTCAACCGCTGGTGCTCCTAGCTGGTGGGTCGGGGATTCCCCCGATGTTGAGTTTGAGTCATGATTATCTCAAACAAGGCCGACAAATTAACTTGATTTGGACAGCCAAAACAGGACATGAACTTGTTTATGATCAAGTCTTGGCAGACTTGAAGGTCCAATATCCAGATACCTTCCAGTATCGCGTTCATCAAGGGCGCTTTACCGTCGATGAATTGCAAGGTTTCTTAACTGAAGGCGTGACGAATCATTATGTTTATTTGCTGAGTGGGCCAAATAATATGATGAGTCAAACCAAAAAATTATTACGTCGTATCGGGGTATCGGGCGACCATGTTTATTTTGAAAAATTCAGCTTCTGATGATGTTATTGATCCCCACAAATACCTTTGTGAAATCTGGTAAAATGGTAAGGTAATGAATCGAAAGGCGACATAAAGAGATGCCCAATTACCTGATACTCACGGAAAAGCCATCCGCTGCCGCCAACTTTGTCAAAGCATTGGGTGGCCAAACTGGCACATTTAACCAATTTAATTATAAAATTACCAATTTACGTGGTCATGTGATGACCCTAAAAGAGCCCGAGGCAATGGTCGTTGATGAACTCAAACCGCGCTACAAATCTTGGCTCATCAAGCATTTACCATGGGATCTGGCTGACTTTTCATGGGAACGTACCTACATTCGACAACGCAATTTGCGCACAGGGAAAATCGAATCGACAAAACAGCTGGTCGATGACTTAAAAAAAGAAGCCAAAAACGGCTATGATGCCATTGTCATCGCCACGGATACGGACCCGTCGGGTGAAGGTGAGTTGTTGGCTTGGGAAGCGTTGGACGCCATCAAGTGGCGCGGTCAAGTCCTGCGGGCGAACTTCATGGATGAGTCGGTCAAAGGCATTCAAGCCGCGATGACCCAGCTCCGCGATGTGTCCGATAAGCAGCAAGACGGCGACTACATCAAAGGGGAAAGTCGCAACCGTTGGGATTTTGCCTCGATGCAACTGACACGCATTGCAACTACTGCGGCTAAAAAACAAGGCTTTAAGGTGGTCGCGCGGCAAGGGCGACTAAAGTCAGTCATTGTCTGGCAAATCTATGCCCAACTAGAAGCGATTAAAAATTATGTCAAAAAGCCGTATTTTGAGGTGAAGTTCAAAGATCCGGCCGGACATGTGTTTGGGCGGGTTACACCTGAAGGGGATGTGATCCCGTGGCGCTTTCCAACAAAAGCGGCTGCGCAACAGGATTTAGCCCAATATCATGAGAGTGCGGTCGTCAATGAAAAACACCAGACACGAACGCAAGCGCCCGGAAAATTGTTAGATTTGGCTGGCTTAGCCGCCATTTTGGCACCACGTGGCTTTTCTGCCCAAGAAGTGCTGGGCACGTACCAAAAGATGTATGAAGCCCAAGTGGTATCTTATCCTCGAACGGAAGATAAGACGGTTACACCAGAGCAATTTAATGAATTGCTGCCAAAAATTGATCAAATTGCCCAAGTGGTCCAAGTCGATACAAGCTTGCTTACCCACCGGCAACCACGGCCAACCCATGTGAAAACCAAAGGTGCCCACGGGGCGAACCGGCCAGGGGAAAATGTGCCGACTACATTAGCGAGTTTGGCCAAGTTTGGGCCTAGTGCGCCAGCGATTTATGAAGTGATTGCCAAAAACTATTTGGCCATGTTAGCCGAAGATTATGTCTATGATCATGTGACCGCCAATTTGGCGGACTACCCTGCATTTAAGACGGCGTTCAACGTGCCGATTGCGTTAAATTTCAAAGCGGTTTATGATGCTCAACGTGCCACAAAGGTGGATGATGAAAACGAAGAGGACGTGGCCAATGGCCAGTTAGGGCCAATGGCACAACCTTATTTGCACGAAGGGGCGAACAAGAAGCCGCAAGCGCCAACGACAAAATGGATTATGGCCTTTTTGGAAAAGCACAACGTTGGGACCGGAGCGACCCGCGTCTCGACCTTGTCGGACATGAGCAAAGGCACCAAAGCCATGATTAAAGAAACGCGTGGGAAACTAACCTTAACCGAAACCGGTAATGTGTCTGCGGTCATGGTCAAAGATACCTGGATTGCCTCACCAAAAATCACCAAACGGTTATTTGAAATGATGGATCAAGTGGGCCAATTTGAGATGACGATGCCAAAGTTACTCGAATCTGTAACTCAAGTTGTGACCCATGATATGCCAATCATGTTAGCCAATGCGGAACAATTAACTGAGCGGTTAGGGCAACCCAAGCCTTTACCAAAGCGCAAAGTGAGCGAGAAAATGACTGCCACGTTCAAAGGTGAAGAAATCACGTTTGCCAAAGAATGGAGTGGGCATGTCTTTACAGATGATGAACTGACCAAGCTGTTGAGCGGGGCAGAAATTAGCTTTGAAGCCAAATCAAAACGCGGCAAGCCGTATACGGCAACCGGTAAATTAGCCAAGCAAACTTATAAAGGCAGCACATTTTACGGCTTTAAATTAAAGCCAAAGCCCAAAAAAGCCTGATCTCATGATGTGGCGTACCCCGAAAGTTAAAGCAACTTTCGGGGTTTTATTTATGACTAAAAT